>UMHQ01040987.1_pt1 | contig 14246 bp, 12 predicted proteins | sample 1965531 | NCBI WGS metagenome assembly UMHQ01 (sample SAMEA4836098, study PRJEB28245) | human gut metagenome | biome: gut microbiome; material: fecal sample | place: Denmark | collected 2008
AACAGTACTTAATGTAGCTGATGAGCCTTTATTTGACCCTCTATCACTTAAGATACAGAAGAAAATAGAAGAGGGAGCAGATAAAAATTTAACTTTTGAGGGAGCTGAATATACCGTAAAATATTATAAAGATTTTCTAAATGAGGAACAGGTAAAAACAGCAACTCCATTCAGAACTTGGGTATTTAGAACTGATAAGAAGGGTGAAATTAGATTGTTTGATGAGTGGAAAGTTGGTGGAGATGAGCTTTTCAAAAATAATAAAGGTCATGAAGTAGGTCTACATGGGACATACGCATTTGAGGAATTAAAAGCACCAAAGGGGTTAGCAAGAACAGAGGGAATTATTTCGTTACAGTATGTTAAACCTAATGAAACTGCAACGGGTGTCCCAGTAATGAAAGATGTAACCGATATAGAGAAAACTCAAAAAATAAATATCAAGGTTCAGAAAAAAGATGCTGAAACAGGCGAAACTAAGCCACAAGGCTATGGCACTTTTGCAGGAGCTAAATTTAATGTATGGATGTATGACCCACTACAGCTGATGGACGTCCTTGTTGGAACAATTGTAACAAATGAAAACGGCACAGGCGAACTTGTAAAACTAGCACCGGGGCTTTACACAATCGAAGAAATCGAAGCACCGTCAGGATATAATAAGAACACTAATAAAGTAAAGATTGAAGCAAGAGTAAAAGAGATAAATACAGCCTACTTTGATTATCTTGCTACGATTGCAGAAAAGCCTATAACTGTTACAGTTGACAAAACATCTACTAACGAAGTTGGGGCAAAGGTGTCTGTAAAAGGAGCGAAGTTAGAGCTTTATAAAATTGAAACAGGAACAAGTGGCGATGGCGAACATAAAATGAGCTTCATTAGAGAAGATAAAATTGAAGAATGGGTAAGCGACGGAACTGTTAAGACATTTAAAGCATTACCTAAGGGAGATTATGTAATTAGGGAAGTTGAAGTACCAGAGGGTTATTTACCACTTGAAGAAGAATATAAGTTTACAGTAAAAGAGGTAGAAGAGGTTCAAAAACATGAAGTGTTTAACGAAGCAATTCCTGAAGTAAATACAGTAGCTAAGTTTGATACAGGAGTTAAAGAATCACTACCTAAAGAAGAGGTAACAGTCCTTGATAAGTTCGAATACAAAAAGGTACTAAAAGACCACCCATATGAGATAAAAGCAAAACTTGTTGAAAAAGACAATGTATCAAATGTTATCGCAGAAGATAACAAGAAATTTACAGCAGAAGATTATAAAGGCGAAGAAGCACTTAAATTTACCTTTAATGCAAAAGAACTTGAAGGCAAAAGACTTGTAGTATTAACAGAGCTTCATAGGCTTGATAGAAAGGGAAATACTCTAGTTGCTGTACATAAGGATATAAACAACATTGATGAAACAGTAGTAATTCCTACTATCAAGACAACTGCTAAAGATAAAAAAGACGGTGGTAAAGACCTACTTGCAGGAAAGAAAGAAACGATAGTTGATAAGGTATCTTACACTAATCTAATTATTGGAAAAAAATATAAGGCTAGTGGTAAACTTATGAACAAGGAAACTGGAAAGCCAATCCTTGATAACGGCAAAGAAGTAACAGCAGAAAAAGAGTTTACAGCTGAAACAAGTAATGGCTTTGTTAATTTAGAGTTTACATTCAATGCCTCAGCTCTTGCAGGTAAAACTGTAGTTGTCTTTGAAGATGTATATCAGGATAAAATTAAAGTCGCAACTCATGCTGATATAACTGATGAAGAGCAAAGCGTATATATCCCTAAGATTGGAACTAAGCTAACTGGTAAAGACTCAGAGGAGAAAGAATTCCACGCTTTTGAAAAGATTGAGCTAAGAGATGTAATGAAGTATGAAAATCTAATCAAGGGTAAGGTTTACTATGCTAAGGGTGAAGTTATAAATAAGAAAACTGGAAAAGTAATTCAGAAAGCAGAGGGTAATTTTATCGCTGATGAAACAAGTGGCAAGGCAAGTCTAGACTTTACAATTAATGCTAAAGACTTAAAGGGTTCTGAACTAGTATGCTTTGAAGAAATCTACACTATTGACGATGAGGGAAATCCTGATAAGTTAGTAGCAGAACATAAAGACATTAATGATAAGGGTCAGACAGTTAAAATTGTAGAGCCAAAAATTGGTACACAGGCACAGGCTGATAATGGCAAGAAAGAAGTAACAGAGAAAAAAGAAATTACTATCACTGATAAAGTAGCATATCAAGACTTAATCATTGGTAAAGAGTATACTATCAAAGGTAAACTAATGGATAAGTTTACAGGTAAATCTCTTATTGTAAACGGCAAAGAAGTAACAGCAGAAAAGAAGTTTACAGCAAAAGAAAAGAGTGGTTTTGAGGAGCTTACATTTACTTTTGATGGCACAGGTCTTGGTGGTAAAACTATAGTTGTCTTTGAAGATGTATATGAGGACGGAAAGCTAATTGGAACTCACAGTGATATAAACGATGAGAACCAAAGCGTAAGAATATATAATATAGGGAAGATAACAATATCTGATAAGGATAAATTCAAACGCTATAGCATCTTTACAGGCGATAGCAATGGGGCAACATATTATCTCATCGGCATTTTTGCCCTAGGCACGTTAGCAGTTTTAATCAAGAGAAGAAAAATTGAAAAATAAAATTTTAGTGTTAAAGGATAGATTGAGTATAGATCTATCCTTTATATATTTTTTGAAAGGATAAAAAATGAACAAGTCTTTATTTATAGGAAGAGTAGTAAAGAATCCTGATTTTAAAATGACAGAAAATATTGATATAGCAAAATTCACGCTTGCAGTAGACAGACATTCAAAAGACAAGACAGCAGATTTTGTAAACATTACGGCATTTTCAAATCTTGCAGATATATGCGAAAAATACTTAAAAAAGGGTCAGCTTGTATATGTAGAAGCTTATGTTAAAACAGGAAGCTATGAGAAAGATAATAAAAAGATTTACACAACAGACTTTATAGCAAGTGATGTAAGGATACTTATATGGAATAGCGGTAAGGATAAGGGAGAGGAGCAAAATGAAAAGAAATAAGTTTAAGGTATTTTTATCTATGCTTTTAATTTTTCTTTTTTCAACTACTTTTATTTTCGCCGAAGAAAATACTATTACAAAAACGAACGAATACATAGGAAATAAAGGCGATATTAAAGCAGAAAAAAGAATTAAAGAAAATGATAAAGAGTATGTATTAAAGGACGTAAGGGTTAATGAAAAACCCTTTGAGATAAAAAAGAACGTTACAAAGGACGAGAAAGGAGAATATCCAAAAGAAATAAAATATTGGTATAAAGGCAAAGTATATAAATTAAAGGCACTAAAAGAGAATTTTAAAGAGGAAAAAGAAAAGAGGGAAGAGTATATTGAATATCAAAGTAGAGCCGATATAAAAAAGGCAATAACAAAAGATAATTTAACATACTCTTTGGAACAAGTTAGTCAAAATATCAAGACTGAAGACTTCAAAGCACCAGCTATTTTTACTAAATATGGCATAGATTCTAATGAATATATCTTTAACGGCAAAAGAGTGGTTGTAGAAGATAGTCCAGCATGGCAAGGCTATGAAAATGATATTAAAGACTACCTAGGCATTAATGGTAATTCATATAGCATTACCGGCGGACGCTTTACTTCAGGAAACGTATTAGTTGATGAAGCTGAAGAAAAGTATGAAAGACGGGCCGAGTTTTACGGAAGAAAAAGCGTTCCAGTCTACACGGCAAAATATGTCTATGAAGATGAAAAGACATCTAGTAAAGGAGAGGTAACATATGGAATAAAGGGAGCAAAGAAAATAGAAAAAACACTCATATATGAGGAAGTGCAAAAGAAGATAACGTTAAAAGAAATCCTAGCGTATGGAGCAGGAATTTTAGTAGTAAGTTTAGGTATAGGATATATTTTATATATCTTAGCAAAGAAAAATAAGAAAAGAAAAGAGGAAAAATAAATGGGAAAATTTACACAAGGACTTTATCAAATTTGTAATGATTTACAGCCAGTAGTATTAGCAATATTAATTCTAATGCTTCTTATCGCAGGTATAGGTATGATTGTCGGAGGAGAAGAAGCAAGAGGTTGGATCAAGGAAAGAATTAAGTACATTCTTTTTGGAGCTGCTATTGCCTTTGGAGCAACAGAGGTAGGAAAGCTAATTGCAAGCTGGTTTATGTAAGATTTAAGTGTTTTTCAGCTTTAAATGACCGATGACATCAATACACCTTAAAAATCGCTTAAATCGAAAATTAGAGCGTATTAAAGGGTATTTAAAGCTAAAATAGAAGGATAATGTAAGAAGATAAGCAAGGCTTATGTAATTTATTTCAATTACAATTTTAGCCTTGCTTTTTTATCTAAGGAGAAAAGAGCATGGAAGAGAAAATCATTTTTATAGACAAAGAAACAATAAGCGAAGAAGAGATGATAAATGACGGAGAAGCTGAAGATGAAAAATAAAAAGACGTTTAGAGAAGAAATAGCAGAAGACTTTGTTAAATCACTTGAAGAAGAAAATCTTGTGTGGATAAAGGGGTGGAATGGCGGTACGGGAGCACCTCTTAATTTTGCAAGAGATAAGGAGTACAAAGGAATCAATAAGCTCTATTTAAAAAAGATTGAAGTGGAAAAGGGCTTTAATGACAATAGGTGGCTTACATTTAAGCAAATTAAAGATAGCAACTATCATTTAATGAAAGGAAGTAAAGGCTACATGGTGGAATATTTTATTCCATATGATATTGAGGAGAAGAAGTGGATAACATGGGATGAATATAATGACAAGAAAGATATTAAAGACTATGAAATAAAGCCTAAATATTACACTGTTTTTAATGGTAGTCAAATAGAAGGAATTGAAAAGTTACAACCAAAGTATAAATTAAATGAAATAGAGAAAGAAGAAGTTATTGAGAAAATATCAAAAGGCATGGGAGTAGACATTGTTGAAGAAGAAGGTAATGACGGTGCATACTATGATATTTTAAGTGATAAAATCACTATTCCGCATAGACAACAGTTTAAAAGCAGAGAGCATTATACAGCAACGGTATTACATGAGCTTTCTCATGCTACAGGCTCAGAAAATAGACTTAATAGAGATATAGAAAATAAGTTTGGTTCTAAAAAGTACGGATTTGAAGAACTTGTGGCAGAGATTAGCTCTTGTTTTATGAGTGAATATATACCAGGCTCTTTAAATGAAGATATATTTAACAATCATAAAGCATATATAAAGTCCTGGATTAAGTCGATTAAAGAAGATAAAAAGATCCTTTTTAAGGCAATTAAGGAAGCAGACAAAGCAAGCGATTACATGATTGAAAAAGGAGAGCTAAGAGAATATCTGAAAGACAGAGAAAAGGTAAATAAAGAAGAAATTGAAAATAAAAAGGAAAGAGAGGAAGAAATAGAGTTTTGATACTATTAGTAGGAGATAAAGATAGGTTATCAGGAATTTCTGAAGTTATAGAAACAAGAACTACAGAAGATTATGACTATGTAAAGGGAGCAACATCAATACTAGAGCAAGAAAACGACATATTAGCAAGGAAAGATATTAAATATATTATCTATGATATAGACCAGTATTTTGATGATACAGAAGAGATAATTGAAGAAATAAAGGCTATATCAAGAACAAATAAAGCTAAACCGATTCTTTATGTAAAGACTGATAATCCGAAAAATGAAGTCATAAAAGAAGCTGTTGCAAATGGGATAAAACATTTTATAAACGAAGGTAGCAGCTTAAGCTCGCAAAAGGATGAATTTGAAAAAATTTTATCGGGCTACTATGAAGCAAACGGCAGAGATGATATAGAAAAGGTTAAGGAAGAAATAGAAAAGGACGAAAGGAAGCTAAACTCTTTTGTTAAAGAAATTTATGAGGACAGCAAAAGAGAAAAACGAAAAGAAAAAACTGTAATAATAAAAAAGAAAAGAGAGAGCGAAGTAATAATTGAAACGATTGAAAAAATATTAAAAGTATTATTTAGCATACTCATTACAGCACTTGTAAGTATTTCGCTAATAACACTAATATATCAAGATACAAGATTAGCACTTTTTGATGTACTTCTTGGTATAAAGAGCGAGATATTTTCTCTTGTAGGGCTATAAACTAGCCTTTAATATGTAGTGCTTTAGATTAATCGATTTATAAATTGTTCGGATTTTGTAAAGTAATTCGCTTTTTATCTATCCTGATGTGAGCTCATCAGCCAATTTGTATGAAGCAAAATACGAACATTGTTTTAAAGTAAGGTAACTAACCATACTTTTTTAGTTTGAAAGGAAAGGAAAAGAAATGGAATATAAGGATAAAAAAGAAGTAAAGGTAAAGAACTTAAAAGAGGCGATTGAACTTGCGAAAGAGCATAGCAAAGAGAGCAAAAGAAATGTGATTTTATCTATAGAATTTGAAAGAAAAGAAGGATGTGAGAGTATTGCAAAAGATTGATATTGTTAGAGTTAAGCTTGATACAGAAAAAAGCATTTATTCAGATGAGAATATAGATTCTCCGGAGAAAATGGTAAGCGTAGTAGGAAGTGAGATTAAAGACCTTGCTAATGAATGTGTTTTCCTTGCTAATCTTAATACAAAAAATCAAATTATAAACATGTCAGTCATTTCACAAGGAACTATTAACCAAAGTTTGCTACATCCAAGAGAAATATTTAATAAGGCGATTCTTTCAAATGCAAGCGGCGTAATGCTATTTCATAACCATCCTTCAGGAGATATAACACCATCAAAACAAGACAAGGAAATAACTGAAAAGATTGCCTTTAGTGGGGAGCTTCTTGGGATTAAGCTTCTTGACCACATTATTGTCGGTGCCGGAAATTTCGCATATTTTTCATTTGCAAAGGAAAATTTGATTGACACTCATTTTATAAACAAAGAAAATACCAGGAGATTTTTAAAAGAACTTGAAGATGCAGAAGATAAGAAACTTCCGACTAAAACAGACTTTAAAAATGAGATTGAAAGGTTAAAATATTACAACTATGAAGCATATATTAAAGATATTTTAACTGAAAAGACAGGTGAAACAAGCGAATATGTCCTAAACAACATATACCTAAAATATGAAGACCAGGATAGGCTTATAAATCCTGAAATAATATCAGATATAGATAAATATAGGAAAGAGGAAGAGTTTGTAATTTCAGAGATAAATAACGTTTTTAATAACATCTTAGATATTGACATAAAAGATAAACTAGATGAAATAATAAATCTCGAAAAAGGGGAATCTATAGATGTTGATGTAGAGTTTTATACAGATACCGCAGGACAAGATATTTTTATAGGGCTTAGTGATATAACTGACATAAACGATTTTTATAATAAGCTCTTAGAATATATAGATAACTGGGATATTGATGAAGAGCTTAAGATATGGACAGAAATGGTAGGTAAAAATGGGGTTCCTGATATAAGAACGCTTGTAGAAGACCATGAGGAAATTGAAAGAAAATTTGATGATTTGCAGTGCGAATTAAGAACAAATGTAGAAATTAGTGAAAACATAGAAAATTTTAAAAGGTCATTATATGAAGAAAGCATTGAAGACGAAATTGAATTATAACAATTAGGTAGGTAGTGAGATGAAAAAATATATAACTAAACCTTTTATGAAAAAGGCTGAAAAAGAGCTTAAAACAGAGGAAAGGACAGGAAAAGTTAAAAGAGGGAAAAAGAAAAAAGTCATAGCAAGTTGTTTTGATTATCTTCCGATAAGAAAATATGATGAGAGGTTAGATTGCTTTGTTATAAAAGATAATAGATATCTTGATATAGTGAAGATTTTGCCAAGAGATATAGCAAATATGAGCGAAGATGATATAAACAGAAATATATATTACCTGATAAAAGCATATAAGACAATAGGCGATGATTTAAAGTTTATATCTATGAATTTTCCGCTTGATACAAGCACACAAAGAGAGTTCCTTGAAAGAAAGCTAGAAAAGGGAAATAATGTGCAAAAGAAATGGCTTAATAGGCAGATAAATGAGCTTTTCTTATCAGAAACTGGAGTTGATACAAGGCAGTTTTTCCTGATGTATTTTTCTGAAAATGAAGAAAAGCTTTTAAAATCAAGAAGAAATATTTTAGATGCTTTTTCAAACAGTAATTTTAGGCTTGCAGAAGAAATATCAAGACTAGAGAAAGTAAATGTGATAAAAAAATTAAATAACATGAATACTCAAATTTCAATTTTTGAGGAAGAGGAAATTGCTCCTGATATAACAGATTATAGAAAAGAGGAGCTTGATAAAAACTTATTTGAAGTAATCCAGCCCAGGGGCGGTATTTCATTTTCTAAAAGCTCGTATGCAAGAAGTGGTGACGGATTTTCAAGATGTATAAGAATATATGCACTCCCAACATATATAAATGAATTTTGGATAGAGGATTTATTTAATTTTCAAAGCACAATTTGCACCTTTGATATGTCAACAAAAGACCTAAAGATTATAAAAGAAAATATCAACAAGAGTATATCTGAAGAACGTTCAAGAGAAATGGCAGCAAGAAATCATGAGGAGTATTATAATGCGAACAAAAAGAAAAATGAGCTTGAGAATCTCTTTGATGAGGTAAGCAGATTAGGGGAAGTCATTAAGCTTGTAGACTTTAGAATATTCATATCATGCAAAACGCTTACAGAGCTTGAAGAAAAAACAGCTGAAATACTTGCAAGCCTAGAAAGTAGTTCATACAAAGGTACACTAATGCTAAATGAGCAGAAAAGAGAATTTGAAAGTTTATTTGAAAAGAGTATAGAAAGTCATGAAAAAGCGTTTTCGATGAAAGGACTTAATCTTACAGCAACACAGCTTGCTATGGGATTTCCGTTTAACTATAGCGACCTACTTGATGAGAAAGGCACTCTTCTTGGGTTTTCTAAAACAGGTGGTGCGGTACTATATAATCCGTTTACAAAAACAAGTAAGAGAAAATACTATAACTCTCTTATCACAGGAGATATGGGGTCAGGTAAAAGTACACTACTTAAAAAGCTCCTTAAGACCGCAGCAAGCTATGGAGATATTATAAGGGTGTTTGATGTCTCAGGCGAATTTCAGTATTTGATTGAGGAATTTGGTGGAAAGATAATAAATTGTAGTGGAAGAGAGGGCATGCTAAATCCGCTTGAGATATTAAAGTCAGGAGATGATGAGAAGATAAGCTATGCAAATCATATAACTAAACTACAGACATTTTTTCTTACAATTTCACCAGAGCTTAAAGGGGAGGGTAAAACAAGTCTTGCAAATTTTTTAAAATCCTTTTACGAGATCTATGGGCTTGACCCCGAACGCAAGGAAAAGATAACAGGTCTTCCAGCAGACAAATATCCTACTCTCTCAAATTTTAAAACCTATCTTGAAAATTGTCTTTTGAAGATAAAAGAGCTTGATAAACACGCAGAGACTGATGTTGAGACAAATTTAAACGTCGATTCAGCAAGAACCATTTCAAGCATATTAAATACTGTATCGAACCTAATAAATAATTACAAAAGCGTTTTTGACGGAGTAACAACAATCGATGATATATCAAAAGAGCAAATAGTATGCTTTGATATTTCAGCAATTAAGGATTTAGGAGATGTGTTTAAAGCTCAGATGCAGATACTTGTTGCACTTTGTTGGGATAATGCTGTATCAAATGGTAGCAAAATGAAAAGGCTTTGGGAAAGTACCCCACAAGAAGAAAGAAATAATTTAGATATTGTTAATACCCTTGTTTTAATTGACGAAAGCCATAGGTGGGTAAATACTTCAAATCCTTTAATACTAGATATGATTGCAAGATATGAAAGAGAGGCAAGAAAATACTTTGCAGGAATAGCACTTGCTTCACAGTCTATTAGAGACTTTATGCCGGAGGCTGGAGAAAACATAGATAAAATTAAAACCTTATTTGAGCTATCACAATATAAATTCATGTTTAAACAAGATAGCTCCGTTAAGGAGCTTTTAAAAAATCATTTCTCTTTTTCACTTACTTTAAATCAAATTGATAAAATACCATTTTTAGAGCAGGGAGAAACCATACTATCTATCTCCGGAGATAAAAGCATAGAGTTTAAGGTATGGCTATCCAAAGATTATGAAGAAACGCTATTTGCAGGTGGTAAGTAATGAATATAGAGGGTTATCTAAAAAGAAAAGCCGTTTTTCTTGGTGCGAAAGCCTTTATGAGTATAATTTCAAAAATAGGGATTCCTATTATTTGTTTTCTACTCATTTTTTTTGTTTTAATAACAGGTTTATCAAGTCAAATTCAAAAGAATATAAGTGTTTTAGCTGACAGCGAAAATGAAAATGTTGAGATAAAAGATGAGAAAGGAAATACACTTAAAGGAAAGGCAACATATGTAGGAGTAGATGATACAGATACCGATTTTTCAAGAAAAGTACTAGCTCAAACAAGCAGATTCTCAAATTCAAGAAATCCATATTTCAACGGTTATAGAAATCTTTGCGAAGGATTTTGCCACGACATGTATGTAAATGCAGGTCTGCCATATGCAGGCTATTGCTGTGCATATAGACACTCTGTAAGAACAGCAAATCGTTTTGGTAAAATACCAAAAGGAGCACTTGTTTTTTCTGGACAGAAAAGAGATGGTAGCTTTTATGAGAACTTGCATACACCAGGTACATTTTGTACAACATGTAATCATTGGGCTGGACATATTGGAATATATGTAGGAAATGGAATTGTTGTAGGTAGCCAGATTCCATATGCAATGAGCTTAGACACCTTTATAGACGTGTGCGGGTATGGAGGATGGGCTACCTACTAGACATGAAAGGATAATTTATGAGAAAAAAGAAATTTGTAGTGATATTTTGTCTTACTATGATAATGATTTTCTTTGTAGGAATAGTAGCTTCCTATGCAGAAGATGAAGATCCATATAGACATAGAGGCAGAAAGCCTATCGGCGAGGTTAGCATTTCGCAGGAAAATATTAATTGGTATAAGAATAATGCTAGTATATTATCAAATAATAGCGTAGTAAATGACGGGCTTAGATATATAGGCTTTGGCTTAGCCAAAATAACGGCAAGTCTAGCGGATGTATCAAAAGGACTTTACGATAAGACCTTTGGTATGATTGATATAACGCAGTATGAAAAGGTAAACGCTCTTATAACAAAGTTTGAGCCAGCAGTTATTGCCCTTATGTGTCTTTGCCTTATAGGACTTGGAATATCGTATATAGTTTTATCAGAGAAAAAACCTATTTTTAGAAATATACTTTTAACTGGACTTGTTCTTACAATGAGCATATATGCTTTTAACATGGCAAATACACTTGTTTCGGGCTTTAAAGATGATGTTATAGGAAATGCTTCAAGTAATGAGCCAGTATATGAGATTGTTGATAATAATATGATTGACCTTGTTAATATTGACGCTAAAGGCAAAATAAAGGGATTAAACTACAAAAGCGGAAAAGGTATAATTACAGGTGCAGGGATAAAAACAAAGGATGATTTTTCAGCTGTAAATATTGTTGAGGTTTTAAATTTTGATGATAAAGATGAGGGGCAAAAGCTCTACGGCTGGAGCGATACATTTAATGAACTTTTATCGGCAAAGGTGGTTAAGCTTGGTAGTGGTAAGTATAAAGGAATGGGGCTTAATTCAGGAATACTTGGAACAAATGTAGGAAATGAATTTTATTATCGATATAGCTTTGATTTCTTCCCATGTATGCTTGAGCTTTTTGCCATTATACTTTTGTATATAGCACTCTCATATAAAAATGTGAGAATTACAGTAGAGCTTATAATTTCGAGGATTATGGCTCTTTTTTATTCCGCTGATTTTGGGGGAGAAAGACTAAAGCTAATACTATTTTTTATAAGAGATACATATATAGCACTTTTAATTTCTGTAGTATGCGTAAAGCTATTTGCTATTTTATCAGGAGCTTTACCTATGCTTGGTATAACGGGTCTTGCAAAATCTATAGTAGTTATTTTTATAGCATATGCAGTCATAGACGGGCCGAATCTTGCTGAAAGGATACTTGGTATAGATGCAGGTCTCTCATCATCTGTAGGAAGAACTATGGCGGTTTTAGGCATGGCAAGACTTGGTGCAGGTAAAATGGTGGGTGCTGCCAAATCAGCAACAGGTGGAGCATATAAGGCAGCAAGAGCATTTGGGACAGGAAAAACAGGCTTTGAAAGAAAACAAGAAAGTAAAAATGCAAGTCCAGCAGAAAAACTAGGACTGTTTGCAAGAGGGCAAACTGAAAAGAATGAATCTATAAAAGATAAAAACGGATATAAAGACACCTCATTTATGAATAGTGGTGAGCAAAATAATGATAAATATTCTAATGCTAATTCTAGTTCAAGTTCTAATCCTAATCCTAATCCTAATTCATATTCTGAAGGTAAAAGCTACAAGGATGATAAAGAGCATATTAATACTGATTTTATGCAAAAAGGAGAAAACAGGGACGAAAATTTTGATGTTAAAAATACAAAAGGAAAATTTGATTTAAATAATAGTATAAGTGAAAAGAACGCAAGCAGAAAGCCTATAAACCCTGAATTTTCAGAGCTTGCAAAAAAATTAAGTCCTAGTAAAAATGCAAGCGTAGGGGAGCGAAGAGATTTCAATATGCAGATGAATAATATTGTAAAAGGAAATCATAGGGCAATAAAGCCAAGCAAAAATTCAAGAGCCGAATATAAAAAGATAAATTACGAAAAGGCACTTAAGCTTGAGAAAGCATATCACAGCGTAAAGAAAGGGGCTAAAAAATGAGCAGCACAGCAGTCACCCAAATAAAGAGCAAAACAAAGGTCGCAAAATTTTTATCATTTCAAGATTTATTCTTTATAATTGGCTACTTAGTTATTGCATATGCCTTAAGAGGAAATGTAAGCGATGTTTTAAGACTTCCATATATTATCTTTAGCCTCGTAATGGGCATATTCCTTATTCTCCCCTCAGCTACTAATAGTGGTAGAAATAATCTTGAAAGCATTTACATTATGCTTTTTAAAGACGATAAAACGTATAGAGCAATGTATTTTGTGGAGGCTTATGATGAAAGAAAAAATTAAAAGGCTTAAGATAAAAATTAAAAAATTCACTGATAAAAGAAAGGGTAGTAATGCTTCTTTGAAGGCATTTTGCCTTATTTTTTTAGTAGGATATGTTTTCTTTTTCTCAAGCAATATGTTTTTTCCAAAGGTATATAAAAATATAGATACTGTAAACATTGGTAAAATTATAGATATGGATGAGTACATCCTAACACTTGATACATGGGACTATTCTAAAGAGGATAGGGAGTTTGAAATAATTTTTTCGGTGCAAAATTTATCGCTAAATGAAAAACCTGATTACAGCTTTACACTTAGAGCTGATGAAAAGGTATATATTACTAAAATTAAGAAAAATATTAGTGACAACCTACTTGTGCTATCTGTTAAAAACATTCCAAGGAATTTTACCGAGGGGATTTTAACAATAAATGTTGAAGATAAAAGCACATATATTGGTATGAACGATAAAATCATGAATAAGGTTAAAAGCATTGAAAATAGAAAAGATGATGAATACATCTATTATTCTAAAAAGTGCAAAATAAAGGGCTTAAAGGAATATATAAAAAGAGAGGAAATTAAAATAAAGGAATATGATAAAAAAATAAACTATGCAGTAAGCAAATTAGAAAATCTTAATGAGGCTAAGGGCAATCAAACTGAAAAAGAAAAAGAGATTACAGACCAAAATATCTCAAGGCTTGCAAGTGAAATTGAGAAAGAAAAGGGAAAGCTCGATGAAAGCATGATTAACATTGATGAGGCTAAAAAGAGAATAGAGAATATAAAGAAAGAGCTTTAGGAAAGGGAATGAGAAATGTCAGATGTTATGAGTAAACTAGTCAGCCTTTACCTATATAAATTTATAGCAATTTGTATTGGTATTTTGGCTATTACATTTCTATTAAAGGCACTTTATATTAGATTAACTGGTGGTAGTGGCACAGCTGGTAGTGGTGGTGATAAGCTATCAAAAGGTGTCCGGGGAAGTGGACTTACTATTGAGAAAAGCAAAAGGATCTCTGGCTTTGTTTTCGGAAGAAAGAACAATAAAAGAATTATACTTAATAATAATGAAGAAGGTCATATAGCAAT
>UMHQ01072968.1_pt1 | contig 14244 bp, 16 predicted proteins | sample 1965531 | NCBI WGS metagenome assembly UMHQ01 (sample SAMEA4836098, study PRJEB28245) | human gut metagenome | biome: gut microbiome; material: fecal sample | place: Denmark | collected 2008
TTATATTTAGGTAGAACCTACAACGATTTAGATACTTATTTATTTAATTTAAACGAAACAGCAGTTGCAGAGGATAAACAATATATAATTTACATTCATAACTTTAGTTACGAATTTTCGTTCTTTTCAAATAACAGTAAATTCTTTAAGAAATACAACAAAAACGATATAAAACAAAATCTATTTTTAAAGGCAAATAAACCTTTATATGTTCGGTGTGGTAATTTAGAATTTAGATGTAGTTATTTATTACTTGATAAGTCTATAAGAGGAATTGGGAAAGATATAGGACTTGAAAAACTGGATTTTAACTATACAAAAATTAGAACACCTTTGACAAAATTAGAAGATAAAGAAATCGAGTACAACTATCGTGATGTTGAGATTATGTTGAAAGGTGTTTACAGGCTTTACAATCTCAATGAATATATTACAAGTTCTAATCAAATACCATATACAAAAACTGGTATTATGCGTTTTAACTGCGAACAAAATCCACAGGTAAATGTTACTAACGAATACACTAACAAATACGGAGAAAAGAAAAAAGGTAAGTGTATGAGATTAAACAAGTATTTATGTGGTTTGGAAAAAGCAAAATCAGAAAAACAATTATTGTTTTGGGAAACACTTTTTCAAGGTGGTTTAGTTTATTCCAATGCGAAATTTATAGGCGACGTGTTGAAAAATTTAGCGTCGTTTGATTTTGCAAGTGATTATCCTTTTCAAATGCTTACTAGGTATTTTCCTAGCGAATTTGAGGAATACAAAGGAAACAACAAAGTAATGCTTGAAAAGTGTTTACAAGGTGTTACAGAAAAAAATTTAATTTACAACAAACCTTTGCGTACAATGTTTAATGCTATTGTGGTATTGAATAATGTTAAAGCAAAGTTTGAATTTACACCGATTGGAACGTCAAAAATTGAAGAAATAGAACAATTACGAAATATGTTGAACTGTAAAATTATAAACGGTAAAATACACGAAATAAATACACCTGTTAAAATGTATGTAACTTGTATCTACATGATAACTTTAAAACTGTTTTATGATTTTGACTTGATAGATGTTGAATACTTGGAAACAGCAAGCAGGTACAGGAAATCAAATCAATTCAAGATTAATTCTATACTGTATCTTGCAAAGCGTAAAATAGAATTTAAAATCTATAATGAACTTGTAGAGAATATGAACACTTTTCACATTTACACAGAAAAAGAGATACAAGACGAACATTTTCGCAATATGATAAATAATGAAACTAATTACTTCAACCAGTTATCAACAGCGAAAAAAATGTATTTAGATGTTAAAAGTGATTTGAACGCTTTGTACGGAGATAATGCACAGCACTTGTTACATGAACGCTTTTACTATGATGATATTGAAAGAGAGTGGAAAAGCGAACTAGAAACATTTGAAGAGTATCAAAATGCACAACATAAAACGAGTTATATTTACGGTTTATATGTTCCACAGTACGCAAGGGCAAGTATTTTATACATTGCTTATAAATTTATTACAAACGGTTTAAATGTTTATTATATAGATACTGACAGTATAAAAACGTACGATACACCACTAGCACATAAACTTGTTAAAGAGTTTAACAAGTTGCAAATGCTTAATCTTAAAGGTTATGAATGGACGAAATTCGGACAACTGGAACATGAATATACTGCTATTAAGTTCGCCAGTTTAGGAACAAAGTCATATATAAAACTTGAATATGACAAGAACAAAAACCCAGTCGTAAAGGCTACTATATCGGGATTGCCAAAGGCAACAGAACTATACAATAAGTTGTTTAATTATTATGAAAAAAACTTTGATGAACTTATCGAATGTTGTTATCACTATGGCACGGTATTTGATAAATCGGTCGCTAATAAGTTAGCAAGCAAATATGACTTTTTCGATTTTGATATTGACATAGACGGTTATATTGACACGGTATGTAGTGGGGTAGTCCTTGAACCAGTTGACGTAACTATGCGAGATTTTGCTAGTAAAACATGGTATTCATACGCTAGACTTATCTGTATGATGTACGATAAAAACTTTGACATTTTTTGTCGAAAAACTATAATTAAACTAAACAAGAAAGGAGAATTGAAAATTGAACATAAAACAAAATAGGGGTATTCGTGCTTTAGGTCTAAAGAAATCAAGCGACGGAATATACTACAATCCTGATATGTATGGTTTGGAATTTGAAAAAACTAAAAACGGAGAAATTAAAATGATAGTTCCCGATTGGTTTAAACAGGAGCATAAACAAAAATTACGAACTTTAAACTATTACGGTAAAAAATACGGTATATCCAATAAAACAGATATAAAGAAAGAAAATGACTTGTATAAATATTACGTTGATTATGTTGACAAGTGGAATAAAGTCGAAATAAGTAAAACAAGTACCGTAAAATACCGTTTTGATTTGTATAATCAAAATCAAAAATCAACTAATAGATTTTACAGCAGGGAGAACAAACAAAAGATAATCGAACACGTCAACGAAAGTTTCAAGGTTAAAGTAATGCGTATCATGGGTAAACATGGAATATTTAACGGACAAGCATACGACGATTATTTAAACAATCTATCTGTTAAACTGGGAGAGGATAAAGCAACAATCGAAAGTTTAGTTTTTCCTACAAAAATAAATGAACAATCTAGTTATGAGGATATTAAAAATTGTATTGAAAAGGGATTTGATAACATTGACGAACTCATTAATAATAAATATGAAAGTGGAGAAATCGACGACAACGACGAATTTTTAATAAGAGGTATGCTACTATGATAAATAAAGAAAATTTGAAAAATGCACTTGACGAATTAAACAGATTTAAAAAACGAAAAAATCAAAAGTATAACTTCCATTCTTTCGACGGTTTGAAAAAATATGAATATGATTTTTTATTTACAGTCGGAACACGTTCCAATGGAAAGACAACATCAATTCAGAGGGATATAATTCTTGAAGATTTTTACAATGACAATGCACAATTTATAAAACTTTGTCGATACAAAGACGAATTGAAAGCGATACATCAAAAACAATGGTTTACAGAAATAAACATTGAAACATTGCACAAGTACGATATTCACATTGAATACAGGGGTAACACTTACTATATAAATGAACATAAGAAATATATAAAAGACGGTGAACTACTTGTAAATGAATTTTGTAAAAGTGGCGAAGTTTTGGGTAAAGTTATTCCGATTATGCGTCAACAAAACTATAAGTCAATCAATTATGAAAAAGTAAACAATATTATATTTGACGAATTTGCTTTACAAAATGATTATGGTTATTCAATAGATGAGGTTGATAACTTCAAGTCGCTTTTATCAACGATTGTTCGTATTCGAGAAGATATTAAGGTTTATTTTATTGGTAACGTTCTAACCCCTTACAACCCATATTTTCAAATGTTCGGCATTGACGCTATGAAATTGAAAGCAGGAAATACATACACTTTTATTGACAATTCACAGTATGATGAACCTTGTGTTGTTTTACTTGAGTTTACAAAATCGGTAACAAATAAAGTTACAGATATACCACGATTATTGAGGTTGCCAGATAATGCACAGGTTACAGGGTTAGACGCTTACGAATTACCAAAACAGGTTATAGGTTCAAATGACTGGTTGTTGATTGCCCTTGAAAACGTGGATATATTTAACGAACATTATTATTATGGTTATAGGTTCATCACTTCGATTGACGACGGTATAACATTTACAAAAGTAAATAATGAATATCAATTTGAACATATAGAGTATGTAAGTGTACATGATATTTTCAACAACAAAATATACTTAATTAGAACAGATATTGACAAAAATAGTCACGGTCTGTATATTAGTATTATAGACGATTTGCCAACTTATAAATTGGCTGATGATGATATTAGAAATCATTATCCAATATTCGACATTTCCAAGTTTAGGAACAAAGATATAATTTTCGGAGATGTAGAACTTTACAAGATATTAAGGGAAAGGGGGTTAAAATTATGACATTAGAAGATTTTTATAATTTAGTTGTTGGAATAAAGCCAAAGGAAGAAAAGAAAGCAAGAGAACCAACAAAGATAGATTATAGTTACAACAATCTACTAAATAAAGGAAAGGAAAAAGAACAATGCAGAACATTATAATTGTGGCATTGGTGGGTATTGTTTTAGATGTTATTACAGGATTTGTAAAAGCATGGTTTAATAAACAGGTTGACAGTTCTATTATACGTGAGGGTGGAAAACATAAAATAAGCGAAATACTTATAATTATTTTTGCAATCTACGTTAAAAAAGGAATTGTTTACTTAAATGTTGGTATACCTTTTAATCCTGTAACGCTTGTATGTGGATATATTATAGTTATGGAGTGTATAAGCATTATAGAAAACATAGGAAACATGAACCGTAAATGTATACCCCCAAAATTATCGGAGTTTTTTAAAAAATTAAGTGAATGAAAGGAGATTAAACATGAAAATTCACGAATTAGCAAATAAAGATTATAAAAGTATTGATGAAATTGTAGTTGATATTGCTGAAAGTATCAAAGAGGTTGACGAATTGGAGAAAACTAAAAACACACTTGAAAGTGAAAATGAAACACTTAAAAGTGAAGTTATAAGTTTAAAAGAAAAAAATTTACAACTTCTTTCCATGATGCCGACAGCAACCGAAACAAAAGAAGAACCAGAGGTTGAGGAAAAAATCGACCTTGAAGATGTATTAATTTAAGAGAGGAGATTTTAACAATGGCAAACGAAAATAAAACAATTAATGTAATTAATTACATAAGGCAGAACGCAAGCGAAGTATACAAGGAACGTGTTCCAATTCTGAATGACAAAGGCGAGTTTGTAAAATTTGCAAATCCTTTGAAAGAATACAGCATACAGAAAAATGAATTTTTCACAGGCTTAATCAATGTGATTGGCGACAGTATTTTAAACCGTATCAACAAGTTTGAAAATCCTTTAGCAAAGTTCAAACGTAAAACTAACGGTTTAGGTATCGACGTTAGAGAAATTGCAAGTGGACTTGTTGAGGGTATGGACTTTGAGTTTACAACCGAGGGCATTGCTAAAATGTTCAAGTTATATCCAACTGAATACGCTGAATGTTTCCACCGTTTAAACCGTCGTCGAATTTTCCCTATCACAATCAGTAAAAAGGAAATGGCACAGGCTTTGAACAGTTTTGACGATTTAGAAAACTTAATCAATGACAAGGTTAATACTCTTTATGAAAGCAACTATCAAGAGGAGTATATCTATATGATTGAGTTACTTCGTTCTTCTGCACAGAACAACAATTTAAAGATTATTAATGTTGATGAAGTTACAAATGAAGAAAGTGGTATCACTTACGTTGAAACTGTAAAGGATATTGCTTCAAGTTTCAAGTTCCGTGATAGAACTAATTCGGCATATGGTAACGACAACGAAAATACTAAAATCTTGCCTTGCTGTGGTAAAGAAGATATTGCTTTAATTCTTCCTTACACAATTAAAAACAGAATTTCAACAAGAGTTTTAGCGTCAGCGTTTAACAAAGACGAAGTTGCTTTCAATGTTGACAATGTAACAGAGGTTGACTTTTTAGGTTATATTAAGCGTGGCGAAGATACCAACGCAAAGTATTATCAAATTGACGGTTTTGTCTGTGATAAGAATTTTATTCGTGTACTGGACGACCCCGACAATGGACTTGAAGAAAATAACTTGCCAACGGTTAGAGCGAAAAACTCATATCTTCATGTATGGCAGACGCTTTCAACTTCTCCTTTCGTGTGCTGTAATGTATTGGCACATGAAGTTGAAGAAAGTGTTATCCCAGAGGGTTATTTTGATAACCTCATTGAAAACGGTGCTACTATCACAGATTAATTATAAGGGTGTGTATAAAGCACACCCTAAAATTTTAAGAAAGGAGATAGATAAATGCGACTAACACCATTTACATTGACGCAGAATATTTCTGTTGATAATGCACTTTCGACGATACAAGTTATTCATCAGATTATCACAAAAGTTAATAACGTTGTTGATTATGTTAATAACTTGGAAATCGACGCAAACGCATACACCGACGAACAAATAAAAGCGTTGAATGAAAAAATTGAAAAAGAGTTGTTGGAACTTGAAACAACTTTAAAAACTTATAGTGACACTCTTAACAACAACATGAAAACATATGTTGATGATAGAGATAGAGTTATACTTGATTTGTTATCTTCGTCAATGGTTACTATAAGGGAAGAAATTCAAAAGGTCGAAAAGGCTTTAAGGCTTTACATTGACACGGAAGATAGTAAAATCTATGTTTACATTGATGAAATTTACAAAGAACTTTACGACTTAATAATGAACGGAAATGACGTTATTTATTCCCCAGTTGACGGATTTTTAAAATCAACAAAAGACGCTATACAGGACTTAACACACGTTTTACAGATTAAAAACGGTATTGATTGGAATACTTTTGAAAGCCTTTGCAGTGGGGAGAATGTTGACATGACAGGATTTGTAAAACCTAACAGTAATTATAACATATGGCTTAAATATGAACAGCCACAGTATGCAAATACTGACTATTTAGATGTTAATGGTTTGTATATCGTGTGTTTTAATGCAATATCTACTATACTAATTGACGGACAGCCTTATACAGATTTCACAGGTGGTGGTGTTTTATTTCCACTTTCAACATTTAACAGTTATGAAAAAACGATTGTTATAACGGACGTAAATAATCAAGTTACTACTTTATTAGTCAGAAACATAAATTATACAAGTTCTTCTGTAACATGGGATAGTTTAGAAAATAAACTAAACACAAGACCTAACAATCGTTATTTCACTTGGAACGCTTTATCATTCTACACGGTAGAGTTCGCAAATCATAATCTTATGGGAACAGACGGAAAAATGAAAAGTGTTCTACTTGAAAATATGTACACAACTGAATACAATAAAAAATTTTTTGGAGGTAATTAATCATGCAGAAAACAGAAAACTTACAATTAAACATCATTGACGGTACGGACGTACCTAGTCATGCAGTCTTTAACGAAAACTTTAACAAGTTAGACGAATTTGCAAGAACAATGAATGATACTAACGTATCATTAAAAAATCGTATGGAAACTTTAGAAACAGAAGTTGACGGAAAAATAACTGATTTAGAGAATGAAGTCACTCAAAAAGTCACAGATTTAGAAAAAAAATTTGATGATACTGTGCTTGTTCTTGAAGATAAAATTTCAGAAGTCGAACTTGATGTTGACGGAGAAACAAAAAAAGGTAAATTGAAAAGATTGGTTATTAAAACAACACCAGCATACAATTCATTTTATCGTTCTATACCATATGTTGACATAGCAAATAATGTTATTTACGACGTTAGCGAAAAAAGATGTTTAATAACTTCTTACAGTGGTTATGGAAGTATCAACATGACGGAATTAATCGGATTGACAGATGTTAAAGACATTATGCTTTTAGGTACTCAAATGTATTCAGACGAGTATATGCTTGTTACAACTGGTAACAGTAACACAGTTCCTATGGATTGTTACAGTTTACAGAAACTTACATATCCTGGAGCAGGCGACGACATTTATTTATCCTATTCGGGAAGTCGTACAAGTTTTACATTACAGGAATATAAAGGTTCAACTTCGGGGGGTTGGCAACCGTCTATTACACCTGCAACACCTGTTTCAGATGTTTACATTGTTGTTAATTATGTGGAATTTAATAAGTAAATTATTTTAGGGTGGGAATTTTACCCACCCTTTTATTAAATGAAAGGAGATTTGAAAATGTTTGATATTACAAAATTAGATAACCTCATGTTTTTTATGTTACAACCACAAAACGAAACCGACAAAGCAATCACAAATCATTTAAAATGGTCTACCCTTTGGTATGGTGTTTTATCTAACATTATGTGTGGCATATTCACTTATGAAGATGTTCCGCGACAACTAAAGCGACGTATAAACAACGCTTTTTTCAGTTCGTCATACGTTTGTGCGTATAATGATAAAGATTTAGGGATTGTGGTTGCACCGTGTTCCCCAGTAGGTTCAATTAATAACTGGGGGGAATATTCTGCTTATGATTTAATATTACCCGACGGAAAAAGTAAACACTTAAAACTTGAAGATTGTGTTATCGGTTACAACTATGATTTACCTACTATATCCGATAGTGTACTATGTTATCAGTTCGCTGAACAGATTGCAGAATTAAAAGTATCCATTGAGAACGCTATCATTTTATCAAGGAAAACTGCAATATTTGAAGTTCCAAACGAAAACGCACTTAATGAGGTATTGCAGGAGTTTAACAACCATAGGACAGGAAATCCGATAATAGTTAAAAAGAAACGTGAAGAAGATAGTTATAAAACTATGGAATTTACACAGCCTACGACTGTTGATGATTATTATAACGGACTTCGTGACGTTCTAAACGAGTTTTTAACAACAACGGGACTATCTTCTCTTGTGAACCCGAATAAAAAAGAAAGATTGATAACTGATGAAATATCTAGCAATGACGATATAAAAAATACATTGCTTTCAAATCGTGTTGATAATAGAAAAGCATTTATCGAGGGTATCAATGATAAGTTTGGAACTGTTTATAAAGTTTCTGTTGACGATAATATTTACAAGACGGTAAACAATTTAGTTAATATGGTAGAAAGTGAGGTTGAATAATATGTATGTGAACAATCCGAGTTATACAATGAAATTGGCTGATTTGTTGGATTTATACAAAGATAACTTTAATTATGAGGATTTATATAACGTTGTTGGTGTTTGGTTATCAACTGAAAAGGTTTACTTTTTCAAAAACGACGATACTCTATGGAATAACTTTATACAATCATTTTGCGATAGGTTTTACAGTCGAAACATGAACTTTTACACAACGCTTGATTTTAAATTAAAGTTACGTGACGTTTTGCGTTCTAGTAAAAATATGGCGACAAGAGTTTATGAAAGTGAATTATTGAAAATCAATCCTTTAAAGACATATTCACACGTTACGGACAGAAACGAGAGTTCAAAAGGAAATTCTAAAAGCACAAACAACAGCAACGGAAAAACTGAAAATGTAACGAATGTAAACGATACAAGCAACAGCGACAGCAAAACGACAGCAGAAACGAAAAACAAAACTACCGATAACGGAACAAATGAAAATACAAGTACAAGTTATGATTTACATTCTGATACACCGTCAAACGCTGTAAATATTGATGATTTATTTTCAGTTGCTAAAAACTTTGTAACAGACGCAGACAACAACAAATCACATAGTAAGTCTACCAACTCAAACACTAATGATTTTACAGGAAATTCTTCTAGTAATTCAAGCGACAAAAACGAAAGAAACAGCGTCACTAATTCCAACGGTGTAAATGAATTAAACAGCAACGGAACAAATGAATTTTTAAACGAAAATTTATTTAAGGAAGTAAGCGAGGGTTACGACGGAAACCCTACCGATTTAATCGAAAAATACATGAACTTAAAAACTGATGTTGTTCAATTTTACCTTGATGAAATTGAAAACGCTTGTTTATTTAGTTCAATACTTTATTAAAAAGGTGGTGTGATTTATGGATTTAAAACTATACAAAAACTTTCCTATCAATGATTATGCAAATCAAGTTTACTATTCAAGCGAAAATGCAAGAGATAACGCTTTTGATAATTACGAGGATAGAAGTATCAAAGAGTTAGCAAGTTGTGACAAGACTAAACAGCAAATAAGACTACAAGTTAATTACTATGTAGGAAATCAATATAATTACGGTTGTATCGTTGAAAATAACAAACGTTATTATATTTTCATTGATAAAGTTGAATGGAAATCTAACCTAAACACCGTTATACTTCATTACTCATACGACTATTGGCAGACATATTGTTATCAAATTACGCTTAAAGATAGTTTTGTTGAACGTGAACACGTCGAAAATGACACTTTTGGAAAATATATCATTGACGAGGGTTTGCCAGTTGATGAATATGTTATACAATCAAGTGAAGTTTTAGACGGAAACAACGACGGTATGTATTTTTGTATAACATTAAGTGATACAAGGGACGCTGTAAGTCTAACACATAGCAATCCCGAACCAATACCGTCAACGTGTAAGCCTAGCAGATTTGAACAAAGTACAGCAATTATTTTTTCAGATGATTTAGAAACTGTTTCATATTTTATTGACTTGTTGACTTCAAGAAACAAACTTGACGGTATAAGTGGAATGTATTCAGTTCCTAAAAGTGCAATACCCTCTAAAATTCAAAAACAAGGTTATGACTGGGACACAGGCGAAGACATGATTAAATATGTAGGTATTAATAATGATTTACCTACTATGTTAGAGTGGGATTTGTCAAAACCTAGCACGATTGACGGTTACACACCAATTAATAAAAAGTGCTTTACATACCCTTATTGTTTCGCTAACATAACAAATAACAACGGTTCAAGCCTTTACGGACAATTTGAACTTGCAGACGACAAAGCAACTGTAAAATTTAGATACTACTTTCCATGTATTGAGGGAAACACAAGTTTCGGCTATCTTGCAAGTTATGACGGAGTTTCCAAAAACTTTGACAAATCAATACAAGGTCAAACTAATATTGAGTTACCATATGTTACTAATACATTTAGTGCCTATTTATCTGCAAATCAAAATTCTATCGCTAACCAATACAGCACGATAGACAGGAACGAAAAAGCGTCTATCGTAAAAGCAGGTGTAAACGGTGCTGTAGGATTGGTTGGAAATATTGCAACAGGTAACGTTATGGGTGTTGTGTCGTCTGCACTTGGAACAGCCGAGGGAATTGGAGACGCTATGCTATCTTCATATAACCAAAGACAGGCAATCGACAGCAGTTTAAAAGACCAAGAAAGTAAAGCCAACGTGTCACATGGTGCGTATACTGGTGTTGGTAATATCATTTGTGGACAAATTGGATTTAAGGGGCAGTTAATAACGGTTACTGCTGAAAACATTAAAATGATTGACGATTATTTTTCAATGTTCGGATATAAAGTAAACACCATAAAAGTACCACAGTTTAACAGTAGACATTACTGGAATTATATAAAAACAAGTGGTATCAATATGATTGGAAATGTGCCACAGGACGCACTTTCCGTTATAAAACAGATGTTTGACAATGGTGTGACAATGTGGCACGATTTAGGCTATATGTATAAATATGATGAGTACAAAAGGTTAAATGTGTGATATTATGGCAAAGATTTACAACGATAAAACTGGTAGTTGGTACGGTGGAGACAACTACTTGACAGTTGAACAACAAAAATTTAATGCTAAAGCAATAACTAATTACTTTCAAAATTTATCTAGTTACGAATGGGGCAATAACTCAATTTGTGCGATTTTGGGCAACATGAGTTTTGAAAGCACATTATCCCCACAACTTAATGAAGTTGGTGGGGGTAGTGGTTATGGTTTAGTTCAATGGACACCAAAGTCAAACTTGATTAGCAGGGCAAAAGCAATAAAGCAGGGAAGTTCTTACGATACTGTATATACTCAATTATCTGTGATTGACTACGAAGTTAAAAATGGTATACAATGGATAAAAACAACACGATACCCTTTAACTTTTAAAGAGTTTATCGAAGATACCACGCATGATATAGAGTATCTAACAGGTGCATGGCTTTGTAATTATGAACGACCTGCCGACCAAAGCGACGAAAATATAAAACGTCGTACCAACGGAGATAATAACGGACATTTAGGAGCGTTACAATTTGTTGATTTAGTCGGTGGAGACGTTTCCGATAGTGGAAGTATAAACGGTTTTTTGAATTGGTGTGAGCAAATCGCTAACGATAACAGTTACTTATATAAGTTAGGTTCGGGGCATGGTGTACCATGGAGTTACGACGGTAAATACTTTGATTGTTCGTCGTTTGTTTCGTTTGGTTTACATAATGGGGGTGGTTATGCTTTAGACACGCAGTTTACAACTAGAAATCAAAAAACAGAACTAACAGAACTAGGATTTAATGTATTTGAGTATAAGAACAAAAAGGATTTAAAGCGTGGCGACATTGTTTTTTATAACAACGGAGAAAACGGACATACCGAGGTTGTTTTTTCTGTTGATGAAAACGGTGCAAGTGAATTAGTTGGAGCACACACGGACAGTTTACCACCTGCCGAGCAAATATCTATAACTAACTGGTATGATGGTGGGTGGCAGTATGTAGCACGTCCGACAGGTGGCAGTTCTCCACCTATTTATAACATGAAAAAGCGAAAAGGTATGATTTTTTGTTATAATCGAATGAGATAAGAAAAGGGTGGAATGTTCCACCCTTTAAATGTTATAAATTTATTTAAGTTATTTTAGATATTTAATTTTCATATATCCAACTGTACCGAGATACTCAACTTTAGCATATTTACCCTTAACATACATAACGTTTACTTCATTGCCGTTAGGCACTTTTTTGTATAAAACCTTTATCTTTGCTTTGTTCCATATATTCAAACCTTTTTTCGTTCCTCTAACTGTCATAGTCCATTCAAGACGGAATTTATCGGGTGTTCTGTAAGTTGATTTTAATTTGCTTGTAGTATCTCCCCACTTTTTCAAGTACAAGTGTGGTATATCAACTGGACTTACCCAGTCGCCACCCCATGCAAGACCTACACCTTTTGATTTTGCGATTTTAGCGACTTTTTTAATTGTAGCTACATCATACAGTAATTTAGTATCATTAATGGCTATATCAAAGGCAATTCCCCATTGATGTTGACTTTGATAGTCTTTTCCTCTTGCGTTTGTAACTATCTTACCTTGTGTTGTTCTTCCCTTTGCGTAAAGTTTATCTTGATAGTCAACAGTTCTGAAACCCTCTGTTATTATAAGGTAGATACCTTGTTTATTGCACTTTTTAAGTAGTAAATCAATCTTGTAACTTAACCATGGGTGTATTTTTTTCCTATCTATTCTTATATCATTGTGTTTTATCATGTTGTTAATCTCCTTTTTCAAAATATTGTTTAACAAAGTAAATTTTATCTTCGTAACTATTCAAACCACATTCAATCATGTTGTTGTAATTATCCAACATTTTAATTAAATCAAACGCACCCTGTTGTGATAGGGTGCGTTCATTTGTTATAGGGTTTAAATAATCGTAATATTTACCCGATAGTAACATAGGCTTATACTAATTCAAGTGTTAAAACTTTAAAACCGTTATTTGTCTTTACATTGACTGGCTTTAATACAACTGGTTCATCTTTCCAACTTGGGAAACCTACGATTGCAAAAATCTTCTGCAATGATGAAATTACACCACCAGATACTGCCTGATATGTTGTTCCGTCCTCTGCAATGAGAACAGTTCTCAAAGTCTGTGAAAGTTCCCCTGTTGTTTTATCCATAACATTAATGGTATGTGCTGATACATCAACAATTTTCAATTCTTCATTAAGATGGTCGCTTAACTGTTCGCCCTGTGTGTTTAAAGCATTGTAAATCTTTACTTTGCTTTCCCTTGTTCCGTCGTCCTGTATTGAGCAGAAAAACGCACTATTTACATTTGTTAAATCGTCAATAGTGTATGTTGCAATATCTCCATTGTTTTCAACTGCTACTACTCCGTTATCAACTGTTGCTACCTCTGTGTTTTCAATGTTCTGATTTTTCATGTTTATTATCTCCTTTTCTTAATTAATATAATTTGACTGCTATTAATACTGAAACAATATCTTTTATGATTGTTTCGTTGCCTGTCTTTTCAACAATGGTTTCAAGGTCGCCCTTTACCTTGTTTTTAAATTCTTCCGTAATATCTACAATTTTAATAACAAGGTCTGTGTTTGTAACTGGAAGTTTTAAACTTCTTCTTGACTTTTCAAGTGTGATTTTAATTTCAACACCGTTTTCAGTTTCATAATAGATTTTGAATACTTTCATTGTCTGTATCTCCTTTTTAATATTCACTTTAGAAGTCTTATTCTGAAATCGTGGCTTTCCGTTACTCCACTTATAACAACTTAATATCAGAAGTTTACTTCAAAACATAAGTGTAATTATAGTGTACTAAAACGAGTTAAAATATTCAACCCTATTTCGACAAAATAAACCACCAAAATTTATAAAATAAGTTTGTGT
>UMHQ01032523.1_pt1 | contig 14236 bp, 10 predicted proteins | sample 1965531 | NCBI WGS metagenome assembly UMHQ01 (sample SAMEA4836098, study PRJEB28245) | human gut metagenome | biome: gut microbiome; material: fecal sample | place: Denmark | collected 2008
GACGCCGGCGACATTCAGGTTCTCGAAGGACTCGACCCTGTCAGAAAACGTCCCGGTATGTATATCGGTTCGACGGACACGAGGGGTTTGCATCATCTCGTGACGGAAGTCGTTGACAACTCAATCGACGAAGCGCTCGCAGGCTACTGCACGCATATCGTCGTGGAAATTCTCTCGGACGGCGCGATTCGCGTTACGGACAACGGCAGAGGTATTCCTACCGGCGTTATCGAAAAAGAAGGCAAATCCGCAGTCGAGGTCGTTTTGACCAAACTTCACGCGGGCGGAAAATTCGGCAGCGGCGGCTACAAGATTTCGGGCGGTCTGCACGGCGTGGGCGTATCCTGCGTCAACGCGCTCAGTGAATGGTTGGTTGCGGAAGTCAGACAAAACGGCAAACTATACCGTATTCGTTTCAACCGCGGTATTGCGGAAAGACCTTTGTCGGTCGTGGGCGACGCAACCGACACGGGCACGACGATAACCTTCTATCCCGACGCGGAAATCTTTGAAACGCTCGAATTCAACTATGACACGATGAAGACTCGTCTTCGCGAACTCGCATACCTCAACAAGGGACTTACCATCGAACTTGCGGACCAGCGCGTTCAACCCGAGCGCAGAGAGGTATTCCGTTACGACGGCGGCATAGTGTCTTTCGTCGAGGAAATGAACAAGACCAAAGAAACCATCTTCCCCGAAGTCATTTACTTTGACGAAAAGTACGTCGACAGCGAAATCGAAGTCGCAATGCAGTATAACGACAGTTATTCGGACACGATTTTGGCGTTTGCAAACAACATCAACACCGAAGAGGGAGGCACGCACCTTGACGGCTTCAAAGCCTCGTTGACGAAGATTATCAACGATTACGGCTCCAAGTCGGGAATCCTCAAAGGCAGCGAAAAATTGAGTGGTGAGGACGTCAGAGAAGGTCTTACGGCTGTTATCTCGGTTAAACTCGCAGAACCGCAATTCGAAGGACAGACAAAAACCAAACTCGGCAACAGCAGTATGCGCCAAGCGGTGGCAAAGGGCGTTACGGAAGGTTTCGGAACGTATCTCGAGGAACACCCCAGAGAAGCAAAAGAACTCGTGCTTAAAACCATTACGGCGCAAAGAGCGAGAGAGGCGGCGCGTATGGCGCGCGAGAGCGCGAGAAGAAAGAGCGCGCTCGAAAGCACCACGCTCCCCGGCAAACTTGCCGACTGCACCGACAAAGACCCCAAAAACTGCGAAATATATCTCGTCGAGGGTGACTCGGCAGGCGGAAGCGCAAAGCAAGGTCGCGACAGACGTTTCCAAGCCATTCTTCCTTTGAGAGGTAAGATTCTCAACGTCGAAAAAGCCGCATTGCACAGAGTTCTCGAAAACGAGGAAATCAAGGCGATGATAACCGCGTTCGGTTGCGGTATCAACGCAGAGTACGACGAGAGCAAACTTCGCTACAATCGTATCATTTGTATGACCGATGCCGATGTGGACGGCAGCCACATTCGTATTTTGATGCTCACGTTCCTGTTCCGCTTTATGCGTCCGCTCATCGAAAACGGTCACGTATTTATCGCGTTGCCGCCTCTTTACAAGATTGCAAAGGGCAAGCAAGAGCAATACTTCTACGACGACGAGAGCCTCGAAGCGTATTACAACGAGTTCGGCAGAAAGAGCGGCGAACTTCAACGCTACAAAGGTCTCGGCGAAATGAACCCCGAACAACTTTGGGAAACCACAATGGATCCGCAAAAACGTACGCTTTTGAAAGTTACGATGGACGACGCGATCGAGGCAGACCGACTCTTTTCCATACTTATGGGCGAGCAACCCGAACTTCGCCGCGAATTTATCGAGCAGAATGCGAAACTCGTGACGGATCTCGACGTATAAGGAGGCAGTTATGGCGAACATAAGAGACGATAAAAACAACGAATATATTCAACATATAGCCAACTCGACCGTCAAGGACGTGGAAATAAACGGCGAACTTAAAAAATCCTTTATCGCATACGCGATGGCGGTCAACGTATCCCGTGCAATCCCCGACGTAAGAGACGGTTTGAAACCCGTTCACAGACGTATTCTTTACGCTATGAGCGAACTTGGTCTGACCCCCGACAAGCCCTATCGTAAGTGCGCTATGGTCGTGGGCGAAGTGCTCGGCAAATACCATCCTCACGGCGACAGTTCCGTATACGACGCAATGGTACGTCTGGCGCAAGACTTTTCCATTCGCTGTCCGCTCGTAGACGGTCACGGCAACTTCGGTTCGATTGACGGCGATCCGCCGGCGGCATATCGTTATACCGAGGCTCGTCTTTCCAAAATCGCGCTCGAAATGATCCGCGACATCGACAAAAAGACGGTTGATTTCTATCCCAACTTCGACGACACGCGCGAACAACCCGTCGTGTTGCCCTCAAGATTCCCCAACTTGCTCGTAAACGGCTCGGACGGTATCGCAGTCGGTATGGCAACGTCCATTCCGCCTCACAATCTCGGCGAGGTTATAGACGCCTCTATCGCGCTCTTGCACAATCCCGACGCAACCGTGGACGACCTTATGGAATATATCCCCGCGCCGGACTTCCCGACGGGCGCGCTCGTTTTGGGCAGACATTCCATCAAGCAAGCGTATCGCACGGGTAGAGGCGCGTGCGTGCTTCGCGCAAAGGCGGAAATCGAGGAAATGGCAAACGGCAAGAGCCGTATCGTCGTGACCGAGATTCCTTACCAAGTCAACAAGGCGAAACTCATCGAAAACATCGCAGACCAAGTCAAAGACAAACGTCTCGAAGGCATCAGCGATTTGAGAGAAGAAACGGACAGACACGGTATGCGTATCGTCATCGAACTCAAAAAGGATGTTAACGCGCAAGTGCTTCTCAACCAACTCTACAAGCAAACGCAGATGCAAACGACGTTCAGTATGATTATGCTCGCGCTCGTAGACGGCGTACCTCGCGTTCTCAACCTCAAAGAGATGTTGGAATGCTATGTCGCTCACCAAAAGGACGTAATCGTGCGCAGAACGCGTTTCGACCTCGAAAAAGCGCAAGAAAGACAACATATTTTGCTTGGTTTGCACATCGCGCTCGAAAATATCGACGCTATCGTCGAACTTTTGAAGAAATCGCGCGACAGACAAGACGCAATCGTAAAACTCATGGAGAACTACGGTCTTAGCGACAAGCAGGCGGCGGCAATCCTCGATATGCGCTTGCAACGTTTGACGGGTCTCGAAGTCGAAAAAATCAACGCCGAACTCGAAGACCTCGACAAGCAAATAGCCTATTTCAATACGGTTCTTTCCAGCGACGAGGAAGTCAAGAACATCATCGTCAAGGAAATGAGCGAAATCAAGGCGCAATACAACACGCCGAGAATGAGCGAACTCACCTACGATTACGGCGACATCGACATCGAAGACCTCATCGAAAAAGAGGACGTGGTTATTTCTATGACTCACGGCGGTTATATCAAGCGTATGCCCGTTTCCGAGTACAAGGCTCAACACAGAGGCGGTATGGGTATCACGGCGCACAAGGCGAAGGACGAAGACTTTGTGGAAAGAATATTCACGTCGAATACGCACGAGAGAATTATGTTCTTCACCAACAGAGGCAAAGTGTTCACTCTCAAAGCGTACGAGATTCCCGAAGCGACTCGCAACGCGCGCGGCAGAGCGGCTGTAAACCTCTTGCAACTCGAACAAGGCGAGAAGATTCAGGCGTTCTTGCAAATGCCCGAAGAGAGAGCGGACAAGTTCCTTATGCTCGCAACCAAGAAAGGTCTTATCAAAAAGACGCCTCTCGAAGAATACGATTCAATCAAGCGTAACGGCAAGATTGCAATCAAGTTCAACGATGACGACGAACTTATCGGCGCGGTTATCACGAGCGGCAACGACGAGATTTTGGTTGCGTCGAGCCAAGGTATGAGCATCCACTTCAACGAAAACGACGTGCGCCCCGTAGGCAGAACGGCAATGGGCGTCAAGGCGATGAACATTTCGGGAGATACGACCCTCGTGGCGTTCGACGTGGTACACCCCGGCGACGAAATCCTCACCGTAACGTCAAACGGCTACGGCAAGCGTTCGAGCATTGACGATTATCCCGTTCAAAACAGAGCGGGCAAGGGCGTCAAGGCAGGTACGTTCAACGACAAGACGGGCACTCTCGTAAGCCTCAAAGTCATCCCCGCCGACACCGACGTTATGATGATAACCGACAGCGGCGTAATCATCAGAGTTCAAGCCGACGAAATCAGCAAGATAGGCAGAGCGACGCAAGGCGTGCGCATAATGAAACTTAAAGACGACAAGTTCAAAGTTATGGCAATCGCACTCACGCCGCACGAAGACGAGGAAGAAGAAGTCGAATACGATGAGGACGGCAACGTTATCGTTAGGGAAGAAAGCGTAGACGAACAAGTCGAAACGCAAGAATCCGCCGAAACGACGGAATCGACCGAAACGACCGAAAATAGCGAAAACTAATGTTTATAATTGCAAAAACGAGGTGTAAACCCTCGTTTTTGCTTAATGGGAGATAATTATGGAAGAAAGAAAATGGTTCAAAGAGATGTCCGTTTATCAGATTTGGCCGCGCTCTTTTTGCGACGGTAACGACGACGGAATAGGCGACCTTCAAGGCGTGCTTTCAAAACTCGAATACATAAAGAGCCTCGGAAGCGACGCGATTTGGTTCTCGCCCTTGTACGTTTCGCCGCAAGCGGACTACGGCTACGACATCGCCGATTACAAGAATATCAATCCCGAATACGGCACTCTCGACGAGTTCAAGCAAGTGCTCGAAAAGGCGCACGCGCTCGGTATGCGCGTGATTATGGACTTGGTTATCAACCACACGTCCGACCAACACGACTGGTTCAAAAAGAGTTGCGCTAAAGTCGAGCCGTACACCGACTTTTACATTTGGCGCAAGGGCAGAGGCAAGGACGGAAAGAAAGTCCCCAACAACTGGATGTCCACTTTCCCCGGGTCTGCGTGGGAATACAACGAGCAAAGAGGAGAGTTCTATCTTCACCTCTACGCAAAAGAACAGCCCGACCTCAATCACGACAATCCGAAAGTCAGAGAGGCTGTCAAAGACGTTATGAGATTCTGGCTGGATATGGGCGTGGACGGATTCCGCGAGGACGTCATCACTCAAATCAGCAAGGCGGAAGGTCTGCCCAACGGCAACTGGCTTATGCCCGCTTCGAGGGGTATGGAACACTACAACAACGGTCCGCATATCCACGAATATTTGCAAGAATACCGCAAGGTTATCGAGCAGTACGACGCGTTCCAAGTGGGCGAAGCACCTCTTATGAACACCAAAACCGCGCTCACCTACGTCAACGAGAATAAGAAAGAACTGGATATGATGATTTCTTTCCAGCATATGAACGCGGACTGCATAATCATCGAATGGGTGCATACGCCGTTCAGTCTGCCCAAACTCAAAAAGACGTTCAACGAGTGGCAAACAAAACTCTACCACAGAGCGTGGAACGCAAACTACCTCGAAAACCACGACCACGCGCGTATCATTTCGAGATACGGTAGCGAGGAATACAGAGTGGAAAGCGGCAAGGCTCTTTGTATGGCGTACACGTTCCTTTCGGGCACGCACTTCGTCTATCAAGGACAAGAAATCGGTATGACCGCACTTTACTTTGACAAATATCCTAAGGGAAGCGACCCGTGGGCGCAATTCAAGGACGTTTCGACGTTCTGCGTGCGCGACCTTATGAGAAAGTTCGGTTTCAGCGACAAACACATTCTCAAAGTCGCTCACACCGCCGCTCGCGACTGCGCTCGCACGCCCGTGCAATGGAACGGAACTAAAAACGCAGGATTCTCGACCGTCGAGCCGTGGTACACCGTCAACCCGAATTATCCCGAAGTCAACGTCGAAAAGGCTATGCAGGACGAAAATTCAATTTGGTATTTCTACCAAAAGGCAATGGCACTTCGCAAAGAGTACAAGGATACGGCGGTTTACGGCGAGTTCAAGATGTATTTGCCAAACAACAAACAACTTTTCGTCTACGACAAGATTGCAGAGGACGGCAAGAGCAAACTCACCGTCGTCATCAACCTCAGCAAAAAACCCGCCAAAGCCTCGCGCGTCAAGAAGTATATTCCGAGCGGCGCAACCGAAATTCTTTCGGTGTACGACGAGCAGTTCGGCGATACGCTCAAACCCTACGCGGGCAAAGTGTTCTACACCCCGCTTGAAAAATAAAACCGCTTGAATAAAAATAAACCGTTTGCAAAACGAGTTTATAATATCCGAAATCACATAAATAACGAAACGAAAAGAGCCTCGCGTTTGCAAGGCTCTTTTTATGTTTTGGCAATATTAGATATAAAATATTCAGTCCTCGTCGTCCTCGTTTTCGCTCGGCAATATGCGGCGATAAGGGGCGGTGTCGTACTTCGAGGAATGAGGAAGTGGAATATGCGCCGCAATCATCGCTTTTTTAAGCGCAAACGTGAAGGGCAATCCCAAAACGATACAAGTTATGATTTGCGAAGCGAGTATCTCGAACATCGCGATATAGTAGATTGTGGACGCGTCGTTAAGCACGAATATGAGGGGAACGAGAAGAGTGTTCGCAATTATCGGCGGAAGCGTCGCAAGTATGGGGCGGCGGCGCAAAATATAAGTTCCCACCGCGCCGATAAGCGTTGCGAGCGTGCCCAAAACCATATCGAATACACCGAACGGCGAGAAGAAAAAGTTGGTGAAAAAACAACCTATCGCAAGCCCGGGGATTGCTTCGGGGAAGATGAGCGGAAGCAATACGAGAATTTCGGATATGCGGAATTGCACCGGACCGAACGCTATTGCGCTGAGTGCTACGGACAAGGCAAAGTACAAAGCGGCAATGACAGCCGCTCTTGCCATATAAACAAGAGATCTTTTCAAAATACACCTCGGTTTTTTTTATTGATGGGTATTGCCGACACCATCGAAAGTATGTTATCATAACCAAAAAGAAAACGCAATCGAAAAACATCGTTCGAAAACATTTTATCGTATGTTTTGACTTTGTTTTGAAAATCCGCATATAATAGACTTCGAGAGGAAAAACCATGCACAGATTCGACGAATTATCTTGTCTGAACACGGCGTTCAACACGGGCGCGTTTCTTTGTTCGGGCGACAACGTTATGACAATAAGTTGGGGAACGGTCGGCGTTATGTGGGGCAAAAAGGTCTTCGTTGCGCCCGTAAGAGACAGTCGTTTCACAAAAGAGTTTATCGACAAACTCGCAACGTTTACGGTGAGCGTTCCCGGGCAAGGCGAAATGCTTTCCGCAATCAGATTCTGCGGCACGAAAAGCGGTCGCGAATACGACAAGTGGGCGGAATGTTCGCTTGAAAAAGTCAAAGCAAAAAGAGTGGACGGCTACGTCGTGGGCGGCTGTCAAAGGTACTTCGAGTGCAAGGTCATAGGAGTTGTGCCTATGGCGAATATGGATTTGAAAGACGTTGAAAAATGGTATCCGCAAAAGGATTTGCATACGTTTTATTTCGGTGAAATAGTAGAGGAATACTGATGAAAATTTGGGCAAAAGTTATGAAAGGCGACAAGATTTTGCGCGACGTGATTTATGAGAGCGAACTTTCGCTCACGCCGTCCAACTTCCAAAAGATGTTGCAAGAAATATCCTACAAAGTGGACGTGGCAACACCCGTGAATCTTCCGACGCACTTCAAGCATTTTGAAAGATTCAACCGCGTGAAATACCTTCCGCGCGACTTTATCGAGGAAGTGGACTACACATCTTTCGTGCTTGAAAGAGTGATTGAAAAACCGAAGCCGAAGCAATTTTACGTCTGATGGCGGACGAAAGCAAATTGCTTGCAAATTAGCAAAAAAGGCACTTTATTTTGTCGAAACGCACGCGTAAAGCGCGCGTTTTGCGTTTTATTACAAAATTTTCCTTTGCGAGAATATAAGCGGAAGTTTGACTTATACTATGTGAAACGGAGGCTTTATGGCAGTTGGAATCGTAAGAAGAATAGACGAACTCGGTCGAATCGTAATCCCCAAAGAAATGCGAAAGACAATGCGACTTCAAGTCGGCGACGAGATGGAAATATCCGCAAACGACGAGGGCTTGACTCTCAAAAGATATAGCGGTTTTCAAAGCGTTTTGCCCTCTTGCAAAGCGATTATCAAAGCACTTGCAGAGGCAAAGGACTGCGACGCGGTTGCGGTGAGCGCAAACGAAGTCGTCGTTGCCGAAGGCAAAAACAAAAAGCAATTTCAAGGCGCGAAAATATCCGACGCGCTCTCAAACAGAATAAGAAGACGAAAGGAAGAAACGCTGGACAAGTCGTCACTCTCAAACGCGTTCGACAACGTAGACTGTCCCCACGATTGCGCTATCGTTCAACCCGTCGTTGCGGGCGGCGACCTCGTGGGCGCGATTATGCTTATGAAAGACGAATCGCCAAAAGATTCGGACAAGGATTATTTGCGTTTTTGCGCCGATCTTATTTCGGCGTCGTTGACGGAATGAGAAAGACGGCAAAAAACAAAAAGCGTATGTTTACGGGAGCGGCGGTTTTGCTCGTCGGCAGCGTCGTTGCAAAAATGCTCGGCGCGCTCTATCGCATTCCGCTCACCAACATTCTCGGCGCGGAAGGTATGGGTATGTACCAACTCGTCTTTCCCGTATACGCGTTGTTTATGGTGCTTGCGACGGCGGGTATTCCCACGTCGCTTTCTCGCACGGTTGCCGAAAAACGCGCGCTCGGCGAAAACACCAAAAAGTATTTTTCCGTCGCTATGTGCGCGCTTTTGGTTTTGGGTATCGCGTTCGGCTTGCTTATGGGCGCGCTTTCCGACGTTCTTGCCACAAGGCAGGGCAACGCCGACACTCGATTCGGATTTCTGATTATCGCGCCCGCAATAATGTTTGTGTGCGTAATATCGGGTTTTAGAGGCTACTTTCAAGGGCAGATGTATATGCTTCCCACCGCGCTTTCGAATGTCGTCGAGCAAGTCGTCAAACTCGCCGTCGGAATAGGCGCGTCGTACGCGCTTGCAAAAAGAGGCGTGATATACGCCGTATGCGGCGCGCTTTTCGGCGTGACCGTAAGCGAAATCGTTACGGCGGCGTATATGGGCGCAACCTATTTTTTCCGCTCGAAAAAGGAAAAACGCGAACAACTCGTCGCGCGAGTTTCGTTGCAAGAGCGCGATTTGCAATCGGGCAGTGAAAACGACGTTTTGCAAGGCGAAACGAGGGCGCGGGGCGATAAAAATCGAGATAATGTAGTCGCCCGCTCGACCAAAAAAGCGAGATTCGAAAGGGCGTCGAGGGGCGAACTCAAAGGAATGTTGAGGGTCGCGCTTCCCATTGCGGCTGTTGCCGCGCTTATGCCGCTTGCAAACTTTTTCGACAGTATAATCATCGTCAATATGCTCGAAGCGTTCGGACTTAAGCAGAGCGTTGCGACGGCGCAGTACGGCATAATATCGGGTCCTGTCAACTCGTTGATAAATATGCCCGTCGTTGCGATTATGTCGCTTGCGGTGGCGGTCGTTCCGTCGGTGTCGGCGTCGAGAGCGACGAGAGATATTGACGGCGTTATGCTCAAAAGCAGTCTTTGCGTGCGCCTTGCCTATCTTTTGGGCATAGCGTTCGCGTTTTATCTTGCCGTGTTTGCAAGAAACGTCATCGGCGCGCTCTATCCCACTCTTTCAGAGCAAAACGCCGTAGTCGCGGTAAATGTGCTTCGCATAACGGCGGCAAACGTCGTGTTTTTGTCGGTTATGCAGATATACGTTTCCCTTTTGCAAGCGGTGGACAAAACGAAATACGCCGTATTCAGCCTTATCGCAAGCATAATCGTAAAAATCGTACTCGACGTAGTTCTTACAAGATATATCGGAATAAACGGCGCGGCAATCGCCTCGCTCGCGCTTCCCGTCGTCGCATATTTTTGCACTCTCGTATCTTATTACAAAATATGCGGACTTCGACTTGAAAAAAACGTTGGTCTAAATCTGCTTTCGGGTGTTATAATGGCATTATGCGGAATCGCGGTCGGCTCGTTTATCAAAAACGATATCGCCTCGCTCGCGATCGGATTCGTGGTCTGCGCGGTTGTGTACGTCTGGCTCGCGTTTCTTTTCAACCTCGTCGGCAAAGACGACATTCCGCATCTTCCGCTCAAAAAACTGCTTTGGGCGTTGCATAGGACAATAAGATTTTGGGAGTACAACAATGAAACTCGATGACGTTCTCAAAGGCTCGTATCAGCGTTACATAGCCGCAGATTTTTTGTCTACGGTTTTTTTCAACAAGCGCATACCGCTCGTGATTGACGGTATCGATGCGGAAAACGCCGAAAAGGTCAAGGCAAAACTTTTGGACGTATACGGCGATGTCGAACTCACCGTAGAAAAAGACGGCGAGGACAAAACGATTTGCGTGTCCGAAATAAAAGGCGACGAGGACGTGATAATCGCGCCGCCCGTATCGCTCGTCGATTGCAAAAGATTCGATTTTTCGGATTTGGAACAGATTATGCACAGACTTCGCGCCGACGACGGTTGCGAGTGGGACAGAGCGCAAACACACGAGAGTATTCGCATAAATCTCATTGAAGAAGCATACGAACTCGTCGACGCAATCGACCAAAAGGACGTTGCGGCGATGAAAGAGGAATGCGGCGACGTGCTTATGCAAGCGGTGTTCCACGCCGAGATAGCGCAAAAAGAGGGCGAGTTTAGTTATATGGACGTAATCACGGGGCTTTGCAGAAAACTCATCGACCGTCACACGCACATATTCGGAAGCAATCGCGCCTCTAACGCCGACGAAGCGCTCGTATTCTGGGAAGCGGCGAAGAAGAAAGAAAAACACTACAAATCCGCTTCCGACCAAATGGACAGAGTACCCAAAAACTTCCCCGCGTTACTCTATGCGGAGAAGATACAAAAGTATGCCAAAAAGGTCGGTTTTGACTGGGACGACGTGAGCGGCGCATATCAAAAAATCGCCGAAGAAACCGAGGAACTCAAAAACGCCGACGACGCGCACAGAATTGAAGAAGGCGGAGATTTGCTCTTTGCCGTCGTCAACGCGTTGCGCTTTTACAAGGTCGAACCCGAACTTGCTTTGCGCGAGGCGAACAAGAAATTTATGCGCAGATTTTCCGCAGTCGAGAGCGAAGTCAAGGCAAGCGGCAGAGAGGTGAAAGACTGCACGCTCGACGAACTCGACGCGATTTGGAACAAAGTCAAAGAGCGCGAAAAGAAAGAAAACGAAAACGCGTAACCGCCCAAAACGGCAAGACGAAAATCGTTTTTTTGCAAAACTCGAAAGAGCGAAACGCACGGTTTTTACGGTGCAAGCAAAGCAAAACAACGGAAAATCGCAAAACGTATATAACCGTATGAAATCGCAAAACAAAGCGTTTACGCATTGAGTTTGCACGGATAAACACCGCATTATGCAACTTAAAATAGGCGACGTACAACTTGAAAGCAACATCGTGTTTGCACCCATAGCCGGCTTTTCCGAAGTCGGTTTTCGCCATATGTGCGCAAAGTACGGCGCAGGACTTACCTACACCGAACTCGTCAGCGCAAAAGGACTCTGCTACGGCAACAAGGGTACGCAAGAGTTGCTTGCAAGAGAGGACTTTTCCTCGCCGTGCGCCGTGCAACTTTTCGGAAGCGATCCCGAATTTATGTACAAAGCCGCAAAGGACGAGCGTCTTGCAAAGTTTGAAATCGTGGATATAAATATGGGTTGCCCCGTCAAAAAAGTGTTCAACAACGGCGACGGAAGCGCGCTTATGAAAAATCCCGATTTGATAACCGAAATCGTGCAAGCGGTCAAAGAGGGGGCAAAACGCCCCGTGACCGTCAAAATGCGCGCGGGCGTTGATTCGGGCAAACCCGTTGCGGTCGAATGTGCGCTTGCCGCTCAAAAGGGCGGCGCAAGCGCGGTGTGCGTTCACCCTCGATACAGAGAGCAGTTTTACAGCGGCGAAGCCGACCACTCGATAACGAAAGCCGTCAAGGAAGCGCTCGATATTCCCGTCATAGCGAACGGCGATATAACCGACCTTCGAAGCCTTGCCGGAGTGCGCGACCTTACGGGCGCGGACGGATTTATGATAGGCAGAGGCGCGCTCGGCAGACCGTGGATTTTTTCAGAACTTAACGGCGGCAACGGCGCGCACGACGTAAAAGCCGATATTTACGAGCATATCGCCGTGCTTCGCAAGTATATGTGCGATTTCACCGTCGCAAACGTTATGAAACTTCAACTTTGTTACTACGCAAAGGGCGGCCGCGACGCAAAGGCGGTCAGAGTGGAAATAGGCAAGGCAAAGAGCATTGACGATATATTCGACATTGTCGAGAAGTATTTTGTGTGACGGAATCTCGTTTTTGCGGCAAATTCCGCTTTCCTTATATAATTAGGAAAAGAGAGGCGGCGCGATATTTTGAAATTGATTTTCAAACGTATATATGATAGAGTAAGAATATGAATACGCAAAAGTTTGACGTTATAATCATTGGCGGCGGAGCGGGCGGTTTGTTTTTGGCAAGCCAACTTCCGCCTACGCTCAAAGTCGCGATTTTGGAAAGCAACGACCGCGTGGGCAAAAAATTGCTTGCGACGGGCAACGGCAAGTGCAATCTCACCAACCTCGATATGAACATCGTGCATTACAACAAGCCGAGTTTCGTCGAGAGTTTTCTCGACCGATTTGACGCGCACGACACCATAGCGACGTTTGAAAAGGCGGGACTTATCACCAAAGTCATCGACAAGCGCGTATATCCGTACAGCGAAAGTGCGGCAACCGTACTCGACGTATTGCGCCGAGCGGTAGAGCGCAACAACGTGCAGGTTTTCACGTCGCATTACGCAAACTTTATAGAGCAATTCAACGACGTATTCAACGTAAGCGGCGTCGTCAAAAACGACGACAAACCCAATCAATCGTTTGTATATACGGCAACCAACGTAGTGCTTGCAACGGGCTCGCCGGCGACTTTCGGCAAGGACAGCACGTCCCTTTACACTTCGCTCGGACACACCGTGCGCCCGATGACGCCGTCCCTCGTACCCATAAAAACCAACAAAGAACCGCTCAAAGGTTTGCAAGGCGTAAGGGTCAAGGCGGGCGTGCGCATAGGCTATCGCTACGAAACGGGCGAAGTGCTTTTCAAAGATTTCGGCGTGAGCGGAATTGCGGCGTTCAATCTCTCGACCGAGATTGCAAGAGGAAGAGCCAAAATAGGCGATATGCTCACCGTTGACTTTATGCCCGAATACTCGAAAGCGGAAGTCGAAGATATTTTGACCAAACGCAACAGTGGCAACACTGTCGGCGAATTGCTTTTGGGCACGTTCCACAGCCATGTGCAAGAGCGGATAATTTGGGCGGCGGGTTGCGATATGGCAGACTCCGCGCAAGGCAAAATCGGCGCGCTTGCAAACGCGATAAAAAACTACAAATTCACCATAGATGGTCTTGGCGACGCGTCGCTTGCGCAAGCGATGTCGGGCGGCTTGAACGTAAGTGAATTTGACGACGACCTTATGTCGCTAAAAGCAAAAAACGCATACGCAATAGGCGAGGCACTCGACATCGACGGCGATTCGGGCGGCTACAATTTGCAATGGGCATTTTCAAGCGCAAAGGCAGTCGCAACCGCGATTATAAAAAACAGTTTGTAACCGAAACAACGGTTTACATTTGCGAAACAAACATATAAAGAGGTGTTTTATGACATATATTCAAACAAACGAAACGACGAATACTGTTCAGATAGAGATGTCGGACGGCGGCAAAATCATCGTCGAACTCGATGAAAAATCCGCGCCGCTCACCGTAAAGAATTTTCAAAAACTCGTTGCGCAACATTTTTATGACGGGCTCATTTTCCACAGAGTAATTTCCGGATTTATGATTCAGGGCGGCGACCCGCAAGGCACGGGTATGGGAGGTAGCAAAGAAACCGTAAAAGGCGAGTTCCGCGCCAACGGCGTCAGCAATCCCATCTCGCACGAAAGGGGCGTCATCTCTATGGCACGTTCGCAATTTTACAATTCCGCGTCCTCTCAATTTTTCATTTGTCACGCCGACGCAAAATTTCTCGACGGACAATACGCCGCATTCGGCAAAGTTGTCGAAGGTATGGACGTCGTTGACCGCATAGCGAGTGTGCCGACGAATAG
>UMHQ01014214.1_pt1 | contig 14203 bp, 10 predicted proteins | sample 1965531 | NCBI WGS metagenome assembly UMHQ01 (sample SAMEA4836098, study PRJEB28245) | human gut metagenome | biome: gut microbiome; material: fecal sample | place: Denmark | collected 2008
CAACTTGTATATGATCATTCGCACAACAGTAATGCGTAACCCCTGGATTTTCGGCTTACGTCCAAACAGAATATTGAAAATCTTTGTACCTTTGAGATTGATTCAAGAGGAGAGGTGTAATTCCTTACCGGTGGTATAGTCCACAACTCCCTAGCGGGACTGATATGGTGAAATTCCATAACCGACGGTGATAGTCCGGATGGTATTCGAATCAAGATGCCGCTGACCTATTTGAGGCTTCGGCTCTATAGTGTTGGCCCATCTGCTTTTGTGTACCATAGATCCTCGTCAATTTATAATCTAATAGTAACACAAAAAGAAATGGAACAAACCAACACAATTTCTCCAGCAATTGAGGCACGCATCCAAGCGGCCGTAAAAGCTCTTAGGGATGGCCGGGGCATCCTCCTCGTAGATGATGAAAATAGGGAGAATGAGGGCGACATCATCTTTTCCACTGAGCGGCTTACTCCACAAAGCATTGCACTGATGATCCGCGAGTGCAGCGGTATCATCTGCCTATGCCTAAAGCCTAAGAAGTGCCAAGAGCTCAACTTGCCTCAGATGGTACAGCACAACACATGCGTCAATAACACCGCTTTCACCATCTCAATAGAGGCGAAGGAGGGGGTGACGACAGGGGTATCGGCAAAAGATCGCTACGTGACGATCACAACGGCAGCACGAAAAGGGGCAAAGCCTGAAGACTTGGTACACCCAGGGCATGTATTCCCACTTCGTGCAAGGGAGGGTGGCGTACTAGAGCGCCGAGGACACACGGAGGGGAGTATAGATATCGTCTCTATCGCCGGCCTAGGCGAGACGGCGGTACTCTGTGAACTAACTAATGAGGATGGTACTATGGCACGCCTACCAGAGATCAAGAAGTTTAGCGTAGCACACAATATGCCGGTGCTCACAATCGAAGATATCGTAGCCTACCGCAAGCACCACCAACGCTAAACCAAATGTTTCGTACCAAGTGGAGAATGTTGCACAAAGGATGAGATGCAACAGTCTCAAGGTAGTCTGAGGCTACTTCGTTACGTCGGTCCAGATGTCTATCTGGCGTTATAGCTAAAAAAAATACCCTGCGATAGCATAAGCCATCGCAGGGTATTCTATCTATTTATATTGTATTAGTCTGGGATCACAACTCCCGACTTAGGACCTTTGGTGGTCTCGAGTAGGCGCTGGGATTCGATATCAGCTTTGGAAGCTACCACGATCTTCTCGTACTCACGCAGTCCAGTACCAGCAGGGATCAGGTGACCGCAGATTACGTTCTCCTTTAGGGCCTCTAGCTTATCAATCTTACCCTCAATAGCAGCGTTATTCAGCACCTTAGGTGTCTCCTGGAAGGAGGCGGCAGACATAAAGCTCTTGGTCTGAAGAGCAGCACGAGTAATACCCTGAAGTACCTGCTTAGTAGTTGCAGGAAGGGCATCGCGTACCTCCATCACCTTCTTATCGTTACGGCGTAGCAAGCTATTCTCCTCACGTAGGTGACGAGCGGTGATGATCTGACCTTCGAAGTAAGTGGTAGACTCGCCTGGATCGGTGATCACCTTCTTACCCCAGAGACGATTATTCTCGTCCTGAACATCGATCTTATCCACCAACTGCTGCTCGAGGAACTTGGTATCTCCAGCATCAATGATCTCTACCTTACGCATCATCTGACGTACAATCACCTCAAAGTGCTTGTCGTTGATCGACACACCTTGCTTACGGTAGACGTCTTGTACTCCATTCACAATGTAGTTTTGCACCGCATTTGGTCCTAATATCTCTAGGATATCGGTTGGAGAAACAGCTCCATCTGATAGTGGTTCGCCAGCACGTACGAAGTCATTCTCCTGCACCAGCAATTGGCGGGTCTGGCTCACTAGATACTTGCGCTCCTCGCCAGTACTACTCGTCACAATCACTTCGCGATTACCACGACGCACCTTTCCAAGTGTGATCTCACCATCGATCTCTGCAACCACAGCTGGGTTAGATGGGTTACGTGCCTCGAAGAGCTCAGTTACACGTGGTAGACCACCTGTAATATCGCCCGACTTCACTACGGTACGTGGGATCTTAACCAGTACATCACCGGCCTTTACCTTCTGACCCTGTTGGTTATTGAGGTGGGCACCCACTGGGAGGTTATAAGTCTTGATCACCTCGCCATCCTTGCCAATAATCGACATCGCTGGCGATAGCTTCTTATCCTTACTCTCAATAATGATCCTATCGGTATGGCCAGCAGCGATATTGGTATCCGACTGTACACGGAAGGTACTACCCTCTACCACATCCTCATACTGTAGCTTACCGCTCACCTCAGCAACAATCACCGCGTTGAATGGGTCGGTCTCAAAGATGATATCATCTGCCTTCACCTCGGCACCTGGCTCTATAAAGAGTTTTGCACCATAAGGTATATTCTCATTGATAAGCGTCATATGAGTGTGAGGGTCTACAATATGCATCTCGGCCTGACGTCCGACCACCACTTTGAATGGCTTACCCTCTTCATCCTTGGCATCTACCGTACGAAGCTCCTCGATCTCAAGGATACCATCGTACTTAGCCTTGATGAGTCGCTCAATAGTATCGGTACTTGCCACACCACCGGCGTGGAAGGTACGAAGTGTAAGCTGTGTACCTGGCTCTCCGATAGACTGAGCAGCTACCACACCAACTACCTCACCCTTGTGTACCAAGTGGTTGTGAGCTAAGTTGCGTCCATAGCACTTTGCACAAACCCCTTGCTTTGCTTCACAAGTGAGCACAGAGCGGATCTCCACCTCTGTAATTGGCGACTCTTGTATCTTAGAAGCCTTGGCCTCATCAATCTCTTCACCAGCAGCGACAATCAGCTCGCCTGAAATTGGGTGTACTACATCGTGTACTGACACACGACCAAGGATACGCTCATAGAGCGATGCTACTACACTAGAACCCTCCTTGATCTCACGACGCACAATACCACGTAGGGTACCGCAATCCTCTTCGGTGATAATCACATCTTGAGAAACGTCGACGAGACGACGAGTGAGGTATCCAGCATCGGCCGTCTTAAGTGCCGTATCCGAAAGACCCTTACGAGCACCGTGGGTAGAGATAAAGTACTCTAGCACTGAAAGTCCCTCCTTAAAGTTGGAGAGGATAGGGTTCTCCATCGTCTGAGCACCCTCACCACTTCTCTGTGGCTTAGCCATCAGACCACGGATACCACTCAGCTGCTGAATCTGGTTGGCCGAACCACGGGCTCCTGAGTCCATCATCATAAAGATAGAGTTGAAGCCTTGGTCGTCCTCCTTCAGCTCCTTCATCAGGATAGCAGAGAGGTTATTATTCACATTGGTCCAAACGTCGATGATCTGGTTATAACGCTCATTATTGGTAATATTACCCATATTGAAGTCGTCCATAATCTCGGCCACCTCGTCATAACCCTCTTGGATGAGCTCTTCCTTTTGCTCTGGAATGATTACATCAGAAAGGTTGAATGAAAGACCACCCTTAAAGGCCATATAGTACCCGAGGTCTTTGATATCATCGAGGAATTGTGAAGTACGTGAGATACCACAATACTTGATCACCTCACCGATCAGTGTACGAAGACTCTTCTTGCCAATCAGGTCATTGATATACCCAATCTCATCAGGCACCTTAGAGTTGAAGAGCAGACGACCATACGAGGTCTCAATCATATGCTTAAATGGCTTGCGGTCCTCATCAAGGTCATCCACCACCACTTGAATCTTGGCATGGATGTCGATTTTGCCATTATTGTAGGCAATTCGTGCCTCCTCTGGAGAGTAGAACTTATAGCCCTCACCCTTTACTCCGTCACGAAGCTTGGTGATATAATATAGTCCCAATACCATATCCTGCGAAGGCACGGTAATAGGAGTACCATTGGCAGGGTTCAATATATTGTGTGAGGCAAGCATCAAGAACTGTGCCTCTAGGATTGCATCATTAGAGAGTGGCAAGTGAACGGCCATCTGGTCACCATCGAAGTCAGCGTTAAATGCGGTACAAGCTAGTGGGTGCAGACGAATGGCTTTACCCTCGATTAGCTTTGGCTGGAAAGCCTGAATACCTAGACGGTGAAGTGTAGGAGCACGGTTGAGTAGCACTGGGTGCCCCTTCACGACATTCTCCAAGATATCCCAGATCACTGGCTCACGACGGTCTACAATACGGCGCGCACTCTTCACGGTCTTCACGATACCGCGCTCAATCAGCTTGCGGATCACAAATGGCTTGTAGAGCTCTGCCGCCATATCTTGTGGCAATCCACACTCATGCATCTTGAGACTAGGACCCACCACAATCACCGAACGAGCAGAGTAGTCGACACGCTTACCAAGTAGGTTCTGACGGAAACGACCCTGCTTACCCTTAAGACTATCGGTAAGTGACTTGAGCGGACGATTGGAGTCGCTCTTCACTGCACCCGACTTACCAGAGTTGTCGAATAGGCTATCTACCGCCTCCTGAAGCATACGCTTCTCATTGCGGAGGATCACCTGAGGTGCCCTTGTCTCAATCAGACGACGTAGACGGTTGTTACGAATAATCACCCTACGATAGAGCTCATTGAGGTCGGAGGTGGCAAAACGACCACCATCCAATGGCACCAACGGACGTAGATCTGGTGGGATAACAGGGATCACCCTCATCACCATCCACTCAGGGCGAGTGTAGCCGTGGCTAGCACGGAAACTCTCTACCACCTGCAGGCGCTTAAGAGCCTCCTTTTTGCGCTGCTGAGAAGTCTCCTTAGCGGCTCTAGCACGAAGGTTGTACGACAGCTCATCTAGATTAACTCTAGAGAGCAGTGCCTCTACAGCCACCGCACCAATTTCTGCGAAAAACTTATTGTGGTCCTCATCAGACAACTCTTTATTCTCCTGAGGGAGGCTAGCCATACGGTCTAGGTACTCCTCCTCAGTTAGTAGGTCGCCCACCTCCAAGTCTTCGTAAGGACCTGGCTGAACCACTACATAGCTCTCGTAGTATATAATCTTCTCCAGTTTCTTTGCTGGGATTCCTAAAAGATAAGCGATCTTATTGGGCACGGAGCGGAAAAACCAGATGTGTACTACTGGCACCTCCAGCTTGATATGCCCCATTCGCTCACGGCGCACCTTTTTCTCCGTTACCTCTACCTGGCAACGGTCACAAACTACACCCTTGTAACGGACACGCTTGTACTTACCACAGTGACACTCGTAATCCTTAACCGGTCCGAAAATACGCTCGCAAAATAGACCATCCCGCTCTGGTTTGTAAGTACGATAGTTGATGGTCTCGGGCTTAGTAACTTCACCATGTGAATTCTCGAATATCTCCTCAGGAGAGGCGATACCGATACGGATTTGATTGAAGTTGGACTTTATCTTTGTATCTCTTATGAAAGCCATATTTATATATCAAAAGGGCTGTGATGTAATCATTGGAGTTCGAAGCTTAGGCCTAGACCCTTAAGCTCGTTGAGCAGTACATTGAGCGACTCTGGAATACCTGGAGTAGGCATTGGCGAGCCTTTGACGATTGCTTCGTAAGCCTTTGAGCGGCCTACCACATCGTCACTCTTGATCGTGAGCATCTCCTGTAGCACATGAGCGGCACCATAGGCCTCCAGTGCCCACACCTCCATCTCTCCGAAGCGCTGGCCACCGAATTGAGCCTTACCACCGAGAGGTTGTTGGGTAATCAAAGAGTAAGGGCCGATAGAGCGTGCGTGCATCTTATCATCGACCATGTGACCTAGCTTCAAGAAGTAGGTAACTCCCACAGTAGCTGGTTGGTCGAAGCGCTCGCCAGTCTCTCCATCATAGAGATAGGTACGTCCATTGCGTGGAATCCTAGCCTTGTCTGTCCACTTATTGAGATCGTCGAGGGTAGCGCCATCGAAGATAGGAGTAGCAAACTTAACCCCTAGCTTTCTACCAGCATACCCAAGTACCGCCTCAAAGATCTGACCAAGGTTCATACGCGAAGGCACACCTAGTGGGTTGAGACAAAGGTCTACAGGAGTACCATCCTCCAAGAATGGCATATCCTCTACACGTACCACCTTAGAGACAATACCCTTATTACCGTGGCGTCCTGCCATCTTATCACCGACCTGAATCTTACGCTTCTTAGCGATAAGCACCTTGGCATTCTGCATGATACCGTTAGGCAATTCGTCACCTAGGGTAGCATCAAACTGCTTACGGCGATAGTCACTCTCTATCTTCTTCACCTTCTTGATATAATTACCAAGAAGCTGACTGATCAGGTTATTAGTGTGCTCATCATCGGTCCATCCAGAGAATACGATCTCTTCATAATTGAGCTGGTCGAGGATCGTATTATTGTACTTAACTCCCTCTGCGACCACTGTAGCACCCATATAGTCAACGATGCCCTTAGAGAGTTTTCGAGAGGTGAGCTTAGAGAGCTTAGCCAGCATATTCTTGCGTAGCTCCTCCTTCTCTTGTGCTTCACTCTCCTCCAACTGCTGTTTCATCTCGCGCGTTGCCTTGCGACTATTCTGTCCCTTAGGCACCTTAGAGAATAGATAGGTCTTGTACACCACGCCACTCAGTGATGGATTGGCCTTCAGTGAAGCATCCTTCACATCGCCAGCCTTCTCACCGAAGATAGCATGCAGTAGCTTCTCCTCTGGCGTTGGGTCACTCTCTCCCTTAGGAGTAATCTTACCCACAAGGATATCTCCTGGATGTACTCTTGCACCTACACGTATGATTCCACGCTCATCAAGATCCTTGGTAGCATCTTCGCTCACGTTAGGGATATCACTAGTGAGCTCTTCCATACCACGCTTCGTCTCACGTACTTCAAGATTGTACTCATCCACATGAACAGAGGTAAAGAAGTCTTCACGCACCATACGCTCACTAAGCACGATAGCGTCCTCATAGTTGTACCCCTTCCAAGGCATGTAAGCTACCGTCACATTACGACCAAGTGCCAGCTCCCCATTCTGGGTAGAATATCCCTCGGTAAGGATCTGATCCTTCTTCACCCTATCGCCCTTCAACACAATTGGGCGCAGGTCTATAGTCGTGCTCTGGTTGGTTTTACGGAACTTAGGTAGCTCATACGTCACTAGGCTATCTTCGAAGCTGACGAACTCCTCATCCTCAGTGCGATCGTAGCGCACCTTGATCTGTGTAGCATCCACATACTCTACCGTACCTTCTCCTTCCGACATAATTTGGCAGCGGGAGTCTCTAATCACTACGCCCTCCAAACCAGTTCCAACGATAGGGGCATCGGTCTGAATCAATGGCACAGCCTGGCGCATCATGTTAGATCCCATCAACGCACGGTTAGCATCGTCGTGCTCCAAGAAAGGAATCAAAGAGGCAGCAATCGAAGCAATCTGCATAGGAGAGACATCCATCAGATCCACCTCACTTGGTGGTACCACTGGGAAGTCCGATCCATAACGAGCCTTTACGGTGTCGCGGATAAATTCACCATTTTCATTCAATGGTGCATTACCCTGACCTACCGTCTTATCCTCCTCTGCTTCGGCTGTGTAGTATTCCACCCCCTTGTCCGAGAAGTCCACCTTGCCATTGACTACCTTACGGTATGGAGTAGCAATAAAGCCTAGCTCATTGATTTTGGCATAAACACAGAGTGAGTTGATCAATCCAATATTTGGACCCTCAGGAGTCTCAATTGGACAAAGACGGCCATAGTGAGTGTAGTGCACATCTCGCACCTCAAATCCAGCTCTATCACGGCTAATACCACCAGGTCCAAGGGCCGAAAGCCTACGCTTGTGTGTGATCTCTGCCAGCGGATTGGTTTGGTCCATAAATTGTGATAGAGGGTTGGTGCCGAAGAAAGAATTGACCACACTCGAAATCGTCTTGGCGTTGATCAAGTCAACTGGCGTAAAGACCTCATTGTCACGAACGTTCATTCGCTCTCTTACCGTACGTGCCATACGAGAGAGACCGATACTAAACTGCTGTGAGAGCTGCTCACCTACCGTGCGGACACGACGGTTACTTAGGTGGTCAATATCATCCACCGTCTCCTTGCCATTGCGTAGCACCACTAGGTACTTAATAATGGCTGCAATATCCTCATTGGTAAGTACCTTCACACTCTCATCAATGTCGAGATTGAGCTTCTTATTGATACGATAACGACCAACATCGCCAAGGTCGTACCTCTTATCCGAGAAGAAGAGGTTATTGATCACCTCCATTGCCGAAGCTTCATCCACAGGATCCTGACTCCTCAGTTGCTTATAGATATGGTAAACCGCCTCCTTTTGAGAGTTAGAGGGGTCCTTCTGCAAGGTGTTAGTGATCACGCTGTAGTCAAGCCCCGACTCACCATCAGTCAGGAGAAGAATCGTCTTAGCGCCCGACTCTAATATCTGTGGGATATTCTCCTCCGTGATCTCCTCGTCACGGTCCAGAATAATCTCGTATCGGTCGAGTGAAACCACCTCACCAGTCTCCTCATCCACTAAGTCCTCAACCCAGCTATTAAGGATACGTGCAGCGATCTTGCGACCGACATATTTCTTCAATCCAGTCTTAGTCACCTTCACCTCCTCAGCGATGCCAAACAGATTAAGGATATCCTTATCTGTTTCATAGCCGATAGCTCGCAGGAGAGTGGTTACTGGAAGTTTTTTCTTTCTGTCGATATAAGCATACATCACGTTGCTAATATCGGTTGCGAACTCAATCCACGAGCCCTTGAATGGGATCACTCTAGCAGAGTAGAGCTTGGTACCATTATTGTGGATACTTTCGCTAAAAAAGACACCTGGCGAACGGTGCATCTGAGAGACTACCACACGCTCAGCACCATTGATCACAAAAGTGCCTTGAGGTGTCATATAAGGGATTTGACCCAAGTACACATCCATCACAGAGGTGTCAAAGTCCTCATGCTCAGGATCAGTACAATAAAGTTTCATTTTAGCTTTTAGAGGTACATTGTAGGTTAGTCCTCTCGTAAAGCACTCCTCAATGGTATATCTTGGGGGGTCTATAAAATAGTCCAAGAACTCCAACACAAAATTATTGCGTGTGTCGTGGATGGGGAAGTTCTCCATAAATACCTTATAGAGACCCTCATTTTTTCGCTTATCAGATGGAGTATCCAACTGCATAAAGTCACGGAACGACTGCAACTGAATATCCAAGAAGTCTGGGAAGTCCAGAGGGTTTTGAATAGAAGCGAAATTTACTCTTTCTGTATTATTTCTTGGGGACATAAAAAAACCTTAAAAGCCTAAAACGAACAAAGACACGAAAAGGTTAAGAACCCACTACACTCGTATTCGTGGGTTCTTAACCATCACCTGTAATATCTACAGGGGAGACAAAGCGAGATTACTGGATCTCTACCTCGGCACCAGCCTCCTCAAGAGCAGCCTTGAGATGGTCAGCCTCAGCCTTGTCTACACCCTCCTTAAGCTTAGATGGAGCACCGTCAACTAGGTCCTTAGCGTCCTTAAGACCTACGCCCATAGCTTCCTTAACAGCCTTCACTACCTGTAGCTTAGCAGCACCTGCAGACTTAAGGATTACATCAAATGCAGTCTTCTCCTCTGCAGCAGCCTCACCACCAGCAGGACCAGCAGCAACAGCCACAGCAGCAGCTGCAGGCTCGATGCCATACTCCTCCTTAAGGATATTCTTTAGCTCAGTTACCTCAATAACGGTTAGGTTCACTAGTTGTTCCGCAATAGCTTTGATATCTGCCATATTCTTATATACTTATTATGGTATTATACAATCTTGTTATTTATCAATTCGTAGTAGCTTAATGCTCTACGCCACCTTTATTGTGTCCGATGGTCTCTTAATCAACCACGCTCCTCGAGCGTTTGGAGTAGACCATGGATAGTACCACCAGCAGAGTCGAGTGCCGAAAGGACACCTTGGATAGAGCCCTCGAGTAGAGATACAACATCTCCAATCAGCTCCTCCTTGCTCTTGACATTGACCAGCTCCTCGAGCTTGTCTGCACCAAGATATAGACTCTCTTGTACGTAAGCTGCCTTTAGCTCTGGCTTAGCTGCTTTATCTGCATCAGCAGGTTTATTCTCCTTTGCAAAGTCCTTGATCAGGCGTGCAGGAGCATTAGCTGTCTCAGCAAACATCACAGCAGTATTACCCTTCAGATAAGGGAATAGAGGAGCAAAAGTCTCCTCATCCTTCTGAGAGAGAGCGATACGAAGCAGAGTATTCTTCACCATCATCAGCTTTACATCCTTTTCGAAGCAAAGACGACGAAGGCTACTTGTTTTGTCAGCAGTCAGCGCCTCAATATCTACTAGATAGAAGTTAGGATACTTCTCTACTAGCTCTACCAAGTCACCAACGACTGATACTTTCTTTTCCTTTTTCATATACTATGGATCTCTTTTCTCTAGTTGTTACTCTTTCGACTCTAAGGAGCGAGGATCCACCTTGATACCAGGGCTCATAGTACTTGAGAGGTAAATACTCTTAATGTACGTACCCTTTGCAGCACTAGGCTTAAGCTTAACTATAGTATTGATAAACTCGCGTGCATTGTCAGCAATCTTGTCAGCAGTGAAAGAGACCTTACCAATAGAGGTATGTACAATACCAGCCTTATCTACCTTAAAGTCAATCTTACCTTGCTTCACCTCGCGGACAGCATTTCCAATCTCATTGGTTACTGTACCACTCTTAGGGTTAGGCATCAAGCCACGTGGACCTAGGACACGTCCCAAGGCACCAATCTTACCCATAACAGATGGCATTGTGATGATTACATCCACATCAGTCCATCCGCCTTTGATTTTGTCAATGTACTCGTCAAGACCTACATAGTCTGCACCAGCTTCGGTAGCTTCAGCCTCTTTATCTGCGGTACAAAGCACCAGCACCCTAGTCTCCTTACCAGTTCCGTGGGGTAGAGATACCACACCACGCACCATTTGGTTGGCCTTACGTGGGTCGACACCTAGGCGTATATCTACATCTACAGATGCATCAAACTTAGTAGTTGTAATCTCTTTTACAAGAGCAGATGCTTCCGTAAGTGTATACTCTTTTCCAGGTTCGATCTTGCTCAGGGCCAACTTCTGATTCTTCGTTAGTTTACTCATAATTCATCAATGGTCCTTGATTATTCAACATCCTCTGGAAAAGTGCCCTTAATGGCTATACCCATACTTCTTGCTGTTCCCGCTACTAGACGCATAGCACTCGCTACGGTAAAGCAGTTAAGGTCAGGCATCTTATCTTGAGCAATAGCCTTCACGTCGTCCCAAGTAATGGTAGCCACCCTTGTACGGTTTGGCTCAGCACTACCACTCTTCTTCTTCGCCTTCTCCAATAGCTGTACAGCCACAGGAGGAGTCTTTACGATAAAGTCAAAAGACTTATCAGAGTAGTATGTGATGATCACCGGAAGGACCTTACCAGCACTATCTTGGGTCCTGGCGTTGAATTGCTTACAGAAGTCCATAATATTGATCCCCTTGGAACCAAGAGCAGGACCAACAGGAGGAGAAGGATTAGCAGCTCCACCCTTAATTTGCAGCTTTAGCTGACCAGCAATTTCTTTTGCCATGATTAAACACTTTTTCTCATTAATAACTCACTCGTAGAAAAGTACATCCGAGCACCTAGACTATCGCCTTTCGCCATCGGCGACACCTCACACACCCATAATTCGTAACAGCAGAGCCGCGTAAGGCCTCTTCACTAGGTTATGACAAACTCTCCTTTTCCACTTGCACGAAATCCACCTCCATTGAGGTCTCGCGCCCAAACACCTTCACAAGTATCTTCAGCTTCTTGCGATCGTCAAGCACTTCAGTCACCTCACCAAAGAAGCCTGCAAATGGTCCGAAGACCACTTTAACACGCTCGCCCACCATAAAGGTAAGGCTATCGGCATCTGGTGTCTCACTCAATTCATCTGCAAGATGCTTCATCTGATCCACATCCTGCTGGCTCAAGATCTCTGGATGGTCATCATCAGAGCCCAAAAAGCCAAGGACATTAGGGATACGACGAAGTGTAAACTTTGTCTCACCCACCAACCTAGCCTCAACGAATACATAGCCAGAGTAATACGGACGTGTGCGCTCTACGCGTCCTCCCTTAGCACTCTTATTGAGCTGATAATAGGTCTCCATAGGCACAAGCACCTCACCTACATGCTCTTTGAATACTGGGACAGCATCCCGCATACTTTCTATATAATCAGCTACATCCTTCTCCTTACCAGTGATGGTACGAAGAACGTAGTAATTCATTGGTTGGTTATCCATTAGATACAGTACAGAAAAGCTTTACCACTCACTCACCATTCCCTTAAGAAAAGGGTTAAGCAAGGCAGCCGTAAACGTTACTCATGATAAATTCAAACGCCTTGTCCACCAAGAAAATGAATACTGACATCACTATGGAAGCAGATAGTACCAGTACTGCACTGCTCGAAAGCTCCTTCTTGGTCGGCCAAGTAACCTTGTAGCGAAGCTCCTTAAAGCAATCGCTCACGTAAGCACCTACTCTTACGAAGAAATTGGATTTCTTTTGGTCAGTCATATAACCGATATATTTCTATTACAAAAATTGCACGGGCAGAAAGACTCGAACTCTCGACACCTGGTTTTGGAGACCAGTGCTCTACCAACTGAGCTATGCCCGTATATAATCGAAGAGGGATAGAGGGGAGGGATTACCTACCCTCTACACCACTCCGATAAGATATTTATATTTAGCTACTGCTAGTATTAGTTAAGTAGCTCAGTGATCTGACCAGCACCTACTGTACGACCACCCTCGCGGATTGCGAAGCGAAGTCCTAGGTTACATGCTACTGGGTAGATAAGGTCTACAGTGATGGTTACGTTATCACCTGGCATCACGATCTCCTGACCCTCAGGAAGAGTGATCTCACCAGTTACGTCGAGCGTACGGATGAAGAACTGTGGACGATACTTGTTCTTGAATGGAGTGTGACGACCACCCTCCTCTTTCTTAAGCACGTACACCTCAGCCTTGAAGCGAGAGTGTGGCTTCACACTACCTGGCTTACAAAGCACCATACCACGCTTGATCTGATCCTTATCGATACCACGGAGAAGTAGACCAACGTTATCACCAGCCTCACCCTCATCTAGGATCTTACGGAACATCTCCACACCAGTCACCACAGACTTCAGCTTCTCTGCACCAAGACCGATGATCTCAACCTCATCACCAGTGTGTACCACACCAGTCTCGATACGACCAGTAGCTACAGTACCACGACCAGTAATAGAGAAGATATCCTCTACAGGCATCAAGAAGTCCTTATCAATATCACGTGGAGGAAGTGGAATCCACTCGTCAACAGCATCCATTAGCTCACGGATAGAATTTTCCCACTTAGCCTCACCATTCAGTGCACCAAGAGCAGATCCACGGATTACTGGAGTGTTGTCGCCATCAAACTCGTAGAAGCTAAGGAGCTCACGAATCTCCATCTCTACAAGCTCTAGCATCTCCTCATCGTCCACCATATCACACTTGTTCATGAACACTACCAGACGTGGTACATTCACCTGACGTGCTAGTAGGATGTGCTCACGAGTCTGAGGCATAGGACCATCAGTAGCAGCAACCACGATGATAGCACCATCCATCTGAGCAGCACCAGTAACCATGTTCTTTACATAGTCGGCGTGACCAGGACAGTCTACGTGGGCATAGTGACGGTTAGCAGTCTCATACTCTACGTGTGAGGTGTTAATAGTAATACCCCTCTCCTTCTCCTCAGGAGCGTTATCGATAGAGTCGTATGAGCGGAGCTCAGTGTGACCATCCTTTGCCAATACGGTAGTGATAGCAGCAGTAAGAGTAGTCTTACCGTGGTCCACGTGACCGATCGTACCGATATTTACGTGGGGCTTCGACCTGTTAAAATGTTCTTTTGCCATAGTTCAATAACAATAAAATATATTTGAGTTTATATTATTCTCTCTTCTCATCCCTTCCAAGACGCTTCGAAGCAGACGTAATAACCTAAGGCATACTCCTCCCAATTCATTACTTCGAGCTGAGATTCCCGACACATCGCGAATACTCTCACCCTATCACTCCACGCACCTTGCTGAAGTCGTAAAATACGCTTGAGCCGATGCCGGGATTTGAACCCGGGACCTCTTCCTTACCAA
>UMHQ01074643.1_pt1 | contig 14092 bp, 13 predicted proteins | sample 1965531 | NCBI WGS metagenome assembly UMHQ01 (sample SAMEA4836098, study PRJEB28245) | human gut metagenome | biome: gut microbiome; material: fecal sample | place: Denmark | collected 2008
CAGTAGGGGGCGGCAGCTTTTGCCCGGGGAAACGGCGCACACGTAACCGCGCAAGGCAAGCACCAGCCCCCTGCAAAAGTCGGGCGAGGAACGTATAGTTCACCGACCGGTAGCGCTCACGCGAATGGTGGAGCCGCCAGGGTAAAAAAAGGCGCTTTTCTTTGGCGGCTCGACACCGTTTCTTTGGGCAAGCACCAAAGAAATGGGGTCGAACGGGCAGGGCAAGCCATCGACCACCTCCCAGCGTATCGGCGCACACGTAGAAACCAAAAGAAAAGAGGGGGAACCCCCGGCGAGGGTTCCCCCTGGACGAAACTTTCATTCGCGCTTCGCGCAGCGCTTACAGGGCGGCGATATAGCGGAGGAAGGCGGCGCGGCCTTCTTCTGTGCGCTTATACACGCCCGCGTGCTCGAGCACCTTGGCGAACACCAGGCCCGTCTCGTGCTGCACGATGTCGTGGACGTTCTCCGCCGTGATGGCGTAGTTCTTCGCAAAGCCCTCGGCCCAGTCCGCGTGCGAGGCGGTCAGCTCGTTCGCGCGCAGGTCCTCGCCGGAGAGCAGCGCGGTCTCCACGGCGGCGAGTTCGGCCTTCAGGCGCGAGGGCAGCACTGCGAGGCCCATGACCTCGATGAGGCCGATGTTCTCCTTCTTGATGTGGTGCAGCTCCGCGTGCGGGTGGTACACGCCCAGCGGGTGCTCCGGCGTCGTGATGTTGTTGCGCAGCACGAGGTCCAGCTCGTAGTCCCCGCCCCGGCGGCGCGCTATCGGCGTGATGGTGTTGTGCGGCTCGCCGTCCGTCTCCGCATAGATGAAGGCGCTCTCGTCCGTCCAGCCGCGCCAGAGCTCCAGCGCGTGGGTCGCGAGCCTTATGAGCCGCTCCGGCTCCGCCGAGCGTATGCGCAGCACCGAGAGCGGCCACTTCACGATGCCCGCCTCCACGTCCTCAAAGCCCCGGATGACGACGGGCGTCTCCACGGGCGCCTTGGCCATTGCGAAGGTGTAGCGCCCGCCCTGGAAGTGGTCGTGCGCGAGGATGGAGCCGCCCACGATGGGCAGGTCCGCGTTCGAGCCGACAAAATAGTGCGGGAACTGCCGCACAAAGTCCAGCAGCTTGCGGAAGCAGGGCTCGTCAATCTTCATCGGCGTGTGCACGCTGTTGAGCACGATGCAGTGCTCGTTGTAGTAGACGTAGGGGGAGTATTGCAGGAACCAGGGCGAGTTGTTGATGGTGATGGGCACGATGCGGTGGTTCTGGCGCGCGGGGTGGTTGACCCGCCCGGCGTAGCCCTCGTTCTCGGCGCAGAGCTGGCAGCGCGGGTAGTTCGAGGCGGGCAGGTTCCGCGCCGCGGCGATGGCGCGCGGGTCCTTCTCCGGCTTGGAGAGGTTGATGGTGATGTCCAGCTCGCCGTACTCGGTCGCGGTCTTCCACTGCACGTCTTTGGCGATGCGGTCGCGGCGGATGTAGTTCGTGTCCTGGCTGAACTCATAGTACCAGTCCGTGGCCTTCTCCGGGCTCTCGGCGTAGAGGGCGCGGAATTTCTCTATGACCTGCGCGGGCCGGGGCGTCAGCGCGCCCATCAGCCGCGTGTCGAAGAGGTCGCGGTAGACTATGGAGTTCTCCGCGAGCACGCCGCGCGCGTGCGCGTCGTCCAGCAGCGTGTCCAGCACCGCGGCGAGGTCTATCTCGCCCTCCGGCGCCTCGCCCGGCTCGCAGGCGTCCAGCCGCAGTATGTCGAGGATGGTGTTTATCGCCCAGGTCTTTTCCGAGGGCGCTATCAGCCCCTTCCTGAGGCAGTACTCCGCGAGGGAATGTATGGCGCTTCCGGTGGTCATGTCCTCTCCTCCTACAATATCATCTGTGTGCCTTTTGGGCAGAATATTCCACCTCCCATTATATTGCCTCGGCGTGCAAAATTCAACATCGGCAGAAAAAATAGCCGCCCGAACGGGCGGCTTTGCGTTTTTTCAGTCGGCCTCGCGCATCCAGTAGCCGACGCCTATCTCGGTGAAGATGTACTGCGGCTCGGCGGGGTTTTTCTCGAGTTTGCGGCGGATGTTCGCCATGTTGACGCGGAGGATCTGGCGGTTTTCCTTGGTGCTCAGGCCCCAGAGCTCGCGGAGCATGTAGTCGTAGGTCAGGACGCGGCCCGCGTAGAGGCCGAGCATGGAGACTATCTTGTACTCGTTCTGCGTGAGGTGCACGCTCTCGCCGTCCACGAAGACGCGGCGCTTTTCGTAGTCTATCTCGAGCCCGCCGGCCTTGAAGCGGCCGCTGGTGGCGATGGAGCTGGAGGTGGCGGCGGTGCGGGTGTGGCGCAGCGCGGTGCGTATGCGCGCCAGCAGCTCCGAGGTGCCGAAGGGCTTGGTGACGTAGTCGTCCGCGCCGAGGTCCAGCGCCTCGACCTTGTCGCGCTCGTGCGTGCGCGCGGAGACGACGATTATGGGCAGGTGCGTCCACTCGCGGATGGAGCGGAGCACCTCGACCCCGTCCATGTCCGGCAGGCCCAGGTCGAGTATCACGAGGTCCGGGCAGTGGGAAGTGACCATCGTTATCGCCTTCGCGCCGCTGTTGGCGGAGATGACGTCGTAGCCGTTCGAGGCCAGCGCCGTGGTCATAAAGCTGAGTATGCCCTTTTCGTCCTCGACTATCAGAATTTTGTCCTTTGCCGGCATGGTTTGAGCTCCTTTCTCATTCTTCGTCCAGCGGCAGCGTGAAGCTGAAGCGCGCGCCGTGGCCCGGGACGTTGCGGGCCTCCATCGAGCCGCCGTGGGCCTTGACTATGGCGCGGCAGACCGAGAGTCCGATGCCCATGTTGTGGCGGCCCACGGAGTCCGGCGCGGCGCCGCGCGCGGAGGGGTGGTCCTCAAAGAGGTAGGGCAGCGCGTCCTCGCTTATCCCGGCGCCGTCGTCCTCCACGGAGAAGCGGGCCTCGCGGCCCCGGACGGAGGCGGAGACGGTGATGTTCCGGGTGCCGCCGCCGTGCATCGCGGCGTTTTCCAGCAGGTTCGTGAACACCTGGCAGATCAGCACGGCGTCCATCGGCACGAAGAGCACGTCCTCGGGCAGCTCTATGCGCACGTTTATGTCGGGGAAGAGCCGCCGGAACTTGCCCACGGCGTCGGCCACGACCTCCTCCACGGCCTCCGGGGACTTCTGGATGGAGGCGTTTTCCCCGCCGACGCGGGTGATGGAGAGCAGGTTCTCCACCATGCGGATGAGCCACTGGGAGTCGTCCTTTATGCTGCCGAGCAGCTCGCGGCGGCTCTCCTCGGGGAGGTCGGCGTTCTCCAGCAGCAGGTCGGCGGAGCCGGCGATGGAGGTCAGGGGCGTGCGCAGGTCGTGGGACACGGCGCGCAGCAGGTCGGCGCGCATCCTGGCCCGCTCGCTCTCGAGGCGGAGCTTGTCCTGCTTTTTGACCACCGTGGTGAGCGCGCTGGTGCTTATGGACACGGCCAGCATGGTAGCGAAGGTCAGCGGATAGCCCGCGATGGCGAAGTTGAAGGCCATGTAGGGGAAGGTGAAGATGAAGTTCACGCAGAGCACGGCCACGACGCTGGCCGCGATGCCCCAGAAATAGCCGTCCGTGACCCTCGCGACGATGTGCACGCAGAGCACGAACAGCAGCGTAGCCGCCGTGGTGCTCTGTGCGATGGAATTGAGCCCGACGCTGACCAGACAAGTTGCGCCCAGCAGCCCCAGCGTTATCAAAGCATTTGCCCAAACCGGCCGCTCCAAGTGCATCGCCTTCACCCCTTCCCATTATTATAACATAAAGCGTATAAAGATGGCATCAAGAAAAGGCGGACGGAAAGATCCGTCCGCCTCATATTGTGCCGCTGTACAGCCCTCTTGGAGAGTATCAGCCGCCGCTGGCGAGGATGGAGAAGTGCATGTAGTCGGCGGTGGTGTTCCAGCCGCTGTAGTTGTTGTCGGCGTCGCCGCCGCCCCAGCCCCAGCCGTATTTGGCGAAGGCTCTTACAACGCTGGAGTCCGGCGTGATGCAGTAGGGGCTGTCCGAATACTTGAAGCAGGTGGTGCCGGTGATGGCCGTGTAGGGGCTCGTGGTGGTGTTGCAGTAGAAGTTCTCCACCGGGTTGATGTCTATGGCGCAGCCCCAGGCGTGGCGCAGGGAGTCCGTATACCTCGCGCCGCCGAGCGCGTGGATGGGGAACTGCTCGGGGTCGTTGTATATCTCCTCGAAGATGGCCTTGACCTCGTCCGCGACCATCTTGTTCACCTCGAGGTTCCAGGTACGGGTGTACTTCTCGCCCGCGCTGTTGATGTCCCAGGTGCGGACCTGGATGGTGACTATGTAGTCGCTGAGGTTGGACTCGTTGCCGGTGAAGTAGCTCTTGTTGCTATCGCCGAAGAGGAGCTGGCGGCCCTCGGCGCTGACCTTGCCCCAGGCGTCTATCATGGAGCGGCTGCGCCAGGCGAAGGAGTCGGTGGGGTTCATGGAGCTGGAGCTGTCGCCGCCGGTCGGGGTCTCGACCTCGGTGGCGGAGCTGACCTCGAGGCGCTCGGAGGTTATCCAGGTGCGGACGACCACCGCCGCGGCCTGGCCGCGGGTGAGGGTGCTCTCGCCGTGGAACATGCCGTCGTCATAGCCGTCGAGGATGCCCTTGCCGTAGGCCTGCACCACGGGCTCGTGATACTTGCTGGCCATGGTGTTGTAGTCGCCGATGACGGAGGCGGGGGACTCCATGGTCACGGGGGTCTCGGAGTAGACGTTGTTGCAGAGGTTGTTTATCATAACGCTCATCTCATAGCGCGTTATGGGCTGCTCCAGGGCGGAGCGGGTGCAGGTGATGTCGAGGCCCCAGAGGACGCCGTTGTCGTTGAGTATCTGCCAATAGGGCTGCGACCAGTGGACGCTGGTGTCCCAGGTGTAGGGGGCGAGGCCGCCTATGAGGGTCAGCAGCTTCATGAACTCGCCGCGCTTGAGGGAGTCCGTGGGACAGAACTGGCCGTTCTCCTTGCCGTCTATGATGCCCCAGCTGGCGCAGAGATAGACGTAGTCGTGGTACCAGCTGCCCTCGGGCACGTCGGAAAAGCTGACGTCGACGTTGCCCATGCCGATGGCGTTGGCGGGCGCGGCGGGCAGCAGGGCCGCAACGCACACCACGGCCAGCAGCAGCGAGGCGAGCCGCGCTGATATTCCTTTTCTTCTCATATCTTTCCTCCTGTGTTTCTGACTTTGCCCTCCAGCTCCTCGGCGAGGCGCAGCAGCTGCTGCGCGCCCTCGAAGAGCACCTGCCCGGCCTCCGTGAGCCTGACGCCCCGGCTGTCGCGCGAAAAGAGCTCCGCGCCGACCGAGGCCTCCAGCGCCGAGACGGCCCGGGAGACGGTGGAGTGGCTTATATAGAGCGCGGAGGCGGCGCGGGACAGGCTGCCCCTCTCCGCGGCCGCGCAGAATATCCGAAGCTGCTCAAGCTCCATGTCAGTAGTTGAAGGTGTGCGGCAGGAGCTGGTTGAGCCGGTAGCTCACATAGCGGCCGCCCGCCTTGGCGCAGAGCACCTCCATGGAGTCCGAAAACTCCGAGAGGAACTGGCGGCAGGCGCCGCAGGGCATGCAGTAATCCTTGCCCTCGCCCCAGATGGCCACGCGCACGAAGTCGCGGTGACCCTCGCTGACGGCCTTGCAGGCGGCGGTGCGCTCCGCGCAGATGGTGCTGCCGAGGGCCGCGTTCTCCACGTTGCAGCCCGTGAACACCGTCCCGTCCGAGCACTCTATCGCCGCGCCCACGGGAAACTGCGAATACGGCACGTAGGCGTTCTGCGCCGCCTCGCGCGCCCTGTCCATAAGCTCTCTGTCTGTCATTTACTGCTCCTCCCCGTTGTCTGTTTCAGATGAAAAGGTTATCGTCCAGTTCTCTATGCCGAAGAACACGTTGCTGGAGGTGGGGTCCATGCTGGTGATGACGTTGCGGTGGGTGATGACCTCCTGCCGCTCAAAGAGGATGGGGATGATGGGCGTGGTGGTGGCGATGTAGTAGAGCATGTTGCAGCAGGCCTGCGGACGCTCCAGGTCCGTGGCGGCGAGGAAGTCGTTTATATACGTGGCGTAGTTCTCGTCGTCTATCTTGCCGTAGTTGAGCGCGGAGTCCTTGGTGAGCAGGCTGGTGAGGTCGAAGTCCGCGCCGAGCTTGACCTCGGCATAGTACATGTCGAAGTCGCCGTTCATGAGGGCGTTCTGGTAGTCGGTCCAGCTCAGCTCGCGGACGTTCACGGTGACGCCGATGCTCGCGAGGTCGGAGGCGAACTGCTTTGCGATGTCGCCCTTGCCCGCGGACTCGGAGCAGACGATGAGGTCTATGCCTATCTCCTTGAGCTGGCTGTATTCTACGTATTCGCGCTTGCCGTCGCCGTTCGTGTCCTTGACGTCCAGGCTGTCGAGCAGCCGGGCGCAGAGCTCGAGGTCGAACTTGAGCTCCTTGGCCACGGACTCGTCATAGAGCGGGCTGAGCGGCGAGACGGGCAGGCAGGAGGCCACCGCGCCGTTGCCCATCAGCGTGTCCGCGGCGTATTCCCTGTCCACGGCCAGCTGCAGCACATAGCGCAGCTGCGCGTTGCTCACGAACTCCGAGGCCATGTTGAAGCCGAAGTAGTGCATGTTCGTCGTCGTGTAGTAGCGCGTCTCGGTGTTGCCGCCGTAGCCGAAGTTGCCCGAGCCGGAGGGGTCGTTCACGATGAGGTCGAGGTAGGAGTCCTCAAAGGCCGTGATGATGTCCACAGCTTCAGAATACTCCTTGAAGTAGATCCTGTCCACAGGCAGAGTCTGGTAGTTCACGTGCCCGCTGAAGGCCTCCACGTAGTCCGCGTCCTCCACGTACTTGTACGGCCCGGAGCCGACGGGCCGCGCCGTGCCCGCCGAGCCGTCCTTTACGACGGGGATGTTCAGCAGGTATGGGAAGAGCCAGTCCGCCTTGCCGAGGTTCACGACGAAGGTGTCCTCGCTCGTGGCGCTGACGCCGTAGGTGTAGGTGAAGCGCCCGGAGTAGCGCGAGGTCTGCTTCGCGCGCTGGATGGAATAGGACACGTCCGAGGCGGTGAGGTTGGTGCCGTCGTGCATCTTGATGCTCGTGTCCACGGTGAAGGTCCAGTAGCTGCCGTTTTCGGAGCTGTAGCTGGTGATGATGCGGGAGGAGAGCTCGTAGTCGTCGCTCAGCTCAAAGATGTTGTCGAACACCAGCTGGCTTATGAGGAGGTTGTTCGTGTCGTTGGTGGCGTAGGGGTCGAGGCTGGCGGAGGAGTTGTAGTTGAGGGAGAAGATGTCGTCCGCCGCGTCCGAGACGCCGAGCTCCTCGCCGGCCAGGACGCCCTCCACGGGGTCGGGCTCGGTGTCCTTCGCCGCCGAGCCGCAGCCCGCCAGCAGCGAGAGCGCCAGGACGGCGGATATGATGGATAAAAGGCGTTTTTTCATGGCACACTCCAAGTCTCAGAGGCATATCACGGCGCACTGGCTGCCGCGCACGCCGCCGCGGGTATAGCGGTGGGACCAGTATTTCTCGTGCAGGCACATGGTGCACTCGTCGGAAACGGCGATGTGCTCCGGCGCGAGGCCGAGCTGCAGCAGCCGCCGCCTTATCGCGCCGCGCAGGTCCACGAGGTATTTCCCGGGCACGTCCTTCTTACGGATGAGGCCCCCGGTGTCCCCGCCGAGCCAGCGCGCCACGGCCTCCGGCACGTCGGCGTCCGTCTCAAAGCAGCAGAAGCCTATCGCCGGGCCGATGGCCGCGCGGATGTCCCCCGGCCGGGAGCCGAGGTCGCGCATCAGGCCCACCGCGACGCCGGGTATGTCGCCCACCGAGCTCCGCCAGCCGCAGTGCACCGCGCCCGCCGCGGCGCGCACCGGGTCGTGCAGCAGCAGCGGCACGCAGTCGGCCGTGAAGCAGAAGATGGGCAGGCCCTTGACGTTCGTGACGAGGCCGTCCGCGTCGCAGGGGGCGGGGTCGGTCGGGCCGCAGCGGTCCACGTCCGTCACGAGGCGCACGTGCGTGCCGTGCACCTGCTTCGTATACGCCGCGCGCATCACGTCCATGCCCAGCGCGGCGCCGAGGATGCGGTAGTTCTCGATGACCCGCTCGCGCTCGTCGCCGCGGTTGAAGCCGAGGTTGAGCGAGGCGAGCCCGCCCTCGGACACGCCGCCATAGCGGGTGGTGAAGGCGTGGTTCGCCGTTATGATGGGCGCGGTCATATAGACCAGGCCGCCCTTTTTTCGCTCTGTAAAGCCGGACATGGCGTCTCCCTTCCGCCGCCGCTCACTCGTTGCGGCCGCAGCAGTCCTTGTATTTCATGGGCAGGCCGTTGGGCCTGAGCTTGCCGCAGGGGCAGGGGTCGTTGCGGCCGGGCTTCTTTATCTTCTTCACCGGCTGCTTCTTCTGCGGCGCGTCCCCGCCGACGTTGGCGGCGGCGTTTTTGGAGACGCTCTTGCGCTCGAGCTTCTCCTCCTTGCGGATGCGGACGACGAAGAGGCGGCGCACCGTCTCCTCGCGGATGCCGCGTATCATGGCCTCGAACATCTCGAAGCCCTCGTTCTTGTAGGCGTCGATGGGCTTGGTGTTGCCGTAGCCGCGCAGGCCGATGCCCTGACGGAGGTCGGTCATCGCGTCCAGGTGCTCCATCCAGTACTCGTCCACGACGCGGAGCATTACCACGCGCTCCAGCTCGCGCATGACGGGCTGGCCGTTCGGCATGAGGCCGAGCTCTTTTTCCTTCGCGTCGTAGAAGGCCAGGGCCTTTTCGAGCGCCATGTCCGTGAGCTTCTGCGCCGTGAGGCCCTTGAGCTCCTCGGGCGTGAGCTTTATGTCGCCCGGGCGGAGGAACAGCTTGCCGAAGGGCGCGAGCGCCTCGTTCACCGCGGCGAGGTCGGGGTGCTGCTCGCTGCCGAGGCCGTCCGCCACCGTGGAGGCGACGAACTCCTCTATCATCTTGCGGATGGCCGGCTGCAGGTCCTCGCCGTCGAGCACCTTGCGCCGCTCGTCGTAGATGACGTTGCGCTGCACGTTCATGACGTCGTCATATTCAAGGACGTTTTTGCGGGTCTGGAAGTTTCTGCTCTCGACGGTCTTCTGCGCCTGTTCGATGGCGCCGGAGAGCATCTTCTGGTCGAGCGGCGTGTCCTCGTCCATGCCGAGGCTCTCCATCATGTTCATGACCCGCTCGGAGCCGAAGAGGCGCATGATGTCGTCCGTCATGGCGATGTAGAAGCGGCTCTCGCCCGGGTCGCCCTGGCGTCCGGCGCGGCCGCGCAGCTGGTTGTCGATGCGCCGCGACTCGTGCCGCTCCGTGCCGAGGATGAAGAGGCCGCCCGCGGCGCGGACCAGCTCCGCCTCCGCGTCCGTGACCTTCTTGTGCTCGGCGAGGCGCTGGGCGTACATCTCGCGGGCGCGGAGTATCTCCTCGTCGTCGGTCTCGGCGTAGCCCGTGGCCTCGGCGATGACCTCCTCCTCGAAGCCCGCCTTCTTGAGGTCGGTCTTGGCGAGGTACTCGGCGTTGCCGCCGAGCATGATGTCCGTGCCGCGGCCCGCCATGTTCGTCGCGATGGTCACCGCGCCGAGCTTGCCCGCCTGCGCGACTATCTCCGCCTCGCGCTCGTGCTGCTTGGCGTTGAGCACGTTGTGCGGTATGCCCTGCTTCTTGAGCAGCGAGGAGAGGTATTCGCTCTTTTCGATGGATATCGTGCCCACCAGCACCGGCTGGCCCTTGGAGTGGCACTCGATTATCTGCCGGATGATGGCGCGGTCCTTGCCCGCCTCGTTCTTGTACACCACGTCCGGCCAGTCCTTGCGGATTACGGGCTTGTTGGTGGGTATCTCCACGATGTCGAGCTCGTAGATGGTGGTGAATTCCTCCTCCTCGGTCAGGGCCGTGCCGGTCATGCCGGAGAGCTTGCCGTAGAGGCGGAAGTAGTTCTGGAAGGTGATGGTCGCGAGGGTCTTGTTCTCGCGCTGGACGTCCACGTGCTCCTTGGCCTCGATGGCCTGGTGCAGGCCCTCCGAGTAGCGGCGGCCCAGCATGAGTCGGCCGGTGAACTCGTCGACGATGATGACCTCGCCGTCCTTGACGACGTAGTCGATGTCGCGCTTCATGACGCCGTGGGCCTTGAGGGCCTGGTTGATGTGGTGCGCGAGGGTGGAGTTTTCGAGGTCGGAGAGGTTCTCGAGGTTGAAGTAGCGCTCGGCCTTGGCCGTGCCGCGGGCGGTGAGGGTGGCGGTGCGGGCCTTTTCGTCCACGACGTAGTCGGCGTCGAGGTCCTCGTCCTCCTCGGCCTTCTCGTCCACGGAGGCGACGACCATCTTCTTCATCGTGCGCACGAGGTCGTCGGCCTTGCGGTAGAGGTCGGTGGACTCGTCGCCCTGGCCGGAGATGATGAGCGGGGTGCGCGCCTCGTCGATGAGGATGGAGTCCACCTCGTCCACGATGGCGAAGGCGTGGCCGCGCTGGACCATCTGCTGCTTGTAGATGGCCATGTTGTCGCGCAGGTAGTCGAAGCCCATCTCGTTGTTGGTGCCGTAGGTGATGTCGGCGGCGTAGGCGGCGCGGCGCTGGTCGGCGGTGAGGCCGTGGACTATGAGGCCCACGGAGAGGCCGAGGAAGCGGTGGACCTTGCCCATCCACTCGCTGTCGCGCTTGGCGAGGTAGTCGTTGACGGTGACGATGTGCACGCCCTCGCCGGTGAGGGCGTTGAGGTAGGCGGGCAGCACGGCGACGAGGGTCTTGCCCTCGCCGGTCTTCATCTCGGCGATGCGGCCCTGGTGGAGCACTATGCCGCCGATGAGCTGCACGCGGAAGGGCTTCATGCCCAGCACGCGCCATGCGGCCTCACGCACGACGGCAAAGGCCTCGGGCAGGAGCTTGTCGAGGTCCTCACCGGCCTGATAGCGGGCCTTGAATTCGTCGGTCTTGGCGCGCAGCTCCTCGTCGGAGAGCGCCTGCATCTGAGGCTCAAGGGCCTCGATTTTATCCGCGATCGGATAGATCCGCTTCAGCTCGTGGTCACTGTGGGAGCCGAAGAGCTTCTGTAAAAATCCCATAATACGTTCAGCCTTTCGATACTTGCAAAATATACCGGGTCAACCACGTACTATAACATACAAATGTGAACATTTAAAGAATAAACGCCAAAAAAGCTCCCCAAACCGGGGAGCCTTGGCTGCAGGCCTAGCGTTTCCAGAACTGGTGGCGGCAGTATGGGCACTTCGGGCTGTCGAAGTCGACCTCTTTTCCGCAGTTTGGGCAGACCTTCTTGGGCAGCTCGTCGTCGGTGCCCTGAGCGCCGTCCCCGGCGAGAAAGAGCTCGAGCTTGCTGCACTCGGGGCAGACGTAGAAATCCACCATGAGCGCGCCGGCAAAGAGGTTGGGCAGGTCGCCGAGTATCCAGCCCGTTTTGCCGAGCTGCAAGTTTTCCTGAACGACAAACTTCATCTGCGCCCCACAGCGCAGGCAGTTGACTTCCCGCACATGATCGCCTCCTTGCCTGGATTGTACCATACCCCGCCCATCCCCGCAAGCACCAGCCTCACGCCCGAGCGCAGGTCTTGCACGGCTGCGTGTGCGCCGTTACGTTGGGTGGGGGTCGATGGCTTGCCCTGCCTTTCGACCCCATTTCTTTGGTGCTTGCCCAAAGAAACGGTGTCGAATGGCAGGGCAGGCCAACGAAAACCACCCAGCGTATCGGCGCACACGTACAACGCAAAAAATAAAAAGGGAACCCCCCGGCGAGGGGTTCCCCCTTGGACTCTGCCACCTTTGAAAAGGTGGACGAAACTTTCAAACGCGCGCGAAGCGCGCAGCGAAGTCAGGCGGTCAGGTAGCGGGCCAGGAGGGCGGCGGCCTGGGCGCGGGTGGCGGTGGCGCCGGGGTTCACGGCGCCGGTCTCGTCGCCCTCGATGAGCCCGTTCTCCATCGCCCAGATCATCGCAGCCTTAGCCCAGCTGCTCACGCTCGCCGCGTCCGGAGCCGTCAGCTCGCCGGTGGTCTCCGGCTCGCCGGCCAGGCGGTACAGCATCGTCACCAGCTGCTCGCGGGTTATCGCTCCCCCCGGCTGCTCGCCGTCGCTCACGCCCTTCGCCGCGGCGCAGGAGTGGGCCGCGGCGTACCAGCTCGACCCGCTCACGAGGTACACGCTGTTGATATTGTTGCTCTCTAGCACCAGCTTGGAGTCATACCCGATCGTGACATTGCCGCCCGCCCTTATCTCCACGGGGTACTTGTAGGACACCCCGTCGGGCGTCCCGGCGGAGGCGATGGGCAGCTTGGAGCCGCAGCCGCTGACGGTCATGCTGCTGTCTCTGTAAAGGCCAAGGAAGTCCGCGGTGAAGCCGGAGCCGGTGCAGTTGCTGATGTTCACATTGCTATCAATACTCCAGTTGCCGCCGTTGGAGACGCTGCCGCTGATATTGGTGATGTTGAGCGAGCCGCCGTATACGGATACACTCTTAGGATTATCCGTCTTCTCAAAGTCAAAGACATTCTCAAAGTTGGAGATGTAGACATCTGATGCGGTAAGGAGCACCGCCGAACGTGTATCTGTGTAGGCGGGGCCATAGGCTTTGAAGACTGTGCCCTTACCGTTGCCGTTGATGACCAGCTCAGCACTGCTTATTTCTAAGAAGCACCCTTTCGATATTGTAAAGATGCACGCATCCTCGTCCTCAGGGGCATTGAGCGTGAGCGTGTATCCATTGGCGTCGATTTGGACTGATGAATCTATTACATACTGCGCATCATCAACGGTGACGTCCCTGAGCAGGTCGAGCCAGTACTCGGTCTCAGATTCTTTCAGCGCCTTCAACGCCTCGTCGAAAGTGTCGTATTCAACGTTGCCGACCTTGGCCACGGGGCCTGCCTCGTCGTCGGAGGCCAGGGCGCCGGAGGTCAGCAGGGCTGCCGCCATCAGCAGGGCCAACAGCAGCGCAATTGCAGTCTTTTTCATTTTGTTTGCTCCTCTCAAACCGGGAATATACAAAATCTGCGTTTTTCAACTCCAGCCCTTTTACCATGCGTCGGCGCGGCTTGCAACGGCCCGCGCGCAAAAAAACACCGCCCCGGAGGTGTTTCCGGGGCGGCGCAGCCTTTTTATGTGCTTTTAGTCGAGCTTCATGGGGCCTTCGCCCTTTTTGAAGTGCAGCTCCTTCATGCCTTCGACCTCGTCGCACACCTGCTTGAAGGAACAGACCGAGCAGTCAGTCGACAATCCGTCCATGATGTGGTTGAGCGTCAGGGTTATCTTGTCCACCAGCTTTGCAGTCTCCGCAAGCTCCTTGCACAGCTCGCGGTCGCCGGTCACGAAGATGACGCAGACGTGGTCTATCAGCTTGTTTTCCTTGTACTTCTTTATGAAGCTGTTGCCGATGGCGCGGAAGCTGATGCCCCGCTTCACGGCCTGTTTGGACACGCGCACCTGCTCGCGCTGATTCTCGGGCGACACGCGCATCATGTAGCCTTCCGGGTAGACATGGTACTTTACGAACTCCATGTCCCTTATCGCGCGGAACGCCTCCTGGTCGTCGCCGCTGATGTCGTTGACGTGCAGCAGCACTATACGCGCAAAGGGGGTGTCCGCCCTGATGGAGCCCAGGTCGGGGCCGACGAGCATTATCCGGTCCTCCGGCACCAGCGAGGCGTCGGTCGTCACGCAGGTGCAGTTGGAGGCGGGGTTGCTGCCGCCGCCGAGCTCGAACGCCGCGTCGCGGGTGAGCACCAGCTCGTTCTGGCCCAGGTCGTGCCACGCGCGCGAGGGCTCATAGGCCCAGGTCTGCGGGCGCAGGGCGCCGAGCTTCGCGCTCAGCTCCTTGATCGTACTGTTGTAGAGCTCCATCGCTTAGAACGATATATCTCTCGGCTTGCGGTCGTGGAACTTGTTCAGCACCGTGTAAACCCAGCCGACAAGCTTCATGTCGAGGTTCAGCATATAGACGGTGAAGAGCAGCACGAACGTGAGCGAGACGGCCTTAAAGAGGAACTTAAAGACCTTGCCGAATATGCAGCCTTTCTTCATTTATCTGACCATTCCTTTCGTTTGGGCTTTGTGCCGGGAGATCAGGCGCCCTTGGCCATGCCCTTCTGCCTGGCGTACTCGGCGGCGC
>UMHQ01038429.1_pt1 | contig 14000 bp, 12 predicted proteins | sample 1965531 | NCBI WGS metagenome assembly UMHQ01 (sample SAMEA4836098, study PRJEB28245) | human gut metagenome | biome: gut microbiome; material: fecal sample | place: Denmark | collected 2008
TAGCTTTTTGCCGCTATCGCTATCACACCTCATTATTTGATCGTCCCGAAGTACAAAGACTGTTAGAGGACGCCAAAACAGGAAAAATCGACACGATCATCGTAAAAGATCTATCCCGTTTCGGAAGAAACTATATCTTTGTCGGGCAATACGTCGATTATATCTTCCCGATGTATAACATCCGTTTCATCGCCATATCGGACAATGTAGATACGGCGAACACGAACAGCGCGGGCATGGACATGATGCCGATCATGAACGTGTTTAACGAGTGGCATTCTGCAAACACCTCAAAGAAGATACGCGCGGTAGCCGAGGCGAATGCAAAAGCGGGAAAATATCGCTCCACACACGCCCCATACGGCTATGTCAAGGGAACGGGCGATAAATGTTTACCCGTAATAGACGAGCCTGCGGCAAGCGTAGTAAGGCGAATATTCGAGATGAGGGCAAGCGGTAAAACATATAAAGAAATCTACACCGTTCTCAACGACGAGAAAGTACCTATCCCTGCCGTTTATCAATTTGAGAAATTCGGCATCACGAATAAAAAGCCGAATAAAAACCTGTGGGCGGACAGCATACTGCGGAGCATTCTCAAAAATCCCATGTACCTCGGGCATTTGGTGCGATTGCGTTATACGACCGTATCATACAAAAACAAGCGGCGCGTAGAGCGCGAGCCTATCGTGTTCCCAAACGCCTTTGAACCCATTATAACGCAGGAACTTTGGGAAAAATGCAGGGAATTGGACGAATCGGTATCGCACGGCAAACACACTTCATGGGGAATCATGCCGCCGCTGTCGGGCTTGATGTATTGTGCGGACTGCGGCGGAAAGATGAAACTCGGACGGCAAGACTTGAAACCGTCCAAAGCACACCCCGAAAAGCGTTCGCGCTACCACTACATCTGCGGCAATCACTCACGCTTCGGAAAGTATTATTGCTACAACCACTATATCCGCATTGAGGACATAGAGCAAATTGTACTTGACGATATTCGCTCGAAAGCGCGATTGGTGTTGGAGGACGAGGATAAAGCGAGGACAGACTTTCTGAAACATAAAGAACAGATGTCTGCGGCGCAATATAAATCCGACAGCAAAGCCCTTACGCAAAAGACAAAGCGGTACGAGGAACTCGAACGTCTGACGCAATCGGTGTACGAAGATAAAGTGACAGGAAAAATCCCCGAAGAGATTTGTCTGAAACTTCTCGCCAAATATACCGAGGAACAGAACGCATTAAAGAGCGAAATCGACGAACTTGAAAACAAACTGTCTGTCGTAACCAAAAACGAAATGGATGTGGACGAATTTATCCGTAGGTTGAAACACTACACGAATGTGCCTGAACTTACGAGGGAATTGTGCATGGAACTGATAGAATATATCACCATAGGCGCAAAGCCCGGCGATAAGACGGGCACAAGAGAAATCCACATCTACTACAAACTGTTAGGAAAAGAATCCTAACGCAATACAAACGTATTGTCCATTTGCGCAAGCAAGTAAAGTAAAGTGCGGTTATTGCGGAAATTCAATCAGTGCGGAATGCGGTACGGCGAGGAGCGGCGACGTCATAAGGTACTATAAGTGCATAGGCAGAAAGAAATACCGTAACGGCTGCAAGAAATATCCGATACGAAAAGATGCTCTCGAAAACCTTGTTCTGGACAGCGTGATACAGGCGATGCAAGATGAAAAGACGATAAGCGTACTCGTAAAAGGTCTTATGCAAATGCAAGAAAAGCTCAACGAAGAACGTACTACACTGAAACTGCTCGAAAAGGAAAAGAAGCAAACGCAAACGGCTTTGGATAATCTGATAAAGGCAATAGAGCGAGACATAATGTCCGACACGACGAATAAGCGATTGCATGAACTCGAAACTCAAATAAGAGACTTGGACGAAAGAATAGCCGTAGAACAGAACAAAGTTAATTTTACCCTTTCCGAGGACGACATACGGCGATATTATTTGTCAGCGTTAAAACAGGAACCGCAATTACTGATAAATTGCTTAGTAAAGGAAATAACGCTTTACGACGACAAGATGATAATTACCTATAATACTCCGTTAAACGAAGGCTCCGATGAAAATCGGGGCTTTTCTTTTTACGAAAAAATATTGTACCTTCCTTACACCGTTCCGCAAAGCGGACAAACGATATCTGTTCCGATTTATACCGTAATGAAAGTCTAAACCACGCAAGATAAAACAAAAAAGGCAGTCCGCGAACCACGGATTGCCTTAGGATGATAAAAGAAAAAGCAAACAAAACCGGGTTCGATTTTGTTTGCTTGTGGTGGGAACAATAGGGCTCGAACCTATGACCCTCTGCTTGTAAGGCAGATGCTCTCCCAGCTGAGCTATGCTCCCGAACCCGATTTACGGGAATGGTGACTCCTACGAGAATCGAACTCGTGTTACCGCCGTGAAAGGGCGATGTCTTAACCGCTTGACCAAGGAGCCGAAATGACAGATATAAATATGGCAATGAAGATAATGGTAGCGGCGGTCGGACTCGAACCAACGACCTGCCGGGTATGAACCGGCCGCTATAACCAGCTAAGCTACGCCGCCATAATGGTTGCGGGGAGGGGATTTGAACCACCTGACCTCCGGGTTATGAGCCCGACGAGCTACCGGACTGCTCTACCCCGCGACATGCGCACCAAATGATGCCTGTTTATATTATCATTAAAAGAAACATCTGTCAAGTGATTTTTTGCGGTTTTTTCATTTTGCTTTGAGTTATTGTGACGGCTCATCGTTAAGGGATTTGCAGTTGTCAGGCGTGCGCGGGAAAGGCTTCTGTGCGCGTCCGGAGCATACCTTCGGGCGGGCAGACAGCCGAACGACGGGAGCAGCGCAATGGCGCGAAGGAATGAAATATATCCCGGTACAAGTATATTCCGAGAAGACTTATCCGGTGCGGGCAGAAAAAACGGGTCTTCAGTCACCGTGATACGGCGCCGCAGTTATGTTCGGGCGGGCAGACAGCCGAACGACGGGAACAGCGCAATGGCGCGCAGGAATGAAAATATATCCCGGTACAAGTATATTCCGAGAAGACTTATCCGGTGCGGGCAGATTGTCGGCGGTTTCGTGCCCGAACGGTGATTTTTATTTACGGGTCTTGCATAAGCGGAGCTTTGAGTGCCATACTAACTTCAAACGGAGGTCACAATGATTAAAATCAAGAAAAAAGGTTTCACGCTTGTGGAACTCATGGTAGTTATAGTGATAATCGGGATACTTGTGGCGATAATCGTGCCAAGTGTCACGAGCGCGATAGACGCTGCCAACAGGCAGGCGGCGATCGCAAACGCGAAAAGCTCCCTTACGGACTGGACCATAAAAGTAACTTCGGGCGAGGCGGGCTATACCTATACCGATGAAAACGGAGAACAAGTCGCTCTGAGCGAGGCTGAGGCGCTCAGGATAATGTCGGGCACGGTCTATACAGAGTATGAAAACAATACCGAGAAGTATATCGTGCTGAAAGACGGTGTGCCGCAAAACGAATTTATCGACAAAACCGATCCTTCGGTGAACGCTTCCGACCATTATATAATGACAGTTACCTCGGGCGGAGTCGCTCTTAGATACGTCAGAGCGGGCTGAGGCCGGAAGACATAAGGAGCTTGCGACCGGAAAAGTTTTTTGCGGCAGTCGGTCCGAAGTTGCATTCTGTGCGGCGAAAGGGAAGACGCGCTGCAGTTTTCGGGTGGTTTTGCCGCACGGAATTTATACGGAAAATATACGGAATATATTCGGAGTAAAGTTTTCACGGGAGGGCTCAGGCGCAATGAAGGCGTCGTCAGGCTCTCCCCGTTTTTTAAAGGTTTATCAGTCCGGAAAGTTTCTGACCTGTCGGTTTATATTTATTACGAAGTCGGAACTTTGTATTTAATTTAAGCGCTTTTTCAGCGGATTTCCCGATATTCTTATTCCGGAGCTTAATTTTCGGATACGGCAGCTACAAAGCGTTGTCGTATTTTATATGTAAAATAGATTGTGAAGAATTCCGAACTTTAAGCCGACTGCTTTTTGCTCTGATTGACAAAAACGGACGAATGTGTTAACATGTTTCGTGACCGGCGGAGATATTCGGGATCCTTGTATTTCCGAAGGACCCGATGTATCCGGGAAGCGGATCGTATTTCGGTTTCAAATGCGGTCTGACCGGGCAGATGAATTTTTACGGGGGGCGTTATGGGAAAAAAGATCGCGGCAGCGGCGGCAGTTATAGTTCTGGCAGCTTTAGCAGTTTTTCTTTTCGTATACAATGGTCGTCCGGTTTCGATCTCCGTGGATGCTCCATACGGAATACTTGAAGGCAAAATGGACGAAGCACAGCTTACCGGGGAAATCACTTTTGCTGACGGCAGGACTTCTGAGGTCTATATCACGGAATCAAGGCTGAACGAGGAGAGCAGAAGGCTTGTTTCGGTTCCCGGGACGCATATTTTCAGCTATGTGTACGGCGGTTATGAACTCGGCTTTAAGCTCGTTGTGCTCGAGGACGAGGCGTTCACGGAGCAGGGGTTTATATACCGTCTTAATCCCGATGTGGTGACTTGTTATCTTGCGGGTTGTTTAAACGAAGGGAGCGTCGAGATACCTTCGGTTTACGAAGGCGCCGCTGTCACGGGTATAGGGGAAAGGGCCTTTGAGGGAGCCTACCTTGACGCGCTGCTCATTCCGGAAAGCGTGACGGAGATAGGTTCCGAAGCCTTCAAAGACGTTATCGGGCTTTATCATCTTACCGTGCCCGCTTCGGTCAGAAAAATAGGCGACGGTTTTATTTCCGGATGTATGCTCAGATCCGTGACCTTCATGGGGGATATACCGGGGTGCAGCATGTACATGCTGAGCAATTCCGCTTTTTCGCAGATGTCGTTTTATCTCGGCGACACTGAAGGCGATCTGTATCGTATGCTCACAAATCTCCGGCATGAGGACGGATCCGTTATCGATATCGATATCAACGGGAGCAGAGAAAGAGAGATACCCGAGGCGGAGGAAGACGTCCTTTTAAAGGTCTTCGGGAGAGCGGAGCCCGAAGGCGGAGCGGAAACTTTTGCTTGTGACGCTTATTCATCGGTAAGCGCCGCGACCGAAGGAGAACTCATTTCGCTTCTCCGGCTCGGACTCCGGCCCGATCCGATCGAAGGAAGCGAAGCTGAAAGGATATGGACGGAAGCAAGAAAACTGTTGTCTTCGGCGGTGCCCGAAGGGGCAGACGATTATGTGATCGCGAGGAACATACTGACGGCGCTATGTGAAAGAGTCACCTATACCGCTGCCGGATCGGAGGATCCTCTGGGGTATGTGCACAGGATAAGCGGTGCTCTGCTTTACGGAGCCGCAGTGTGCGACGGATACTCTCTGACTTACGAATTATTGCTGAATATGGCAGGGGTAGAGTGTGTTTATCTCGAAGGCAGGGTCAACGAGTGGGATACGGCCGGGCACGCCTGGAATAAAGTAAAGATCAACGGCGAATGGTATATTGCAGACGTGACATTCTGTGATTTGTCGGATATAACGCTTGAAAACGGCAGTAAGGCGCAGGCGGTTTCTTTGGCGAATTTTCTCGTTTCGGATGAAACCGAGCCGCGCATATGTGATTTTCCTCAGCCCGAGGCTCTGTCCACAATGAAGCTTCCCGATACGGACATGGCTGTATTTTATACCGAGCAGGAATTTTTCGATTATTTCAGACAAAACGGCGAAAAGATCCTTGATGCCGGACTCGTGGAAGCGGTTTTTGAATTTGAGTTGTCGGCGGAGAAGAATGTGGTGAGTCTTGTCAACAAGGCGCTTGCCGGTTATGTGCCCGAAGCCGGGTCGTTTTTTGTGGCGGTGACGCAGAACGATTATCTCAGAAAGGGCGATCAGGCGGTGATAATTGCGATATGGCGAAGAAACTGAAAAGGGCGTGGCAAGCGGTAAAACCCGCAGCCGGCTTTACGTATCGTTTTGTGAGCGAGGAGGAAAAATGAATACCGATCTGCATATACATTCGACATATTCCGACGGAGACCTCACGCCTCGGGAGATAGTGGACCGGATGATACAGTCAGGGGCGGACGCTTTTGCCATTACCGATCATGACGAGATTTCGGGTGCTTTAGCTGCGGCGGAATACGCCGCAGAAAAGAAAATAAAAGTGGTCATAGGGGTGGAGCTTTCGTCGCGCTTTGACGATATCTCGGTGCATATCCTGGGGTATAACGTAACCGAGGGAGGAAAGCTTTCTTTGCTGCTGGAAAAGCAAAGAGAAGCAAGACACGTCAGGAACAGAACGATCGTGGACAAGCTTTGTTCGCTCGGTATGGAGCTGAGTTATGAAGAGGTGCTTGCCGCCGCAGGCGGACGGACCGTGGGGCGATCCCATATAGGGAAAGCGATGGTAAGAAAAGGTTATTGCCGGAGCCTTGCGGAGGCGTTCGCCGAATATATCGGAGAAGGGAAGATCGCTTTTGCGGAGGGCGAAAAGCCGGGGATCAAGGAGTGCGTCGAGGCAATAATACAGGCCGGGGGAAAGGCTGTTGTGGCTCATCCTTGCAAAATCCCTGTTGCGTCGGCAGCCGAGGAAATAGTGCTCCGTGCAAAAAACTACGGCGCCGAAGGGATAGAAGCGGCGTACTTTACTCAAACTAAAGCTCAGGCGGATCGTTTCAGAACGCTTGCAGTCAAGACAGGGATGTTTGTGACAGGAGGAAGCGATTTCCATTCGCCTGAGATCACTCGTTTGGGGGCGAGGTTTTTCTGTCCGGATAAACTTACTATATCTGCTTTGAGGCTGTGAATGAGATATTTTTTGGTTAAAGGTATTTTTTCGATAATTTTGCTGACCATGCTGACAAGCGCGGTCTTATTTTTTTGTCTGGTAAAAAATTCCGCTGACAAAAACTGCGGCGTTTCGAATAAATACGCGGATGTATCTGCCGTGAACGCCGAGTCTGCCGCATCCGCCGGAGCTTTATTAAGCGGGAACAACACCTTTCCGCAAGACAAAGCAAATAAAGCTGATGCGGAAATCCGTTTTCGTTCGGTAGGGAACGCATACCGTGGCGGCGTCGGTTCAAAAAAAACAAGCTTTGCGTTCAGAACGGGGAACAGAACTTTCCTCTGGGATTATTCCGCCGATTTCGGCACTAGAGGCAGCGATCTCGAAGAAAAACTCGCTCTCGCCGAAGAGGTCAGAGAACTGGGTTTCAATGCAGAGATCACGATGTATTACGTGTTCCCTTCACTCAAGACAAAAGTGGCTGAAATAAGGGCTGCCGTTGAAAGAGCGCCTGTTTCTGCCTCGGCCTCCCTCACCGATAAAAACGGAGAAGCTTCCTTTTCTTTTACGAAAGAAAAAAGCGGCGTCGGCGTCAATGCCGACAAACTTTGCTGTCTGCTTTTCATTGCCCTGAAAAACGGTTCTGACAGTATCGCCGTGCCTCTCGATGAGAAGGAGGCGGAAGTCAGGCTTTCGGAACTTATGCAGGATACTCATGAAAGGGGAAGCTTTTCGACGGTGTTTGCCGGAGGAGAAGCTCGCAGACATAATATAGCTTTGGCAGCGAAGTCTGTTTGCGGCGTATCCGTGGCTCCCGGGGAAGTTTTTTCCTTCAACCGTACCGTGGGAAGAAGAACGACGGAAAGAGGCTATAAAAACGCGCCCGTCATTTACAAAGGCGAATATACCGAAGGTGTCGGCGGGGGAGTTTGTCAGGTGTCCACCACTCTTTATAACGCCGTGCTGCTCGGTGATCTTCCGGTCAGAGAAAGGAACCGCCATACCCTCAGGAGCAGATATGTGGAGCCCGGCTTCGACGCCATGGTCACTGACGCCGGCGCCGATCTGAGGTTTGTGAATAATACGCCCGGATATATCTATATTTACGCCTCAGTCAGAGAAAACGTCCTGACCGTGAAAATTTACGGCAGAGAAAATATCTACGAAATAGAAAGAGAAAGCCGCATTATTGAAGAATACAAAAACGGCAGCCTTCTTTCGGAAAGCTGCCTTATATACCGCGTCGGAGGCGAGTTTGTCAAAAAGGTGCGTCTGCACGGGGACTACTATTATCCCGAATCGAAACAGACCGCTGTTTTCAGGCCGCATTCGTCTTTTCGACGTTTTGGTTTTTGCTGTCTTCCTGATCCTTTATCTTATTGAAGTAACCCATGGCCTGCTTGGAAAAGGTAAGTATCACGGCGCCTATAAGCACTATGAGCATATCGGGAATGGTGGTTATGCACTGATATACGAATGAGTATATCCAGGCATTCTGAACCGGAAAGTCGGAAGGCATGTAAGAGGCCCAGAAAGTGGCTCCCGCGATAAAAGCGGGGATTATTCTTCCCGCCATGGCAAAGAGAGTGCCTATGACGAGAGGCGCTTTTTTGAAATTGCGGGCAAATCCGGCAAGTCCTATGAAACAGAACGGAAGTGCATAGTCGAGCAGGTACTGGACGGGGTGAACGACGGAAGGGTCAAACATACTGTCAAGAAGCCCGTAGCAGAGTCCCGCGAGCATACCGCAGGAAGGACCGAACATATATGAATATATGACAAGAGGAAGAAGACGGAAAAAAGTAATGCTTCCGCCGTAAAGACCGGTGTCTATCTTAAGGAAGTTCAGGACCACGGTTATGGCGACTGTTACCGCTCCGAAAACAAGCGCGCGCGTGCCGATACTGTTGCGGCGGCGGCTGATGAAGAAAATGGCAAGAAAGCCGAGGATTACCATGACGGAAATCACGGTATAGAACACCCAGTTGATTTCAACGTCAAGCAGCATGGAAAGGATGTTGTTCATAATATACACTCCAAAAAAAAATTTCGCCGACAAGGGGAGCGAAACTTCAATACAAACGAATATTTCCTTACGCAAGCATTACCTTGAACAAGTTATATGGGTGTAATCTCAGCCTTTCCGGCACCCCGTTCAGCATTTCGATTATAATGCTTTCCGTTTCAAATGTCAAGGAAAATATCGTGAAAAAGTTTACAAGTAATAAAAAAAGGTGTATAATGTTTTCATCATATTTCGGATAACTGAAGGGTTTCGGAGATTTCGGTTTCGGAACGGAGAATTATGGGTAAAAGAGATTCGTTTTTTGCGTGTTTGGGAAGAATGAAATATATAAACAGGTGGAGTCTGATGAAAAATACGTCCGCCGAAAATCTTTCCATGCACACTCAGGAAGCGGCAGTGATCGCGCATGCGCTTTGCGTTATCAATAATGTGTATTTTGACGGCAAGGCGCGGCCGGAAAGGGCGGTCGCTTTGGCTTTGTTTCACGATGCCGCGGAGATTTTTACTGGCGATATGCCTACTCCAGTCAAATACAGCGGTGTAAGGATGAAGAAGGCTTATGAGGAAATCGAGGAAGAAGCGAAAAAAAATCTTCTCGGCAGACTCCCTGAGGAAATGAGAGATATCTATGCCGACCTTATGACTTACGACGGAAGCTATGAATACAGGCTTATGAAACAGGCCGATAAAATTTGTGCATATCTGAAGTGTGTCGAAGAGAGGAAAGCAGGGTCAAAGGAATTCCTGAGTGCGGAAAGGAGTATACTGAAGGAGCTTGAAGAAACCGCGCTTCCCGAAACCGCGCTTTTTATGAGTCGTTTTCTGCCTTCATATGAGCTGACTCTCGACGAAACGGAAAAAATATAAGTATGGGCAAAAATCCGCTTTTGGTATTCGACGATGTGTCGGTAAGGTATGCTTACGATAAAGTCGATGTTTTCACGGGACTCAGCTTTTCTCTCGGCTATGGAGAGAGGCTTTTGCTGGAAATGCCGGTGCAGGGCGGGAAAACTTCGGTGGTCAAGCTGCTCGGGGGCCTTATCCTCCCTTATGAAGGAAGGATCGAGTACAGAGGCGCTCCTTTGGCAGAAACCCCTCCCGCAGATCGGAATATCGCCGTTATATATACGGATTTTGCCATAATGAGAGGAAGTGTAAGACGCAACCTCGAATATCCGCTCAGGATCAGGGGGTACTCCGATGAGGCCGTAAATTCGGCGGTCAAGTCTTTATGCGGGAAATACGGTTTTTCGGGCGGAGAAAAGGCTGCATATCTTCAGCCGACGGATAAACTCAGGCTTTCTTTGATAAGAAGTGAGTTCAGACAGGTGGACTTGCTGGTCGCCGACGATTTTATGAGAAATATCCCCGCGTCTTCCGAAGGGGAGGCGAGGGAGCTTATTGAAGAGTATATCTCAAGGAAAAAGTGCGCTTTCCTCGAACTGAAAAATAAAAACGAGTATTGAAGATATGTTTCGGCTGCGTTCGGGCTTCGGCAGGGACTAAGGTATTTTGTCCGGGCTGACGGCAGACAGGGCTGAAAACTTTGTGCTGGCACCGCGTTTCCGGAGCTTCTGCAGAGGTGCAGGCAAACGACCATATGATACTGCGTATATATCGATCACAGGTTAACCAGAGGAGAAAATTTTATGAGTGAAAACGGAAATAACGAAAAAAAAGATTTTTTCGATGAAGAACTGGATAAAGAACTTCAGAAATCACAGGGAAGCAAACCCGGCGGTTACAATGCCGGAATAAGTCAGCGTAATTCCACTGCGGAGGAAAACGCACAATGGAAGAAGTTTTCCGACGCTGAGAAAAAAAGCAGGGTTGCGAGCAAGAAGAATAAACCCGTGATTGTAGTTGCTTCGGTGCTTATAATGGTGGTTGCGTTGGTTTTTGCGATATCGTGCGTAGGGAATATATCCTTTTCGCTGGGATTGCTTGACGAGGTCCTTCAGATAATGGATATTTATTATCTTTACGATTATAATGCCGATGCCCTCCTTCAGAATGCTTACGACGGTTTTTCTGCCGGACTCGATCCTTATACCTTTATTATGGATCCTTATGAGTATTACGAGCTCATGCACGCCGAAGACGAAGGAACATATTTCGGTATTTCGTATAAAAACAGCGAAAATCCGGATGTAAGCGGTGTGGAGATACATTCCGTCGTGCTTGACAGTCCTGCGGACTGCGCGATATCCGAAGACGGAAAGTATGCGGGATTGCGTGCCGGAGACATAATCGTTTCGGTGAACGGTATATCTGTAAAGGGCTATACCGCCACGCAGCTCAACGAAATGATGTCTGATTTCACCTCTGCGGCAATAACGGTGAACAGAAACGGGACTGTCATGAGTTTCGGTTCCATAGAGCGCGATAATCTGACTAACAGGTACGTGGAGTATTTCTATATGGACGAAACCGGCGAAGTCCGCACTAACATGAAATATTATTACAACGACGGTTCGACCGTCTATACGAACCTGCCTTACGTGGAAGGGACGGACGGTCAGGGCATAATAAATATGAACGACCCGGATATATATCCGCACTATGACGCTTATTCTCTTCAGAATATAGACAGCGGTTTAATAGGGTATGTCAAGCTGCATGAGTTTTCATATACAACAGCGGAGAATGTTTCGCACACCACGATTGATTTTAGTGCGGCCATGAATGTTTTCAGAGACTCATACGGCGGCGAGGGAAAACTTGTGCTTGACCTCAACGGCAATCCCGGCGGATACAACGATTATTGTCAGAGCGTGGCGTCGTACTTTATATACAACGGGACGCCCGGCGAAGAGCTGGAGGTCTGCAATCTCCGCATGAAAGACGATTCGAACGTCGAGACCTATAAGGTAAAGAGCAAGTATGCCGACTATTTCGATGAAAACGCCGAAGAACCTCAGATATTCGTGCTGACGAACAATAACAGCGCTTCGGCAAGCGAGATGCTCACCGGTGCGATACTTGTTTATGAAACGGGCGTACAGATAGGACTGCAGACTTACGGCAAAGGCATTTCTCAGACGATAATAGCCGTAGGCGATCCCGTGACGATAGTATACAAAGGTCATAAGGTTTCGTCGTCTTATGCATTTTACTTCACCTTTGCCAAATTTTATACTCCGAATGTTCCCGGGAGTCAGAGTCCTTATAATAACTATTGCAATCAGTCCGATCTGAACGGCAACGGCGTTATAGACGAAAACGAAACAAAACGCGGATTCGCTCCGTTGCCGGAAAATGAATTCGGTACCTTATACGATCAGATGTTGCGTGTAAACGAACTTTGCGGAGGCTGAGAAATGAAGCTTCTTGTGTTCGGCGGAGCCTTTGATCCGCCACACGCGGGCCATCGGGAACTTCTGAAGGTTGCGGCGGAGAAAACCGAGGCGGATGAGATACTTGTGATACCTACGGCTCTTCCTCCCCACAAGAAAGAAAAAACCCCTTTTTCTTATCGTTTTGAAATGGCCGAACTTGCTTTCGGAGATATGGCTCGGGTGAGCGATATGGAAAAGCATATAATACCGAGCTATTCCTTTGTCACATTGGAAAAGCTCTGGGAAGAGTACGGCTGTAAACCTTACTTTGCAATAGGGGGGGATTCGGTCAAGGCTTTCAGCACATGGCGTGAGCCGGGCAAAATAGCCGCTTCATGCGTGATAGTGGCAGTCAGACGCGGAGGCGAGGATCTCGAGAGCCGGCTGAGGTGTTTGGAAAGAGAGTTCAACGCGGAGATCCTGAGGACCGATAAAGAAATCACGGATATTTCGTCTTGCGAGCTGAGAGTGCTTCTGGAGTTTGAAAACGCTCTCGGAGAGGTGAGAGAGTATACGGACAAGCGTGCCGGCGATTATATCCTTCCTTCGGTGCTGAGCTATATCGGAAAACAGAAACTTTACTCTGTCCATACCGACAGCATACGCAGGATCGCGCAAGCTTTGAAACCGGCGCGTCTGAGGCACACATACTTCGTTACGCTTACGGGCAGCGAGATAGCACATTCGGAAGGGCTGGATGCGGATGAAGTGTTTCAAGCGTGCCTGCTGCATGATTGTGCCAAGTATATGCTGCCTTTGTCGAGAGAATACGGCATAGATCCCGACGCTTACCCGGAACCGGTGCTGCACGCTTTTTTGGGAGCTAAGGTCGCCGAAAGGGAATATGACGTTTCCGACGCAGATATCCTGAACGCAGTTAAATTCCATACTACCGGAAGACCGGGTATGTCGAAGCTTGAAAAAACGGTCTATACGGCGGACTATGCTGCCGAAGGAAGAGGTGATTTCGCCCTGCCCGTAAGAAGAGCGCTGAAGCTCTTCGGGTTGGAAACAGGCTTCAAAACCGCGCTGCTTTCCTGTTACTCTTACCTTCTGAAGGAAAAGGGCAAGGACATGTTTCATCTGACTGCAGATTGTTTTGAATATTACGCTTCACGCGATCCCGATATGTTCAAGGCTCTTTCGGAAGGCAGCAAAGGTGCGGCAGAGGCGTATCTCGATTTCAAAACAGCAAAAGAATGTATAAAAAACGGAGAAAATTGTAATGACTGCATATGAATTGGCTCTTGCCGTGTGCAAGGCGCTGGACGGAAAAAACGCAAGAGATATAGGAATAATCAAGGTAGAGGGAAGAAGCGATATCACCGACTATTTTGTGGTGGCGAGCGGGAATTCCGTCACTCACGTGCGAGCGCTCGGGGAAGAAACGGAATTTCAGCTTGAAAAAGCGGGACAGTTTGCAAGACACAAAGAAGGACTTGCGGAAGGCAAATGGATCGCTCTTGATTACGGCGACGTTATCGTGCACATATTTTACGAGGACGTAAGGACTTTTTATCAGCTGGAAAAGCTCTGGTCAGACGGAAATAATTACGTAATGTATTCCGCTTTGCTTCACGATAAAGAGGCAGAAAGCTGAATGTAAAGCCGGGAAATCCCGGACGATAATTTCAAAGGCGCGCTTGTGAAGTCTGCGCCTTTTTTCGTGCGGATCACATGATCGGAGTTAAGCTCCGGGCGTTTTCCCGCGGCATGCGGACATAGGGTCTGTTTTTTCATGGCGCGGCGCGAATTGTTTTAGCTCTGAGTGTGCGGAGGTCATTCGGATAGCTGACGCGATAAGACCCGGTTTTTTGTCTGACGCTTT
>UMHQ01006056.1_pt1 | contig 13893 bp, 11 predicted proteins | sample 1965531 | NCBI WGS metagenome assembly UMHQ01 (sample SAMEA4836098, study PRJEB28245) | human gut metagenome | biome: gut microbiome; material: fecal sample | place: Denmark | collected 2008
ACTGGTTTCTCCCTCTTTTTTATGTTTTGAGCACGTTTTAAAGTTAGTAAGGGGTGTTATGCTGTCATGGTTGGCGGAAAATTCCTTTTTCTTCTAGTTTAAGGTATTTTCTTCCTTGTTTTGGCAGAGAACTTTCCTCCGTGCCTGAATTTAAAAGGAGGAATTCCAATGAGAAACCTGAAGCGTGCTCTCAGCCTGGGTCTCACCGCGGCCATGATTTCCGGCCTGATGGTGATGGGCTCCAGCGCCGCGAGCAGCAGCTACACGGATGTGGCCGACACCGATAACGTGGAAGCCATTGAAGTGCTCAAGGCGGTTGGCATTATGGTCGGCGATGACAATGGCGACTTCAATCCCGACGAAAATGTCTCCCGCAACGAGATGGCCGTGGTTATGTCCAATTTGATGGAGTATAACGTGGCCACCTACGCGGACACGTCTCCCTTCACCGACGTGCCCGACTGGGCAGAGCCCTATGTGGCCGCCTGCTACACCAATGGTATCACATCCGGATATGACGCCACCACATTTGGCGGTGATGACGATGTGACTACCGCTCAGGCGGCCCTGATGGTCATGAAGGCTCTGGGCTACTTCCAGTATGAGAGCGACTTCGGCTCCGATTGGCAGCTGGAGACCATCTCTCAGGGCAACGATATTTCGCTGTTCGACGGGGTAGAGTCCGGCGTGCAGGAAGCCATGACCCGGAACGATGTAGCCCAGCTGGTGCTCAATGCTCTGGAGTCCGGCACTGTACGCGCCTCCACCAGCGGCTCCATCAGCGTGGGTGACATCACCATCGTCAATGACGTGGATTACAACTATGTTACCAGCAACGAGGACTATGCTCAGGCCATCAGCGACCTGAGGGCCAGCTCTTCCACCAGCAGCACCGAGGGCTACATCGTGGAGCTGGGCGAGCGTCTCTACCAGGGCGACCTGGAGAAGGAGGACAGCACCGACGACTTCATGCGCCCCGCCACCATGTGGACTTACGAAAGCGGAGAGATCGGAACTTTCTCCGATGAGGCCGACGCCTCCTGGACCACCCAGGTGAGCTACCGCGACCTGTACAATGCCGCTGGCTCCGCCGCCTACAACAACTACACCTGGTATGTCTACCGCAACGGCGAGGATGTGGACGACATGGTGGGCGTGGACGGCTCCGATGTGCTGGACAACAACCGCACCAGCACTGACCGTTGGAACAACACCGGCTACGGCGTGCTCACCGAGGTGTATGTAGACAGCACCGAGCGGGAAGTAGTCGTCTCCTTGGTCGACACCTTTGTGGCCGAGGTTACCAGCGTGGACGACAACGGTGACGGCGAGTACACCGTCAACATCTCCTACAAGAGCGCACGTCCCTCCGGCTCTGAGACCGAGTTTATCACCGAGCAGGAGATCGAGGACGACTCCATTGTTCTGGTCACCATCGGCCAGGGCGAGATCCAGTCCATGGCCGTGGCCGAGACGGTGGAGGGCACCGTGGACGCCGTGCGGGACAACAGCTACCTTCGCATTGACGGCACCACTTACTACTACAACCGCGCCTACTGTGTGGACGATCTGTACAACAGCACGGCCGGTCTGACCAACCTGGACGACGGTGAAGCATTTGTCAACCCCACCACCGACAACGACGTCACCATTTACCTGGACGCCTACGGCTATGCGGTGGCCATTGAGGGTGCGGACGACACCATTGAGGACTACCTGTATGTCACCGGCATCGACCAGGCCTACGGGGATTACTCCGTCAAGGTAGTCTTTGGCGACGGCACCCAGGAGACCATCGACATCGACGAGGTGGATGGCAACGACGCCGAGGCTGAGGACAACGACAACCGCGGCACCGATTATGACGCGACTGAAAACAATCTGATTGTGGGCCGCGTGTACAAGTGGAGCCAGAGCGGCAGCGCCTACGACCTGGAGAGCTCCGAGGGCGAGGGCGACTTTACGGAAGTTATCTGGGCGCAGGACGATGAGACCGGCTACGGCGAGGGCGAAATCGAGCGCGACCGCGCCCGGATCACCGGCGGCACTGACGTGGATGGTGAATCCACCACCGCGATTGCTGACGACGACACCGTGTACATCCACTACGAGGACGACCGCATGTGGACCGGCTACACCGAGGTGTCCAGCATGAACGGCATCTACGGCGCGGCTGTGAAGGATGACGGCGTAGTTACTGTCATGTTCATTGAGGACTCTCTGGGCTCCTCCGCCGAGGACGACGACTTCGTCTACATCAGCGATACCGAGGCCACCGAGTTCACCGAGGACGGCGAGACCCTGTACGAGTACGAGGGCTCCTACGTGAACGCGGACGGTTCTCTGGAGGAGGGCACCTTTATCGCCTCCAGCGACCTCGGCATTGAATACGAGGGCCTGTATCAGGTGACCAGCCGCGACAGCAGCGATTATGCCACCGATGTCAATCTGCTGGTGAACATCGAGACCGGCGAGGCTGAAAACGACGATGTGTTCGACAACTACGCCAGCCGTGCTCAGGGCGGTCTGCTGATGCTGGAGGGCGACAGCTATGACATCGCCGATACTGCCAGCGACGGCGACTACAGCGTGAACAGCGACACCTTCTATATGGTGGTGGAGCTGAAGGGCGACAACGACGACACCGACGATGTATACCAGGGCGACATCGGCGACATTGAGACCGACGAGGACGGCCGTACCGCCGTGTTCGTGCTCACTGTGGACGATGACAGCGACGCGACCCCGCTGGCCGAGATGGTGCTGGTCATTGTGCCTGACGAGGACTCCAGCAGTTCCGGCGGCGGCAGCTCCAGCTCCAGCGACGATACCGACGACGTCTCCAATGGCGACGCCACGCTTACCGTCGAAATCGACGACATCGAGCTCACCGCTGAGAGCGTGCGCATTTCCTCCACCGGCAACCTGTCCTATACCTTCGGGGTGGACACTGACGCCGAGCAGATCACCTATGACTGGGCGGTCTATATTGACGGCACCCGCGTGGATCGCGGCAGCGACGTGCTGGCCGACGTCATTGACGGCGAGGTAGACGGCACTGTCTCCGACCTGGCCTATGACGAGGGCGACGAAGTGGAGATCATCATCTCCGACGTAAAGGTCGTGGATGAGACGGAGGAGCCCGAGGAGGAGACCTACACCCTGACTCTGAGCGGCAGCGGTCTTACTGCTGATGGCATCGCTGTCTACGAAGGCAACGTGAGAGTCACCGGCAGCGAGATGCTGAGCGGCACTGAGTATGAGATTACTGAGGGCGCTGTTGTGACCATCACCGGCGTGAGTGCGACTCCCGGTACCTACGTGGTGAACGGCGTGACCATTACCGCAACCAGCGACCGCCTGACCTTCACCATGAGCGGCGACTTTACCCTGGACAGCGTGCCCGGTTCTGACGCTGCGGTCTACACTGTGACCGCCGGCGAGGGCATCACTTTGACTGACGCGGAGGGCAACCCGATCTCCGGTACGGTGGAGGCTGGCACAGTCATTACCGTTGAGTCTGAGACTGGCACCTACTTTACAAAGACTGCGTCGGATGACTCCAAGGAAATCAGCAGTACCCCCACTTCCGACAGTACAACCTTCACCGTAAGTGAGAGCACCATCGTATACGCAGCTTCCAAGGTTACTTTGAACAATGCTTCCGCAACATATGAACGTGCCAGTGCCAGCAACGGGAATCAGAATGTTTCGTCCGGCTACTATGTAGCCGTTGGCACCGAGCTGACTCTGACTGCTACAAATGGTTCCGCTGTCATTGAGGGCACTGCCACTGGCGAGGCTATCAGCACCTACACGGTGGGCACTGAGGACGTTACCTTGAGCGGCGCCTGGGAGGTCGAGCTGACCGACGTGACCGCCACCATCGACAACACTGCGATCGGTTCCTATGTTGCGAATGGTACTGCGATCACTGTGGCGGCCGACGAGGATGCGGGCACCAGCGTAATTCAGATCGTAAACGGCCTGAAATATGCTACCTCCGACGAGACCTCTATCACTGTCAACAGCGATTTGGAATTGGGTGCGGCTGTTAAGGTCACTGTGAACGACGGTGCTACGTTGAGCTATGATGGCTCTCGAGGCTCTGTCTCGATTACAGACACTACTGTTTATGTTCTGTCTGGAACCGTTTTGTACACGAGCGGCACCACAATTCAGGACAGCGATGGGAACGACATCGAGACCACTCCTGCTGACGGTGAGGTTTCCTTTACCGTAGGTAACCAGGATATCACCATTGCCGATGCAATCTGATTTTTAGATTTGGTTTCCATCGGTATTCAAGAAGCTGCCCCCGGTCCCATCTGGGACCGGGGGCTCTTTTGCCGCCTTAAAAGACGGCCAGACGAAAATCGTAGACCTCCATGGCACTTTCTGTCCCTGGCTCTCCGGTCAGTTTGATCTGGACCGCCCCGGTCCCCGCGCCGCTCCAGAGATACTCCCGCTCCCAGCAGACCTCCCCCGCCGCGTTCCGGGTGCGGAAGGAGGAGACATATTCCATCTCATTCCCATTGAGATGCAGGACGAGGGTCCCGTTTCCGCTGAACCGAAGCCACAGCCGTGCCTGCGTCCAGTCAGAACGCCCCAAGGAGAGGTTCTGAGTGGCGGCGCTCCCCGGCCCGCTGAAGGACAGAACCTCGTCCTGGATGACCGCCTGGCCGCTCAGAGCCAGTTCTTCAGGAAAGCGAAACGCCTCATAGAGTATGGACCGCTGGGAGAGATACTGCCCCCGTTCCTTCAGATCCAAAACGCCCAGCAGGCCAATATAATAGGCCAAATCGGGGACAGCCCGGCACATGAGAGCCGCTTGCTCTGAGAGAGTCCCCAGCGCCGCGTCTACCTTGGCGTTGTCGGCGTTGAAGTCGGTGCGCAAGACCTGGTCTGTGGCTTCCCACTGGTTCAGCTGATAGTTGGTTGTTTGATTGGCTGCCATAGTAAATTTCCTCCCTCAAGATAAAGGAACTCTGGCAATCAGTGAGTTCCTTCTATAAGTGGGACATTTTGATACAAAAGTGGGACGTTTATGTACAAATAATGGAAATTTCACCCCACTGCGCCCATCCGCCCTTTCCGACACATCAAACAAGATCCGTCTTATAAAATGGAAATATTTTTGTGAAAATCTCCACTTATTCAGAATTGACATCATCCGGGTAAAGTGCTAACATAAGTCTATCTTAGCTTATGAAACTCGAGGAAAGGAGCCATACTTTTATGAAGAAGTTTGCGGCGTTCTTTTATGGCTACTTTTACTTTTTTGGCTTCAGTGTTGAAAAGGTAAGAGTGTTTTTTGCTGCAAACAAACGGCTCCCCTCCGTGGCATAAGCGGAGCATAGGAAGGTCAAAGGCCTGCGGTGAACAAACACTTCACCGCAGGCCTTTTTGCTGTGCTCCCGCACAGCAGAAATTGAGATTCGCCATTTTCTCGCCCCTTCGGGGCAACCGAAAATAATGCGGAAACCTTTATGAGCCGCGACATGTTCCACGCTCCTGTGTGGACCGTTAAGGCCCGGTGAGACGGACAGAAAGGAAGTTTATTATGGTCATCATCGTGAAAGACGGTACAAAAGAAGAACGTATTCGGGATCTGATCCAGTGGATCGAGTCCCAGAACCTGCGCACCCACGTGTCCACTGGGGACTACTCCACCATCATCGGGGTGATCGGGGACACCAGCAAGCTGGACGAGGACCTGATCAGCGGACTGGATATTGTAGAGGGGGTCAAGCGTGTGTCTGAGCCGTTCAAGAGCGCCAACCGCAAGTTCCACCCCCAGGACTCCATCATCGAGGTGGGCGAGGAGAAGCTGAAGGTGGGCCACGGCAACTTCGCCATGATCGCCGGTCCCTGCTCCGTGGAGAGCGAGGAGCAGATCATCTCGGTGGCCAAGAGCGTGAAGGCCGCCGGGGCCACCATGCTCCGGGGGGGCGCCTTCAAGCCCCGCACCTCCCCCTACGACTTCCAGGGCCTGAAGGCCGACGGCATCGAGCTGCTGCTGGAGGCCAAGCGGGAGACCGGCCTACCCATCGTGACGGAAATCATGAACGCCAACCACCTGCCCCTGTTCGAGGACGTGGACGTGATCCAGGTGGGGGCCCGGAACATGCAGAACTTCGAGCTTTTGAAGGAGCTGGGCAAGACAAGAAAGCCCATCCTCATCAAGCGGGGCCTGGCCAACACCATCAAGGAGCTGCTGATGAGCGCCGAGTATATCATGGCCAGCGGCAACGAGAACGTGATCCTGTGCGAGCGGGGGGTGCGTACCTTTGAGACGGCCACCCGGAACACCCTGGACCTGTCCGCCGTGCCGGTGCTCCACGAGCTCACCCACCTGCCCGTCATCGTGGACCCCAGCCACGCCACCGGCGTGGCCCGGTACGTGAAGCCCATGGCCATGGCGGCGGCGGCCTGCGGGGCGGACGGCCTCATCATCGAGGTCCACAACGATCCCCCTCACGCCCTGTGCGACGGGGCCCAGTCCCTGCGGCCCGAGCAGTTTGAGGATGTGGCCCGCGCGGTGCGCCGGGTGCGGGCGGCCGCGCTGGCCCAGGACTGACGGCAGAGGAGGTTTTTCCCATGAAGGTTGGAATCGCGGGCCTGGGACTCATCGGCGGGTCCCTGGCCAAGGCCTACAATAAGAGCGGGGCCGTGGTGTATGGCTACGACGGAAACCGGGTGGTCCAGGACTTCGCCAAGCTCCAGGGGGTCCTGGAGGGGGACCTGGACGAGAACACGGTCAAGGAGTGCGACCTGCTGCTGGTGGCCCTGTACCCCCAGGTGTCCATTGAGTATTTAAAGCATATCGCCCCCTATATCCCCCAAAATACCCTGGTTATGGACTGCTGCGGCGTGAAGCGGGAGATCTGTGAGGTGGGCTTCGCCCTGGCGGATGAGTACGGCTTCACCTACGTGGGGGGCCACCCCATGGCGGGCACCCAGTACTCGGGCTACGCCAACAGCAAGGCGGACATGTTCCAGGGGGCCCCCATGGTGGTGGTCCCCCGGGAGCGGGACGACATTCTCCTGCTGGACCGGGTGAAAAAGCTGCTCACCCCCGCCGGGTTCAGCCACGTCACCGTCACCACGGCGGAGCACCACGACGAGATGATCGCCTACACCTCCCAGATGTGCCACGTGATCTCCAACGCCTATGTGAAGAGCCCCCGGGCCCAGATGCACAAGGGCTACTCCGCGGGCAGCTATATGGACCTGACGCGGGTGGCCTGGCTCAACGAGCACATGTGGACCGATCTGTTTCTGGAAAACCGGGACTTTCTGCTCCGGGAGCTGGACGAGATGATCGGCCATTTGCAGGAGTACAAAACCGCCCTGGAGCAGGGCAACGGGGACCGGCTGTGCACCCTGCTGGCGGAGGGCCGGATCTGCAAGGAGAAGGTGGACGCGGAATGAGCAAAAAAGTTTTGACGGTGGCCCTGCCGGGCCGGGAGTACGACATTGAGATCGAGCGGGGCCTGCTCTCCCGGGCGGGGGAGCGGTGCAGAGCCCTCCTCCCCAAGGCGGCGCGGCTGTATGTGATCACCGACTCCAACGTGGCTCCCCTGTACAGGGACCGGGTGGCGGACAGCCTCACCGGCGCCGGATTCCAGGTGAAGGTAAACGTGGTCCCCGCCGGGGAGGCCTCCAAAAATCCCCAGCAGCTCATCAAGCTGTGGGAGGACATGATGGCCTTTGGCCTCACCCGCACCGACGCGGTGGCGGCCCTGGGGGGCGGGGTCGTGGGGGACCTGGCGGGCTTCGCCGCCGCCTCCATCCTCCGGGGGGTGGACTTTATTCAGATCCCCACCACCCTCCTGGCCCAGGTGGACTCCTCCGTGGGCGGAAAAGTGGCCATTGATTTGAAAGCCGGGAAAAACCTGGCTGGGGCCTTCTGGCAGCCCCGCGGGGTGCTCATCGACCCGGACTGCCTGGACACCCTGCCCGACCGCACCTTCTCCGACGGCATGGCGGAGGTCATCAAGTACGGCTGTATCCGGGACGACGACTTCTTCTGGATGCTGGACCGGTGCGGCGGCCGGGCGGGGGTCATGGAACACATCGAGCAGGTGATCTACACCTGCTGCGACTTGAAGCGGCAGGTGGTCCTCCAGGACGAGCGGGACACGGGCCTGCGCATGACCCTGAACTTCGGCCACACCATCGGCCACGCCTTCGAGCTGGCCGGACACTACGAGACCTGGACCCACGGCCAGGGGGTGGCCGCCGGTATGAACTGGGCCGCCCAGCTGGGCGCGGCCCTGGGAGTCACACCCCCTGAGGTGGTGGAACAAATTCAGGCTACCGTGGAGAAATTCGGCCTGCCCATTGACATCCCCTGCCCCTGGGAGACCATGGTGGAGGCGGTGGGCCTGGACAAGAAGCGCTCCGGGGACTCTATCACCCTGATCCTCCTCACCCGGCTGGGCCGGGCAGTGCCCCACCGGATGAAGAAGGACGAGCTTCTGGCCCTGCTGGAGCCCATGTGTGGGGGATAAGCCATGGATGTGACGATCATTCCCAATAAACTCCAGGGGACTGTCACCCCGCCGTCCAGCAAATCGGTGGGCCACCGGGCGTTAATTGCCGCCGCCCTCAGCGGCGGGTTCAGCACCATCTCCAACCTGGGGGACTCCAAGGACATCCAGGCGACCCGGAGCTGTCTGTCGGCCTTAAAAACCGGTCAGCCCGCGGGAGAGGACGGGCTGCCTCTGCTGGACTGCGGGGAGTCGGGCTCCACCCTGCGGTTTCTGATTCCGCTGTCCCTTGTCCTGTGGGGCGGGGGACGCTTCACCGGCCGGGGCCGACTGATGGAGCGGCCCCAGGGGCCCTACTTCTCCCTGTTTCAGGAGAAGGGGATTTTCTATCAGCAGAAAAACGGTGTGCTCACCGTTCGGGGAACACTGAGCCCGGGCCGCTGCTCCCTCCCCGGGGACGTGTCCAGCCAGTTCATCACCGGCCTGCTGTTCGCCCTCCCCCTGTTGGACGGGGACAGCGAGATCGTGCTCACCACCCCCTTGGAGTCAAGGGGCTATGTGGACCTGACCCTGGATGTGCTCCGCACCTTCGGCATCCGAGTGGAGGAAAGGGCGGACGCCTTCCATGTCCCCGGCAGTCAGCACTATGAGAGCCGGGACTTTACCGTGGAGGCCGACTGGTCCCAGGCCGCCTTCTGGTACGCCGCCAACTTTGCGGGGGGACAGGTGGACATTCAGGGCTTGAACATGGACTCCAAGCAGGGGGACAAGGTCATCGCCCTCCAGTATTGGCAGCTGGCCAAGCCCGGTGAGGCGGAGCTGGACGTGTCCCAGTGCCCCGACCTGGTGCCCCCCCTGGCGGCCATGGCCGCCGTGCGGGCGGGGACCACCCACCTCACCCACGCCGCCCGTCTCAGGATGAAGGAGAGCGACCGGCTCTCCACTGTGGCTGCCGCCCTGCGGGCGATGGGAGCCCAGGTGGAGGAAGGGGCGGACAGCCTGACCATCCACGGCCGGGAGCGGCTGCCCGGGGGCGGGACGGTGGACTGCTGCAACGACCACCGCATCGCCATGATGGCCGCCGTCTCCGCCGCCTTCGCCCAAGAGCCCGTGAAACTGCTGGGGGCGGAGTGCGTCAGGAAATCCTATCCGGAATTTTGGAATCATTTTATACAGTTTGGAGGGGAAGCTCATGGCCTCGTACTTCGGTAAGCACATCCACGTGTCGGTGTTCGGCCAGTCCCACGCCCCGGCCATCGGGGTGACGGTGGACGGCCTGCCCGCCGGGGAGGCGGTGGACCTGGAGGAGCTCCAGCGCTTCCTCCAGCGCCGGGCTCCCGGCCGGGACGCCACCTCCACCCCCCGGAAGGAGGGGGATGTGCCCCAAATTTTGTGCGGTCTGGTGGACAGCGTCACCTGCGGGGCTCCGCTGGCTGCCGTCATCGAGAACACCAACACCCGCTCCAAAGACTACGACGAGCTCCGGGACAAGCCCCGGCCCGCCCACGCCGATTTCACCGCCCAGGTGAAGTACGGCGGCTGCCAGGACGTGCGGGGGGGCGGCCACTTCTCCGGCCGGATCACCGCCCCCCTGTGTATCGCCGGGGGCATTGCAATCCAGATCCTGGCTCGCCGGGGCATCCACATCGGAGCCCACATCCGCTCCATCGCCAACGTGGAGGACCGGCCCTTCCAGCCCCTGGGGGAGCCCCCGGAGGTGCTGGAGCGGGTAAAGCGAGCCCCCTTCCCGGTGCTGGAGGCACAGGCCGGGGAGCACATGCGCGCCGCCATCCTCCAGGCCCGAGAGGCCGGGGACTCGGTGGGCGGTGTGGTGGAATGCATCGCCCAGGGGGTGCCGGTGGGGCTGGGAAACCCCATGTTCCAGGGGCTGGAGAGCCAGCTCTCCGCCGCCCTGTTCGCCATCCCCGCCGTGAAGGGGGTAGAGTTCGGCTCCGGCTTCGAGGCCGCCCGCATGCGGGGCTCGGAGCATAACGACCCCTTTGTGGCGGAGGACGGGACCATCCGCACCAAAACCAACCACGCGGGCGGCATCCTGGGGGGCATCTCCAGCGGCATGCCTATCCTGTTCCGGGCGGCCTTCAAGCCCACCCCCTCCATCGCCCAGAAGCAGCACACCGTCCGCCTGTCCACCGGGACAGAGGAGGACCTGCAGATCACCGGCCGCCACGACCCCTGCATCGTCCCGAGAGCGGTGCCGGTGGTGGAGGCGGTGGCCGCCCTGGTGCTGCTGGACGCCCTGCTGGACCGGAATGCCGACCAGATCTGAGGGGTTATTTCCCTATTTTTCATAACGAATCAAAATATTATTTCATAAAAATACAAGGAGGAATGCACCGTGAGCGAGGATTTAAAGGAACTGCGGGTGAAAATCGACTCCATCGACGCCCAGCTGGTAGACCTGTTCAAACAGCGCATGGCCGTCTCCAGGGACATCGCCGCCTATAAGAAGGAACACAGCATGCCCACCCTGGACGCGGGCCGGGAGCGGGCCCTGCTGGCCAAGGTGGGGGCCCAGGCCGGGGAGGAGCTGGCCGAGTACACCGAGTCGGTGTTCCGCTCCATCCTGGCGGCGGGCCGGTCCTATCAGAACCAGTGCAGCGGGGTCAAGTCCCAGGTGTACGAGACCATCCGCAGGGCCCTGGACACCACGCCCGAGCTGTTCCCCCAGCGGGCGGTGGTGGCCTGTCAGGGCATCGAGGGGGCCTATTCCCAGATCGCCTGCGACAGCATTTTCAAGTCCCCCTCCATCCTGTACTTCAACACCTTTGAGCACGTATTCAAGGCGGTGGAGACCGGCATGTGCCAGTACGGCATCCTGCCCATTGAGAACAGCACCGCCGGCTCGGTGAACGCCATCTACGACCTGATGACCCGCCACAACTTCTCCATCGTCCGCGCCGCCCGGCTGAAGGTGAGCCACAACCTGCTGGCCAAGCACGGCACCAAGCTGGAGGACATCCGGGAGGTCTTCTCCCACGAGCAGGCCATCAACCAGTGCTCCAACTACCTGGCCGGCCTGAAGGGCGTCAAGGTGACGGTGGTGGAGAACACCGCCATGGCCGCCCGCATGGTGGCCCAGTCCGACCGCACCGACGTGGCCGCCCTGTCCTCCCGGTTCTGCGGGGAGGAGTACGGTCTCAATCTGCTCCAGACCAACGTCCAGGACCAGGACAACAACTACACCCGCTTCATCTGTATCTCCAAAAATCCGGAGATCTACCCCGGGGCGGACCGCACCTCCCTGATGATGACCCTGCCCCACAAGCCGGGCTCTCTGTACAACGTGCTCTCCAAGTTCTACTCCCTGGGCATCAACCTTCGGAAGCTGGAGAGCCGCCCCCTCCCCGACCAGGAGTTTGAGTTCATGTTCTACTTCGACCTGGAGTGCTCCGTCTACGCCCCCGAGATGGAGCGGCTGTTCCGGGATCTGGAGGAGGAGAGCGAGCAGTTCCGCTACCTGGGCACCTACAACGAGGTCATCTGCTGATGGTCCCGGAGCATATGGAGTTTGGCCTGCTGGGGGAGCACCTGGGCCACAGCTTCTCCCCCGCCATCCACAGACAGCTGGGAAGCTATGACTACCAGCTGGTAGAGCTCTCCCCGGACCAGGTGGGCCCCTTTCTCCAGGAGGGGAACTTCCGGGGGCTGAACGTGACCATCCCATACAAAAAGACAGTGATGGCCTACTGCCGGGAGCTCTCCCCGGCGGCGGAGCGCATCGGCAGCGTCAACACCATCGTCCGGCGGCCGGACGGAACCCTGTACGGGGACAACACCGACTACGACGGCTTCCGCTATCTGCTCCAGTCGGCGGGGGCCCAGGTCCGGGGGAAGAAGGTGCTGGTGCTGGGCTCCGGCGGGGCCTCCCTCACCGTGCGGGCGGTGCTGGCGGACCTGGGAGCTGGGGATGTGGTCACCATCTCCCGCCGCGGCCCGGACAACTACGGCAACCTGGACTGCCACCGGGACGCGGAGTATATCGTCAATGCCACCCCGGTGGGGATGTACCCCGACACCGGCATATCCCCGGTGGATTTGGACCTGTTTCCCCGCTGCAAAGGGGTCTTTGACCTGATCTACAACCCCGCCAAGACCCAGTTTCTGCTGGACGGCCAGCGGCGGGGGATGCTGTGGGCCAACGGCCTGGGCATGCTGGTGGCCCAGGCCCGGGCGGCGGCGGAGCGCTTCCTGGATACCAAAATCCCAGAGGAGCGGGTGGCTGAAATTACCGCCGATATGGAGAAGAAAACGCACAACCTGCTGCTCATCGGCATGCCTGGCTGCGGCAAAACCACCATTGGCCGGGAGCTGGCCCTCCGCCTGAACCGTCCCCTGGAGGATGTGGACCGGCGTATCGCCGCGGCGGCTGGACGCCCTATCCCGGAGATCTTTGCCCAGGAGGGTGAGGAGGGCTTCCGAATCAGAGAGCATCTGGCCCTCTGTGCGGTTTCCAAGGAATCCGGACGGGTGATCGCCTGCGGCGGCGGCATCGTCACCAGGAAAGAGAACTGGGACCCCATGCGGCAGAACTCTACCGTCATCTATCTGCGCCGGGACCTGTCTCTTCTCCCCACCAGTGGCCGCCCCATGTCCCAGGCCAATCCGGTTGAAAAACTCTACCGCCAGCGCGCCCCTCTGTACGAACAGCTGGCGGACCTGACCGTGGAGAACCGCGGCACACCGGCAGAGACAGCAAATGAAATTATCAGGAGGCTTGGATTATGAAGCTGTTAGTTTTAAACGGACCGAACCTGAACTTCTTAGGCATTCGGGAGCCGAATATTTACGGCAGGCAGGACTTTGCCGCGCTGGAGGACTTTATCCGAAACGCGGCTCAGGAATTTCAGGTAGAGGTGGAACTGTTCCAGTCCAATTATGAGGGCGCGCTGGTGGAAAAGATCCAATGGGCCTACGGGAAAATGGATGGGATCGTCATCAATCCAGCCGCCTATACCCACACCAGCGTGGCCATTCTGGATGCTTTGAAGGCGGTGTCCCTCCCCGCCGTGGAGGTCCACCTGTCTGATGTGAACAGCCGCGAGCCCTTCCGGCGCATCTCCTACCCCGGAATGGCCTGTGAGCGTAGCTTCTCCGGGCTGGGGTTTGAGGGATACCGTCAGGCAATTCAATATTTGAAAGAGACATATGGCGCATAACCACGGTTTGTTATCATCTGTTTGGTCTACCAAATGTCTACCTGGTCTACCGCCGGGAAGCCTTGCGCGCCAAGGGTTTCCGGCGGTCCTTTTTGCTGCTTTTGGAGCCGGTCTACCAAAGGTCTACCAAGGTGATTTTTTGAGAGAGAAACCCGCGGGTTCCGCCCTCTTTTTTGCATTTTGAGCACGTTTCGGAGTATGCAAGGGGCGTTATGCTGTCA
>UMHQ01027785.1_pt1 | contig 13863 bp, 14 predicted proteins | sample 1965531 | NCBI WGS metagenome assembly UMHQ01 (sample SAMEA4836098, study PRJEB28245) | human gut metagenome | biome: gut microbiome; material: fecal sample | place: Denmark | collected 2008
ATTTTTAACCACCTCATAATTGACACAGGAAAAAGAAAGGTATGACAAGTAAATGCGAATGTGTTATACTTATATCGTCCAAAAGTGGGTCCTTAACAGGATCCGCTTTTTTATTTTCACCATAAAGGAGTGTGTACAATGAAATACTGTCCCTATTGCGGTGCCGATTTGATTGAGGACGCCGTTTCTTTTTGTGCTGAATGCGGAAAGCAGCTCCCTGCCGGCAAACCACAAAAAGAAAAATCAAAGGAAAAGCCAGAGATCAAGAAAATTGCAAAAAAGAAGAAAAAGAAACCTGTTAAGAAGCTGGAGAGCAGCATTGAGGACGAAACCGTTGTAGACGACGGATATGACGGATATTACGATGATGTGCGTCCTGTCGATGAAGGCCACGAGCTTGATGGTGTTGATAAGGAACTCATCAAGAAGATTGCAATCATTATCGGAGTCTTATTCGTGGTCATTATCCGTGATATGCCCGGAGCAACCTGGCGAGATGTTGTTGCTGCTGTTCTTGAGGAATGCAACAAGGCAGTTTCTCTTGCATATCTTTATGAGCAGATAGAACCACATAAAAAAGCCCGGGCCAATCAATGGTGGAAAGAAAAAATCCGCCAGACATTGCAATGCAATCCTGAACATTTCGACCATGTCGGTCGTGGTTTATGGTGTATTCGCAAATCGGCATAAACAACAAAGAGTAATTAGCTCATAGTATCAGGCTTTGGGGGTGTCACTTCGGTGATGCCCCTTTTTTGAATAAAATTTTTCATTCTGGACACACTAAAATTTAAGAAAGGCATTTACATTTGCTCTGCAATACTGTATAATATGTAGCGTGAATGTAAATGTCTTTCGAGGAGGTGTGTGTTATGGATCAGATTTGGAAACGTATTGAGGCAGTTGCTGAACAGAATAATGGCTTTATCAGAACTTCGCAGGTTGAAGAATTGGGAATCAGCAGACCAATGCTGCGTAAATACACAGATGCCGGAAAACTGGAGCAGGTTCGTAAGGGATTATATGTCCTCTCAGACGATATTGCAGACGAGTATGCATTGTTGCAGGCACGAAGCAAAGTCGCTGTGTTTTCTTATGGTACGGCATTGTTTTTATGGGGACTTTCAGATCGAACTCCTCATGTATACGATATTACAATGCCAAGAGGTGCAAATATAAGCCTTTTGAAGCGCGATAATTCCAATCTGCGTTGTCATTATGTACAGCAGGAGATTTACGAACTTGGCATATCGGAAACGACCTCTCCTCAGGGAGCAACAGTTCGTTTGTATGATAAAGAACGCTGCATCTGTGATTTGATTCGCGATAAGGAGCAAATGGATATGCAGTTATACTCACAGGCAATCAAAGACTATTTTAAATCAAAACCTAATAATCGAAAACTTTTGAAGTACGGCAAAGTATTCGGGATTGAAGATAAGATTAGAACATATATGGAGGTTCTGTAATGAAAACACCGGAACAATTAAAAGGCACTATACGCAGTATGGCAGCAAAGAAAAATTTACGGGCGCAGGAAGTTTTGCAGATGTTTCTGTTTGAACGTATACTTGAGAGAATGGCAAACTCGCGTTTTAAAGATAATTTTATCCTCAAGGGCGGTCTTCTTATATCCTCTATGATTGGCATCACGGAACGAACAACAATGGATATGGATACGACTGTTCGAGGCATTCAGATGGAAGAGGATGAGATTGTCAGCGCTGTAAAAGAAATCGTTGCAATTGATGTGGAAGACGGCATTGTGTTTGAGTATAAAGGAATTGAACCAATCCGCGAAGAAGATGCTTATAATAATTTTCGTGTACATTTGCAAGCAAAGTACGGAAAGATTGATAGTCCTATGAAGATTGATGTCACAACTGGTGATGCGATTACTCCGGCAGCTATTCAATACGATTTTCCAATGCTCTTTGAAGAAAAATCCATTCCGGTTATGGCATACACACTTGAGACGGTTCTTGCAGAAAAATATGAAACCATTATCCGCAGAAATATAGGGTCTACTCGCGCCAGAGATTATTACGACCTTCATACTCTGTATCGAAGCAGAAAAAGCAGTGTGCGACCGGAGATTTTAAAAGCTGCTGTTTTGCACACAGCTATGAAACGAGACTCTGTTCAGGATATGCAGGATTGGAAAGAAATCCTGAAGGATATCCGTGAGGAACCGGCAATGTACTTGTTGTGGGACAACTATGTTGCCGAGAATAAATATATCCGTGAGTTAGAATTCCACATTGTTCTTGATACGGTGGAGGAAGTTGCTAAGCTTTTGGATTTGTAAATTTCCCACTTGCCCCTTTCTTTTGCGAAAAGATTGACTATTGCGAAACAATCTGATATAATAACTGTATTAGTATCAGAGTTTGGTCGTGTACCGAACACAGTTATCAGAGTTTTCACAGTGTCATTTACCCATTGGGTGAATGACACTTTTTTTGTTTCCGAGCCAAATTCATATTGGACACAAAGCCAGCAGTCTCTTTGAGGTTGCTGGCTTTTGTCATATATCACGGCGGTCAATCCGTCAAAAAAAGAAAGGAGCATGATTATGCTAAAACAATGTCAGGACAGCTACCACAGCACATTTGGCACCTATAACCTCGATTTGTTTGGGTGAAATACAGATGAGTCTGCTATCACCGATAGTGGACTTATTTGTTTTATAAGGCAAGAGCAGAAAAAACCGGCTCCGAAAAAACAGGAGCCGATAAATGCACGATCATCCGGTCCGCAGACTGAAAATTTTTACGATGATGATTCAGAGGAACAATTGGGCGAAGAGGGACTGACGGCTATCGCCCATACAATAGCCGCATTCAGGAAAGGCTAAACAGGCATCTGTTTAGCCTTTGTAAATACCAGTATGGGCATTTGTATTACGGCAGTTCATCATACAAACCGAATCTCTACACTGCGGACGGTGCGTAAACCACTTGACAAACAGGAAAGAAAACACTATAATAAATTCAGTTAGCGAAAGCTAACCGAAAGCGAATCAATACCCCAGCAAGCCCGAATCGGGAGGAAAGCACCATGCGGAAATATACGGTCGAAGTCAATGGAATGATGTGTGGGATGTGTGAGGCGCATATCAATGACGCTGTACGCAAAGCCTTCCCTGTAAAAAAAGTGAATTCGTCCCGCAGTAAAAAGCAGACTGTAGTTCTTTCCGAAACGGAACTGGATGCGGCGGCGCTTGCGGACGCTATCCGCAATACGGGATATGAGATCGGCGAAATTCAAAAAGAGCCGTACAAAAAGAAAGGGTTATTTGGTTAAGTCCTGCAATACAAAGATTTGGAAAGAGGAAAAGCCAAAGAATCTGTCTGCCTTTTTTCGCGCCGCAGAAAACTGCGATCACCATGCAGAGAGAAAAGCAGTCTAAAGCATTGTTAAGCCCAGTGGTTAGCGGCGCATTTTATGCGCATGAGTTAGTCTACGCTAACTCATGCGCAAAGGAACGGTACTCTTGCCGTACATTACGAAGGGAAGGTGTCCATGTCAGAAGATTTAGTGATCCGTCATTGTTCCCCCACCCTTGCGGGAATCAAGACCGGCAACCTGTTTTCCTGCGACTGTCCGTGCAGGAAGGAACTGACGAAGGCATTATCCGGTTTAAACCGAAAATTGGTTCCCAGAGGGATCCGCATTCTTCCGCTCAGGGTTTGCAGGGGCCGCGCTCTAATCTACGCCTACCGCCCTCATGCGCTGGAGAGTAATCTGGCAGATCAGCGTGTCAGGGAATTGCTGCTGCAATATGGTTACACACCGGAAAATCTCAACGCCTGTGTGCTGCACCTGATCCGCCGCATTCGGACTGCGGAGGAATTTCCCCATGAGATCGGATTGTTTTTGAGTTATCCTCCGGAGGATGTTCTGGGGTTCATCCATAACAAGGCCGGCAATCACAAGTGCCTGGGCTGCTGGAAGGTATACGGAGACGAGCGGAAAGCAAAAAGCACTTTTGAAAAATATAATCTGTGCAGCAGGATTTATTTTCAGCAGTGGCAGCAAGGGAAATCCATCGAGCAGCTTACTGTAGCTGGTTGATGTTTCTACCATAATAAATCAGAGAGAAAGGTGGTTTTGTCTTATGAGTAAAGTTGCAGTTGTTTATTGGAGCGGTACCGGCAATACCGAAGCTATGGCCTCAGCCGTAGCGGAAGGCGCAAAAGGAAAGGGCGCAGAGGTGTCCCTGCTCACCGCCTCCGAATTTTCGTCAGACCAGGTCGGCGGTTACGACGCTATCGCTTTTGGCTGCCCTTCTATGGGGGCGGAACAGCTGGAGGAGAGCGAATTTGAACCGATGTTCGCCGCCTGCGAGGGAGCCCTGCGCGGAAAGAATATCGCCCTGTTCGGCTCCTACGGATGGGGCGACGGAGAATGGATGCGCAGCTGGGAGGAACGCTGCGGCGATGACGGAGTCAACCTTGTCTGCGACAGCGTAATTTGCAATGAGGCGCCGGATGACGACGCCCTGGCGGCGTGCCGTGAGCTGGGCGCAGCGCTGGCTTAAAAAGTAAACGGATGCAGCGGCGGGGGGCAAACATATCGCCTCCTGCCGCTGTGTTGCTTTGGTGAAGAATACTTTCCAAAAGGAGTGAACAGGATGAGAACAAGTGAAATTGAGCAAAGCGGTATTCATCTCGGAACGCATGGCGAGAAGTACGGAAACTGGATGTCTGCCCCTGTGTTCTATATGGTTGGTGGACTCTTGGCCCTGGCAGCGGTGCTGGCTGTACTGTCATTTACGGTGTTCCGACTCACTGCGCTGGGTGTAATATTCGTAATCGCCGCAATCATATTGCTTGTACTGCTTTTCTGGATCACCTGGATCCGGCGGCAGTACGCTTTCGGCGGGGGCGGTATGATGGAACGGGTGCATCAGGCCGTGCTTTCCCATCTGGATTATGACGGGAAAGGGAAGCTGCTGGACGTAGGCTGCGGCTCCGGTGCGCTGTCCATCCGGGCGGCCCTCACATGGCCGGAGACAAAAGTAACGGGCATCGATTACTGGGGCGCGGCCTACGGCTATGGCCGGGCTATGTGCGAAAAAAACGCCGCCGGCGAGGGCGTGGGTTCCCGGTGTACCTTTCAGCACGGCGACGCCAACAAACTGGATTTTCCGGACGAGAGCTTTGACGCCGTGGTAAGCAACTATGTCTACCACAATATCACCGGCGCGGATAAGCAGGCCCTTCTTCTGGAAAGCCTGCGGGTGTTAAAAAAGGGCGGCGTCTTTGCCCTCAACGATGACATGAAACCCCGGATGTACGGGGATATGGAGGCGTTTGCGCAAAAGCTCCGGGACATGGGCTATGAGGATGTGCGGCTGATCGATACGGCCACGGAAGCTTTCGGTTCCCGCCGCCGTGCCGCTATGATGATGCTGGGGGATTCCAGGCTGCTGGTGGGAAGGAAGTAATGCAGGCGAAGTATGCATTTCAGGAGGGAAACATGAGCTTAGAGGAATTTCGCCGGAAGTATCCGGCGCAGACAATAACCTTGGGCAATGGGAAGCCATTTACATACCGCTATTACAGAAATCCGAAGGCTGCCGCAACGGTCGTTTTATTGACAGGCGGGATCGGCCTTTCCGATCTGTTCTACCGGCACTTTGAATGGTTTGCAGGGGATTTTTCTGTATTGACCTTTGACTATCAGATCCAATTTGCAGACAACGGCGAATTTTCCGATGCCGTGGCAGAGCTGCTGCAGCGGCATGGGGAAAGAGCCTGGCTGGTAGGCCAGTCCCTGGGCGGCGTGGTGGCTCAAATCATCGCCGCCCGGCATCCGGAGGTGGTGGAAGGGCTGGTGCTTTCCAACACCTGTTCCTTGGCGAGGGATATGGGCGATGAGGCATACAGCCATCTGAAAAAGATGATGGAAGGCCAGAAGAAGTCCAAAAAGCTTTTATCGGTTCTTCCTTTCTCCCTTTTCAAGCGCCTGATGAAATGGGCAGTGATGAAAAAGAAAACAGACGGTTTTACTCCGCAGGAGAAAGCGGTTATGGAAGAGCTGTGCGGCGCCATGCTGGAGCTGCTCACCAAGCCTTATGAATACCACATGATCGACTTTCTCTGCGATGCGGAAAATTATTTCGGTATGACAGAGCAAGACTTTGCCAGGTGGGACGACAAAGTCCTGCTGATCCTGTCCGAAGACGATACCACCTTCAACCAGGCCTGCAAGGATTCCCTAATCGCCATTATGCCAAACCCTACCGTTGTCACAAACCTGACTGGCGGGCATTTGGCGCTGATGGTCCGGCTGGAGCGGTATGCTGAACTAGTGACGGAGTATATTCAAAAGCGGATATAGGGAAAAACACCGCAATCATGCAAAACCCGCAGGATAGAGGAATCCATGAAGGAATGCAAAAATACTGACCTATAAAGTGAAGGTGAAACAGGAAAACTCTATTTCATAATGATTTCCATCACTGTAACGATAAATTTTGATTTGGAGAGGTGGATCGTATATGAAAAAGTTTAGAACCGTTGCCTCTGTTATCATAATGGTTATTGCCGGAACAGCCGGTTTCTTTATTGGCGCGGCTTTGGATAACGCAATGGGCGGGGCGTCTTTGTTTTCAATGATCGCCGGGATTGCCTGTGTGATTTATACAATAGACAACCAAGAGAAGTAAGGCCCGCAGGAAAGAGGTTTTCCTCGTTTCCTGCGGGCTTCTTTTATATGCTTGCAATATAGAACGCCGCTGTATACAGGAACTGTTTAACCCAGTTTCCAGTTGGCGCTTTGCCGCTGCAGTTCCACCATGCGGCGGAACAGGCCGCCCTTTTCCATCAGTTCCGTCGGGGAACCCTGTTCTGCTACTTTGCCGCCGGCTAGGACAACGATTTTGTCCGCTGCTTCCACGGTGCGCATCCGATGGGCGATGACCAGCACTGTCTTGCCGGTCAGCAGGCGGGAGAGCGCTCCCTGCACCTTGGTTTCGTTTTCTACGTCGAGACTTGCTGTTGCCTCATCAAGCAGAATGATCGGAGCGTCCTTTAGCAGAGCCCTGGCTATGGAGATGCGCTGCCGCTCTCCGCCGGAGAGCTTGGCGCCGTTTTCCCCGATTGGGGTGTCGTAGCCCTTGGGCAGCCTGCGGACAAACTCGTCGCAGTTGGCGGCTTTGGCGGCGGCAAGTACTTCCTCGTCGGAGGCCCCGTGTTTGCCGAGACGGATGTTTTCCATCACCGTGTCGTCAAACAGCACCACGTCCTGAAACACCATCGAGTAATCACTGAGCAGCACTTCCGGGTCCACGGTGGAAATATCCACGCCGCCCACCTTGATGGAGCCTCTGGTGACGTCCCACAATCTGGCGGCAAGCCGGGCGCAGGTGCTTTTGCCGGAGCCGGAGGGACCGACCAGCGCCGTGATTTCCCCTTCTCTGGCGGTAAAGCTGACGTCTTGCAGGACGTCATTTTTGTCATAAGCAAAGCCCACATGGTCGAATACGATATTGTGGCCTTTCGGCTTGAAGGTTTCCGCCCCCTCCGCTGCAGGCATGTCGTAGATCTCGTTCATGCGGTCGGCCGACACCTGGGAGACGAACATCTCCGCGATCAGGGCCAGGCTCTGGTCGAAGGGAGCGTAGATGCGGGTGATGACCAAAAGGAACAGGAATAAAAGCATAAAGTCGATCTGTCCGGAGAGGATCAGGCTTGCGCCCACGAGGATGGTCGTCGCCACACCAAGGCGCATGATGACGCTGGCGGCGTTGACGAACAGGCCGGTGGAAAGCTCGCCTTTAATCATGATGCGCTCATGTTCATCGATTTTCTGATTAAGTCCTTCCAGATACCGTTCCTCCTGATTAGTGGCGCGGATCTCCCGCACATTCTCAAGCGCCTCCTGGATGCCGTCAGAAACTCGGACAGCCGCTTTTTTCGTTTGTTCAGAGGCACGGGCGGCCATCTTCCTGCTGCCGAACAGAAGCCCGAAGGCCACCGGCACGCCCCACAGACAGGCGATGGCCAGCCGCCAGTCATAGATGAGCAGGCAGCCGGCGATGATCGCCGTGGAAATATACGCGCCGTACAGATACCCCAGCACATGGCTCCAGACGTGCTCCATGCGGTTGACGTCCCCCATGAGGGTCTCAGTGAGGTCGGCCAGATCCCGCTTGCCGAAATAGCCCAGCGGCAGTTTGCGAAGCCGCTCCGCCAGGCGCAGGCGAGTCGTTTTGACCTCGCCGTACACCAGCCCGTAGGTGGCTTTGTACTGCTGCAGATGGGTAATAAAGGACAGTATAACAAATAAAACGGTCAGGCCGATGGGAAGCCAGACGCCGGGAAGCGGGCTGCCGCCGGTCAGTGTGCCCATGAAGCCGGACATCATCAGGTACAAAACGCTGATGCCGACCATGACGACCAGATTGACGATCACCGTCCAGAAGGCACCTTTCTTGGTGTTTTTCAGGCCCTGATCGGTCAGGGCGTATTTCTGCTGGAATTTTTTGCTGAACATTTACTCCGCCTCCTTTTCGCCGGTTGAACTGCCTGTCAGTTTCCACTGCACAGCCCGGTTGTAATCCGCCCACATCCGGGCGTACAGGCCGCCTGCGGCAGTGAGCTCTTCGTGCGTCCCCTGCTCGGCGATGCGGCCTTCCGCAAGAACGATGATCTTATCCGCCCCAATCACGGTGGACAGGCGGTGGGCGATCATAATGACGGTACGGCTGCGGGTCAGTGCAGTAAGGGCTTTCTGAATCAAGACCTCATTTTCCGGATCGGCGAAGGCTGAGGCCTCGTCCAGCACTACGATGGGCGCATTCTTCAGGATCGCCCGGGCTAAAGCAATGCGCTGCTGCTCGCCGCCGGAGAGATAGGTACCCTCCGTGCCGATCCGGGTATCGACGCCGTCCGGCAGCTTTTCGAGAATATCCCCGCACCGGGCGGCTTGCAGCGCCTCCATCACCTGCTCCCTTGTGGCGTCCGGACGGGAAGCCCGGACATTTTCCAGGATAGAAGCCTTAAACAGGCGGCTGTTCTGAAAGACGAAAGCCACTTGATCCATCAGCACATGGGGATCGATTTGCTTCACGTCCACACCGCCGACTTCCACCGTGCCGGAGGTGGCGTCCCAGAACCGGGGAATCAGGCTGGCAGCCGTGGTCTTGCCGCCGCCGGAGGGCCCGACCAGCGCCACCGTCTGCCCCGGCTCCGCCGTAAAGGAAACGTGGGAGAGGGCGGGGACGTCCGAACCGTCATATACAAAGCTCACATCTTTGAACTCCACCCGGTTGTCACATGGCTTCTGCGGGTGGGCAGGCGCTTTTAAAACCGGAGCGTTCATCACCTGATCGATGCGCCCCAAAGCGGTATGCGCCAGCATCGTTCCGGCGGAAGCAAACATGATGCGGGCCAGCGCCGTGGAGATGATAGCGGAGAATACTGCGTAGAAAACAAAATCTGTGATGAATCCGGCGAAATCTCCGCCGGTCAGCGCGCCAGGGGCAAGGAACAAAACAACCGGTACCAGGAAGATAAAAGCCCCCTCGGTAAAGGTCAGATTGACAGACTGCGGCACTCGGCACACCTTGTCCTGATAATATCCGGCCTTGCTGCTGTAATCTTCAATAGCATCTTTGAACGCTTTGAAGGAATAGACCGTCTGCTGGAAGATCTTCACCACCGGGATACCGCGGACGTATTCGGTGCCCGCCTTGGTCATTCGGTCCTGGGCCGCCTGATATTCTGCCATCAGCTTGGCGTTTTTCCCGCCCATCATGGAGAACATGGCAATAATCGAAATCACCGCCGCCAGCAGGCAGGCAGCGCCCATTCGCCAGTCAAAGACGAACATCAACACCAGCATCGCCAGGAACATGACGACTGTGCCGACGATGTCTGCCAGGTTGTGGGCCAGAAGCGTTTCGGTGTCGGCCGCCGCCGCGTCCAGCCGACCCCGGATGAGGCCGGAGGCGTTGGCGTCAAAATAGCCTAACGGGGCTTTCATCACACGGGCGACTCCTTGCTTGCGGATGTTGGACGCTGTACGGAAGGCCGCCAGATGGGTGCACATCAGCCCCAGAAAGTAGATCACAATGCCGCCCACTGCAAAGACAAAGGCCAGCCAGCCGTACTGCGCGACAGACTCTGCCTGCGTCCAGTCCGGCGCTGCGGCGATCAGATCCCGCGCCGCCAGCCAGATGCAGATGTAGGGAGCCATGCTCAGCAGCATAGCGAGCCCCGACAGGGTCAAACCAAGGAAGGTCAGCCCCTTGTGGCCGCCTGCATAACGGAGCAGAGCCGCCACATCGTTCATTTTTCGTTTTTCCACAAAAACAACCTCCTTATTAAAAGTTAGTAATAACTAACCGAAATGTGAAAAAAGACGGGACTATTGTCCCATCAATTCCAGCCATCCGGCTGTATAGAAAGTGCGGAACTGTGTCACGTCCCGGTGCGCCTGCTCCCGGGGCATATCGTGGATCACGATTTCAAACAGTCCGTTGAACATACCGCTGGCGATGATATGGCAGAGGGATTTATCAAGCGGCGGGATTTCTTTTCCCAGCCGGCGCAGCACCTCCATGTATTTAAGGGTGTATTCCACTTCTACCTCCACCATGTTGTGGACAAAATGCTCGTAGGAGGTGCCCTCCGCCCGGCAGAGAAGCAGCTTGACCGGCTCCCGGTGTTCGCAGATGTAGTCCACCATCCAGTCCACATAATCGCCGGAAGCTTCGCCCATGTGCGCCGGCTGCTCATTTTCCGGCAGCTCGGCAAAGCTGGTCTGAGCTTCCATGAACCGGCCCATCAGGGCGGCGGCGTGGGGCTCTACCAGAGAGGCAAACAGCGCCTCTTTGCTGGAAAAATAGCCGTAGAAAGCTCCGGTGGTCACGCCGGCATTCTTGACGATCTGCCGCAGAGAAGCGCCGAGAAAGCCCTTCTCTGAGAATTCCTCCAAAGCGGCCTGCTGTATTTTTTCTAAGGTAGCGGTTGACTTTTCTTCCATATCGACCTCCATGTAACAGTGATATGTAACAATGTTATAATACATCGCGCAAAGGGCTTTGTCAAGAGCAAATTATGATGACTGGGAAATATATGCGGTTTCCCGGTCTGCCGGCACATAAAGCAAAGACGGGAAGCCACATATTCTACAGCTTCCCGCCTTTTCAGATTATGAACGTTTTTCCGGTTTTGTTTCTATTCCGTTGCAGGGAAGAGACGTCATGCTGTGCAGGCTGATCCCCAGCGTGGAAAGGTTGTGCAAGGTCGCCGATGTGGAGGGCGGCAGCAGCCCGGCAACCCCCAGGGCGATCAAGCCTCCGTTGAATCCGAGGACAAAGCGGTAAATATTGCGGATACGGCTGTTTAACGCCATGGCAAGCTGCCGCAGCCGCACCAGCTCCCACAGGCTTTCCGCCGCAATGGTGACGTCGGCGATCTCCTGTGCAATGGCGGCGCCGTCGCTGACGGCGATCCCGGCGTCCGCCTCGGACAGGGCCGGGGAATCGTTGATGCCGTCTCCCACCATGATGACGGTATGCCCCTGCGCCCGCAGCGCCGCAACATAATTTGCCTTATCCTCCGGCAGCACCTCAGCGCAGAAATCATCGACCCCGATATGGGAAGCAACCGCTTCGGCCGTGCGCCGGCTGTCGCCGGTCAGCATAACGGCCTTTTGTATCCCAAGCCTGCGCAGGGCGGCAAGAACGTCCGGCGCTTCCTCCCGCAGAGGATCGGCGATGCAGATGACAGCCGCCAGCTGCCCATCGATTGCCAGATACAGATGGGAATATTCCAAAGGCAGGGCGTCGAATTGTTCCTGCTCTCCGGCTGGAACCGTACAGCCTTCGTCCTCAAAAATAAAGTGGGCGCTGCCGATGAGTACACGCTCCTGCCCGACGGAGCTGGAAATCCCGTGCGCCACCAGATAATCTACCTTGGAGTGGAGCTCTTCGTGTCTGAGGCCCCGGCGCTTTGCTTCTTCCACAACGGCGTTGGCTATAGAGTGGGGAAAATGCTCCTCCAGGCAGGCCGCCAGCCGCAGCATCTCCGTTTCCCTGTGCCCGCCGAAAGGGATTACCCGCACCACCTTGGGGCAGGCGCGGGTGAGGGTGCCGGTCTTATCAAACACAATGGTATCCGCCCGGGCGATGGTTTCCAGAAACTTCCCGCCCTTCACCGTGATATGCTCCCGGCCAGCCTCGCGCATGGCAGACAGTACGGCAAGCGGCATGGCAAGCTTTAAGGCGCAGGAGAAATCCACCATCAGCACCGACAAGGCGCGGGTGACGTTCCGGGTCAGGATAAGGCTGAGCAGGCTGCCCGCAAAGGTGTACGGCACCAGTTTGTCCGCCAGATTGGCGGCCTTGCTTTCCGCCGCTGACTTCATCTGCTCCGAGCGCTCGATCATGGCCACGATCTGGTCGTAGCGGCTCTGGCCGGAGCTCTGCCGGACTTCTATCGTGCAGGCTCCCTCCGCAATGGTGGTTCCCGCGTAGACAAGGCTGCCCGGCCGTTTGGCTGCCGGCAGGGATTCACCTGTTAAAGAAGCCTGGTTGACCATCGCTTCGCCGTCTGTCACTATACCGTCCACCGGGATGACGCCGCCGACGCGGACTGCAATCCGGTCTCCCGGCCGGATTTGAGATACCGGCGTCAGGACTTCGCCTTCCGGCGTGCTCAGCCATACCCTGTCCACATTTAAGGACATACACTGCGCCAGATCCTGCACCGATTTCTTCCTGGTCCATTCCTCAAGAAGTTCCCCCAGCTCCAGCAGGAACATGACCGAACCGGCCGTGGCAAAATCCCGGCGGATCATGGAAAGGGAGATGGAAACGGCGTCCAGCAGCTCCACCTTGATTTTATTCTGCCTCAAGCAACGCAGGCCTTTGTGCAGAAAAGGGACGGCGTGCCACAGCACCCGGGCGATTCTCAAAGGTGCGGGCAGAAACAGGGTGCTTATGAGTTTCAGCGCTGCTTTGCCCACCAGCTTTTCCTCGAACTGGCGGTTGAGCATACGGCTGCTGTGCGCCGGAAGGGATACGTTCTGCTCCGCCTGCTTCCAGGAAAACTGCCGCACAGCCTGCAAAACCGTCTCCCTTGCTCCGGTATAGTACAGGATGACGCACCCAGTGCGTTCATGCACCGTTACCCGGCTGATCCAGCTCTGCTTCTGGAACCACGCTTCCAGAAGATCCGCCTGACGCAGGCTCATTTCCTTCTGCTTCAGCCTGCATTGCAGCCGCATCCGTCCGCGGCTCTCGTGTATGATTACTGCATTCATTGAAAAACCTCCATGAAAAAGGGAGCCGCAGTCACGGCTCCCTTTGCTGCGGACGATTTATTCTTCCGGCTCTTTGTTTTCCTCATCGTTTTCGTCAGCGATTTCAGCCGCAGCTTTTTCCTCCGCTTCTTTCGCAGCCCGCTTTTCGTTGATATCCCTGGCGGAGGCCAGGATATCTCCGGCGTTTTCCTGCACCGTGGCGACGGTTTTCATCGTCGAATCCTTCATGCGCAGTCCTGCGGCGGTAATATGGGTATACGCCTTTTTGGCGTCCTTGCTCGAAAGCAGCTTGATCCCCACAGAACCGAACAATACGCCGCCGATAAAGCTGGCCAGTTTTGAATAAATACGCATCTTCATTCATCCTTTCCTTTATTTGTGCCTGTAGCCTGTAATGAGTACCATGACCATGCAGATCACAGTGCCCCATGCCCAAAACCGATGTTGTTTCACAGTAAAGCCTCCCTGCATTTTTCTTCTGTTTTACATAGCCCGCAGGCTGTTCTATCAATCCACTGCTGCGGTTTCTTCAGCAGACTCCTGATGGGACGTATGGTGGTGATGCCTGCCGCAGCATGGATG
>UMHQ01078759.1_pt1 | contig 13828 bp, 10 predicted proteins | sample 1965531 | NCBI WGS metagenome assembly UMHQ01 (sample SAMEA4836098, study PRJEB28245) | human gut metagenome | biome: gut microbiome; material: fecal sample | place: Denmark | collected 2008
ACCTGCACAGCTTTCTCCTGCCCGGGCGATTCTTTCGGACGCAGCTCAGTTGGTTCCTGATGATTTCTCTGCCCGACTGCGGATGGAGTTCATGGACTGTCCCGATCAAAAATGCACCACACCCGGCCCTGACGCCGGATATGGTGCATATTGTCAGACGCTTCTGCCCGGCAGATGCTCTGAGTGTAATTTTGAACGGATCACTTTCTTAAGAGCGCCAATCTGATGCACGGGACTTCAGACTCACGATCTCCCGATCGCTGTATTTTATACCGAAGGCTGTTCCGAACGCAGTTTGTTATGGATCGCGTCGAACTCGGCTTTCTTTCTGTTTACTTTGGCAACTACGTCTTCCACCGACGCGCCGCCCATGATGTCGTTGACTTCCTCGTTGGAAATGCTTTCCACCTCAAGAAGGACTTTTGCCATAGTCTCGAGTTTTGCGAAGTTGTCTTTCAGGATACGAAGAGCGCGTTCGTATGCGGACTTGATTATTTTCTGGGTTTCCCTGTCTATAATGGCGGAATACTCTTCCGAATAAGAGGTTTTGTTCTGATAATTCTTGCCCACGAATACCTCGCCTTCGCTTCCGTAGAATACAGGGCCGAGCACGTCGGACATTCCCCATTCGGTGATCATTTTATGCGCCGTGGCAGAGACAGAACGTATATCGCCGCTTGCGCCCGTGGAAATGGAGGGGAAAACGAGTTCTTCTGCAACTCTCCCGCCGAGACCAATGGTTATCTGATCGATAAGCATTTCTTTTGTTTCCATTCTGTCGTCGTTTTCGGGACGGAAGGTATTATATCCGGCAGCCCTGCCTCTGGGGATGATGGTGACCTCATGGATCTCAGGTCCGCGCGGACAGGATTTACATACCACCGCATGCCCCGCCTCGTGATAGGCCGTGATCTTCTTGTCGTTGTCGGTGACGACGCGGCTCTTTTTCGCAGGACCCATCGTGACCTTGGATATACCTTCGTTGATGTCGTCCATGCTTATCAGCTTGCGTCTGTCTCTGACTGCAAGTATACTTGCCTCGTTCAGAACGTTTTCGAGGTCGGCGCCGGTAAACCCGATAGTGACTCTTGCAAGCGCTTTGAAATCCACGTCGGAAGCCAAAGGCTTATTCCTCGCGTGCACTCTGAGAATGGCTTCACGGCCGCGCACATCGGGATAATCAACGTATATCTGTCTGTCGAAGCGCCCGGCTCTGAGCAGTGCGGGATCAAGGATATCCGCTCTGTTTGTAGCCGCCATGACGATAATGCCGGTATTTGATTCGAAGCCGTCCATCTGAACAAGCAGCTGATTGAGCGTCTGCTCTCTCTCGTCGTGGCCGCCGCCCAACCCGGCTCCGCGCTGACGCCCGACTGCGTCTATTTCGTCGATAAATACTATGCAAGGCATATTGTGCTTTGCTTGGTCAAACAGGTCTCTGACCCTGGCAGCCCCCACGCCTACATACATCTCTACAAAGTCCGATCCCGAAATACTGAAAAAAGGCACTCCAGCTTCTCCCGCAAGAGCTTTGGCGAGCAAAGTTTTACCTGTTCCGGGAGGCCCTACAAGCAGCACGCCGTGAGGGACCCTCGCCCCCACTTCCGAATAACGCTTGGGAGACTTCAGGAAATCCATGATTTCCGCTAGCTCCTCCTTTTCCTCGTCACACCCGGCAACATCGGCAAAACGCACGCGGATATTCTCGTTCACCCTAGCCCTGCTGCGTGAAAACATAATGCCCTGATTGTTCTGTTTGCTCATCTGTCTCAGGAAAATGAGCACCAGAACCACCACCGAAAGAAGCATCAGCCCGTATATCACATAATCCCAAAGACTTCCCTCGGACGGATCGGAATAAGTAACCGATGTGATCACGCTCTCAAGCTGCGGATTTGCCTGCGTGATCTCTTTGAGATCCACCGTAAAACGATCTCTGCTCGGGATCATGACCTCGGCGTCATAAGACTTGGGAAACGCGTTTTTATTGGTGATCTTGCTGTTTACCGAATAAAGCACACGGACACGATAAAGTCCGTTTACGTATATCATCTCGATCTCGCCGTTTTCGATTTTTCTGAGCAGCTCGTCATAGCTCAGCTGATCTCTGTTGGTGGTAATACCGTCGAGAAAAACAACCATTAGGACGATCACGGCAACGATTAATACGATTGTAAAAATAGTTTTCGCTTTCAAGCCAATTCTCCTTACCCTTGTGAATTATACTTCATTATATACTATTCCTCTGCCCGCCCGCAAATATTATCGGGAAAACAAAAATCCTGCACAATTCAACGGTCAGACTGATGCGCACGCAAAATAACGCCGCGTTTCGCATCCAGCTCCGCACCATGAGCTAAATTTTACCATTCCCCGCCGCTTTTGTCAAGCACAGGAAAGGGCAGTTAAAAATTAGAGGGGCACCGCACACTGCCGCAGCCGCATACTCCCGCACGCACGGAGACCTGTGAGCCCGCTCTCTTGAAAAACACCTCGCCTTTCCCGGGCGCAAACGGCATGTCACACCGCTTTAAGCTTCGTTTTCCGTAAAACTTTCCCGCGTTCCTGTTCGTGCCGGCATCAGGCCTCCTTAGCCTTTCGGGCAGCTCAGACCCGGCTGCCGTCATGGCAGTCCGGAGAAAAATGATCCGGGACTGTTTTCCGAGACATTGTAAACTCACATTATTAAGTCTTTGTAAACTCGTGCGCCGCAGCTGAAAATACATCATTCAACACTATATGAACGAAACGACTTATTCAATACAGATATGAACGAAACGTCATTCAATATATATGTCAGTCATCCGTCATGAATTCGACAAGAAGAGAATTGAGGACACCCATTTTTTCCGGCCGTACGGCGACATTATGTTCGTCATACGTAATGAGTCCGATTTTCTCGAGTTTTTTGAGTACGCTGTCATATCTTTTTATAAAATCGGTATAAAACAAGGCGTTGAATTTATCCACGTCGAGTCCCCTGTCCATTCTGAGCGCAAGGATGATGAACTCGAATTCCGCCTCCTTTAAAGACAGCTTGTTTCTCACTGAAACAGGCAGTTTATTTTCCGACGAGATCCTGTAAGCGTATTTTTCGATGTCGCGCAGATTGGAATACCTGACATCCCCGATAAAGCCGTGCGCACCCGTTCCCACGCCGATATACTCGCCCCTTTCCCAATAGTTTATATTATGACGGCACTCAAACCCTACCCGTGCAAAATTCGAGACCTCATATCTGTAAATCTTGTTTTCTTCCAGTGTTTTATAGGCGTAATCGTACATATCCGCCGATTCGTCGTCGTCGGGAAGGAAAAGATACCCGTTATTGACTGTTTTATACAGCGGAGTACCTTTCTCGAGTTTCAGGGCATAAACGGAAATATGAGGGATTTCAAGCTGAAGAAGTATCTCAAGGGTACGTTTCAGCGTAGTCATATTCTGATGGGGGAGTCCAAGCATGATATCCGCAGAGATATCGGTATAATCGGCGCGTTTGAGTTTGTTGACGGTGGCGATGAAGTCGGCTCGGGTATGCGGTCTGTTAAGTTCCTTCAGAATGGCGTCGTCACAAGTCTGAAAGCCCACGCTCACCCTGTTGACGCCGGTTTTGGCGAGGTTTCTGATAAAGGTCCCGTTTCCCGAGGCGGGGTTCATTTCGAGAGTGATCTCCGCGTCGTTTTTAAGGGGGAAGTCTGCTTTTATTTCGTCCACGATGCTTTTTACCTGACGCGCACTGAGCAGCGAAGGAGTCCCCCCTCCGAAGTAAACGGAATATATTTCTCTGTTTCCGAAGCGTTCGCTCCACATGGCTATCTCGCGTTTGACCAGCTCGACATACCGAACGGTGTCTCCCTGCTTTACCGGAGAAGACAAAAAAGAACAGTAAGCGCATTTGCTTACGCAGAAAGGAATATGAATATAGATCGAAAGTTTACCGGAATTCATAAAACTAAACCTGCCATATCGGAACAGAAATAAAACGGAATGAGCCAGAAAAAGCAGTTTCGGACACAAAAGGCAAAAGCGACAACAAAAGCATCGAAAAGCGCCCGGCTTCCGTCTACGGAAAAGAACGCCGTCTTTACTCTCACCGGGACCTTCCAGAAAGCGAAACCGGACAAAGCGCCCGGTTTTTCACGTCTTCACGGAAAAATTCTCGGCTTCCCGCTTGCCGGGACCTTCACGAAAGCAAACCGGATAAAACGCCCGGTTTTTCACCTCTTCACGGAAAAACTTTCGGCTTTCCGCTTGCCGGAACCTTCGCGAAAGCGAAACCGGATAAAACGCCCGGTTTTTCACCTCTTTACGGAAAAATTCTCGGCTTCCCGCTTGCCGGGACCTTCACGAAAGCAAACCGGATAAAACGCCCGGTTTTTCACCTCTTCACGGAAAAACTCTCTGCTTCCCGCTTGCAGGGACTTTCACGAAAGCAAAACCGGATAAAACGCCCGGTTTTTCACGTCTTTACGGAAAAATTCTCGGCTTTCCGCTTGCCGGAACCTTCGCGAAAGCGAAACCGGACAAAGCAGTAAAGCGGCAATCCGGATATTACGGCTGCAGGAGGCTGCACAAGAGAGCGGAAAAGCTTGGCGTGCAAGTCCGAAAGTGTTATTTATCGATTTTGAGTATGCTCATAAAGGCGTCGGAAGGTATCGATACCGAACCTACCTGACGCATTCTTTTTTTGCCTTCCTTCTGTTTTTCGAGAAGCTTTTTCTTTCTGGTGATATCGCCGCCGTAGCATTTTGCAAGAACGTCTTTTCTCAGAGCCTTTACGGTTTCGCGGGCAATGATCTTATTGCCTATTGTTGCCTGCACGGGGATTTCAAACATCTGACGCGGTATGGCTTCCTTGAGTTTTTCGGCTATAGCCCTGCCGCGGGAATACGCCTTGTCCTCGTGGACGATAAGGCTGAGCGCGTCGCACATTTCTCCGTTCAGGAGCATATCCATGCGCACAAGCTTGGAAGGTTTATAGCCCGTCACCTCGTAGTCAAGGGAGGCGTAGCCTCTTGTGCGCGACTTGAGAGAATCGAAAAAATCGTAAATTATTTCGTTAAGGGGAAGTTCAAACTCGAGTCTGACGCGTTTTGCGTCTATATAGGTCATATCGAGATATACGCCTCTTTTTTCGATACACAGATCCATGATAGCACCCACATAATCGGGCGGCGAAAAAATGTGTGCGGTAACTATCGGCTCTTCCATATGTTCGATGCTTACGGCCGGAGGCAGTTTTGTGGGGTTATCCACGTCAAGGACTTCGCCCGTGACGGTATAAACCTTATAAGACACCGAGGGCTGAGTGGTGACGAGGTCGAGATCGAATTCTCTTTCGAGTCTTTCCTGGATTATTTCCATATGCAGAAGGCCCAAAAAGCCCGCACGGAAGCCGAAGCCCAAGGCCACGGAACTGTCCGGTTCATAAGTCAGGGAGGCGTCGTTGAGTTTCAGTTTTTCGAGAGCCTCTTTAAGGTCGTTGTACTTGCTGCCGTCGGCGGGATAAATACCGCAGTACACCATGGGCTGCACCTGCTTGTATCCGGGAAAAGGATCGGAACAGGGATTATCGGCGTCGGTGAGAGTGTCGCCCACTCTTGTGTCCGAAACGGTTTTTATACTCGCGGCAATGTATCCGACGTCGCCGGCGGAAAGCACTTCGGCAGATTTCATCCCCGGAGTGAAAAAGCCCACCTCCGTAACGTCGTAAACGGTAGGCGAAGTAAACATTTTAAGCTTTGTGCCCACCCGCACTTCACCGTCAAAGACCCTGGCGAAAATGAGCACGCCTTTATAGTTGTCGTAAACGCAGTCGAAGATCAACGCTTTCAGCGGAGCATGCGGATCGCCCTTAGGAGGCGGTAGTCTGGTTATTATGCTTTCAAAGACCTGATCGATATTGATATTTTCCTTCGCCGAAACAAGGGGCGCATCCTCGGCGGAAAGTCCCACAGCTTCTTCTATTTCCTCCTTCACCTCGGGTATACGGGCGGAAGGGAGGTCTATCTTGTTTATCACGGGAAGGATTTCGAGATCGTTTTCAAGGGCGAGGTAAACATTGGCAAGAGTTTGCGCTTCCACTCCCTGGCTTGCGTCAACGACAAGCACCGCGCCTTCGCATGCGGCAAGAGAACGCGACACCTCATAAGTAAAATCCACGTGACCGGGAGTGTCTATAAGATTGAGTTCATACTCCTCCCCCTTGTATACATACCTCATACGCACGGGCGTAAGCTTTATGGTGATACCTCTTTCCCTTTCGAGATCCATGGAATCGAGTATCTGATTTTCCATATCGCGCTTGGCGACAAGACCGCTGTTTTCGATCATTCTGTCCGCAAGAGTACTTTTGCCGTGATCGATATGAGCGATTATACAAAAATTTCTTTTCTTAGATAAATCCATACGCTACCTTTCCCGCCGAAAAACCGCGGTCCGGACGGGCACGCCCGCAGGCCCCGGCTTTGACAGGATCATTTTTAATAGGGCTTTAGCCCTTTTCTAAAAAAGAAAAATCACTTTTTTCTTTTGACAGGATCATTTTTTAATAAGGCTTTCGCCCGTCATTGCGGCAGGCTTGGCAAGGCCCATCACGTCGAGCATGGTGGGAGCAATGTCGCAAAGCTTTCCGCCCTCTCTCAGAGGCTGTTTTTCATGCGAAACATATATGAACGGCACGGGATTCGTGGTGTGAGCGGTAAAAGGATCGCCTTTTTCGTCCAGCATTTTTTCCGCGTTTCCGTGATCGGCGGTGACAAAAGCTCTTCCGCCGCAGGCAAGCACCGCGTCCACTACTTCCTTTACACATTTGTCCACCGTCTGAACGGCGACGCGCGTAGCGGGGATGTTGCCGGTATGTCCTACCATGTCGCAGTTGGCGAAATTGAGTATCATGACGTCATACTCGCCGCTTTTTATAAGTTCAACGGCTTTGTCTTTCACGGCAAAAGCAGACATTTCGGGCTGCAGGTCGTAGGTCGCAACCTTCGGAGAAGGGATGAGGAATCTGTCCTCGTTGACATTAGGGGCTTCCACTCCGCCGTTAAAGAAAAATGTGACGTGCGCATACTTTTCGGTTTCGGCGATCCTGAACTGCTTTTTGCCCGAAGCGGCAAGATACTCGCCCAACGTATCCATCAGTTTTACGGCGCTGAAAGCGATCTCAACCCCCGTGAAGGAAGCGTCGTACAGAGTAAAACAGACCCATGTAAGCTCAGAAGGAGAAACCTCTTTTCTGAATCCGGAGAAATCCTTTTGGGTAAAAGCACGGGTCATCTGTCTTGCCCGATCCGGACGGAAATTGAAAAATATGACGCTGTCGCCGTCCTTGACCACACCTGCGGGTCTGCCGTCAGATGTTATCACAGTCGGGAGGATAAACTCATCGGTCACACCCTTCTGATAGCTCTCTTCCACCGCCTGCACCGGATCGGAAGCCTTCACACCCTCTCCGAGAGTAAGCATATCGTAGGCTTTACATATACGGTCCCATCTGTTGTCCCTGTCCATGGCGTAGTACCTGCCGCATACCGAAGCAATCTTGCCCACGCCTGTTTCCGCAATAACTTTTTCAAGCTGCTCAATAAAGCCCTTGCCCGCTGTGGGAGAAACGTCTCTGCCGTCCATAAAGCAGTGGATGAAAACTCTGTCCATCTTCTCTTTGACGCAAAGACGGAGCAATGCGTATAAATGCGTGTTGTGACTGTGGACTCCGCCGTCGCTCAGCAACCCCATGAGATGGAGATCGGTACCTTTTTCCCTGGCAGTCCTTACAGCCTTCAGTAAGGCGGGATTTTCAAAGAAACTGCCGTCTTCTATCTCCTTGGAAATACGGGTAAGCTCCTGATAAACAATCCTGCCCGCTCCGATATTCAGATGTCCCACTTCACTGTTGCCCATCTGCCCCTCGGGAAGCCCGACAGCCAGACCGGAAGCCTCCAAAGAAGTAAAAGAGTAATTTTCTTTAAGCGCTCTTACCTCGGGACTGAGATCTCTGCCGATACAATTGCCTTCTCCGTCGGCAGCGATACCGTATCCGTCCATGATGATAAGAGCAGTCAATTTTTTCATATATGTTCTCCTTTAAAAATGCTCAAGAAATAAACCGACCGAAAAAAAGCCGTTACACCCTGAAGCGGCCTTATTCGGCAAACATGATCAAAAAACCCCGGCCACGTCCGAAAAACAGGTTTTCTCGGTCATAACAGCAAATAAACCGTTCACGGCCGGCAACGGGACCCTCGTCGGAAAGACACGAAACATGATCCCCTTTCAGACAAATAAACATTGCTCTGTGCGTCAGTGCCTTACAAAAGCATAAACTCCCCTGCAATACGGAAAAGCCGGACATGCAATACGAAATCTGAAACATTTACACCTCAGCCCGCCGTTCAAATACCGCATTTCATTGCGCGGATCCATACTTCGTTGCGCGAACATAGCATTTCGTTGCGCGAATCCGACATTTCATTGCGTGAAACCCGCACTTCGTTGCTTGAACGCCTTTCACGGCAGACAAACACCGCGCCCGCCGATTTCGGCTTCATATCCTCGCGCAATCTCCGCGGCTCACTTAAACGTACGATTTTTGCGGCATAAAAATTCAGTTTTACCGTAGCTCCGTTCTCCGCCGCTCATTGCGTGAAACCCGCACTTCGTTGCTTGAACGCCTTTCACAGCAGACAAACACCGCGCCAGCCGATTTCGGTTTCATATCCTCGCGCAATCTCCGCGGCTCACTTAAACGTACGATTTTTGCGGCATAAAAATTCAGTTTTACCGTAGCTCCGTTCTCCGCCGCTCAAGTGCCTCATTTCGTTGCGCGAATCCGGCATTTCATTACATGAAGTTGTACTCAGCTGCACAAAGCCCGCATTAAACAAAGACGAAAGACTTTACCGTAAGTGCAGTATGAAGCGGAAAAGTTTTCCGGATCGGAAACATGCTCTGCACTGTCGGGCAGGGTCATTTTGCGCTTTCGATAATGGCTTTGAACTTTTCCGGTACAAGGCTGGCTCCGCCGATAAGGCCGCCGTTTATATGGGGCATAGAAAGCAATTCGGCGGCGTTTTTCTCGTTCATTGAGCCTCCGTACAGGATGGGAAGGTTTTTTGCAACGGCAAGACCGTAGATATTTTCCATGAGTCCGCGTATATATGCCGCAACATTATTAGCGTCGTCGCTTGTAGCTGTTTTTCCCGTGCCTATTGCCCATATTGGCTCATAAGCAATGACTGTCTTTTTCATTTCGTCGGGGGTTATTCCCGCAAAACCGTTGACGATCTCTTCCTTTATCACGGCTTCGGTTTTTCCTGCTTCGCGTTTTTCGAGGGTCTCTCCGACGCATACTATCGGAATCAGTCCGGCGTTCACCGCCGCTTTGACGCGCATACGTACGCTTTCATCAGTTTCGCCGAAAAGCTGACGCCTTTCCGAGTGACCTATGATGACGTACTCGACATTTTCTTCCCTGAGCATTTCGGCGGATATCTCTCCGGTAAAAGCGCCGTTTTCCGCCCAATGGACATTCTGAGCTCCGATATGCATAGCCGTTCCGCGGGCGCAGCTGACTGCCGTGGCGATATCGGTAAAAGGCACGCACAGCACTATGGTATTTCCGTAATCCGGCACATCTGCAAGTGCTTTTATGAAGTCCGCGGTCTGAGCTTTTGTTTTATTCATTTTCCAATTGCCGGCGATAATCTTTTTCATAAAAAACTCCTTTAACTCTGAATTTTCTGAAAGCGGACGGCTGAAAAGCGTGATCAGCGTTATTTCAGCAGTCCGTGCACAAAACGGACGTACAGAAGTCCGTAAGTTTCGGGCGCTTTCAGGCGCTCATGAAAACACGTCGGTTATTTGTCGTCAAGACAGGCAATCCCGGGAAGTTCAAGTCCTTCCAGGAATTCAAGACTCGCGCCGCCTCCGGTGCTGATATGAGTGATTTTGTCCTTGAAGCCCATCTGCGTTACTGCCGCCGCGGAATCTCCGCCGCCGACAATGCTTACACAGTCGCTTTGAGCTATGGCTGTCGCCACGGCTTTGGTGCCTGCGGCGAAATTTTCCATTTCAAAAACGCCCATAGGCCCGTTCCATACCACGGTTTTGGCAGTCTTTATTTTCTCGGCGAAAAGAGCGGCGGTTTTTTCTCCTATATCCATACCCATCATATCAGAAGGAATGGCGTCTGAAGGTACGGTTTTAAAGGGCGCGTCCGCCTTGAACTCGGTCGCAACGACCGTGTCAACGGGAAGGATGAATTCAACGCCGCGTTCTTTTGCCTTTTTGAGCAGACTGGCGGCAAGCTCGGTTTTATCCGGCTCACAGAGGGAAGTCCCCACTTCAAGTCCTTCAGCCTTGAAGAAAGTGTAAGCCATGGCGCCGCCTATGAGCAAAACGTCCACCTTGGTGATCAGATTGTCTATAACGCCGATCTTGTCGGAAACCTTGCTGCCCCCGAGTACGGCTACAAAAGGCCTTTCGGGGTTTTCAAGAGCCTTTCCCATGATATCCAGCTCCTTTGCCACAAGAAAACCGGCAACCGCAGGCCTGAGATACTTCACCACTCCCGCCGTGGAAGCATGAGCACGGTGAGAAGTACCGAAAGCGTCGTCAACATAAACCTCGCCGAAAGATGCGAGAGCCTTTGCAAACGAATCGTCATTTTTCTCTTCTTCTATATGGAAACGAAGATTTTCAAGCAATACGACATCTCCGTCCTTCATCGCCGCAACGGCAGCTTTTGCACTCTCGCCGATCACGTCTTCGGCAAACACCACAGGAACGCCGAGTTCGGCAAGTCTCACCGCAACGGGACGAAGCGAGTATTTCAGATTGAACGTCCCCTTCGGACGTCCGAGATGAGAACAGAGAATGACTTTTGCTCCGTGATCGCGGAGATAATTGATTGTAGGAAGAGCGCCGACTATCCTGTTGTCGTCGGTCACCTTGCCGTTTTCATCGATAGGAACGTTGAAGTCCACACGGACAAGACAACGCTTGCCTTTTACGTCTATGTCTGTAACAGTTTTTTTGTTCATGATATCTCTCCTTCAAGCCGCGGCAGTATTTCATAAAACGTTTTGCTCACGACCTTTTAAACCATTCACATTGTAATGTTTTTTTACACCGTTGTCAACCAAAAGATCAGTAAAGCAGCGTTTCCGTAAAAATTTTCCATTTTCCGAAACCTGCCGCGGCAAAGGGAGGTTTTTCTGAAATTTTCATTTCGTACGCACAATTTCAGCGCGACTTTCCGTAATTTCCCCCATTTTTTCGAAAATACAAAACCTGCTCAATAATCTCATAATATCCACATGACCCGTCAGCCGCAAGCATATACTAATAACACTGATCCCCGTTCTTTGCAACGCACGATCCGAACTCAACGTTCTGACGTTAAAGAGCGGCAGAGTTTAATAATAACGGAGAAAAAAACATGCTTGATAAACAAAACGAGGGAAAAAAAGCTTTTTTGACGGGAGCCTTCACCCTGACTGCCGGACTCCTGCTCTCCAAGGTATTCGGAGCAGTATACCGTATTCCGCTGACAAACATGCTCGGCGTATACGGCATGGGAATATATCAACTTATATTCCCGTTATTCGCGCTTTTTATGACTCTTGCAACCGCCGGTATCCCTACCGCGATAAGCAAAAGCGTTGCAGAGAAACTGGCGCTGGACGATAAGCGTGGAGCTCTCGCAGTAACAAAAACCGCTCTTCTTTTTCTGGGCGGACTCGGGACTGTAGCTGCAGTAATACTATTCGGTTTATCGGAAGTGCTCGCAAACATACAAAAAGCGCCCGAAACCGTAACTGCTTACCGCATAATATCCGCAAGTATTCCGCTTTGTTCGCTGTCGGCGGGCTTCAAGGGTTATTTCAACGGCACGATGAACATGAAACCCGCGTCGGTTATGCATATAACCGAACAAAGTGTGAAGCTTGTGGTAGGGCTTGCGGCTGTAGCTTCACAGTTGCCCGATGTAATTGCAGGTGTATACGCGGCTGTTTTTGCGATAGTTATTTCCGATGCGATAGGATTGATACTTTCGGCAGTATGGTTTTTCAGGAAAAACGGCACTCTTCGCAACATCCCGATAAAAGACGGAAAAAATATAATAAAACAACTTATAAGCTTATCCGTACCGTTAACTCTGACAGGCATGATACTTCCCGCTCTGCATCTGGCAGACAGTTTCCTTTTTCAGAATCTTACAAAGGAAAACGCAACGGAACTATATGGACTATGGTCCGGACCGGCACATTCGCTTATATCCATGCCTTCAATGCTAACAATGGGAATAGCTGCGGCGATCGTCCCCGGGATAGCGAAATCAATTGCCGCCGGAGACAAAAAAGGTGCTGACGAAAATCTGAATCTTGCGCTCAAACTTTCATTTGCGGTAACTCTGCCGGCGTCAGCGGGTCTGGCACTTATCGGCAAACCTATCGGAGCAATGCTTTATCCTGCCCTGACCGAAGCGGAACTCGATACGTTTTCGTTGCTTCTTGTATGTGCCGCTCCCGGCATAATAGCTATGACTCTTTTGATGATAACTTCCTCGGCTCTTCAGGCACAAGGAGCACCTTATGTTCCCGTCATATCACTGCTCACAGCAGCGGCAATCAAGCTAATAGCAGGCGGCTTGTGCTATAAAAATCAAGGAATAGGGGTTTTGGGAGAATCTATATCCGATTCGGCCTCGTATATGGTTGCATGTTTTATAAATTTGTGGTATAGTGTATACGGGAGGAGGTGTTCTCTTAATCTTTGGCACGATTTATTGCATCCTTTGGCAGCGGCTCTTGTAATGTCATTTTTCCTTGTGTGCATGAATTTATTCTTAAAAGACAGCTTGGGGACGGTCCCCGGCACTTGCGTAGCCATCATCGGCGCGGGAGCGGTATATATTCTGACCATGATGCTTACCGGTTTTATAAAGCCGGTAAGAATAAAGGAATTTATATGCCGGGCAAGATAAAAAAGGCGCATATCGGCTGATAAAGAATAAAGTTGTTTCGAAGAAATATAGTATATTATTTAGGCACAAACGCCAAATGACCTGAAGCGTTTGCTCAGTCAAACGCGTAAGTTCAGCAGTTTATAAAAATAGGACCGGTAAAAGTATGCATTCACACGAATATTTTATGAACAAAGCCTTGACCATGGCTTATAAGGCTATGCAAAACGGCGAAGTGCCTGTAGGCGCAGTTATTGTGCACAATAATAGGGTCATTGCTACAGGTTTTAACCGCCGCGAAGAAAAACACGACGCTGTTGCACACGCTGAAATCCTTGCCATCCAGAAAGCAAATAAGCTTTTTATGGATTGGAGATTACCTGAATGCGATATGTATGTAACTTTAGAGCCCTGTCCGATGTGTTTGGGCGCGGCGCTGAATTCACGGCTTCGTCACATATACTTCGGCGCCTATGACCCGAACAGCGGGGCTTGCGGAGGAAAAATCGACGTATCTAATATGAATATGTGCAACCATAACATAGGCATAACGGGCGGCCTGATGCAAAAAGAGTGCTCAGAGCTTTTGAAAGCCTATTTTGCCAGCCGCAGGACCCCGCAGGAAGAAGTCTTTGAATAAAACGGGAGCCGCCGGACAAGCATTCCGGCATAAGACAAAAGCCCCCGAAAACTCCTTGTAAAAACAAGGCGGCCGAAAAACTGCCGTCATACGGAATTTCCGCAATCAAACAGCCCGAAAACGGCGCGAAATTTTATTGCACCGTTTTTTAACGGTTCACATGCATAATTTTCCCTGCCGCTTTGCTCAAGACAGAAGCGTAGCCCCGCACGGCTTGAAAG
>UMHQ01039692.1_pt1 | contig 13821 bp, 7 predicted proteins | sample 1965531 | NCBI WGS metagenome assembly UMHQ01 (sample SAMEA4836098, study PRJEB28245) | human gut metagenome | biome: gut microbiome; material: fecal sample | place: Denmark | collected 2008
ACAGCGGCAAAAAAGTCACAGCCTCCCGCCAAGGGGGGACTGTAACCTTTTGCGAAAAATCTGTCCATAGGGTGGTGTCATCATGGCGCATCCAGAAGAACCTACTCTACCGGAGGATACAGGACAGAGAAAGAACAAGAATATGGAGGATATCGCTATGAGAACTATCGTTAGAAGTACAGCGCAGACACTGGTGGCCCTTGCCCTGGCGCTGATGTTGCCGAACACCGCATCCGCTGCCTGCGAGGGCTTTGCCGACGTGCCGGGGGATGCCGCCTGCTATCCATGCGGCGCATCGGCCCCGGCGGCAGGCCAGACTCAGGCCCGTCAGCCGTCCTACATCAGCATGGCGCAGGCGCAGACGGCGGCGCTGGACGCCGCCAACATCGATGCGGCCAGCGCGGATATTTCATCCTCGACGCTTGACGAGGTTGCGGGCGTATCCTGCTACAAGGTGGAATTCACGGCGGGAGGCCGCGCCTACGACTACTCCATCAACGCCGAGACCGGCGAGGTGCTGGAGATGAGCGTCCATGACGAGGCCGTCCCGGCAGACGCCCCGCAGACGGACGCGCCTGTGTCCGGTACAGCCACCGCTCCGGCATCCAGCTCCTCTCACGCCGCCTCCGCATCGGTGCAGGCCGCGCCTAACACGAACGCTTCTGCCGGTAAGGTGGACGAGGCCAAGGCCAAGGAGATCGCCCTGAACCACGCAGGCGTGAAGGCGGCGGACGCCACCGTCACCAAGTCCAAGCTGGACTATGAGGATGGCCGCCAGGTCTACGAGATCGAATTCTACGTCAGCGGCAGCAGCGGCTACACTGAGTACGATTACGAGATCGAAGCAGCCACCGGCAAGATCGTCAGCTGCGACCACGACGCAGAAAGCTACGCGCCGCCCGCTCAGAGCACCAACTCCGGCGTGAAGGTCACCGAGGCCACCGCTAAGAAAACCGCTCTCTCCCGCGTCTCCGGCGCCACGGAGAAGGACATCTACGAATGGAAGCTGGACTACGACGATGGCCGCACGGAATACGAGGGCAAGATCATCTACGGCGGCATGGAATATGAGTTTACCATCAATGCCGCCACCGGCGCCGTTACCGAGTGGGACGCTGAATCCGTCTACGATTGATGCCCACAGCCTTGAGGACAGGCGCAACCAAGCGGCGCAAGGAAAAACTTGCATAAAAACGCAAGGTATGGTATCATGCGGCAATCAACAGAAAAAAGGAGAATTCAGATGAACAAGAATGAATTCGTTGCCGCGATTGCGGAAAAGTCCGGCCTGACGAAGAAGGACGCGGAGGCGGCGCTGAACGCCTGCACCGCAGTTGTGACGGACGCGCTGAAGACTGGTGACAGCGTGCAGCTCATCGGCTTTGGTACCTTTGAGGTGCGCGAGCGTGCCGCCCGCACGGGCCGCAACCCCCACACCGGCGAAACTATTGAGATCGCCGCGGCGAAGGCGCCTGCCTTCAAGCCCGGAAAGGCATTGAAAGACGCCATCCAGTAATTTCATAGCGAATAGCAAAGTGCCACTCGGACGGTTTTTGTCTGAGTGGCGCTGTTTTTTTATCCGCGGACTTGGACTGTTTCTCTTGCTGCGCGGTCACTAAAAAAGAATTCCAGAGACAAAATCTGCTAAATTGCAAAGACTAACCTCGACTTTATTTTTAGGAGGATAGTGCATCGACAGGAACATAGCGCATCGCGTCTCATACTTTGGACGGATTTACATTTTTCAAGGGCTTTGGTATAATAAAACGAAAAAATTTATAGGGCAGAGGTTTATGACAGCGAGGGTACCCTCGCTGTCCCACGGGGTTCCCCGTGGGACAATTCCTCTCTGCCGCAGGGAGGGAAGTCCGTGACCGACAAAAGCGCCATCATCGTCAAGCCGTCTACCGCACAGGCGTTTGAGACCTTTTGGAAACGCGGCAGGGTGCTCTTTTTCAGCGCGCCCTGCGGCTTCGGAAAGACAGTGCTGGCCGATACGCTGCTGGACGGGCGGCCCGTTCTGCGGATGAACGCGGCAGATACCGGCTTTGCGCTGCCCTCTCTGGAAGATGCGTGGGACATCCTGCTGATCGACAACATTCAGGATATGCAGGAGGACCAGGACTGGCAGGCTCTGTGCGCGCTGATCCGCGAAAGCACCGACCGACGCTTCGTGCTGCTCTCACGCGGCATACCGCCCGCCTGCCTGATGGCGTTTCAGTACGCGGGCATGATGACCGTTCTCAGCGCGGAGGACCTGCTGTTTGACCGTGAGGACATCCGCCGGCTGCTGCAAGCCTGCGGCGCAGAGGCGACGGACTCCGAGATCGGCGCGATTTTGAAGGAGACCTCCGGCTATCCGCTGTGCGCGGCGATCCTCGCGCGGCACATGGCGGCGGGGCAGCCCTATGGCGCGGAGCTGACCGCACAGGCATACGGCGAGGTATTTCTTTATTTTGAAACGGCGGTCTACCGGCGCTTCGACCTGCCGATCCGCCGCTTTCTGCTGGAGCTGTCGCCCTTTGAGCGCTTTGATCTGGAGTTGGCGCGCATGGTCAGCGGCGACAACAACGCCGCCGCGCTGCTGGATACGCTGTGGCGGAGCACGACCCTGCTGCAAAGCCGCGATATGAGAAGCTACCGCTTCTGGCCGCAGTTCCGCCAATTCCTGCTCTGGGAGCTGGACCTGAAATACACGATGGAGAAGCAGCGCGCCCTGTTTATCCGCGGCGGGCTTTACTATGAGTTAAAGGAGGACTTCTCCAGCGCGCTGGACTGCTATACCAGGGGCGGCGACCATGCCAAGGTCTCCGAGCTGCTGATCCGCAATGCGGAGCTGCATCCCGGCATGGGGCACTACGCGGAGATGGAGCAGTACTACCGCGCGCTGCCGGAGGCGGAAATACTCGCCTCCCCATCGCTGATGCAGGGCATGAGTATGCTCTGCGCCCTGAGCGCGGACTATGACGGGTCGGAGCACTGGTACGGATGCCTGAAACAGTTCGTGGAGCGCTGCGGCAAGGAGGACGCCGCAGGTCGGCAGGCACGCGGCCGTCTGGCATGGCTGGACATCTCGCTGCCGCAGCGGGGCGTGAAACGCCTGACGGACACGATCCCTGCGGTGTTCCAACTGCTGACAAATAAGGAGCTGTCGCTGCCGTCCTTCTCCGTCACCAGCGCGCTGCCAAGCATCATGAACGGCGGCAAGGACTTTTCCCCGTGGAGCAAAAAGGATGACCTGCTCTACCGCACCATGCGTATCCCGGTGGAGGCCGTTCTCGGGCGGGACGGCGTGGGTCTTGCGGACTGCGCCATCGCGGAGAGCAAGTTTGAAAAGGGCGAGGACATCTCGCCCCGGATGCTCCCCCTTGTGCAGCGCATGAACGACATCCGCCGCGGCGGCACACCGGACATCGAGTTTGCCGCCAACGGTCTGCTGGTGCGAAGCCTGCTGGCAGGCGGGCAGAGCGCGGATGCGCGAAAGACCGTCTCCGACCTGCACAGGCAATTTACCGAGCGGGAGCTGACGCGGTTTCTTCCCAACATGGACGCCATGCTCTGCCGTATCGCGCTGCACACCGGCGATCTGGACGAGGCCGACGTATGGTACCGCGTCAAGGCGCCGCGGGAGCCGATGCACATCAATATTCTCAAGCGCTATCAGTATTTCACACAGGCCATGGTGGAGCTTGCCAACGGCAAGCCGGACAGCGCCCTGCTGACGCTTACGCCCATGGAGCCATACTGCACCGCCTGTATGCGCTACATCGACACCATACACCTGAAGGTGCTGACCGCCATCGCCCTGTATCAGAAAAGGGAGGAGGCGTGGCGCGAGCCGCTGACAGCGGCACTGGCGCTGGCGGAGGAATACCGCTTCATCCGCACCGTCAGCGTTTACGGCGCGGCGGTGCTGCCGCTGCTGGACGCGCTGGAATGGTCGGGAAACGCGAAATGGCACAAACGGCTGATGGCGGATGTGCGGGCACAGGCCGCCATATATCCCCGTTTTTTGCAGCCAAGGCTTTCCATGAGCGAGGCACTGACGGCAGCGGAGATGCAGGTGCTGCGGCTGATCTGCGCGGACAAGAGCAACGCGGAGATCGGGGAGATCCTGAGCATCCGGGTCTCCACGGTCAAGAGCCATGTGAGCAGCGTGCTCAGTAAGCTGGGTGTGAACCGTCGCAGCGAGGCCAGGACAGCCGCGAAAAAGCTGTGGCTCATTTCCGAGGACCAATAAAACAATGCCCGCACAGAGCGGGTTTTATATATAGAACAGAACCCCACATTCAAAGGAGGCACTTATGAAAAAACGAGTATTGAGCCTGTTCATGGCGCTGGCCCTGTGCCTGACGCTCCTGCCCGCCCCCGCATGGGCGGCGGAAGCGGACACGCCAGAGGGCGGCGCCATCGTGCAGGAGGAGCAGGAGAAAGCTCCGGCTGCGGAATCGCCCGCCATATCGGAACAGGCGGAGGAAAATGGCATTGCCGCTCAGAACGGCGGGGACAACCCCGTGGAAAACGCAGTGGCGGAGGTCACCATCGACAGCACCACCAAGCAGTACACCGACATTAACGAAGCGTTTGCGGCGGCACAGCAGGCTGGCAGCGCCACGGTGAAGCTGCTGGCGGATGTAACCATCAGCCATGACGACTACTCCGGCATAGCGCTGAAGAAGGGCAACATCACGCTGGACCTGAACGGCAAGACCCTCAGCAAAAGCACGCGCGATGACAGCGGCTTTTTTGCGCGAAATGCCGTGTTCTGGCTGTCGCCTCCGGGAGCGACAACAAATGACGAATTTTTGGCGGCTCTCAAGACGCCTGTCCGCCTGACCGTTCAGGACAGCAGTGCTGATGGAAACGGCAAGATCGTGCAGCCCAACGGCGGCCCGGCGGTCATAGCGACCCTTAACACCATATTGACCGTGAATGGCGGCACCATTGAGAACGCATCTTCTGTAGATTTTGACGATGACTCTCACATGAAGCCCAACTGCGCCGTACTGCTGAGTGGCGGCGGTAAGGCTGTCATCAACGGCGGCACGCTGAGTGGTATGCGCGGCGTGGCGGTGACGGGCTATATTACCAAAGAGACAGAAGGCTTATACAAACAATATTACGGAATAGACGGGTACAATAATGATACCTACGGCAATGAGCTGACCGTAACCGGCGGCAATATCTGCGGCACCAGCGGCGAAGCGCTTATTGTCTATGAGAAGGCGAAGAAGATCGAGCTTTCCGGCGGCATATTCACCACGCAGTCAAATGCTTACAGCATTTGGGTAGCTGACACCGAGGCGGAGGGGGAACCGACGATCAAGGGAGATGCGTCGAGCCTGCTGGCAAGCGGTTACCGCTATGAGTATAACGGCACGGAATGTGCATACAGCGAGGACGGCAAGGGTGTTGCGGGCAACGCCACAGTGGCGCCGCGCCCTGCGAACGAGTATGCGTACATCGACAAGGATGGGAAGCTGACCACGCAGGCCAACTGCACGGAGATCACGGAGCGTACCGATGACATCTCGACACCGGGCTGGTATGTGCTGAAGGAGGATATCACGATCTCCTTGCTCAATATTTCCGGCGAGGTCAATCTGATTTTGTGCGACGGGGCAACGCTGACCGTCACCAACTATATGAACGTTACAGCAGGCAGCACGCTGAACCTTTTCTGGCAGTCCGCCGGAAGCGGTAAGCTGACGGCGGCGGCCATCAGTGTGCTGGGCAATGTAACTGCACCCGCCGGAGAAATGAAGCAGACCACCGGCGAGGGTGGCACGACCTTTGAGAAGTGCTTTGAGCATGACTGGGAATACAAAAATAACGGCGACACGCACACGGCGATGTGCAAGCTGTGCGGCAAGGCCGAAACTGCGGAGAGCCACAAGTATGACAGCTGGGCACCTACCAATGCAAATACCCACACCGGGACGTGCGCCTGCGGCGCGACCAAGACAGAAGATCACACCCTGACCTGCACCCCCAACGCCGATGGGCTGACCCACAGCACGAAGTGCAGCGTGTGCGGCTACACGGCAGCGGCGGAAAGCCACGACTTTAATCAGACCGATAATTACGGCAAAAAGTGCGCCTGCGGTGCATATCTGGCGGCGGAGTGCAACGGCCAGCAGTACGCTACGCTGGCCAGAGCCATCGAGGCGGCAAATGGTGCAGATATCACGCTGCTGACGATTGTTAGCGAGAATGTTGTCGTTGATGGCGCCAGCATCAAGGCAGGCATTATTCTGGGTAACGGCGCAACTATAAACAACATACCCTATCCGTCCAATTGGGTGGCAGATCGTTACGGCATTCCATTGACCATGGAAGCCGGAGAGATTACGCTCAAGAATGGCGCGCTGGCGCAATTCACGGGGTATGCCAGTGCCAACAACGCAATTGCACTCAAGGGCGGCACATTGACCGTGGCAGATACGGTAACGAAAATTATAGGCAGCGTCGCTTCCGATTATGGGCAGCGTGCCGCCATCGAGGCGACCGGCGGCGTGTTGGATCTGCAGGGCAATACCCTGCTGGACGGCGGCTTAACCATGAGCGGCGATGCACAGCTGAAAAACAAGCTGACAGCCGGCACATTTACCAACAGTGGAAGCGATACTTACAGCGTCAGCGTAGAGGGCTCTGGCCAATACACCACGGTGTTCGATCTGCTGGAGACAGGCTATGCTTTTGCCGTATACAACGAAGATGCCCTGACAGGCGATGTAATTATTGCCAAGGATACTACTACCAGAGCGCTGACAGAGGATGTTGCTGTCATCAAGTGTACGCATAAGGGCGCAAACAACAAAAGTCTGTTCAAGGATAACACATGCACAGGCTGCGGCTTTACCTGTGCGCATGAAAATATTGAAAATGGTGTTTGCACCGTCTGCAAACAGCAGATGAAGGCAAAGACTATCGCAAGCGATGGCGCAGAAAAGTACTATCTCGACTTGCAGGACGCCTTTGCAGGCGTTGCGGATCGCGGCACGGTGACGATGCTGGAAACGGTGAAAAATGATGACATGATCAGCTTCTGCCATGATGCAGAGGGGCATCCTGTCGAAAAAACCGTTACGCTCATGATGAATGGGAAGAGCCTGTCCTATGAGGGCACTACGTCTTTGAATATAGAGAGCGGCAAGCTGATCATCGGCGATGACGCAGCGATTTCCCAGACTGAACAAACGGCGCAACCTGCTGTCTTCGTAGATAACAATGAGGAAGGCGCGGACAGAGGTACGCTGGAATTCAAAGGCAAGGCAAACCTTACCGGTGGCTTGTTCTTCCAAAACTGGGGCAAGCTGGTGGGTGGCCTGAAGGAAGGCACGATTATCACAAGCAACGGTACATACAGCGTTTCTGTAGAGAGCTCTGAAACTTACAGCAATGTGCTGGGCTTGCTGGGCGATGGGCTTGCTTTTGCGAAGAAAGATAGCCCAACTGAACTCGTCAACGGAAATGTAAAACAGCTGACCGAGGACGTTGTCGTGGTGGCGCACACGCATAGCTTGGATAAGAACAACAAGTGCGCCTGCGGCTATACCTGCACCCACAAGGATAGCTGGACGTACACGGCAAGCGGCGCAACCATCACTGCCACATGCAGCAAGTGCTCCGCCAGCGGCGGCAGTGTGACCATCAAGGCCCCCGATAAAAGCACTTTGACCTATACCGGCCAAGGACATCCCGCCACGCTTGTTGGTCAGTTCACCACTGGTATTTCGACTCCTGCGATTACCTACATACAAACTGCACCGACGCAGCAGGCGCTGGAATCCGGTGCCATGCCCACCAACGCGGGCACCTACACCGCCAGCATCACCGTGGGCGAGGGTGAAAATGCCAAGACCGCCAGCGTGGAGTATACCATCGAAAAGGCCACGCCGCGCGTTGAGAGTTGGAGGGGATACCCGCGCGGATGGACGTTTACGGAAAATACCCCGATCGCCAATCCGACGGAGCTGACGATTGCAAACGGTACATTCAGGGATATTACACGGTTCGAATGGCACAATGCCACGAAAAATGCCGATAATTATACCGAAGGAGCAAAGCTGGACGGTAATCCAACGGATGCAGGCGACTACATAATCAAGGCTGTATTTGAGGAAAGCAATAACGTCTATGCGGCTGCCGATGCGCTTGGACTGACCATCAGAAAGGCTGATAACGCCAACAACGGCGTCAGCATTGAGGTGCCGCTGACCGTATATCCGGTATCGGGAGAGTACATATATAATGTGGATATTGCCAAGGCGCTGAAAAATATTCCGCATGGCGGCGGCTTAGAGCCGAATACGACATATGGCGGCATCTCTACAAACGTTAACTTTGTAAAATTGACCAAATGGGACAACGGCAAGCTGTACGTTACCATGAGTCCGTTGGCGAACATCACGGGAACAACGCTGGGAAGCATCACGGTCAATCTGACCAGCAAGAACTATACGGTTGTTCCGGTAGTTGTGAACATTACGCTCCAGCCCAAGCGGGAAGTGCAGGATATTTCCGTCAGCATGGACAACTGGACCTACGGCGAGAACGCAAAAACGCCACGGTACGATACGATGGCGGGTGTAGAGGCAACGGTCACCTATGCCGCTCAGGGCAGCAGCGATTTCAGAACAACCGTTCCCACCGATGCGGGCAACTACACCGTGAAGGTACAGTATGAGACTGCCATCGAGATCCACACCGGCACGGCGAATTTCACCATCGAGCCCAAGTCCATTGCCGGCGCGACCGTGACACTGAAGGAAAACGGTAGCGATGCGGAGAAACCGACCCTAAAACTCCCGTACACCGGCGAAGCGCAGATCGTAGCGGTCGGCTCCGTGAGACTGAGTGGCAAGGAAGAAGCGTTGCAGGAAACTCAGGACTACACGTTGTCCGGCAACACGAAGGAGACCAATGTAGGCTTCTACACCGTGGCGGTTGAGGGCAAGGGCAACTACACGGGCGTCGCAAATGTGTCTTGGGAGATCACCCCCGCCCCGCTGACCATCACCGGCGCGACCGCCGAAAGCAGAGCGTATAAGCAGGGTGATAAGGCTGTTAAGATCACTTCTGTGACCTTCGGCGGTGTTGTGCCGAGCGGGACGCCCTTCCAGATGAACACCGACTACACCGCCACCGGCAAGATGAATGACGATAAGGCCGGTGATAGCAAGGACGTCAACGTCACCGTGGAACTCAAAGGCGACGCGGCCAAGAACTACACCTTGCAGAATAACACGTTTGAAACAACTGCAAACATCAAACTTGCCGACTACGGCGACAAGACCGCCAGCGGCTTTGCCCAGAAGGGCACCAGCGGCACGGTGGATCTGTCTGCCCTGATCGTGGAGGGCGGTAAGCTCTCCTTGGGAACCGCGACAGATACCAACAGAATTTTGGATGGCGATCCCACTGTTGAAGGCAAGACGCTGAAATTCAAGTTCAATAACAGCGCCACGGCGGATCAGACCGCGACTGTTCCAGTCAAGGTCACCAATATTCCCAACTACAATGGTTACGATATCACCGTTACGCTGACCGTGACGGATAAGGACGTTCCCACCCTGAACGTGAAGAACATCACCAAGCCCTACGACGGCAAGGAGGTTTCCGCCGACGAGGCCCATGGTGCTGCAACGTTCAGCGGTCAGACGGTGGCAGGCACTTGGTCTTGGAAAGAGGACGCTGCCGCCCCCAAGAACGTGGTTGACAGCGGCATCTACACCATCGTGTTTAAGCCTACCGACACCACAAAGTACGCCGAGGCGCAGACGACCATCACCGTCACCATCAACAAGGCCCTCATCACCGTCACTGCCCTTAACAAGCAGATCACCGTGGGTCAGGCTGTTCCCGACCTGGGCGAGCCTAAACCGAACAAGGACTACACCGTCACCGGTCTGGTGGGCAATGACCAGCTGGGCGGCACCCTGAAGATGAAGTATCAGAAGAATGGGCAGGATGTTACCGTTAGCACCAACAACCCTGGCTCCTACGACATTGTGATTACCGGTGTCGCCACGCCTACCAACGGTGACAACTACACGCTCAAACTTGAGAACGGTACCCTGACCATTCAGACCCAGTCCTCCGGCGGCTCTACCGGCGGCGGCTCCAGCAGCTCCGGCGGCGGTTCTTCCTCCGGCGGTGGCGGTGGCGGCGGCTCCAGCAGCTCCGGCGGTGGCAGCGGCAAGACCGATACGACGACCACCATCAAGCCCGACGGCACCAAGGTTCAGACTGAGACCAAGAAGGACGGCACCAAGATCCAGACCGAGACCAAGAAGGACGGCTCCGTCACTAAGACCACCACCAACCCCAACGGCAGTTCCGTCACCGAGATCAAGGCCGCTGACGGCTCCACCGGCACCGTCAAGACCGACAAAAACGGTCAGACCACGGCGGAGACCACCCTCAGCAGTAAGGCCATCGAGACCGCCAAGCGCAACGGCGAGCCGGTCACGGCCCCCGTGAAAGTCGAGGCCTCCCGTGATTCCAGCACCGCCCCCACCGTCAAGGTGGAGCTGCCCAAGAATTCCGGCGACACCAAGGTCGAGATCCCCGTTTCCAACGTGAAACCCGGCACGGTGGCAGTCCTCGTCCATCCTGACGGCACCGAGGAGATCGTCAAGAACTCCCTGCCCACCGAGGACGGCATCCAACTGACGGTCAACGGCGGCGCGACTGTGAAGATCATGGACAACTCCAAGGACTTCATTGACACCCAGAACCATTGGGCTAAGGACGCCATCGACTTCGTCAGCGCCCGTGGGCTGGTGAACGGCATGAACGATTCCATCTACGCCCCCAACGCCTCCACCACCCGCGCCCAGCTGTGGACGATCCTCGCCCGCCAGAACAACGCGGACCTGACCGGCGGCGCGACCTGGTACGAGAACGCGCAGAATTGGGCCAAGGAGAAGGGTATCTCTGACGGCACGAACCCCAACGGCACCATCAACCGCGCCCAGATGGTCACCATGCTGTGGCGGGCCATGGGTCAGTCTGCCGCTGCCTCCGGCGCCAGCTTTGCTGACGTTCCCGCTGACAGCTACTATGCGCAGGCCGTGGCTTGGGCCGTGGAGAACGGCATCACTGCCGGCGTTGGCAATGGTCGTTTCGACCCCGATGCCACCTGCACCCGCGGCCAGATCGCGACCTTCCTCTGGAGGGCCATGGCTGAGTAAATCAAGCAACTGCCAGATCATCCATTCGCTGGCATAATTCCACAAAGGACAGCGCGGCGGACGGTCAACAACACCGGCCTCCGCGCTGTTCCCTTTTCGCCACAGGAAACTCTGTGCGCCATTCACACGCTGACCATTCAGGCCCGGTCCTCCGGCGGATCTTCCTCTGGCGGCTCCGGCAGCTCCGGCGGCGGTTCGTCCTCTGACCGTGACGATTCCGGCAGCACCGGAAAGGTGGAGACCACCACCAAGCCCGACGGCACCAAGGTCCAGACCGAGACCAAGAAGGACGGCACCAAGGTGGAGACCACTACCGCCAAGGACGGCAGCACTTCCAAGACCACAACCAATCCCAACGGCAGCTCCGTCACCGAGAACAAGGCCGCCGATGGCTCCACCGGCACGGTGAAGACCGACAAGCACGGCCAGACCACGGCGGAGACCCAGCTGAGCGGCAAGGCCGTCGAGACCGCCAAGAAGAATGGCGAGCCCGTCAAGGCCCCTGTTGAGGTGGAGGCTACCCGGAATTCCAATACCGCGCCCGTGGTGAACATCGAAGTACCCAAGAGCGCAGGCGAGACCAAGGTGGAGATCCCCGTTTCCAACGTGAAACCCGGCACCGTGGCCGTCCTCGTCCATCCTGATGGCACCGAGGAGATCATCAAGAACTCCGTTCCTACCGAGGATGGTATCCAGCTCACCGTGAACGGCGGCGCCACAGTGAAGATCGTGGATAATTCCAAGGACTTCATCGACACCCGTGAGCACTGGTCGAGGGATCAGGTGAACTTCGTTGCCGCCCGTGAACTGTTCCAGGGCGTGGGCGACAACCAGTTTGGCGTAGGGCGTCCCATGACGCGCTCCTCTGGGCAGTGCAAAACGGCATTCTCAACGGCTATGCGGATGGGCGCGTTGTGCCTGCGGCAAACTCCCAGCGCTCACAGGTGGCGGCTATGATGGCGCGGTTTATCCAGAACGCACAGTAAACAAACCCTCTTCCCATCAAAGCAGCTTTCACAAGGACGAATCGGAGGGCACTTATGATTGGATATTGGATGAATTCGCTTGTCCCCATCCCCGCCTCTGTGCGCGGCCAAATGGGCCGTAAGGACCGCCCGACGAGATAAATTCCGGTCAGGCAAAGCTGTAAAATGAGGGCGTCTGCGTTGCCCGCAAGGGCGGCCGGCTTCTTCTAAACCATGGCAGGATAGCGGGGCGCACAGTCCTGTGGCCGCCCCGCCGCCTTGCCATGTGCAAGAACAATCGCATAGAAAACGAGAGCATCGCTGTTGGTATGTCATACCGCGGCGATGCTCTTTTTCATAGCCATGTCATTCCCCGCTGCCGCGGCCCGCCTCCGGCTTCTGAAATTTGGAACCTTCAAATTTTTCAGAAAATGGAGGAAAAAACATGGGCTTTGAACAAGGGGCTTATGGCGCGAGGATCAAGCAGCTCCGAATCGGCAATGGTCTCACGCAGGAGCAGCTTGCGGAGAGAGTCCGCGTAACGAGAACTTATATCGCAAAAATTGAAAATGGTTCGCAAGTGGGACCACTTGAACTGGCTATCGAATTAGCCGACTTATTTGAAGTTTCTTTGAATTATCTCCTGTTGGGAGTGGAGTGGGAGGCACGAGATCGGAAACAGCACCTGCAAAGTGTGATTGCTTTTCTCTCTGAACTGGAGGCGGGGCTCTGAACGTTCCATTTTGGGTACAAAATGTTCCAAACTGTTACTGTTACAGCACGGACGTCTGAGCTACAATTAAACCGAAGCTAAAGACAGCTTTTCATCTGAACCTTGAAAAACACCGCTCAGGCGGTCATATCCGGTGACGAACAACAACGGCAGACGCTCTCCTGACGAGGGGGAACAGCGATTCGGCGGATGCGCGAAGACCACCTGCATCGGAATTACTCCGATGTCAATAAACGGCAAGAAAGGTGCATAGCGATCATCATCCAGCCAAAAGCAGGCGTGGCGGCCTGTTTCGCAATGATCCCGTCTGCCCGGAAGTAACAACCTGTCCAGCCACAGTCTCAAGCAATGGGGGCAGCTCGAGAGATCCTCGGGAGGTGAGAGTCCTGCTGGGTGCTGCCAAGCGCCGGTTCGTTTAACCGCCCGCAGTCCGGGAAGTAGTGTCGAATAGGACTGAGCAAAAGAAAATTTCAGAAACGGCGAGGGCCGCTCCATATCCGGGTATAGCAGTATGCTTCCAACCAAGACAGGAGCGGCCCTTTCCGCCTTGCGGCAGAAGTATGGGGATCGTCCACTTCTTTCTTTATTTGGACGGCCTGTGATCGATTTTTCTCCTTATCCACCGGACGATCCTCATATTTGTACCGCAGGGCAAAATTCAGAAAAGAGGTGCTGACATGGATCAGAACGTCAATTATTACGGCATCATCCTTCTGCTGCGCCAGCTTCGGGAAAGCGGCAGCTTCAGCGAAAAGGAGCTGCGGAGGGTGGCGGCGCGGATCGCCGCGGACAGCGGCGCGGACATTATGATTTCTCTTTGATTTTCTTCATCTTTCAGTAGCTTTCTGAACAAGGTTGTGGTAGTGTTTGTGTTGCGAAAACAGGAGGTGAGCAGGCATGGCGGAAAAGCATCTGACAGACGGCT
>UMHQ01077784.1_pt1 | contig 13820 bp, 6 predicted proteins | sample 1965531 | NCBI WGS metagenome assembly UMHQ01 (sample SAMEA4836098, study PRJEB28245) | human gut metagenome | biome: gut microbiome; material: fecal sample | place: Denmark | collected 2008
ACGCGCAAGCGCCCTCCGCTTTCTCTTTCCCACAGGAGGTCATGGACGACGTGCTCCGGCTCGGCGGCAACACCGACGAGCTGCGTATGCGCGTGGTCGCAGAGTTTGAGAAGCGGCGCTCGATAGATGAAATAGCCGCCTTCCTGCCGACCGTCTACCGAGGCGGCAACGGCTTTACCGTGAATGGCGAGAAATACGCCGTGTGGTTTTCCGAGGACGGCATCCGCGTTGCCCAGGGCGAGCAGGCACGGTACGAGCGCGGCGCGCAGCTCATAACGTGGGCGGACGCCGCTGCACGCATAGGCGAGCTGCTTGGCGACGGGAGGTTTGCCACCAAGGAGGAAGTCGCCGGAGCTGAGGACTACGAGCACGAGTTGATTGCAAGAAAGCTCCGGGATCTGCAGCACGACCTCAGCAAAGGCAATGAGGGCCTGTTTTCCAGCCTTGCGGATGTGGACGGCGGCTACCCTGAGGCCGTGCAGAAGATAGCCGCAAAGCTCGCAGACCCGGAAGGCCGCGAGGCAGTCTTGGGCGATTATCTCGCCTTCCGCGAGGCTTACAAGTCCGACCGAGATGTGCTGCGCTTCCACTACCACGACGTTGACGGCATCTTCGTCTCCCTCGCCGCTCAGCTGCTCGAACGGCGCAAATTCACGTCGGACATGGAGCGTGTGCCTGAGGTCAACAGCTTCATAACGCAGGACGAGATAGGAGATGCCCTGTCTCACGGCGGCGGGACCGCGGGCAGCAAATGGCGCATTTTACGCCACTTCACCGAGGAACACTCTCTGAGCGAGAAGGCCGCTGTGCTCAAAGACCTATACGGGATAGGTGGGCGCTCTCACGCACTGTCCGGAGCCACCGGCAGCGGAGAGAACCACGACGCCAAGGGCATCCGCCTCAGCAAACCAGGCTGCGAGGATGTGAACCTGAAATGGAGCTCTGTTGCAAGGCGCATAGACGAGCTCATAGCCACTGACCGCTACATGACGGAGGCAGAACTGGCGGAGTACGACCTGCACACCGCAGCTTACGCGAAGTACAGGGGCGTCAAAGCCAACAACTCCGATGCCATTGTGCTCCTCGCGCATAGCGGCAGCTATTATGCCTACAGGCCGGACGCTGAGGACGTCTCGCGGACGCTTGGTCTGCGGGAACAGCACGCAGGCGGTCTTGATTACGTCGTCATTACCAGTAAACAGCTTGACGAAGCCCTTGAAAAGCTGCGCTTACGGAGCGCGGTGATCTATGTGGAAGAGACGGGTGTTGAGCACACGCTTCCATTCGTCATCTCGGACGCCGAGCGCGAGCAGTATGAGAAGCAGCTTGTGGAGGCGCTTGTGAATGACAGCGCCTATGTCAACGCGGTGCGCAACTCAGACCGTCAAAACGCCCGCGACGAGGGCTATGCCGCCATCCGGCGCATAGCCGCCGAGAGCACAGATATGCGCTTTCAGAAGCTATACAACGACAACGCCGAGTTCCGCAACGGCCTGCGCAACGATGTGCTGGCAGCGGCGTACAAGGAGGTGTCCGAGCGCCCCGCGGTGCTCCAGCCGCGAGAGCCGACGGCCTCAGCCTACGGCGTCGGGGACTTCGTGTGGCTCGACGGGCGGGAGTTCAAGATAACCGACCTCCAGCGCGGCTACGTCGAGCTGCTGCCGCCTGAGATGACCTATCCCATCTACCGCACCGAGCGCCGCGCAGACTTCGAGCGCCTGCTCCTGCGCGACGAGAGGAACCGGCATATTACAGACTACCTCGAACAAAACGCCGCCGAGCACAGCGCCGTCGCAACTGTTCCTTCCGAAGAACCTGCCCTATCCGATGAGCCCGTTCGATCCGATGAACCTGTCCGGCCCGAAGAGCCTGTGCCACCCGACGAGGCCAAGCCCGTGGTATACATCCCTGTTGACGGCGAGTGGCAGGGCTTTCAGAGCGTTGCGGCGGCGGAGGATGCGGCGCTTGAGGAGTTCCGCAAGGAGACGCGGAGGCGGGCGCGAAACTTCCGCATCACGGACGAGCATCTCGGCGAGGGCGGGGCCAAGGCGAAGTGCCGGGCGAACATCGAGGCCATCCAGCTGCTCAAATACCTTGAGAGAAACGGCTTTCAGGCCTCGCCAGAGCAGCAGGATAAACTCTCCCGCTACGTCGGCTGGGGCGGCATACCCGAGGTGTTCGACGAGAATAAACCCGACTGGTCTAAGGAATACGCCGAGCTGAAAGCCCTGCTCACGCCGGAAGAATACGATGCCGCACGAGGTTCGACGCTCAACGCGCACTACACCTCGCCCGCGGTCATCCGCGCCATCTACGAGGCCGTGGGAAGCATGGGCTTCGAGGGTGGGCGCATACTAGAGCCGTCGATGGGTGTCGGCAACTTCTTCGGCCTGCTGCCTGAATCCATGCAGGGCAGCCAACTCTACGGCGTGGAACTGGACAGCATCACCGGGCGAATAGCAAAGCAGCTCTACCCCGAGGCCAACATCACTGTCGCTGGCTTCGAGACGACAAACCGCCCCGGCTTCTTCGACCTCGCCGTCGGCAACGTGCCTTTCGGCCAGTACCAGGTACACGACCCGGAGTATGACCGGCTCGGTTTCTCAATACACAACTACTTTGCCGCCAAGATGCTCGACCAGGTGCGTCCGGGCGGTATCGTGGCCTTCGTCACCTCCCGCTACACGCTCGACGCCAAGGACGAGAGCGTCCGCCGCTACCTAGCCGAGCGCGGCGAGCTGCTCGGGGCGATCAGGCTCCCCAACAACGCCTTTCGTGCCAACGCGGGTACGGACGTCGTCTCGGACATCATTTTTCTCCAAAGGCGCGAGGCTCCGGCAACTGAGCTTCCAGAGTGGGTACACGTTGGCGAAAATGAGGCCGGCTTTGCCATCAACAATTATTTTTTACAGCACCCGGAGATGGTGCTCGGCACGCCTACCGCCGAGAGCACGCAGTACGGGCGGCAGGACTACACCGTCGCGCCCATCGAGGGCGCGGACTTGTCCGAGTTGCTTCATAAAGCCATTCAGAACATCCACGGCGAGTACGCCAAGCGCGAAATGGAGGAAGCAGAGCGTTCAGACATCCTGCCCGCCGACCCGGACGTGCGCAATTACAGCTTCACCCTTGTGGACGGCGAGGTCTATTACCGCGAAGGCGGCATAATGGTGCGCCAGGACGTGAGCGCCGCCATGACGGCGCGCATCAAGGGCCTGATGGAACTGCGGGACTGCACCCGGCGGCTCATACAGCTGCAAACCGAGGACGCGAGCGACGCCGAGATCGCCGCCGAGCAGCGGCGCTTAAACCGGCTCTACGACGCCTACACCGCCAAGCACGGCCTGATCTCAAACCGCGAGAATAAGCGCGCGTTCTCTGACGACAGCTCGTATTACCTCCTCTGCTCCCTTGAAATTCTCAACGAGGACGGGAAACTTGAGCGCAAGGCAGATATGTTCACGCGCCGCACCATTCAGCCGCACCGCCCGGTGGAGCACACCGAGACGTCAGCGGAGGCGCTGGCCGTTTCGCTCAATGAGCTGGGCCGCGTGGACATGGAGTATATGTCCCGGCTTTGCGGCAAGAGTGAAACCGAGATCGCCGCGGAGCTTTCCGGCGTCATCTTCCGAGTCCCCGGCACCGAGCGCTATGTAACCGCCGACGAATATCTCTCCGGCAACGTGAGGGAAAAGCTCCGCGAGGCAGAAGCGGCGGCGAAGGATGATGCTTCATTCAACATAAATGTAGAGGCACTAAAGGCTGCGCAGCCGCGGGAGCTGACCGCAAGCGAGATCGACGTGCGCCTCGGCGCGACCTGGATAGAGCCGCGCTGCATTGAGCAGTTCATGGTCGAGACCTTCCAGCCCACATACTGGGCCTCGCGCAGCATGGACGTGAGCTACTCTCCCTACACTTCCGAGTGGCACATAGATGGTAAGAGCGCCGTCGGCGCAAACGATGTGAACGCCTGCTCCACCTACGGCACCTCGCGCATGAACGCCTACAAGATACTCGAAAACACCCTGAACCTCCGCGACGTGCGCATCTACGACAAGATCGAGGACGCAGACGGCACCGAGCGCCGGGTGCTCAACGTCAAGGAGACCACCCTTGCCCAGCAGAAGCAGCAGGTCATCAAGGACGCCTTCCGCGACTGGCTGTGGAAAGATGCTGACCGACGGCAGACGCTTGTCGCCAAGTACAACGAGCTGTTCAACAGCACAAGACCGCGCGAGTACGACGGCTCGCACTTGACGTTCCCAGGCATGAACCCGGAGATAGAGCTGCGCGAGCACCAGCGAAACGCCATTGCACGCATCCTCTACGGCGGCAACACGCTTTTGGCTCACGAGGTCGGGGCAGGGAAAACCTTCACAATGGCTGCGGCGGCTATGGAGGCCAAGCGACTCGGATTGTGCAGCAAGCCTATGTTTGCGGTCCCGAACCACCTCACGGAGCAGTGGGCATCGGAGTTTCTGCGGCTGTACCCGTCCGCAAACATCCTCGTGGCCACGAAGAAGGACTTTGAGCCCGCCAACCGAAAGAAGTTCTGCGCCCGCATCGCCACCGGCGACTACGACGCGGTCATCATTGGGCACAGCCAGTTCGAGCGAATACCCGTTTCGCAGGAGCGCCAGGAGCATTTACTGCGGAGCGAGATAGAGGACATAACCGAGGGCATAAACCAGTTAAAGCGCAGCAGCGGCGAACGCTTCAGCATAAAGTCCATGGAAAAGACGAAGAAATCCCTTGAGGCGAAGCTCAAGAAGCTGCTGGACAGTCCCAAGGACGACGTCGTCACCTTCGAGGAGCTCGGTGTTGACCGCCTGTTCGTGGACGAGGCGCATTCGTATAAGAACCGTGCGAGGCGTTGCGCATAAGTCACAGTTGACAACTGTGGCGAAAAGCGCCATGCGAATGCACTTAGAAATAAGAAGCGTTCGCATAGAACTCAAATCCTGAAATCAGGGGTGAAAGTCCCCTGCCGTACGGAATCGAGGCCGGAAAGGAGGCTTCATTGACGCAGTGCGTCACACCGTGTAGGCAGTACGCGAGCTAATACTCCACTGTGCTGTATTCCTCTGCAAAGGAATATGGTACAAAGCGTGGTGAAGTCGTAACCTGAAAACCTAAACCATCCATGGATGGCATGGACAATAATGGTGCGGGCTTCCGAAACCTATGGCTACCCGTTAGGGAAAGCTATGCAGCATCGTGAGAGCTGACGGCATCCGAAAGGATGAAAATTGGGAAAAGCGTATGTGGCTGGTTTTTCTGCATATGCCCTGTGGATTGAAATATCCATACGGAATCATGCACTAACTGCGATTCAAAGCATGATTAGTTTTCCCCGGTGTAAGGTAGCAGCCTAAGGGTTTCAACTGTCGCAAGACAACAAGGATAAGGATTTGGGAACGTCTGAGAGCCTGTAAGGGGAGCGATGCAGCGCTGTGAACTTTACAGGAAGTCAGCCGTGCCATAGTAGTCTGCGGTTGGGTAATGCCAACTACACGAGGCTGAAATGCTTCACGGCGAAGGGCACGAGTCAAGTTGATCTACAAATTTCACAAAAACGAAAATCCATAACTCTCTGAAATATGAGTGACGAACCGCGAGGTGAAACCTTGTGCATTTAAACGTCAGATTTTCCAAAGAGTCAGACCTTAAAAGAATACAAGACCTGTTGTATGAGAAATCAGGCCAGAAGGTGTCCTTTACCGGGCTGTTGGAGGCAATGGTCAATGAAGTGACCATAGTTACGGCTATTCACAACATCAAGTCTAACAAAGGCAGCAAAACCGCCGGCGTAGACAAAATGAAAATCAACCGCTACCTTCAAATGCCAAAAGAGGAACTAATTCAGTTGATTCAGTCAAGTTTTCAGAATTATAAGCCAAAACCTGCCCGCAGGGTCTACATCCCCAAAAGCAACGGCAAACAGCGCCCCCTTGGCATACCCACAATGCTGGACAGGATAATCCAGGAATGCGTGAGAATCATCATTGAGCCAATATGTGAAGCCAAGTTCTACCCTCACAGTTATGGGTTCAGGCCATATCGGGCGCAAAAACACGCAATTCGGGATATAGTCAATGTCATTACTGCCGGATGCAGATCTCCGGATCAGCCTGTATGGGCAGTTGAAGGGGATATAAAGGGATGTTTTGACCATATTGACCACCGGCTGTTATTGCGGAAATTATGGCGCATGGGTATACACGATAAACGGGTGCTCAAAATTGTCTGCCAAATGCTCAAAGCCGGATATGTTGAAAGCGACTTGTATTATGCAACACGGGAAGGCACGCCGCAAGGCGGTATATTGTCGCCGTTATTATCTAATGTATATCTGAACGACTTTGACTGGTATGTGGGGCGCAAATACATGGAGCCCTATAGGCAATGTAAGCATAAGTGCAACGACACAAGGCGGCTTAAATGGGCTGGTATGACGCCCAAATACAATTTCCGCTATGCGGATGATTGGGTGTTGCTGACCTCTACGGAGCAGGAAGCGCTTCGTATGAAACGTGAACTGACAAAGTATTTTCATGTGAAAATGAAATTGGAGCTTTCTCAGGAAAAGACCAAAATCACGGACTTGCGCAAAGGTGGAATCCATTTCCTTGGATTTGTAGTGAAGGCCGAAAAGAAGCGCAAAACTCCCGACCCTAAGACATGGACGGAATATCTGGTAGGTAAACCGTTCCCGGACATGGAGAGGCTGGCAGTTAAAATTCGCAACCTTTCAAATGAGGTCAGGAATATATCTCTGTATACGCTTCCCAATACACGGGCGGCCCAGATACAGTATGTGAACTCCATCATTATGGGTATCGCGCAATACATACGGCCTTCTATCTGCTCCCACGCATTCCATGCCATGGACCGCAGGGTAAACAACACTGCGCTTGCGGTTTGGAAAAAGCTATACCCGTACAGCTATAACCAGATGCAAGTCCCTTTGCGCATGCTCTCCAACCTTCCTCATAGACATGAGGGGTATGACAGCAAAACATTTGCCATACAGATTGAAGGTCACTGGTTTGGCATTACTAATGCATTCATCACGCACAGCAAACATGAGAGTAAGCCGTTTGACCAGAAAATGACTCCATACACGGCAGATGGGCGACGACGGTATATAAACTATCGCTCTAAGCACAAGCCATTACCATATAACCGCCCGTCTATTAACACTCCTGAGGATATTATGCTGTCTGTATACGCCGACGGCAAATATAATTTCGAGTACTTCATGAACCGTGAATACGCCTTCAATCGGGACAAAGGCAAGTGCAAATGCTGCGGCGCCGTCTTTTCACAAACAGTTGTAAAGCACTGTCATCACGTCAACAACATGCTTCCACTTGACCGAATCAACAAAGTTCCAAACCTGGCATGGCTGTGTGCTCCTTGCCACCGCATGGTGCATAACAGCCCCATCCCACCAGATACGGATACCAAGACAGTACGTAAAATAAAGAAATATCGCGAAAAACTATCCAAGTGAAATTTGTAGGCATCCTGCACACCGCGAGGGTGCAGTGATGTTGAAATCAGTGAAAGTAAGTCAGCTTGATGGAACGCCGGGTGCGCTGAAAGGTGCATGCCCGGTGTGAGGTGGGGGAAAATTCGGAGATGGCATCAAAGAATTACCTATCACCATTCTACTACCACACGAAGATGCAGAACGTCGCCGGGCTTTCGAGCGCCGAGGCGCAGAAGTCTTCGGACATGTACATGAAATGCCGCTACATGGACGAGCTGACCGGCAGCCGCGGCATAGTGTTCGCCACAGGCACGCCGGTCTCGAACAGCATGACGGAGCTTTACACTATGCAGCGCTATCTCCAGCATGACACGCTGGAGCGTCTCGGCCTCGGTCACTTCGACTCGTGGGCGGCGAACTTCGGCGAGACGGTCACCGCGCTTGAGCTTGCGCCTGAAGGCACCGGCTACCGGGCGCGGACGCGGTTTTCCAAGTTCTTTAACCTGCCGGAGCTGATGAACCTGTTCCGCGAGGTCGCGGACATCAAGACCGCCGACCAGCTAATGCTGCCCACGCCCGAGGTCGTATACCACAACGAGGTCTCGCAGCCGACGGAGATTCAGCGAAAGCTCGTGCAGGAGCTCTCCGAGCGCGCGACGAAAGTCCATGCGAGGATGGTAGACCCCAGCGAGGACAATATGCTCGCCATCACGAATGACGGGCGCAAGCTCGGCCTCGACCAGCGCGTGGTGAACCCGCTGCTGCCTGACGAGCCGGGAACGAAGGTAAATAAGTGTGTGGACAACGTTTTCCGCATCTGGCAGGACGGGGCGGGCGAGAAGCTGACGCAGCTCATATTCTGCGACCTGTCCACGCCCGGCAAGGGCTTCAACGTCTACGACGATATAAAGGGAAAGCTCGCCGCCCGGGGCGTCCCGGAGAGCGAGATAGCCTTTATCCACGCGGCGGACACGGAGGCTAAGAAGAAGGAGCTGTTCGCAAAAGTGCGCTCCGGCAATGTGCGCGTGCTCTTGGGCAGCACGGCCAAGATGGGCGCGGGGACAAACGTACAGGACCGGCTCGTCGCCCTCCACGACCTCGACGCCCCCTGGCGTCCCGGCGATCTCGAACAGCGCAAAGGGCGCATCGCGCGTCAGGGCAATATGAACGAGACCGTCCATGTGTACAGGTACGTCACCGAGCGGACTTTTGATTCATATATCTGGCAAATATTAGAGAACAAACAGAGGTTTATCTCGCAGATCATGACCAGCAAAAGCCCCGTGCGCTCCTGTGAGGACGCGGACGAGACCACGCTGTCCTACGCCGAGGTCAAGGCATTGTGTGCGGGTGACCCGAGGATCAAGGAGAAGATGGTGCGCCCGTAAGGGTGCGTATGAAAGACCGCCTTTAGCAAGCGGTAGGTAAAGATATCCAGAAAGGACGGTGAAGCAAAATAACCTATCATCCCACGGCTTATCCGGATGGGGAAACCCGATGGGGAGTGTAGCATGCTGTTGTTGAGTAAAATCGACAGGTGTGCGGCGGTATATGAAGTATCCTAAAACCCGCCGTGCATGGGGATGAAAATCTGCGTATGAGGATGAAAGCTGAATTGCCTAAACGATAGCCAGAGCCGGGGGTCATCCCACCCTGCATACGAAAGGAACTGTAACGTATGCTGCTTCGTTGTCTGTTCTTCCATTTTGGACAGATGAGCGATATCCGAAGCACAGCAACCTCAAGACAGAGGTAAATGGCGAAAGTCGCATTCCGACAACGCAGAACGCTACTTTCATACGTGCTACCGGGGATAGCCTAAACCCAGAAATGGGCATGGCTACACAGCTTCCATAGTAGTCCGCTAACCCTGAATTGACAGGGAATGCCGTAAAAACGGATGCAGGTAATTCTGCTACATGGCGAAGGGAAGCAGTTTACACTTTAATACAAACAGAAAGGATGGTGCGTGAGGCACTATGAGAAATCCAATTGATGTATTGAATAGTCTAAGCGAAAAATCGAAGAATCCCTCGTACAGATTTCAGCGGCTTTACCGCAATCTGTACAACCCGGAGTTTTACATGCTCGCCTATAAAAATATCTACGCAAATGACGGCAGTATGACCCCGGGCATGGATGGTACGACTCTGGACGGCATGAGCAGCCGTAGAATTGACGGGATTATCGCATCCCTGAGAGACCACAGCTATCAGCCGAAACCGGCACGGCGGGAGTATATTCCCAAGAAGAGCGACCCAAACAAAAAGCGGCCGCTGGGTATCCCGTCTGCAAATGACAAGCTGGTACAGGAAGTCGTCCGTCTGATACTGGAAAGCATTTATGAGCCCAACTTCTCTGAAAACTCCCATGGATTTCGTCCACGGAAAAGCTGCCATACGGCGCTTCTCCATTTGCAACGGACATTCACCGGGGCAAAGTGGTTTGTAGAGGGTGACATCAAGGCTTGTTTCGACGACTTTGACCACCATGTGTTGATTGATATCCTGCGCCGCCGCATTGACGATGAGGCATTCATCGCCCTGATGTGGAAGTTTCTGAAAGCCGGCTACATGGAGCAGTGGGAATACCACAAAACCTACTCCGGTACACCCCAGGGCTCGGGTATCAGCCCGATTCTGGCAAATATCTATTTGAATGAATTGGACAGACACATCACGGAGTATAAGGCGGCCTTCGACTGCGGAAGCTCTACAAAGCGGAAAGTAAATCCCGAGTATGAGCGTATGCGTGGTACGATTAAACGTGCACAGCGCAGAAATGCAAAAATGTGGGACGAGCTGGACGAAGCGGAGCGGAAACAGAAAGCCGCTGAAATCAGGTACATGAAAACGGAACACAGGAAGCTGTCAAGGTCAGACCCCTTTGATGCAAACTACAAGAGCCTGCAATATATCCGCTATGCCGATGACTTCATCATTGGAGTTATCGGTAGCAAAGAGGATGCAGAAGCTATTAAGTCCGACTTGGCAAACTACCTGAGAGAGAAGTTGAAACTAACCCTGTCAGCAGAGAAAACCAAAATTACACATACGTCCGGATTCGCCCGTTTCCTCGGCTATGATATCACAGTGTCCAGAAGCCAGGAAGTGAAAAAGAGCAAAAAGGGCTATAAGTCCCGTGTGTACTCTGCGGTAGTAAAACTTTATACGCCGCACGAGAAGTACAAGGCAAAACTGCTGGAATTGGGAGCAATTCGTATCAAAAAGGACAGTGCCGGACAGGAATACTGGAAAGCCATCCACAGAGGGAAACTTATAAACAGGACAGATATTGAAATTCTCAGCAAATACAACGCAGAGGTCAGAGGGCTGGCAAATTACTATGCGCTGGCATGTAACCCCACGGCGTTAGCACACTTCTCCAGTCTCATGAAGTACAGCATGCTGAAAACCTTTGCTGCAAAATACCGAACAAAGGTAAGCAAAATCAAAGCTCGGTATGTCAAAAACGGCAATTTCACTGTTGCGTATGAGACAAAATCCGGGATGAAAGAAAGCGTGTACTACAACAAGGGGTTCAAGCGCAAGACCGAGCCTTTCTTCGGTCAGGTTGACCTCTTGGAGACCTATAAGAAGTACGCTAAACCCAACGGACTTCTGCGTAAACTCAGAGCCAAAACCTGTGAACTGTGCGGAGTAATCTGCGATGACCTTGAGATTCATCAGGTGAAGCGGCTCAAAGGCCTTACCGGAAATACGGCGTGGGAAGCCGTCATGCTATCTCGTCACCGTAAAACGCTGGCAGTCTGTCCTGCCTGTCACAAAGAAATTCATGCTTCGATTAAATCGTAAGATGAACGTAAACGGAGAGCCGTGTGCGCCGAGAGGTGCCCGCACGGTTCGGGAGGGAGTCGGGATTCCCGGCTTACCTCATGACTTGGACGTGCAGGTCGCAAAACTGCGGCTGCTCAAGTCCAGCCACCAGAGCCAGAAGTACCAGCTCGAGGACAGGCTGCTGCAATACTACTACCCGCGTGAGATAGCCGCGACGAAAGCAGCCATCTCGGGCTGCGAGGCGGACATAAAGACGCGCGACGCCCATCCCGCGCCAGCTGACGGCCTCGCCGGCATTGAACTTCAAGGGCAGCACTACGACGAGCGCGTCGCCGCGGGCGAAGCACTTTTGAATATCCTGCCCACGGTGCAGGACACGCAGCCCGTTCACGTCGGCTCCTTCCGGGGCTTCGACGTAGAGGTCTCACTGGAGGCCTTCGGCAAGCACGTCCTCACGCTCAAGGGAGCGCTTGAGCACCACGTCGAGCTGGGCGCGGACGCGAGAGGCAACATAAGCCGCATTGAAAACACGCTGACGGCGCTGGACAAGAAGTTGGGCGCTCTCAACACGCGCCTCTCCGACCTTGAGCGTCAGGTCGAGAACGCCCGCAAGGAGCTGGAGAAACCCTTCCCGCAGGAGTACGAGCTGCGCGAAAAGTCTGCCCGGCTGGTCGAGCTGAACGCCGAGCTGGACATGGAGAACAACGCCGAGCCGCAGGAGACCGAAAAGCCCTCGGTCCTCGCCAAGCTCAAGGAACCGATACCGCTGTATGAACCCAAAACTCATCAAGTAAAGTACGAGGAGGCTTGCAGATAAATGGACAAGTTGGAGCAGCTGCTCACCAAGATGCATTCTGAGTTTGCCGAGTATGAAGCCTGGCTGTTGCGGCAGCCGGCGAGCGTCATACTCGAAAACGCCTTTCAATACACGACCAAGCAGGACATTCTGATGCACGCGGAGTCCGCAGAGCTGTCTCCGGCGCAGCTTGAAACGCTGCTGCGCTTGAAGGCCCCGCTTGAGGAAGTGTTCGAGACCTACCGCAATACGGACAGCGACCTTCTGATGATAGAAATGCACGACGCCATGGAGACCTGCGCCGACGATGCTATGGCCGTTCAACGAACGGCCCCGGTCTACACCAAGACGCCGGACTACGCCCGCGAGCACGGCGAGCTGGACAAGTACCGCGAATCCAATCGCCTGAACGTGCTATGCAAGGAGGCTATAGAGCAGTCTGTCCGGGACAACTACCGGGACAACCACCTCGACGCCGACGCCGTCTGGCGTGACGTCACCGCTCAGTTCGGCAGCAAACGCGCCGCCTTTGTCCTCGCTATGACCGTGCGAGAGAAAGACTACGACGGGCGCTTTTCGCGCGAGAATAAAGCCTGGGCAAAGACCCAGCCTCTCCCGCCCGACCCGGAGCGCCGGGGCCTGTATTGCAGCTATGTCGTGGACAAGGCCCACCCCGTCCTCACCGACGCCCTCGTCACCCACGCCCGCCGCGAGCTGGAGAAAAAGCCCTCGGTCAAGGAGAAGCTGCAAAGCGCCGAAACGCCGCCGAGGTCTGCGGCAAAGGCCGCAGTCCCGGAGCTGTGAGATGGAGACTGGGCGCAAACGCAATCGCCGCCTCCGCTTCTGGGTTGATGATGCGGAACTGGCGGCGATCCGGCAGAAAATGGCCGAGGCCGGCACCGTGAACATGGCGGCCTACCTGCGCAAGATGGCCATTGATGGGCGGATAATTTTGCTCGACATGGCAGAAATAAAAACGCTGGTGAGCCTTCTCAGACGCACCAGCGCAAATGTAAATCAGATCGCCAAGCAAGTAAACACATCAGGTCGCGTGTATGAGAACGACCTTGCCGAGATCCAGCACCGCCTTGGCGACGTGTGGTTGGCAGCAGACGCGGTGCTGCGCAAGCTGGCGGCATTGGAGTAAACTGCAAACTCTTTTTTAAAACACGATGTTCTTAAGCGCTTGATACTCTTCCTTGCTTATTCGCCTAAAGTGCACTCTACCTAGGCTTTGGCTTTTAATGCCCGCATACCATCCTCCTAACTCATTAATGCTTCCTGTGGTCTTGTCCCATTTCAGGACACAGAAACCGTCAATATGTCTGCTCTCTTCAAACATATTATCAGCACCTTTAAACCAATAGAACAGCACTCCTGTCTTTTTTTCCGCATCAAGATACTGTATTTCTGTAAGCCTTGACATAAAATGGCGTTTGCACCTTCCGGCGATTATTCTGTATCCTTCTATGTAAAGCTTGGTACCCTTAAACCGAGTTCTTACAACTCTCGTTACTTCAGCACGTACAAATTCCTTCGGATAAGATGATTGCTCCACAACACGAGGCTCATTATAGTATTTCCAATAGCCAACCATTCCATGATATTTGTACCATGCCTGACAGCAATCTGTGCTAATAAGGCCAAGAACTAGTGAAACTAAGGAAATGGCGGCAAAAAGCAACCCGCTCCTTGTGTTTTCTTCTGTAAAAGCAGATGCTATAGTTGTTAT
>UMHQ01022602.1_pt1 | contig 13800 bp, 12 predicted proteins | sample 1965531 | NCBI WGS metagenome assembly UMHQ01 (sample SAMEA4836098, study PRJEB28245) | human gut metagenome | biome: gut microbiome; material: fecal sample | place: Denmark | collected 2008
GCCCGCGCGCCCGCGCCGCCGCGCTGCGCATCATGTCCGTGGCAGAGCCAAGGCCCGCGGCGGCCACGCGCGGGTCAAGCCTGCTCACGAGCTCGCTCGCGGCGTCGCGCGTGCGCTCGTAGGCCTCGGCGGCTCCTTCGACCACGGAGTCCGGAAGCCGCTCGAGCATGCGGTCGGACGCCTCGCCGAGCGACTCGTCGAGACCGATCGAGATCTCGGTGCGCAGCGACTCGAGCTGCGCGGACAGGCGCCGCCAGCTCGCCATCGCAAACACGAGGTCAAGCGCGAGGACCACGCCCAGAAGCATCGCCACCACCGCGAGCACAACTGCCGGCAGCGCCGCGAGCCCCGCGAGAAGCGCAGGCTGCGTCACGCGACACACGAGCGTGGCGCCCGCACCAAACATGAGGAACCCGTACAGGCACACGCGCCCGTGGATGTTGAGCGGCTTGTCGTCGTAGTTCCAGAAGCGCGCGCCGCATGTCTTCTCGAGCGCCACGCCCACAACGTACTCGAGCGCGCAGCACGCCAACCCCGAGACGAGAAACTGCGCCACGGGGTTCTCGACCCCGCGCAGGAACAGCCAGCAGAACAGGCACCCCACGCCGTAGATGGGGCAGATCGGCCCCAGCAGAAAGCCGCTGTTGGAGAAGCGCCCCTGGTTCATCATCGAGCAGACGGTGGACTCCCACAGCCACCCGCCAAAGCCATAGACGAGAAACGACAGGAACAGCCCCGAGAGCGGGGCCTGCGACACGGACGCGGCAACGAGCGCGGGCACGTCGGCGGGCATCATCGGCTCCCCTCCCCCTTGCGGTCAGCCGCAGAGGCGCGCCGACCGATCAGGCGAGACAGCGCTGCCACACGCGGCTCGACGGTCTCGTGCAGGGCGCACACCTTGTCGGCGCAGCACACGATCCACGCCTCGCGGCACGTGGGCGGCACGGGCACGAGCGGGAACATGTGCCTCACGATGACGTTCTTCTCCCGCGGAGTGAGCGCAAAGTCGTGGCTCGCGTTCGCAAGCGCAAAGAACGGGTGGCGAAAGCCGTGAAGGCGATGGCTGGGATCGGGGTCGTGCCAGTCGTAGAGGAAGTAGTCATGGAGAAGAGCCCCGCGCACGAGCGAGGCACGGTCCACGCGCACGCCCAGGCGCGCGAGGGCGTCTGCCATACGGCAGCTCTGCTGTGCCACCGACACGACGTGGTCGTAGACGCTCACGTCGCCGTGCTGGATGAAGGCCCGGCACTCGCCTAGCCTGCCGTCGCGCTCGAGCCGCGCGGCCTGCGCCGCAACCTCTTCCGTGACCCCCATGGCCCTCCCCTCGTCTTCTCGCCCCTAAGCCTACCAGCCCAGGCCCGCCCCAGAGGGGTCAGGCCCCTTTGGGACACCCCCCCTGGGACGCCCCGTTGAGACCGTGTCCCCGTCTTGTGCGTCCGTTAAACCGCCCGTCTCGCGCGTCGACACGGGCCGCTCACCACTTTTGTCCCCAAATGTGCAAAGCTATATGTTTGCAAACGCGAGATGCCAGGGCGAGCGAGGAGGGTGCATGTATCTCGAGCACATCGAGTCACCTGCGGACGTGAGGGAGCTTCCCGCCTCCGCCATGCCGGCGCTGTGCGCAGAGATCCGAGACGCCATCATCGCAAGCTCGGCCAAGGTGGGCGGCCACGTGGGCCCCAACCTGGGCATCGTCGAGCTCACGGTGGCGCTCCACCGCGTGTTCAGCTCCCCCACCGACAAGCTCGTCTTCGACGTCTCGCACCAGACGTACGCCCACAAGATGCTCACGGGCCGCGCCTGGAACTACCTGGACGAGGACCGCATGGGCACGCTCTCGGGCTTCGCGAGCCCCGTCGAGAGCGAGCACGACCACTTCTCCATGGGCCACACCTCAACCTCCGTGAGCCTCGCCTGCGGCCTGGCCCGCGCGCGCGACCTCGCGGGCGACACGTATGACGTCGTGGCCGTGATCGGCGACGGGTCGCTGTCGGGCGGGCTGGCCTTCGAGGGCCTCGACGACGCCGCGCGCCTCGCCACGAACCTCATCATCGTCGTGAACGACAACGAGTGGTCCATATCCGAGAACCAGGGCGGGCTGTACGCCGCGCTCGCGCGCCTGCGCGAGACAGGCGGCACGGCGGCCAACAACCCATTCCGCGCGCTGGGGCTGGGCTATGCCTACGTGGAGGACGGCAACGACGAGCAGGCCGTCGAGGCCGCGCTTCGCGGGCTGCGTGGCTGCGCGCGCCCGACCGTTCTGCACGTCCACACGCACAAGGGGCTGGGCTTTGCCCCGGCCGAGGCAGACGAGGAGAGCTGGCACCACGTGGGGCCGTTCGACCCCACCACAGGCGAGAAGCTCAGCGGCGGGCGCGCGAGCGGGGGCATCGTTGCCACCAAGCCTGAGACCTACGCGGACATCACGGGCGAGCACCTGCTGGCCCGCATGGCCTCTGACCAGCGACTTATTGCCATTTCGAGCGCCACGCCCTACATGATGGGCTTCACGGCGCCGCGCCGTGCGGCGGCCGGGCGCCAGTTCGTGGACGTCGGCATCGCCGAGGAGCACGCCGTGACGCTGGCCGCCGGCCTTGCCGTGGGCGACGCGCACCCGGTCTACGGCGTGTACGGGACGTTTCTGCAGCGCGCCTACGACCAAATCTGGCACGACGTGTGCCTGAACGCGGCACCCGCCACCATCCTCGTGTTCGGCTCGAGCGCGTTTGGCACAACCGATGCCACCCACCTGGGCTTTTATGACATCGCGATGCTCGGCGACATGCCGGGCCTCACCTACCTCGCGCCCACGTGCCGCGAGGAATACCTCGCCATGCTCGACTGGGCGTGCAGCTACGAGGGCGGCCCCGTGGCCATCCGCGTGCCCGGCGCGGGCGTCGTGTCTCGCCCGGGCGTCGCGCTGCCGGCAGACGGCTTCGCAAGCGGGCTGCCCGAGGTCGTGCGAGAGGGAGCCGGCGAGGTGGCCGTTCTCGCGCTGGGGGCCACGCTGCCACTGGGCCAGCGCGTCTGCGAGCGCCTGGCCGAGAAGGGCGTGGACGCCACACTTGTGAACCCGCGCTATGCCTGCGGCATCGACCGCGACTGGGTGCAGGGGCTCGCTGCGAGCTTCCGCGTGGTCGTGACGCTCGAGGACGGCGTGCGCGACGGCGGCTTTGGCAGCCGCATCGCCTGCATCCTGGGCCCCACGGGCGTGCGCGTGCGTTGCTTTGGCCTCACCCATGGCTTCCCCGACCGCTACGAGCCGGCGGAGCTTCTCGAGGCCTGCGGCATGACCGAGGAGAACGTCATGGCCGAGACCCTCGCGCTGCTCGAGCGCTAGCGCGACGCTTTTGTATGCGCCAGCGTCATTGCTGCAGCGATTTTGCACGCTTAGCCGACTCCCAGCGTGCAAAAGCGCATCATTAACGCAACGGAGGCGTCCACGCAACCGGAGGGACCGCGCATAATCAAGCTCGTGCTCGCAGACATGGACGGGACGCTGCTGCCGTTTGGCGCGCGCGTGATATCGGAGCACACGCACCAGGCGATTCTCGCCGCGATCGACGCTGGCATCGCGTTTGGCCCCGCGAGCGGGCGCGACTACATCAACCTCGTCGAGCCCTTCGAGGCAGACGCGCAGATCACCACGGCCGGCATCTACGTCAACATCGACCACGTGCCGCTCGAGCAGCTGCGCGAGCAGTGCCTGGAGGCGTGCCCCGAGCTTGACTTCTCGCCGCCCGTCACGAGCTGTCCGACGCCGCCGACGACGCCGTGGCCCAGCTCCTCGAGCGCCTCGTGGCCAAGCAGGGATAGGACAAGGGAGGCCTCATGCGCATCATCGAGAAGCCCGTTGAATCGCCCCGCGGCCGGATCTGGGGCGAGCTCATCCTGCCAGACGCCATGCCGGGCGCGCTGGACGTGCCGCCGCCCCTCGTCATCTACTCGCACGGCTTCGACGCGGACGCGGATCACGCGCTCAAGTTCGCCGATGCCATAACGGCCGCCGGCCTCGCCCTCTATACGTTCGACTTCCGCGGCGGCGCCCAACACAGCCGCAGCGCGGGCTCTCCTCTCGCCATGTCCGTGCTCACGGAGTGCACCGACCTCACCGAGGTCATCGATGCACTCGTGCGAGACCCGCGCGTGGACCCCGAGAACGTCTTTTTGTTTGGCGCAAGCTTCGGCGGGCTCGTGAGCGCGCTCGTGGCCGCCCGCATGCCCGAGCGCATCCGCGGCCTGGCGCTCCACTACCCCGCCTTCTGCATCCCCGACGACATCCGCACCCGCTTCGCCGCTACCGTAGACGTACCCGAGACGTTCTTCTGTCTCAGCATGGACGTAGGACGGCGCTTCGCCACCGACGCCCTCGGGCTCGACCCCTACGCCGTGATCGGCGCCTACACCAAAGACGTCCTCATCACCCACGGCAGTGCCGACGACCTCGTGGACGTCTCGTACTCGCACCGAGCCGCTGACACCTACGCCCATGCCGAGCTCCACGTCATCGACGGCGCCGGCCACGGCTTCCAGGGGCCCGCGCTCGCCCAGGCCACGGCCCGGCTCGCGTCCTTTCTCGAGCGCCACGTGACCCGCTCTCAACCGCCCGCGGAATAGACCAATGCGCCGCAGCTCAAAGGCGCTATAACAACCAGCGGGGCTATCAAACATCCAACAAGAGAGGGGTCCCAATGGACATCAAGGACGTCAAGAGGGTCACCATCGCGGGCTGCGGCACCGAGGGCAGTCAGATCGCGTCGATGGTTGCGTACAAGGGCTTCGAGACCACCGTCTGGCTGAGGAGCGAGGGCTCCATCGAGCGCGCCCAGCCGCGCCTCGCGAGCGTCAAGAAGCAGATCGTGGACGTGCTCAACGCCTGGAAGACCGAGCCTTCCGCCTACTGCCGCGGCCTGTCCGACGACCGCGACCTCACGCCCGAGCAGATCGACGCGCTCGTCGCCCAAGCCGAGGAGCGCCTGCCAAAGATCCACCTCACCACGAGCCTCGAGGAGGCGTTCGGAGACGCGGACGTCGTCATCGAGTGCATCAACGAGGACCCCGCGCAGAAGACCGACCTCTACGAGAAGATCGCGCCCGTGATGCCCGAGCACACGGTGCTGCTCACGGACTCCTCGACGTTCCTGCCCAGCACGTTCGCCGACGCCACCGGCCGCCCGGACCGCTATCTCACGCTTCACTTCGCCAACCAGATCTGGCGCAACAACCTCACCGAGCTCATGCGCCACGACCGCACGAGCGACGAGAGCTTCACGCTGGCCGAGCAGTTCTCCTACGCCATCGGCATGATTCCGCTCAAGCTCAACAAGGAGCAGCCGGGCTACATCCTGAACACGCTGCTCATCCCCTGGTTCCGCGCCGCGCTGCAGCTCGTGGCCACCGGCGTGAGCGATCCGGCGACCGTTGACCTGTGCTGGGAGCTCGACACGGGCGCCACGAAGGACCAGACGCCGTTCCGCAAGCTCGACAAGGTGGGCCTGCCGCTTGCGATGCACATCATGGGCATGCAGCCCGGCGCCGACGACCCCACGACCGTCAACGGCCAGATCGTGGCGCTGCTTCGCGGCTACGTCGAGGCGGGCAAGACCGGCATCACCGTGGGCGAGGGCTTCTACCGCTACGACGAGAATGGCAACGTGATCGAGTAGCGGGACAGTGGGGACGGGTTCGTTTGTCCCACTTTGGGACGGCGCACCGCGATTCGCCGTCTGGTTTCTGCGCGGTCTTGCGCCCCTGGGGCCGAGGGCTGCGTCAGGACCAGACGGCGTTTGCTATTTCAGTTCCAACCTAGTTTCGTGATAGTTCCAAACACAAAAGAGGTCGGAAGCACTTGGCTTCCGACCTCGTAACATTTGGTCGCGGGGGCAGGATTTGAACCTACGACCTTCGGGTTATGAGCCCGACGAGCTACCAGACTGCTCCACCCCGCAATATGTGAGTGCGCGTTTGCGCAAAAAGAGAATATACGCGCCTCATTGCCCCTCGTCAACAATGTGAAGGCATCTCCACAATTCGGTGCGCACGGACCACGCCGCCCTACTTGTTCTCGATGCTCCCGATGTTCTTGAGCTCGATCGAGATGAGGCCGTTCTCCTCGGTCGAGAACTGGATGAACTCCGGGTCGTCGCCGTACTCGGCCGGGAACGACACCTCGATACCCGTGTCCGTCACAATCCTGTGGCAACGCACGCGCTTCTGAGCCACGGCCCTGCGGTCCACGGCCACGCGCTCGGGCAGGTGCCTCACCTCGGCGGCCGTCTCGAACGCCTTGCGCGCGGGCTCGGAGTCCTCGAAGACCTTCTCGGCCAGGCCATCGCGCGAGAAGGAGTCCTGCTCGTCGACCTGCTCGGCCACGTAGGCCTTCGCCTTCGACAGCGCCAGCGCCGCGTTGGCGCCGTGCTCCTCGGCCACCTGCTCCACAATCTCGGTCACGCAGTCGATCGTCTCGCGCGCGCTGGCCTCGGAGCTGCACTGCAGCAGCCCCTCCGGCAGCACGAGCACGTCCTGCCCGTCGATGGAGCGCGGCTTGTCCACGTAGGAGATCTCCAGGTTGTCGGCGCGGACAATCGCCCAGCTCGCGAGCTTCTGGGTGGCCGCCGGCAGCACGCCATAGCGACGCACGATGTCGCAGCTCACCATGGAGCCGGCCTGGCTCACGTCGTGCACGAGGGCCTTCTTGCCCTCGAGCAGGAAAAGCCCCAGGTAGCGAGTGTCGTCTCCGTCCATGAAGTCCGCAACGAGCATGTCGGTGCTCTTGGCGCCGTCTGCGCGCTGGATCTCACCGAAGACGAAGCTGGCCATCTCGGCCGTGAGGGGCACGAACTCGTCGGCCCCGTGGAGGTAGCGGCTCACCTTCGTGGCCAGCGCGTTGTCCGTGCCAAAGTTGCCGTGGCGGCAGTCCGTGGAGCCCAGGGCCTTGCGGCAGATGCTCTGCACGTAGGACTTGACGGGCTTCACCTCGAGGTCGAGCTCGGCCTTCGACAGCACGCTCACGGCGGAGTCGAGGTCGAGAACGTGCAGGACGGCCTTGTTAAGGCGGACGATCATGCGTGCCTCCATGGTCTGGTTTGGGTGCGTTTGCCCGGCGCGCCGCGCGGCGGCCGGAAGGCGGGCATCCACTATAGCGCGTTGGGAGAGAACCGCGCGGGCATCGTGCTCGCGAGCTCCGAAAGGCGTTTCTGCAAAAAAGAGGTGAGGTTTGTGCGATGCGCCGGGCCTTCGTACCAGCGATATGGGTTAGTTTCCGAACGTTTCTAACATTTTGTTCGGGAACTCAAGTCTTCAAGCGAGTGCAGACGGCGAAGGATGACGCAATGCCGCCAAATGGAGCCCCCACACCGCACAAACCTCACTCGTTTCTTGCACGAATGGGAAAACGAACGTGGGCGCACGACTTGCACAAGGACTCTTTGGCAGTTTTGGGCCTCGAGTGTGCGGTTGCGGGGCGTCACGATGTCACAAAACCAATCGAGAGCGCGGTTGCGGGAGCCACGCGGGACCGATCGACGTCCCGCACGGTCCAGTTCCCGAACGATTTCACCAAGTCGTTCGGGAACTCACCTCGCAGCGACGGCACCACCGCACTCTCGGAGCCAAAAACTGCCATGCATCGCACACCCAACGCCTTTTGTGACATCAAGCCAGCCGCCAACCCGACCCGCCTGTCTCCCGGGCGGCTAAAACGGGAATACCAGCCCCTAACGACCACGACTTGGAGGCTCATCATGGCACGCACCCTCATCCTCGTTCGTCACGGCAAGGCAGAGAAGCCCCGCCTCGGCCTCGCAGACGCGGACCGCGCTCTCGTCCCAGGCGCCGACGACGCGCTCGAGGCCACCTACAAGACAACGTTCTCCCTGCTCAGGAGCACAGACTCCGCGGAACTGTGGGTGAGCCCGGCGCTTCGCGCCCGCCAGACGGCGGCCCAGGTGTCGCGCGCGCTCGTGCGCAGCGGCGTCAAGCTCGAGACCGCCCGCGAGCTCCCCTGCCTGCTCGAACAGGACGAAGAAGCGTTCCAGACCCTTCTCGAGCAGACGCCAGAGGACGCCTGCATCGTCGCCGTGGGCCACATCCCGTTCATGGAAGACGAGCTCACCGAGCTCACGGGCACCGTCCTCTCGTTCTCGCCGGGATCGGTCGCCGCCGTGCGCCTCACCGACTCGCCGCGCCACGCGGCCTCGTCCGGCGAGCTGCTCTGGTTCGTCCGCGGCCCCAAGGTGGAGTAGGCGCGCGGGGTCGGCAACCCCGGCCGCGCGCCGGCCCGCGCGGCCGCCGCACACTTCACACCAGCGCAACACATGCCCGCCCGCAGGTGCGCTAAAGTTGATAGCCACGTTTTGAGCGCACCCACGAGCGGAAGGCATCCCACTCACCATGAGCGACACCAACAAAGTGCAGCTAGACACCGGAGTCGACACCGCAGACGTCATCGATGCGCAAGACCCCGTCCTCGTCGAGGAGCAGGCACACCTCACCCAGATCTACGCCAAGCTCTCCGCCATGCGAGACGAGCTCGCCGCCGAGCTCGAGCACGGACACGAGGGCGCCGCCGCGGACCTGCGCGCGCTGTCCGACGAGATCCGCCCCGACTTCGGCGGCGCCGCCGACGAGGTCATGGAGACGCTCGCCGCCATCGAGACGCTCAACTCCGTCATCGACGCCTACAACCAGTACCACGACTTCTCCGTCGACAAGCTGCGCCGCCTGCTGCTGCTCCTGCGCCAGCCCTACTTCGCCAAGGTCCGCCTCAAGATGGCGCCCGGCCGCCCCGCGCGCGACGTCTACATCGGCGCCGCCGGCATGACCGACGAGCGCAGCCGCCCGCTCATCGTGGACTGGCGTAACCCCGTCGCCGAGACGTACTACAACCAGGAGAACGGCCAGACCAGCTACACCGTCAACGGCCGCGCGCGCACCGTCGAGCTCGAACTTCGCCGCCAGTTCGACATCACGCGCAACCACCTCAACACCTACTTCGACACCACCGTCGCCATCGAGGACTCGCTTTTGCTCGGCGCCCTTCGCCGCCACCACTCCGAGAAGCTCAAGGACATCACGGCCACGATCCAGCGCGAGCAGAACGAGGTCGTGCGCCACGAGGACGTCCCGGCGCTGCTCGTGAACGGCATCGCCGGCTCGGGCAAGACGTCGGTCATGCTGCAGCGCATCGCCTTCCTTCTCTACCGCGAGCGCGAGACGCTCTCCCCCAGCCAGGTGCACCTCTTTGGCCCCAACGCCGTGTTCGAGCACTACATCGACAACGTCCTGCCCTCCATGGGCGAGGCGAACCCCCAGGTCTACACCTGGCGCGACCTCTGCGAGGCGCAGGGCGCCGGCGGCCGCGACCTGGGCGTGGACACCGACCCGGCCTCCCTCGAGCAGCTCGAGGGAGGCATGGGCTCGCTCACCATCACCGTCTCCGACCTGCGCGAGATTCGCTGCGGCGACACGGTGCTGCTCAAGGCCAACCAAGTCGAGGGCGCCGTGGACAAGTTCGCGCGCTTCGGCGTGGGCCCGCGCTTCTGCGCGCTGGTCACCGACGACCTGCACGACCGCGTGAGCCGCCGCATCGCGAGCATGGCCCGCGACGAGGAGCTGCAGGAGGAGATGCTCGGCCTGGACGTGGACGACCAGGTGCGCTTCTTTGGCGAGACGGTCAGCCCCGAGAACGAGCAGGAGACCGCGGCCCTCACCCGCCGCTGGCTCGAGCAGCGCTACGCCGCCGCCCACGACGAGGTCGACCGCCTGGCGTGGCTGCGCCTCGACCGCATCGCCATGCGCATGCTGGGCAAGCCCAGCGTGAGCGCCAGCGAGTGGCTCTACCTGCGCCTTCTCGTGACCGGCCGTGGCGACACGGACGCGCGCTACGTCATGATCGACGAGGTCCAGGACTACACGGCCGCCCAGCTCATGGTGCTCGCCCGCCACTTCAGCCGCGCGCACTTCCTCATGCTCGGCGACGAGCACCAGGCCATCCGCGAGGGCACGGCGAGCTTTGCCCAGATCCGCGAGCTGTTCGGCCGCACGCACGGACATGTCGACGAGTGCCGCCTGCTCACGAGCTACCGCTCGAGCCCAGAGATCACGGCGCTGTTCAGCGGCCTCGTCGAGCACGACGAGCCCGTGAAGCTCGCAAGCGTCCACCGCTCCGGCGTGGCGCCGCGCATCGAGGCGCTCGCGGACCGCGACGCCTTCCTCGATGCCCTGCGAGCAGAGGTCGCGGCAGCCCACGACGCCGAGGGCCTCACGGCCGTCGTGGCCGCGGACGACGGCGCCGTGAGCTGGCTCGCCAAGCAGCTCGGGGACGCCGTCGACGTCATCAAGAACGACCGCGAGCTGCCGGCCGCCGGCGTCGTGCTCATGTCGCTGCGCCTGGCGAAGGGCCTCGAGTTCGACCATGTCATCATCCCCGACGCCAGCGCCGAGACCTACCCCGACGCCCCGCTCTCGCGCCGCCGCCTCTACACGGCCGTCTCGCGCGCGATGCACGAGGTCACGCTGCTGGCGCAGGGCGAGCTCACCCCGCTCGTCTCGGCATAGCTCAGGAGGCAATCCTTGAAGATCCGCAACGCAAGGCCCGCCGACCTCGATGCCCTTCTCGGCATCTACGCCGCCGCGCGCCGCTACATGGCCGAGAACGGCAACCCCACCCAGTGGGCCGACGGCCGCCCCTACCCCGACGAGCTCGCGCATGCCATCGAGCAGGGGTCGTGCCTCGTGGGCGTGGACGAGAACGACGCCCCGCACTTCGCCTTCATGCTGTTCGCCGAGCCCGACCCCACGTACGAGACCATCTACGAGGGCTCCTGGCCCAACGACGCCCCCTACGTCACGATCCACCGCGTCGCAAGCGACGGCACGGGGCACGGCGTGTTCGCCAGCATCGTGGCCTACGCGCGCGAGCACGCCGAAGCGCTGGAGCTGCACGACATCCGCGTGGACACGCACGAGGACAACAAGACCATGCAGCACCTCATCGCCAAGGCGGGGTTCTCCTACTGCGGCATCATCCACCTGGCCGACGGCGACCCCCGCCTGGCCTACCAGCTCTCGTTCTAGAAAGGTCCGCGCACGCATGACTGACGGCAACACGACGACCCAACAGGCACTCGACGAGCAGAGGAGGCTTCTCGAACAGCGCCTCCCCATCGACTTTCGCGAGGTGCGCTGCCTTGGAGACATGGAGCTCCTGAGCGTGGAGCCGCGCAGGATTCGCCTGCGCACGCACGTTGCCGACGACGCCCTCAACCCGCGCGGCTTTGCCCACGGCGGCTGGCTGTTCACGCTGTGCGACGCCTCGAGCGGCGCGCTCGTGTTCTCGCACGGGCTGGACTGCGTGACGCAGAACGCCTCCATCAACTACCTGCACGGTGGCTGGCCGGGCGACACGGTGGACATCGACGTGCGCGCGCTGCACTGGGGCCGCACGACCATCGTGAACGAGGTCACGCTCACCAACCAGGACGGCCGCCCGCTGGCCGTGGCCACGATGACGATGTACGTGATGCACTAGACCGCTCACGGTGACAGCTTGGCCCCGCCCCCTGCCATTGGGGACGGGTTCGTTTGTCATGCCATTGGGGACGGGGTCAAACTGTCACCGACCCGCCCGCTAGCCCCGCGGTCGAGCGTACGCCGGGTTTGCCGCGCGGACGTCACCCGGATGGGCCGCACGCAGCAGCTCCCAGGCATGCTCCACCTCGTCGGGCACGTCCACGTGGGCGATGAACCCGGCGCCGCGCGGGCCATAGCCCGCCGCGTCGTCTCGCAGACGGGGCACCTCGCCCATGAGCAGGGCTCGATAGCGGTCCATGTCCCACATGCCCGCGGGCTTCTCGGCAAACGCAAGGCGCCCGTCCCGCGCGATGACGCGCACGCGGTACGCGGAATAGTTGATGGCCCGGACACCTGGCTCGCGCAGGCGTGCGATGGCGCCAAGCCTTCGCTGCATCGTGGCGTCCTGGATGAGCACGGCGCTCGCGGGCTCAATGCCATGGGCGCGCAGCAGCTCAAACAGCATCGTCACGTTGTTGCCGGAGTTCGTCGAGCGCCGCTCGAGAAGGTCTGCCGAAAGACCATGCCGCTCGCGAAGATAGGCCGAGAAGACGTCCGCCTCGGGAGCGTCGTTGGCAAAGCTCGCCTCGGGGCACAGCTCGCGCATGCGCTCGCGCAGCGTGGCCGTCGTGTGGCCCGCCCCTCCCACAATCACGTACGTACGGGCCACGCCCGCGCGCATGGCCTGGGCAAATGTGTCGCCACCAGCCACGATCGAGCCACCAAACAGCACGGCCACGTCTGCCACGCCGCCACTCACGCCCGCCTCGGCAAGCGCCGCGCGCGTGAGCGCAGGCGCGTCTCTGCGCGCCACGTAGTCGCCGATCACGTTGAGGCAGCGCGCCTCCTCGGCGGCCGTCAACTCGCCCTTCCCCGCACGTCCCATGAGCGTCACATCCTGCAGAGTTGGTCTCGCACGCGCCTGACCTCGCGGATCGCCTCGTCAACGCGACGCTGCGAGTCCTTGATCCGGCGCTGGGCGAACAGGTCGTTGATCACGTTGTCGCAGAACAGGTCGAAGAACTGCAGCACCCCGCCAAGCTCCACGTTGAGCCCCACGCCCTCGATGCCGTCGATCTGTCCCACAAAGAACTGCAGTGCGCGCTTGGCGGCGTCCACCTCGTCCTGGGCGTCGTCGATCTTGCGGTGCTTGAGCAGCGTCGTGGCAAAGCTGCCGCCCAGCATGTCCACGACGCCCCATCGGCTCGCGTCATCGAGAAGGTCCGCCGCGCGCTCGAGGTGCGCAAGGGCGTCGTTGGCCGCCCGTATGGCTGCGCCGATCCTTGCCTGGCTCGCGTTGCCTTGCATGCGTTCTCCTCGTCCACTCCCTGCCGTTTGCATGAAGAGTACCCAAATGGTGGCATAGTTGGTGCCCCAACGGAACGGCGGGTGCAAGGGAGGCACGATGAGAACAGTCGCATGGATGCTGGCCGCGGTCACGGCCCTTGGCGTATGCTGCCGGCTGCTTCCCGCCAGCCTCTCTGACCTGCCGTTTCTCCCGTGGCTTGCCTCGGTGACGCCCCTGTACGCCGTCACAGCCGCGCTTGCGCTCGCGTTCACGTTCGCGCCACGCGCCTGGCGGCATCGCCACGTGAGTCGCCGGATCATCCGCATGGCCGCCATCGCCGCGCTTGCGCTCGAGACCATGTGGCTGGTGCCGCTCGCCTCGCCCTCGGCGCGCGTGAACCAGGTGCTCGAGACCTCGGGCACCGCGCAGATTCGCGTCATGACCTGCAACGTCTACAAGGGAGCCGCCAGCGCCGAGAGCATCGTGGATGCCGTGCGCGAGCAGCACGTGCAGGTGCTCGCCCTGCAGGAGACGACGGTCGATTTCGTCGAGGAGCTCGAAGCCGCAGGCATCAACGAGCTGCTCCCCCACTCCGAGCGCTCCTCATCCGACGGCGTCTACGGCAACGGCGTGTGGAGCGCCTACCCGCTGGCAGACGTCGCGACCGACGAAATCGGCTCGTCCGCCTCGGCCATGCCGGCGGGCACGATCGAGGTCGCGCGCGAGGACGGCTCCGCGGCGCGCGTGCGGCTCGTCTCGGTCCACACGTGCTCGCCGGGCCCGGGCTACTGGGGCCTGTGGAGGCGCAGCATCGAGGAGATCGGCGTCGTTCGCGAGCGCGTCGCCACGGATAACGGGCTTGGCTACGTCCTTCTCGGCGACTTCAACGCAACGTATGACCACGCGCCGTTCCGCGAGATGCTCGGCGAGGGCGAGGCGGG
>UMHQ01025193.1_pt1 | contig 13761 bp, 7 predicted proteins | sample 1965531 | NCBI WGS metagenome assembly UMHQ01 (sample SAMEA4836098, study PRJEB28245) | human gut metagenome | biome: gut microbiome; material: fecal sample | place: Denmark | collected 2008
CCCCGCGCGCCCGGGGGCGCGCAAGAAACTCCCCCTTACGGGGAAAGTGAGGAACATTTTCATGATTTTCAAAAAATCCGGCCCGCCGGAATGGCTGCTCGTCTGTTTGGGCAACTACGGCAAGCAGTATGAAAACACCCGCCACAATATCGGCTTCATGGCCGCGGAGCGTCTGATCGACAAGCGCGATCTGCGCTGCAACCGCCTGCGCTTCCGCGCGCTGACGGAGGTCATCGAATTTGGCGGGGCGAATGTGCTTTTGATGATGCCGCAGACCTACATGAACCTCTCCGGCGAGGCTGTGGGCGAGGCGGCGCGGTTCTATAAAATTCCCGCCGACCACGTCATCGTCATCTCCGACGATATTTCGCTCCCGCTCGGCAAGCTCCGCGTGCGCGGCAGCGGCAGCGCGGGCGGACACAACGGCCTCAAGAACATCATCGCGCACCTCGGCACCGACGCTTTCCCGCGCGTCAAGGTCGGCGTCGGCGCGCCGGAGCACGACATTGTCGACTGGGTCATCGGCCCGTTCACGGCCAATGAGCGCAAGGTCATCGACGGTGTGCTCGACCGCGCGCTCGACGCGGCGGAGTGCATCATCACCGACGGTGTGAGCGCCGCGCAGAACCGCTACAACGGCTGAACGCTTTTTGCCGCCAAAATTTAAAAAATCGACATAGACTTTTTGCCAAAAGCCTATATAATAAAATGACTGACAACCACGGGCATGACCCGCCGCGGCTGCGGCGGATCTGCCCTTTTGCGCGCTGCGGAAGGAGGGATACGGCATGGCGCAGGGAATGAACAAACTCAATGAAGCGCTCGCGGCTCTTCCCGAGGTGCGCGAGCTGCTGCTCTCGCTCGACGCGGGCACATCGCCCATCGCCGTATCGGGCCTTTCGGGTGTGCACCGCGCGCAGCTTGCCGCTGCCGTGCGGCACAAGACACAGCGCCCGCTTTTGATCGTCTGCGCGGATGAAAACGAGGCAAACCGCATGGCAGGCGACCTGCACGAGCTGCTCGGTGAGGACGTGAGCCTGCTGTTCGCGCGCGAATGGCAGCTGCGCGACCGCGTGTTCGCCTCCCACGGCTGGGAGCAGCAGCGCATCGGCTCGCTGTGCAGCCTTGCCGCCGGAAAAGCGCCGATCCTGGTCGCGACGGTCGACGGCCTGATGCAGCGAACGCTGCCGCCCGACACGCTGCGCGGCGCGGTGACGGACATTTCGCTCGGCGACCGCTTTGATCTGAATGCGCTCTCGAAAAAGCTCGTTGAAAGCGGCTATACGCGCGCGGAAACGGTCGAGGGCGTCGGCCAGTTTGCGCTGCGCGGCGGCATTCTCGACGTCTGGTCGCCGCTGAGCGCGCCCGTGCGCATCGAGTTTTTCGACGATGAGGTCGACGCGATGGGCGAATTCGACGTGACGACCCAGCGCCGCACGCAGAACGTCAAATCCCTGACCGTCCTGCCCGCGGCAGAGGTACTGCCCGCCCTCTCGGACGGCGGACGCGAAAAAATGCTCGAGCGCCTTGGGCGCGCCGCGCAGAAAATTGCGAAAAAGGCCGAAGACAGCCCCATCGTCCAAACGCTGCGCAGCGACATCGAGAGGCTTCGTAACGACCTGCCGCTCGGCGGCATGGACCGGTATCTCGCCGCGTGCTACCCCGACGAAGTCTGCGCGCTCGACTATCTCTCGCCCGACACGCTCATCACCGTCAGCGACGGCATGCGCGTTTTGGAGCGCAGCAAGAACTACCACTGGGAGCTCTCCGAGGACGTAAAGCCCCTCATCGAAGAGGGCATTTTGTGCGGCGAATTTGCCGCGCTCGCGCTGAGTCAGGAGGCATTGAGCCACCGCATGGGCGCGTTCCCCGTGCTGCTGCTCGATTCGCTCCCCACGTCGCGCAATCTGCTGCCGCCGAGGGCCATCCTCAGCATGAACGCGCGCTCGCTGCCGTCGTATGGCGGCAGTCTGGAGACCGCCGCGGGCGACATGGAGCGGTATCTTGGCGCAGGCTGCGGCGTGCTCGTTCTCTGCGGCAACGAAACGCGCGCGAAAAACTTCCGGCGCCTTTTGGAAGAGCGGAACATCCGCGCGCAACTCAACTTGAAAAATGACCGCCTCCCCGCCCCGCACGAGACCGTCATCGGCCTCGGCGCGCTGAGCGCGGGCAGCGAATATCCACAATTAAAGCTCGTCATCCTGACCGAGGGCCAGCTGACCGCTCCCCTCTCCGGCAAGCGCGCGAAGGCGCGGCCGAAGAAGGAGACGTCGGCCCGCGCCGCGCTGCGGTCCTATGAAGACCTCTCCCCCGGCGATCTCGTCGTGCATGTCCACCACGGCATCGGCCGCTTTGCGGGCATCGAGCGCATGCGCGTCGACGGCGTGGACAAGGACTATATCAAGATCTGCTATGCGGGCAACGACAGCTTATACGTTCCCGCGACGCAGCTCGACATGGTGTCGAAATACATCGGCGGCCATGGCGAGGACGAGGATGGCCAGCAGCGCACGAAGCTCAGTAAGCTCGGCGGCACGGACTGGTCGCGCGCGAAAACGAAGGCGCGCGCCGCGGCAAAGGACCTTGCCAAGGGTCTCATCGCGCTCTACGCTGAGCGCCAACGCCGCCCGGGCTTCGCCTTCTCGCCCGACTCCCCGTGGCAGAAGGAATTTGAAGAGGCCTTCGACTACGAAGAGACCGACGATCAGCTCCGCGCCATCGCCGAGATCAAGGCCGACATGGAGCGCAGTACGCCGATGGACCGCCTGCTCTGCGGCGACGTCGGCTACGGTAAGACTGAGGTCGCGCTGCGCGCCGTGATGAAGTGCGTGCTCGACGGCAAGCAGGCGGCCATCTTAGTGCCGACCACCGTGCTCGCCCAGCAGCACTACGCGACGGCGCTGAACCGCTTCCGCTCGTTCCCCGTGCGCATCGAAGTGCTCTCGCGCTTCAAAACGCCGGCGCAGAAGAAACAGATTTTACAGGACGCCGCCGCAGGAAAGATCGACTTACTCATTGGCACGCACTCGCTGCTGCAAAAGAGTTTGCACTTCAAGGACCTTGGCCTTCTCATCATCGACGAGGAGCAGCGCTTCGGCGTAACGCACAAGGAAAAGCTCAAGGAGCTCTCGCGTCAGGTCGACACGCTGACGCTCTCGGCAACGCCCATCCCCAGAACGCTCAATATGGCGCTTTCGGGCATCCGCGACATGTCGACCATCGAGGTCCCGCCCGTCGACCGCCAGCCGGTGCAGACCTACGTCCTCGAGCATAACTGGAGCGTCATCGCCGACGCCATCCGGCGCGAGCTCGCGCGCGGCGGGCAGGTCTACTACATGCACAACCGCGTCGAGACCATCGACCGCTGCGCAGCCCAGCTCAAAAAGCTCCTCGGCGACGACGTCGCTATCGGCGTCGCCCACGGCAAGATGGACGAAAAGGGCCTGTCGTCCGTGATGCAGCAGCTCTCGGACGGAGAAATTCAGGTGCTCGTCTGCACGACGATCATCGAGACGGGCATCGACATTCCAAATGTCAACACCCTCATCATCGAGGACGCCGACCGTCTCGGCCTCGCCCAGCTGCACCAGATCCGCGGGCGCATCGGCCGCAGCGCGCGCCGGGCCTACGCCTATATGACCTACCGCGCGGGCAAGATCCTCACCGAGGTTGCGGCCAAGCGCCTGACGGCCATCCGCGAATACGCGGAGTTTGGCTCGGGCTTTCGCATCGCGATGCGCGACCTTGAGATTCGCGGCGCGGGCAATTTGCTCGGCCCTGAGCAGTCGGGCTATATGATGAGCGTCGGCTACGACATGTATTTGCAGCTCTTGGAAGAGGCTGTGCTCGAGCAGCGCGGTGAAAAAGCGCCGCAGCGCACCGAATGCTCGGCAGACCTCACAGTCTCGGCCAACCTGCCGGAGAGCTACATTCCCTCGGGCGAGCAGCGCATGGATATCTACCGCCGCATCGCGGCGCTGCGCACCGCCGAGCAGTCGCAGGAGCTGCTCGACGAGCTCATCGACCGCTACGGTGAGCCGCCCCAGCCGGTCCTCAAGCTCATGGATGTCGCGCTTTTGCGCGCGGAGGCCGTGCAGATCGGCGTGAGCGATATCTCGCAGCGCGGCAGCGAGATCACCTTCACCTTTGCCGCGTCCGAGGCAGTCCCCGTGGAGGCCGTGATGGCCCTCTGCTCGCTGCCGAAGAACCGCCGCCGGCTCACGCTCTCCGCCACGGGGACGGAGCCGAAGCTCCTGCTGCGTCTTACGCCAAACGAGGACGCATTGGATACTGCCTTGACGCTGGTCGGAGACCTGCATGTGAATAAGGAAGAAAACGAAAAAGAGGTAACATTATGATCAAGAAGAGATTGCTTTCGTTCCTTGGCGCGGCGGCCATCACCGCGGCGCTCACCTTTGCCGTCGTGTCGCTCTCGCCCTCGAACGGCTTCACCTCCGGCACGATGCAGGAGGGTCTCTGCTACGAAGCGACCGGCGTCGCGCCCGACGCGATCGTCGCAAGCCTGAACGGCAACGGCGCGAGCGCCGACCTTGTCGCATACTGGATCGGCTACGACGTGTCGTATCTCGACAGCTACATGCAGTATTACACCGGCTCGTCCATCAACTGGGACGACACCCTCTCCGACGGCATGAGTGTCGCCGACTATGTGAAAGCAAGCGTGCTCTCGTCCGTCAAGCAGCACTTGGTGCTTGAAAATCTCGCCAGCAAGTACGGCGTGACGCTTACCGCCGAGCAGGAGGCCGCCATGGCCGAGAGCGACCAGAGCTACATTGACCAGTACGGCAGCGAGGAAGCTTTTGAGGCCGAGATCGCCAAGCTCGGCATGCGGCGCGAGACCTATGACCGCGTCGCGCGCTCGAACTACCTGTATCAGAATCTCTATGAGCTCTACAATACCGAGGGCAGCGCGCTCTACGCCTCCGACGAGGACCTCGCCGTCTACGCCGCCGAGCAGGGCTACATCACGGCGGACCACATCCTGCTTGCGACGAAGGACATGACGACCGGCGAAGCCCTCACCGACGAGCAGAAGGCCGAAAAGAAAGCGCTCGCTGAGGAGCTCGTCGAAAAGCTCAATTCCTACACCGGCGACGACATCGCCTCCTACTTTGCCGAGCTCGCCGACGAGTACAGCGAGGACCCCGGCCGCGAGACCTATCCCACCGGCTACACCTTCACGACCGGCTCGATGGTGCAGGAGTTTGAAGACGCCGCCTACGCACTTTCCGAGGGCGAGGTGAGTGAAGTCGTCGAATCCAGCTTCGGCTATCACATCCTGCTCCGCCTGCCGCTCGACAAGGCCGCAGCCGCCGATGAGGTGCGCGACGATTACTTCACGAACTTCATCGCCGAGCAGATGGATTCCGCCGTCATCGCCACGAGCGAGGACTACGATAAGCTTGACCCGCAGACGATCTACGAGGCGATCGTCGCCGCGCAGGCGGAGGGTTAAATCGCAGCGCGGCGCACTGTACGGCGCTTGCGCCCGCGAGGGCGCGTGAGGGGCAGCCCGAAAGGGCTGCTTCCTTTTTGCGTCTCGGCAGGGGCGCTGCTTTTTTCCCTGCACCCTGCAGAGGACAAAATAAAAAGGAGACCTCTTTCGAGGTCTCCTTTTTATTTTCAGGGGTTAGCGGTGCTTTAGCACTTCTCGAAGATGGTGGCAACGCCCTGGCCGCCGCCGATGCAGAGGGTGGCAAGACCCTTCTTGGCGTCGTCGCGCTTGAGCATTTCGTGCAGCAGGGTGACGATGATACGAGCGCCGGAAGCGCCGACGGGGTGGCCGATGGAGATCGCGCCGCCGTTGACGTTGACCTTGCTCATGTCGAAGCCGAGCTCACGGGCAACAGCGATGGACTGGGCCGCGAAGGCTTCGTTGGCCTCGACGAGGTCGATATCGTCGATGGTCAGGCCGGCCTTCTGCATGGCCTGACGGGAAGCGGGCACGGGGCCGACGCCCATGATCTTCGGGTCGACGCCGCCCTGGCCCCAGCTGACGAGCTTGGCCATGGGCTTGAGGTTGTACTTCTTCACGGCCTCGCCGGAAGCGAGGACGATGGCGGCAGCGCCGTCGTTGATGCCGGAGGCGTTACCGGCGGTGACGCGCTGGACGTGCTTCTTGGTATCGGCTTCGTGGATGCCGGTGGGCTCGAAGGTGTGGACGATCTCGTCCTCAACGCCCTCGGGGCCGACGGGGAACGCGCCGCGCAGCTTGGCAAGACCCTCGGCGGTGGAACCGGCACGGGGGAACTCGTCCTTCTTGAACTCGACGATCTCCTTCTTGACCTTCACGGGGACGGGAACGATCTCATCGTCGAAACGGCCGGCAGCCTGAGCAGCCTCGGTCTTCTGCTGGGAGGCAGCGCCGAAGGCGTCGAGCTCTTCGCGGGTGATGCCCCAAACATCGCAGATGTTCTCGGCGGTGGTGCCCATGTGGTAGTTGTTGAACGCATCCCACAGGCCGTCCTTGATCATGGTGTCGACAAGCTTCTTGTCGCCCATGCGGGCGCCCCAGCGGGCGTCGGGAGCGGCATAAGGAGCGGCGCTCATGTTCTCGGTGCCGCCGCAGACGACGATATCGGCGTCGCCGGCGAGGATGGCGCGGCCAGCCTCAATGACGGACTTCATACCGGAGCCGCAGACCATACCGACGGTATAGGCGGGGACGGAATAGGGGAGACCGGCGCCCACGCCGACCTGACGGGCGACGTTCTGACCGAGACCGGCGGTCAGGATGCAGCCGAACATCAGCTCATCGACATTCTCGGGAGCGACATTCGCGCGCTTGAGGGCTTCCTTCACGACGATGGAGCCGAGCTGAGCGGCGGGGGTGTTCTTCAGGGAACCGCCGAAGGAACCGACAGCGGTACGGCAGCAGTTGACGACGTACAATTCTTTCATTTGACTTCTCCTTTAAAATTTGTAAATCCGGAATGAGATCCGATTTTCTTCGATTTTGATTATACACACAGGAAAATGAAAAATCAACTGCAAAGTTGCGAAAAATGTAGGCAATTTTGATTTTTTTCTTTCATTTCGTTAACTATTTAACAAGAATGAAGAATATCTTGCACCACGGGATCGTTTTGCACCCAAAGGCGCAGGGAAAGCAGCGCCGCTGGCGCTGCTTGGGATAAGGGGGCCATTCTCTCGCGTGAGACAATGGCCCCCTTTCCCGCGTCTCCACACGCTGTGGGAATAAAAAGCAGCAGCTCTGCCTGGCTGTTCCCCCGCGCCCAAGGGCGCAAAAAAGGGACGCCTCTTTCGAGGCGTCCCTTTTAATAAGTAGTTTCTACGAAACAGAAATAATTTAGAACTTGGGCTTCTGGGCCTTGACCTTGGGCTCCTGGCCGTTGCAGACGGCGACGATGTCGTTGGCGACGGAGGTGCAGCAGTTCAGAACGCTCTGCTCGGTGGTGGCGGCCATGTGCGGGGTCATGATGACGTTGTCGAGGTTGAACAGCTCGCGGCTGGACTCCTGAATGGGCTCATGCTCGAACACGTCGAGACCGGCCTGGAACAGCGTGCCGTCCTTCAGGCACTCGACAAGCTCGTTCTCCTTGATCAGAGCGCCGCGCGCGCAGTTGATGAAGGAAGCGGTGGGCTTCATCCAGCTGAACTGCTCACGGCCGATGGAGTGCTCGGTGGAGGGAACGACGGGCAGATGCACGGACACGAAGTCGGCCTGCTCCCAGACTTCCTTGGCGGTGGCCTTCAGCTCGCACAGATCGCCGATCTTGTCCTGCGTGAGGTACGGATCGTAGCCGATGACGTTCATGCCGAAGCCGTACTTGCACTTCTGCATGGCGAGCTGGGAGATACGGCCGCAGCCGATCATACCGAGGGTCTTGCCGCCGAGCTCATAGGTGTGCTCCATGCCCATACGGACGAGGAAGTTGCCGCCGCGGAACTGACGGTCAACGTAGGTGAAGCGCTTGGCGCACATGAGCATCAGCATGACAGCGTGCTCGGCGACGGCGTTGGCGTTGCCGGCAGGCGCGTAGACAACGGTGATGTCCTTGGCGTGGGCGTGGTCCATGTCGATGTTGTCGAGGCCGGCGCCCTGCTTGCCGATGACCTTGAGGTTCTTGCAGGTGTCCATCATCTTGGCGGTGATGGGCTCGGTGCGGCACATGATGGCGTCGGGCTGGAACTCGGCGAGCTCCTTGACGTAGGTCTCCTCGTCGTTATGGCTGCACAGCTTCACTTCAAAGTCGTTGGACTCGAAGATGTGCGTGGCCACCTCGTTGAGCTCGATGGTGTAGTAAACTTTGAACTTTGCCATGATAAAGATCTCCTCTCAAATTTTTATTTATTGAATCGCTAAATGATTTCATACGGTTTCTTCATTATACCTTGCGCTTTGCACAAAAGCAAGCGATTTTCAGAAAGATTTGCAAGAACTCATTCAAATAATTGAACAGCATCTTTCATTTTGACGATTCGCCGTCATGATTTTTGTCCCCTTCCTGCAATTTTCATTGCAAAACGAAAAAGCGCACAAAAGCGCTTGACAAACTACTACATATGTAGTATATAGTTATCAACGACAAATGTAGTAGATCATCTAAGGAGGTCATCCCATGGACGATAAAAAGAGACTGCCCGATGCGGAGCTTGCCGTGATGCAGGCCATCTGGGAGGTCGGCGGCGAGGTCAGCCGCGGCGATCTCGACGGCGCACTCGCGAGCCACGGCTGGAGCGCCAACACCGTCAACACCTACCTTACTCGCCTGTGCGAAAAAGGATTCCTCTCGAGCCGCCGCGAGGGGCGGAACAATTTGTACACGCCGCTCGTCTCAAAGGATAAGTACCTCGAATTTGAGAGCCGCAGCGTCCTGAAGCGGCTCTACGGCGGGTCGCTCGGCAGCTTTGTCGCGGCGCTGAACGCCGAAAAGCCGCTCGAGCAGAGCGAGATCGACGAGCTGCGGCAGTTTTTGGACGATATGAGCCGTTAAACGGAAATATAAGGAGGACGCACCATGGAAACATTTCTGCTGAATCTGTTGAAAACTTCCCTGTTAGGTTCCCTCGCCATTCTGGCGATGCTGGTACTCAAACCTCTCTGGCGCGAGCGCTACCGCGCGAAGACGCGCTGCTGGCTGTGGCTGGCGCTGGCGGTCTTTTTGCTGCTGCCGGTCGATTTTTCGGTGAAAAATGCGCCGGTGCAGGCCACGCCGCCCAAGGACTACACCCTCTTTGTCGGCACGGATAAGACAGCCATCCAATCGACCGACAACCTGTTTGGCGACATGGCCGAAAAAAGCGGCCAGTCCCCCGCCGCGGTGCGCGACACGATCATCCACCGCCCCGTGACGAATCCCGAGCAGAAGACGACGCGCTACATCCCCGTGACGACGATCCTGTTCTACGGCTATCTTGCGGGCGCGGCGGCGTTCCTGCTGTATCAGGGCCTTTCCTACGCCCTCTTCCGCCGCACGGTGCGCCGCTGGAAAAAGGACGTCTCCCGCGCGGACTACGCCGCGATGCTCTCTGACACGGCGCGCGACTTAGGCGTGAGCGCGCCGGAGATGATCGTCTGCGAGGCCATCTCCACCCCCGCGGTGACGGGCCTTCTCCGCCCGCGGCTGCTTCTTCCCCACGAGCACTACGACGTGCAGGAGCTGCGCTACATCCTGCGCCACGAGCTGTGCCATTTGAAGCGGCGCGACATGCTCTTAAAGCTCGTGCTGCTCGCGGCCAACGCGATGCACTGGTTCAACCCCGTGGTGTATCTGATGCTGCGTCAGGCGGACGAGGACATCGAGCTCGCCTGCGACAGCGCGGCGACCGACGGGCTCGAACTCCCCGAGCGCGCGGCTTACAGCCGGACACTGCTCGCCGCCGTGCAGTCCAGCGTGCGGGCGCTGCCCGCGACGACGTGCTTCGGCGGCACGGTCGAGCGCCTCAAGCGGCGCATCACGAACGTCCTCGGTGCGCAGAAAAAGCGTGGGCTTGGCGTTGTCGCCCTCGTGCTGGCGCTGACGCTGACGGCGGGCTGCGCCGTCAGCTGGGGCGAGCGCGCACAGAAAAATGACGACCCGTTTGCCGACAAGAGCTATACGGTCGACACGCTCTTATATGAAGCGCCCGGCTTTACGGATGGCTTTACGGATGGCGCATACCCCACCTTCCGCACCGCGACGAATCCCGCAGGGGAGAAATACGTCACGATGTTCAACGATCTGGGCTATGCCCTTATCTACGGCCCGATGGAGGAATACAAGCTGGAAAAGCAGTCCTTCTACGCACTCTTCGGCAACACCAGAGACGCTTCTCCGGTCGACGACCTTATGCAGCACAACAAATCCGCATGGACCGGCTACTGCGAAGAGGCAAAGGACTCTCAGCCGTATCAGGCCTATCTTCTTGAGCAGGAAGACGGCACAATCTATCTCGGCCTTTCCGCCGACTATGCGGAAGACGGCAGTGAATGCTTCTGCATGGTCTACCGCCTAAACGAACAGATCAATCCGATCTATGCCTCGATGGACGACTATGCCGCCATGTGCGTGGAAGACCTCAAAAAAGGCACGATGACCTATTCCGTGTCGGAAAACAATGAATATGCGTCCCGCTCGATCGAAGACACGGTCGCCGACGTGCGCGTGACGCAGCTGGAGTTCGCCGATTCGCTCGGCAACCTCTCCCCCGACGGCACGGTGCTGGAGCTGTGGTACTTCCAGTATGAGATGAAGCCCACGAACGAGGCGGGCGCGCAGATCAACATTGTCGGCGGGCAGGAGTTGACGGACGACGGATATCTCAATGAACACTGGACGCACTATCTCACCGTCCTGCACTACACCAGCGGCGAGAAGACCGGCTATCAGATCATCGGCACCTCGATGAGCAACGACGGCCTGTGGTACAACGGATGCAGCTACGGCGTGGACCTCAAGTATTACCTGCACGACTTCTATGTCGACTACGCGGGGCTTGATCTGCCGAAGATGTACATTCCCAATCTCGTCGACGGTCTGGTCGAGGACGGCTACGGCCACGGCAACAGCGTCGAGGGCCGCCTGATCTCCGGTAATGGCAATTACAGTTTCTATGCCCCCATCTCCGGCTGGACGTACAAGCCCGATGCGGAATACGCGGAATACTGGTATTCGAGCTATAACACCGGCTCGTATTTCAGCGTCACAGAGGTCGACCACAGCCTGTACGACGAGAAGCCGGAGTGGGAAAGCGCGGGCTATACCGCTGAGTGGATCGACGAGAGCTGCCGCTTCGTGACGCACGAAGGCATGAGCAACACGGTCGTCACGCTCTTCAACGGGCCGAACAACACCTGCTATATCGTTGAGATCCACTGGCTCTTCGACGGCAGCACGGAAGAGAATCAGTGGGGCTGGAACCACGACCGCGCCGTCGAGGAGGAGGCCGTGATCTTGCAGGCGATGGTCAACAGCTTCCGGACGTCAAAGATCCTTCCAACGATGGACCCCGTGCTTGATGATCCCGCATTCAAGGCCGACCTCCAGCTGGCGACAAACGGCGGTGCGTCCTGGATGTACCTCAGTAAGAACAGCGCCGCGGTCAGCGACTGCAATATGCGGAACGTCACACCCACCGTCAAGCTCGACGAGTGTAGCTACGCGCTGCTGAACGAGGAATTTACCCCGGACGACGGGAAACAGACGCTCACGCTCTGGCTCAGCAACAACGATTCCTCGCATTTAGCCTTCTACGAGAGCACGAATGTCATGCTCTATCAGCGTGACGACGCGCGTTACTACAAGGTCAGCAATTTTGGCGACTATGCGACACTTTACGACGCGATGCTCGCATGGTTCAACAGCGCCCAGTCTGGCACTGAGCCATCCGACGCATCTTCGACCACCACGACAAATGCCGTCAGCCGCGATTCGCTTATCAAGGCCGCCGACAGCTACGTCGATCTGGGCGGTTACCTCTGGTACACTGCTGGCGGCAAATTCTGCCGCTGGCACGAGGGCGGCAGCGTGGAGACGGTTTGTGATCTGCCGCTGGACTATGATACGCCCGTCAGCGCGAGCCTTTCGACGCAGGACAATCGCATCCTGATGAACTATCACATCGGCGGCGCGACAATGGGCTCGTTCATCACTGACCTCTACGACACGGACGGCAAAAAGCTCAGTTCGATCAACGGCTACAACGCCATCGCTATCAGCGGCGACATTATTGTGATGACGGATTATTTCATGCCCACGCCGAACAACATGTCCATTTCCTATGACTGCGGCAAAACGTTCACGGAATTCGGTGACAAGGACTGGTTCTACGGCAGCGCTCTCACAGAGGACGGCACCTACGTCACCTCCGTCAACTCCTCGCTTGAGATCCGCGACGGCTATGTCTACACCACCGCCGTTTACGACATCAACCACGAGAAGTCAGACGACCCGCTTGTAACGCACGCCGTGCGCATCAGCATCAAGACCGGTGCGCAGGAAATTCTGGACTGAAGCGGTCAAATTTCAAACAGGCGGCCTTCGGGCCGCCTTTTTCCCCGCATTTTTGCGTAAAATGATGGGAATATTGCAAAATGGTACTGGAACATCTCAAAGATATGTGGTATGATGGGAATATTCCAAAACGTATTTCTCGGGAGGTTCCCACCATGGAACATAATCCGGTCCTCAAAAATCCGCTGTCGCTCGACAGCGAAATTCCTCTCTATTCCCAACTCATGGGCATCATCAAGCGCAGCATCACCTCCGGCGCGCTCAAGGTCGGCGACCTGCTGCCGAGCGAGGCCGAGCTCTGCCGCTCGTATGATATCAGCCGCAACACCGTGCGTCAGGCCATCGGCGCGCTGGAAGAGGAGGGCTTCGTCGTGCGCAAGCGCGGCAAGGGCACGTTCGTCACTGACCCGAACACGCGCCGCAAGGGCGTGCAGTATTCGTTCACGACGGAAATTTCCCAGCTGGGCAAAACGCCGTCGTCCACGCTGGTCGACTTCGCGGTCATCACGCCTTCTCCCAAGATCGTGACGCTCATGGGCCTTGAGCAGGGCGTGAAGGTCTATCGCTTCACGCGCGTGCGAAATGTCGACGGCGAGCCGCTCATCTTGGAGACGTCGTACTACCCAGAGTACATCTACCCGAACCTGACGCGCGAGCTTTTGGAAACGCACAGCTTCTACAGTCTCCTCTACCACGTCGGCGTCATCCCGTTTTCCGCGTCGGACACGTATGAGGCCGTCGTGCTCGCGCCGCACGAGGCGCAGCTTCTGCACTGCGCGCCCGGCTCGGCGGCGTTTTTCCACCAGCGCCGCACCACGACCGAGAACGGGCATACCTATGAATACACCACGAGCTATATGCGCGCGGACCGCGTGAAGCTGGATGTGAGATTCCAGAAGGGATCGACGTCCTTCATGCGCACGGTTGATTAAAAAAGGCAGCCGAAAGGCTGCCTTTTTTTGCGCCCTCCCCGCGCAGCGGGGATCTTAGCGCAGCGCGGCAGCGCTGCATCGTTGTTCCCCACACCGTGTGGGGAGCGAGTCAAAGGGGCCATTCTCTTTCGCAAAAGAGAATGGCCCCTTTGGAACCCCAAGAGAAAGGCTTAGATTGGCAGTCCAGAGCTTGAATGACCTTTGTGCCTCCGGAATGCGACTTCCTGCGCGCGGCGTTGCCGCGTTGGGTGTTGCTAGACGATTTGCCTCTGCTCCTATTATCCGCTGCCGCTCTGCCCATCTTATAGAAGTACAACTTAATTTCCGTCTACCGTGGCACTCCTCAATGCGGC
>UMHQ01059084.1_pt1 | contig 13751 bp, 6 predicted proteins | sample 1965531 | NCBI WGS metagenome assembly UMHQ01 (sample SAMEA4836098, study PRJEB28245) | human gut metagenome | biome: gut microbiome; material: fecal sample | place: Denmark | collected 2008
ATGCAAACAAATTGATTTCTGATATTAAATCTGTACTCCTTCAAAATGAAAATATAGTCAAATTCCTATACTATACAGATTCAGATGAGGATATACAAACACTTCCACCAGTCAAAAACCCTATTAGCACTCTTAAAAATAAAGTATTTTTAAATAGAAGACTTGAAATTTTACAAAAAGATGCTGATGTTGGTATGACTATAAATCTATACTCTAAACAGCAATGGAAGAAATACGGCACTAAAAGTGACACAAACCTTAAAAATGTTATAGAAGTAGGAATAATAAGCCACATGAATATTGATGAAACTCTTAATGGTTCAAGAACTAATGTACTTATAGAGGAAGTATTGGCTACTCTTAGACAAGATGTAGTTGATGGTCTAGGCGATATACATTTTATCAATATGTTTATGATGAAAGATTTATCTATAGAATATGTAGGATATTTATTATACTTTGAAATATTTAACATAAGAGAGGAAGGACTATGTTAGAGAATAAATTAGTATCAGGATTAGATATCGACCTATCTATTTATGGATTAGGCATTATCAAACAACCTAAGATTATACAATTAACTTCTCTACCTTTTGAGGACTTCATATCCCCTTTTATTATGTTAGATAGACTTTATGACAAGATACAAGAGGAATCTGACTCATATCAAGAGATATCTAAGTTATATCTATTCGCTGAGGCTGAAATATTATCACAAAAAATAATTGAATCTGAACGTGAACAAGATAAAAAAGCACGTTTTTTTGACCCATACATAGAAAGGAAAAGATATTATGGTTTTATTGATAAGATTACTTCTGTTCTTTGTCTATTGTATGATTGTTCAGAATCAGATTTAAATATCCAACAGGAAGATGAGGGATTTTTGTTTTATATTAAAGACAAAGCCATTATAGATAAAGATAATTTTGATGTACTGCTTAAAGTTATTTACAAGATGTTTGATGTAGATATAACTTCTATCCTATCACAAGAAGAAGATGAATGGGTGGAAGTAACAGGAAGCGAACGAGAAAAGAAATTAATAGAGAAATTTAAGAAAAAAGCAGAAGAACGGAAAAAGAGAGAATCATTGCATTTATGCGATTATATCAATTATGTAGTTCTTCAAAACAACATAGATTATAATTCAGTTTTAAATTGGACGTATTACCAGTTAATAAAGTTTTTCCAAGCTAAAATCTTGATAGAAAGACAGGATTTTGAAAAAGCTATATTCTCTTCTATGAGGTCTAATTTAAAAGCTGATGAAATAACCGATTGGAAAAAAGAATTAAAAATAAAAATAGATGAGTCTATATACTAGACTCATTTTTAATATAAAAATTACAGTATAAAGGAGAAATAATCAATGAGATTTGCGATAAAAGACGCAGGTAACTTAGTATTTATCAACAAGGCTACTGGTGTACCTGCATTTTACTCAGAAGATGCGAACTCTTTCGAGTTCAAGTATTCAGCAGAATCAGTATATGCTAAGGCAAAGGGTAACAAGGCGATAGCCTTCGAAGGTGAAACTACTTGCGAACTTAAAGTTGAATATGAGGTAATCCAGTTTGCACAGTTATCAGTAATGATGGCTTCAGACGTAGTAGATGCCAATAATCATGAATTATCAAGAACTTTCAAGGGCAGACTAGATGGCTCTAAAAAGATAACTATCAAAAATGCTAAGCCAGTTGAAGGTTCAATATCTGTATTCAAACTTGCACCAGATGGACAGGAATTTGAACAGAAGTATGAAGCTAAGTTACAACAGCAAGCTAAAGATGCTGAAATAACTGTTTCAACTGAAGGAGCTAAGGCTAAGGATATGGTAATAGTATTCTATATGGAAGCTATGCCTAAGATTAAGACTATCACTATGAAGGATAACGGTGAATCACCTAACTTCAGGATAGAGGCAGACGTAGCTGCTAGAACTCAGGACGGTAAGAACATGGCAATGCACATGTCTATCAAGAATGCAAAGGCTAAGAAGAATGCAGAGCTTACTCTTTCAGCTGAAAACCCTTCTAAGTTCCCTATGGAATTTGACTGTTTCACAGATGAAAATGGTGAATATGCAGTATTATCTTATATAGGTGATGGAAATGCTAGTCCAGCTTCAATGTTAGAAGCATTAGACCCATCTAACTCAATAGCCCTTAAGTAAGATAAAGATAAATACCAATTAAATTAGCCCTACCCTACTTCGGTAGGGCGATTTTTTTTGGACTAATTTTAAGGTTTACATATATAAGATGGGATTATATGTAAGTTTTAAAATATACAAGCAAAGGAAGTGATAATCAATGATATTTAAGTCGGATAAATTTATATATGATGGAATTATGGCAGAAGAAATGGGAATTAGGCTAGTAGATACCAACACTAAGGACGTATTAACTGACTACTCTATTCCATTTACTGAAACTCTAAAAGTAGAAACATCCTTTGGTAGGAATCCATTTTACACATATGAATCCAGTCATCCTGAAAAAGTTGAACTAGAATTTTGTTTAGCTGATGAAAATGGCAAGGCTTTTACATGGACGCAGGAATGGGAAGAACAAATAATCGAATGGTTTATGAAAGATAGATTTTGTGAGTTTATATCAATGGACTACCCTGATTTAGTCTATTACTTTAGAGGAACTAAGGTATCAAGAAAAAGGAATAAAAATCTTAAAGGTGTATTAGTAGTTGAATTTCAACCATATTATAAACACCCTATCAAGAAATTTAAATCTACCCTTAACGCTGAAGGTAGTTTAGAAAAAGATGTTAGATGTGATATTCAGTTTAAGGAGTTCATCTACCCTATCTTAGAAATAGAATCTACTGGTGATGGCGATGTTACTATTCAAAATATGAGTATAGAAGATTCTCAACCATTAAAAATAACAGGATTAAAGAATAAAGATTTCATGTCTGTAGACAATCAACTATATATAGTTACCAATAAGAAAAGTCAAAACTTGTTTTCTAAGGTTAATAGAGAGTGGTTCAAACTAAAAAAAGGCAAGAATAAGATTAAAATTACTGGTAATGCAAAAGTAGTAATAAAAACTAATTTAGAAGTAAGAGTATAGAGGAGAATATCATGGAACAGATTAAATTAAGTGCAATTCAAAAAAGAGAAAAATATAGGGCTATCATACCTTTTATGATGGACGGCAAAGAGGAATATGTTTATATACTAAACCCTACTGGTGAGGTATTAGAAAGAGTTTATCAGATAGCTGAACAAACAGTTATGGGTGAATTAGACAATGAAGTTCCCGAAATTATTAAGGAACTAATAGATATCCTTACCAACATAGAAATTGATGAAGATTTTAAGGTAGATGACGGAAATGTTACCATATCTGAAACAATATTCTATATTAATGAGATTTTAACAGAACAGATTAAAACTTGTTATATGAATTTTATAAGTATCATGAGAGATACAGACATTAAAGTTATTTCAAACAAGTTAGATACTTTATACGAAGAATTGCAAAAAGAAGATACAGAAAAGCAAGGTGATTAAATGGTATTTGGTTCATTAGAAGAGATGGTTGCTTACATTAAGAGATGCAATGCTGTCGCAGCCAATGAGATGGGGCAAAGGGCTACTACAAAAGCTACAAATATCATTAATAGCCAATTAAAAGGTTATAGTGCTAGACCAAGTCCTTATAATTTCCCTTATCAAGGTACAACAGGGCAAACTGCTAATACACCTACAGTGGTATCTGCTAGTTCTAGTGGTATGGTAGCTGAATTAGCCGAAAAGGGAAACTGGTATTCGGTTATAACTGGAGAGTATTTCTTTGCTTTAAGAGGACTAGAATCAGGCTCTACATGGGGAAATCAAACTCATATTATGGACTCATGGAATAGTTGGTGTGCATCTAACCTAGACAGAATATATTTAGCTAAAATGCAAGCCCTAGGAGTCCCAATCGGATAATGAATACAAATAATAGAAAGGAAGTGTAATGTTTGAGTGAATTTAGAATCAAAGCTTCCATTGATTTAAGTGATAAAGAAGCCCGAGCCAAAATTAACGGGTTACAAAACAAAACGATTCATGCTAATTTAGACCTTAATCAAAAAGGACTAGATAAAGCCAATAAAAAGAGAGCTGAAAGTAATAAGAGAATTGCTGACGAGCAAATCAAACATCAGAATCGTATAGCTGAAAACGACCAAAAGCATCAACAAAGAAAAGAATTAGAAAACCAAAAACATCTTAATAAGATGGAACAACAGCAAGATAAATATAATCGTAGAATGAACGAACAAGAAAAAAAGTTCCAACTTATAAGAGATAGAGATGCTGAAATTCGAGCCGAAAGAACAGCTAGAAGATTCGAACAAGCCAGAGAACGTGAACGTAAAAGAATAGAAAGAACTGCTAATCGCCATTCTAATACTCAGGATATTTTAAACAACGATTTAAAAGCATATAGGGCGTATGGCAAAGAAATTAGTAAAATAGAAAAAGAATTATCTAGGACTACCAATGCAGACAAAAGACGTGCATTAACTCAAAGGCAAAATGAAATTCTAAAGAGTATGGATGCAGAGTTTGCGATACAAGCTAAAAAATCTACTGCTCATACAAAAGCATTAAATGCTTTAGATAAGCATATGTTTGGTGTTGCTAGAGGTGAGGCTATCGTTGCTCAATATGGCAAGATAGAAAAAGCTTCAGGTAAAATCAAAGACAACCTAAGTAATATCCAAAATCCTCTATCTAGGGCTTATACTAAAAAAACTCAAAAAGACTTAGATAATATAGTTCAATCAGTTAATAGGAATGAATTTAATCCACTAAATGTTAAGTCGGCAAGTACGAGATTAGAAAGATCTAGAAAAGAACAAGCTATCTTAAACAAGATGAATGTTCAAGAAGGTAAAAATCTTAAAAGCTATGCCAAGATAACAGATACTCTTAATGGTGGGTTCAATAACATAGCTATTGAAAATAGAGCTAATAACTTAAATAAGGGATTAGAAAACACCTTTAAGAACTTAGATTCAGGCAAGTTGATAGGTACTGCAAATAATATCAGTAGGTTCGGCAAAGAACTTGAATATGCTGGTAAAGCTGGTAAACAACTAGGCAAACTAGACAGGGTTGCTGATAATCTATCAAGATTCGAACATGTCTTAAAACCTAAACAATTAACTAAATTCAGAGAAGAATTAGTTGGATTATCCAGAGATGAAACGTTGGGTACTGCCCAATATGAATCTAAGATGAGAAGGCTAAACACTAGAATTAGCAAAATTGGTAAATTCCAAGAAAGAAAAAGAACTTTCGGTAAAGATTTAGTTAGTACAGCGTTTGGTTCAACTATGGGTTATGTAACTGGTTATGGTGCAAGAATGGCTATAGGAAGTATGGTTCAAGCATATAAAGACCTAGATGCATCCATGGTTAATATCAAGAAGGTTGCTGACCCTGGTGATGTCAAAACAGTAAAACAATTAGATAACATCAGACGTGCTGCGATAAGAACTGCTAAAGATGTTGGTATGTCAAGTGCTGACGTTCAAAATTCAATAGCTGTAGCATTGCAATCAGGTATGGGTGGCATGAAAGAATCCCTTGCTGTTGCAAGAAAGTCTATGATACTTGCTAATGTTGGTGATATGAATAAGACAGAGGCTAGTTCTGCTGTCAATACAATAGTAAAATCATTTGGTTTAAGTCCATTAGGTAAAATGCATATGAATGTTAGAGGGGTTCGTAAAGAAACTACCCAACTATCTGAGGCTATGGACGTTCTGAATCATCTAGGGAATAATTATGCAATATCATCAGCTGGTGTAGCTGAAGGCTTAAGGCAATCAGGTGGCGTAATGCACGCTTATGGTGTATCTCTAAGAGATAGTGCTGCATTAATCACTACTGCCAATGAATCACTACAAGACCCTAATAGAGTCGGTAATGGTATGAAATCCATTGCTATTAACATGGCTGGTATATCAGCTAGTGCTAAAGATGGTAGTTTAAAACTTAATAAAACTGCTATGGCACTAAAAAATATAGCTGGTATAGATGTATTCGCCGACAGAACTAAAGGCAAGATTAAGTCTATGACGCAAGTGTTTGATGAGTTAGCCCCTAAGTGGAAGAATTTGACAGACGAACAGAGATTCGGTTTATCAGAAGCAATAGCAGGTAAACATAGGGCTAATGTATTTCAAGCATTAATGGGCAACTATGAACAGTTTAATAAAATTAGACGTGAATTAAGTAGTGGAGAACACTTCCAATCTGCTGAAAAAGAAAATGAAAAATATGTAAATTCATTAGCGGGTAAAGCCAACAGAGCTAAAGAAACACTAACATCATTAGCCACTACATTAGTAAGTAGCAAAATGTCTTATGGTGTAATGGATGGATTCACAAGTATAGGAAGTGGATTAGAAAAAATAGTCATGTGGGCTGATAAAGCCAATTTAACACTCCCTACTCTAATCACAGGTGTAGCTGGTGCTAGAGCCTTATTTAAAGGATTTCAAGGACAGGCTAAGACCTTTGACGAGATTATGTTTGGCACTCCTGAAACAAAAGGGACGTCAATTAAGGATAGATTTTTAAATAAATTTAAAGCTAAGAAAAGTGATATAGAAGCCACTACTAGTGATACAGTTAATACCATTGAAAAAGCTGGCAAAAAGATAGATGAGTCTTTAGTTAATGCTAGTAATGGTAGATTAGATATAGATAAAAAAGATTCTAAGCAACCAATTTCTAAAGGTGGTAGAACAGGTAATGTTATACCATTTTCCAATAAACCATTAAGCAATCTAGAAAAAGTAGACGAAACATCTACACAGGCATCAAAGGGTGTTACTAAACTTAAAAACTCATTCGGTGGAATGAAAGAAAAAATACAACCTGCTATGATGGCTGTAGGTGATTTTGGTAAGAGTGTTGTTAGTGGATTAGCTGGTATGGCAGGTGGTATGATTGCTACAGCAGGTGTAACTTTTGCTGTAAGTAAGTTAGCTGAAGCAGGATATAATGGTTATCAGGAACTAGTTCATGGTGTTGAGTTATCTAAGCAAAAACATTTAGAACATAGAGATAGCATTATAGCTAATAATAAACAAATTCAGAGCAACTTAGCCTATGTAAAACAAAATGGCAAAGCTTATGATGAGTTAAGAAAGCAAGTAGAATCTTTTGCAAAAACCCCTATGGATAAGTGGACTGCTGAACAAAAACAACAGGCACAAGAATTAGGCAATATCAATCAAAAGATTGCTAGTATGCTCCCTTCTTTAGTTAAAGGATATGATGATTTAGGCAATCCAATATTAACTGCAAGTGCTAATTCAGAAACATTAACTAAAAGGTTACAGGCACAAGCTGATATACAAGCTAGAATATTAAGAAATAACAATAACCTAATCGCTGATAAGAACTTAACTCAAATGTTGAGTGGTGAAAAAATCGGCAGTGGGGCTATCGACAAGATAACTAGTCTTAATAATCAAATTACTAAATTGAGTCTATCTGCTCATACAGTTAATAGTAAGAATAGAGATTTAGCAATTGGATTATTCACAAATGCCGAAGATAGAAAAAGAACAGGTGGTCCGTTACAGGATGCACAAGTAAAAATGTTCTCTAGTTCAGGGCAGGCTTTTTTAAGTGCCAAAAAAGATTACATCAAGCAATCACAACAACTAGATGACAAGATAAATGAACAATATAATCAACTAGCTAAGAATGTTGCAAAATATGACGAAGCTAATTTATTTAATACTAATACCCAACTAGAAAATCTAAGGAATAATAGTAGGTTTAAGAAATTTGGAGATTCCATGAGGGATTCATTATCTGAGTTAGGTTCAGTAATGACATGGGGTAAGATCCAAAGACCTATGGACGCTATGAACGCTCTAACTAGAATGGGTGACAAATTAAAACCAGACCAAATCAAAAACTTTGCAAAAGAAATAAGAGAATTAAATGAATCTTATGCAATTGGTAAGGATTGGGAAAAGTATTCTAAAGGTATAGATAAAGTTGCTGACTCCATAGCTAAGGCTACAGGTACGAGAGCTAAAGATTGGGGAGAAAGAATAAAAGATGTAAATAGAGGTTTTGCTAATGTAGATGAACAAAGAGAGTTTAACTACATGAAAAATCATGGAACATCTTTTGAAGACTTATGGAGCAAAAATGATGTTAAAGCACATTATGCAGACCAGATACAACAAAATTATCGTGCTTTAAAAGAAAGTAAAGATGCGATAGTTCATGCAATGAATAGCAATCAGTATTATGACGCTATATCGGGTATATTAGCTAATGAATCTGTACCAAAGTCTGTTAGAAATATAGCCAAAGCTGTAAAAGATAGTGGAGCTCATTGGGAAGATGGTTCTAAGGCTATTCTAGCTTATTCTGATATTTTAGAAAAAGTAAACCCTAAGTCTGAACAGGGAGCTAAAGGTATATCTGCACTGGCTAGGTCTTTAGAAAAAGGTGAGGCTCACTCTATTGATTTTGGTAATGGAATATCTTTAGCCAAAGATGTAGTCGAACAACTGATAAAATCAGGTATTAAATCTAAAGATATAGAAATTGATTTAAATGCTAAAGTAAATACACAAGCCTTTAAAAATGTTGATGAGTTTTATAAGAATAAAAAGATAGAAATACCTATAGATGTTAAAGCAAAAATTGCTGATGCTAATTTAACCGATAAGCAATTAGAAGGATTAGAAAGAGCAACATCTCAAATAGAGGACAAGTTTAAAAATGCCTTTAGAGGTAAGGCATCACAATATGCTAGAGGAACGGACGGTTCTGCTGACGCTATATTTAAAAATATGGCTAAAACATCTCAAGGGTGGAGAGATGCAATTGATTCAGGTGCTTATAATCAAGTGGCACAATTCTCTAATGGTATCAAAGAGATAAAGAAAGCTTTCGACCAATTGACTCCTTCCATGAAATCTGCATTAAAGAATATGAACACTAAGGACTGGAGAAGTTATTTAGATACATTTAATAGTCTATCCCCTTCTGTTCAAAAGTTAGCAACTCAATTTGAATGGTCAAGTAAAGCACAATTAGATGCTGCTAACAGTATATTTAAGCGTGGAACTAATTTAGGTATGTCTGAAGGGCAAGTTAATAAAGCTATTAATGTGGCTGTCAAATATAGTGGCAAAGATATTACTGAAATAGACAAGATGATTAAAGGTTTGCCAGATGAAACCTATAAACACGTTATAGTAGCATTAAATGGCGAAAATGGACAAGAGTTCTCTCAAAGTCTAGGAAAGTTATTTGAACTTACTGGTGGAGATCAATCAAAGGTAAAGAAAGTATTAGAAGTTATATTGGAAGAAGATGGCAATTTAGATAAACTCTACAAAATGACTGATAAAGAGTTAGAACAAAGAGTCAATGCCATAGTCAATATGTCTGAATGGGAGAGGGCAAAAGCCAGTATAGTAAACAATCCAATTATCCAGTGGGTTATTACTAAATTTAAAAATGAGGGAAAATCAGACCCTATAAAAGATAAGGCAAAGTCGGTACAAAAAGAAGGAAAGAACGCTACTCCTACCCCATTGATAGGGCAACAACTTAAATATGATGAACCTGCTGTAAAAGATGCAACCAAAAAATTATCTGTTAAAATAGAAGGTCAAAATAAAATTAACAACCTATTAGCCCAGATTATGGGTATTCCAACTCACAGGAATACTAATATCAATGCTAGAGATAACACCAAACAAGCGACCACTACTGCTAAACAAAACATCGGTCAAGTTCCTAAACAATCTAATACTAGTTTAAAAGCACATGACCATGCGAGTGGTGTTGCTGGTGCAGCCAAAGGCTCAGTTTTATCATTTGGTAGAATTAGACCAGGTGTACCAGTATTAAGGGTTATAGATAGTGCTAGTGGTGCTATTTCTCGTGCTATAGGAATGTTGAGTAGGTTTGGTGGTGCTAAAAGTGTTAGTTTAACTGCTCATTTGACTACTATAAGACACAATATAGTTAAAACTATTAAAGAAGCTACAAATAAATTTAATAAGTGGGCTGCCAGTGGTGGTAGCGGGAAAATAACAAGGGATCAAAGAAAACATGGTGGTATGAATAATGGTATTCTTGGTGGTGCATCTCTTCATGTATCCCCTACTCAAATCAACCCATTAGCATTAAAACCAGCAGGTGAAGCCAGCCCTACAGGAAGTGGAACATCTACTACCAATTATTATGGTGGAGTTGCTAGTCCAATGGCTATGTCGGCACAAAACCTAGCTGAAACATTTAAAACCATTAAACTACCAGGATATGAATATAAAGGTATAGTCGATGTTCATAACTTAGTTTATACTGCTAAACAGATTAAAACTGCTTTTAAAGAAGATATAAATGTATTAAGAGAGTTTGAAAGAGGTATAGTAAGGATACAACAGGCTGTCAAACATTTAGATATATCTATTCAACACGCTAGAGGTAATGTTAAGCGTTCATTGATGGACTTACAGAATGATATAATGAGAGAACAGATAAGACGTTCATTAGGAAAAGAAAAAGTCGCTATCGGCATGAGGGATACTTATAGAAATGAGATGAGGTCTAAAGGTTGGAAATTTGATAGTAAGGGTTCAGTGGTAAATGCTTACGCTAAAGAGTTAGCTATCAAGACTAAAATTCATGATATTGAAAAGAAATCTGAAAAGGCTAAAGATAAACAAAAAAAGAAATATGATGAAGAAAAGAAAAATCTTGAAAAAGAGCTTAAATTATTAACTGAATATGAAAAGATGCAAGATACTATTTCAGATGGGGATTACCAACGTAAGGAACTTAAGTATAAGATTCAATCCAATGAAGATGAAAAATACAACATGGCTGTTAGAGCATGGAAAGATAACTTTGAAGCAGCCTCATTAGTAGTTGAATCAAGAATTAATAAGGTGTCGCAAGCATTAGATATATTAAGTATGAGGGCTAATTATGCTTTTGGTTATGAAAGATTGGCTAATATGGACGCTCAAATAGCTAAATTTGGTGAAATGCAATCAGCTATAGATTCAAGTGTCAGTGCTTACAAAAATCTACAAAATAACTTAAAGAATAAATTACAGAGCGAAGGGTTCTCTTTTAGTGGTGATACCATGACCAACTATCAGGAACATCTTGCCCAGCTTAATCAAACATCTTCTAGGTATGATTCAATCAAAGACTTAGCTAACCAATATATGGATTTGATTAATACCAAACTACCAGAAGCAACTAGAAAACAAGAAGAGTATAATCAAAAACTTAAAGATATGAACAAGAAAAAACTTGAAGATACTAAGAATATCGAAGACAAGATAGTTGCTATGCTAAAGAGAAATCAAGAAGAAAAGATTAGATTGATTGAAAAAGAAAATAAGACTAGAGAGGAAGCGTTAAGAAAGCGTAAAGAAGAATATGACCTTGCCAGAAAAGAGGTAGACTATCAAAATGACTACCACAAGCAATTAAAAGAGATTGAAAAGGTAAGAAAGAAACTACAGATTTATGCTAGAGATGACAGCCAATACGGACAAAAGCAATATCAGAAGTATAAAGAAGAATTAGATAAACTACAGGAAAATCTAAGTAAAACAGTAGGGAAACACGTTGATGATTCTGTTCACAAGATTATTGATGATGAAATCAAGCGTATGCAAGAAACAGTTAATCAACAAAGAGAACAGAACGAAAAGAAAACAGATGTTGATTTACTTAAACAGGCTAAAAGAGCTATTCAAACAGGGGAAATTGAAGATGCTACTGGTAAAATAGTTAGCTTACAGAAAGCTTTAACTGAATATTTCGATAAATTTGAAGGTGGTTTAGGTGCTACAGGTGCTTTAATCAAGGGCGAAATTATCGGACAGTTAAAGGTAGCTAATGATGTAGTTGCTAACTTCAGTAATATATTGAATACTCTAGGTGCTAGTAGTTATGCAAGTCATGATTATGGACAATCAGATAGATTTAATGAACTAAAGAGCAAGGAGTCATCTAGTGTAAAACAAGACTTTAATGCTCCATTAGTTAATATTCAAGGTGGCTCAACTAATGACGCTGACTTCCACAATAAGGTACTTAAAGTAGTTGAAGATACATTAGAAAGATTTTTAAGAGATACTAAAAACCATATAAGATAGATTATGGGGAGCTTGACTCCCCTACTCTATTATAAGTAGATAAGTAGAGGTGGTAACTATTAAAACAAGAACTATACATCTCGATTCCAAAAGACAAACACATACTCTACTTTTAACTAATATTTCAGGTAAACCATTAGGTCAAATACCACATGGTGCTATTAAGTCAATAGATAGGAATATGAATGACCCAGACAATATAACCATTGCTATCCCTAGATACTATATGGATATGGTTGATATCAATAGAAAAGATTATATCCTATTTAATGAATTTAAAAATGAAAGATTGTTATGGTTAGACGATACAGATGTGTTTGTTATTAGAACCATAGATAACAAGAATGACCAACTTATAGAGGTTAAAGGGATTTCAAGAGAGATTAGATTACAAGATATCGATGCCTTGTATGAAGATTGTGGATTCTACTTTTATAGTTGGGATAATAAAAAACAACTCAAAGAAAGATTAGAACAATATCAGAGAGATAAATTACAGGAAGAATCACAAGATAAGATATTGCTAATCAACGAAGAAATCAAAAAAATAGAAAAAGAATTATATGATAGAGAGGCAGGAGGTATTGCTGACTACTACTCTCTTGATAGTGAATTAAAAAGATATACAGGTTGGGGTGTTGGAAATGTTTCAGATAAAATTAGATATTCTAACAAGAGAACTGAGAAAGATTGGACTAAAAACACTAAACCTAGTTGGTATACAGAAATAGAAGGTAGAATCAAGTTTAAAGAAGATGAAATCAATAGGATAAAAAAACAGATTGAGGAATATAATCTACAACTAGCTAGGGTGTTACATGAGCATAAAATAGTTGGTAGCGAACACCCTGAATTAACTGACCCTATAAAAATAAATATATCTAAAGCTAAAGTTAATCTGATTGAAAGAGAACTTCAAAGAGATGATATGCATAAAGAATTAGATAAAACTAAAAAAGCCCATTGGGAAGAAATAACTGATTTAAAACCATTTGAATCTGATAAATGGACAGAGTCAGTAGATAAGTCATGGTACGACTTCATTATAGATGACTTTAAAGAAAGATTTGATTGTGAAGTTATATTTGATTCAGTTAATAAAAAGGTTCATTTCCTCAAAGAAGATGAAATACCAGACCATATAGGATTGTATTTATCTAAGGATAACTACATCAAGTCAATGGAAAGAACTTATGAGAGCGATAATATTGTTACCCAACTTAAAGTAGAAGGTAATGCTGAAATGGATATTACTAATGCTGTGTGTACTGGTTCTCCATACATAGAAAATTATAAATATTTCCTAGAAAATGATGAGATGTCAACAGAATTAATCAATGCTTTAAATACTTATTATAAGATGGTAGAAAAAAGAGAACCACAATGGAGAGAAAAAGCTGATGAAATAAACTACCTTGAAAATAAGAAGACTAAACTGGCAGGTGAATTTACGTTAGCCACTGCTAAGTATAATGCTTATATGGCTGTAATTCAAGCCGAAGATATAAGTAAAACTGACCCTATGTCTTATGGCAAACTTATGGCTAAAGCTACAGAAA
>UMHQ01050287.1_pt1 | contig 13739 bp, 14 predicted proteins | sample 1965531 | NCBI WGS metagenome assembly UMHQ01 (sample SAMEA4836098, study PRJEB28245) | human gut metagenome | biome: gut microbiome; material: fecal sample | place: Denmark | collected 2008
CCCTGCACGTAAGCCGCCTTTGAAAAGGCGGGCGAAACTTTCAGACGCGCGCGTTGCGCGCGGGCGCGGGGGCGTACTTCTTGACGGCGCGGTGGAGGCGGGCGGCGCTTAGGGCGAAGTTCAGGCACTCGTTGAAGTAGATGATGCCGATATACGCCGTCAGCGCGCCGATGGGGAGGAGCTGCCACACCAGCACCACGCCCAGCGCGGCGTCCAGGATATTTATGCCCATGCTCCACACCTGCTGCCCCAGCCCCTTCAGGCAGCCGTCCACGACCATGTCCGTGTACATGATGGGCACCAGCGGCGCGAGCAGCCTTATGAACCGCCCCGCCTCCGCCGAGCCGTACACCGCCTCGCCCAGCGCCCCGCCGAAGCGCCACAGTATGAGCGCCGCCGCCACCGAGAACGCCGCGCAGAGCTTCAAGAGCGAGCTCACCGCCCGGCGTATCCCCGCCGCGTCGGAGCGCATCTGCGCCTCCGTCAGCGTGGGTATCATCAGCTCCGCCGCCGCCGAGAGCAGGCAGCTCGGAAAGCCGATTATCGGCATCGCCATGCCCTGGATGACGCCGTAGCCCGCGAGCGCCGCGTCCGCCGAGAGCCCGGAGCGCCGGAACCCGCGCGGCACCAGCAGGTGCTCCAGCGTAGAGAGCGCGCTGCGCGCGTACGCCGACACCGCGAGCGGTACCGCCACGCCGAACATCCGCGCCGTCAGCCTCACCGAGCCGACGCGCCGCTCCCCGTGCCGCCGCCGGTCGCCTATGTAGAAGGCCAGCATCATGACGAGCGAGAGCATATCCGCCGCCGTCACGCCCGCCGCCACCGCCGCGCAGCTGCGCTCGATGTCCCCCTCCGGCGCGCGGGAGAGGAACAGCACCACCAGCCCCGCGCAGAAGAGCTGCTCGAGAAGGTGCACCAGCGAGGGCTTCCAGATGCGCCCGCAGGCCGTGAAATAGCCCGAGAGCACGCTCGAGAGCGCGATGAACGGCAGCCCGAAGGCGAGTATGCGCAGGCTCATAACCGTCCTGGCGTCGCCTATCCAGAGGAAGCCTATGGGCTCTGCAAAGCCGTAGAGTATCGCGCAGCCCGCCGCGCCGAAGAAGAGGCTGTACGCCGCGCAGCGGCTCATCGCCCCGCCCACGCCGCCGCCGCGCCCGAGGCCTATCTCCTCCGCCACCAGCCGCGTCGCCGCAAAGCGTATCCCGCTTATCGCAAAGGTCGTGGCCAGCAGCTCCACGCTCATCACGAGCTGATATAGCCCTATCCCCGCCGCGCCTATGCGCCCGGCCAGCCAGGCCTGGAACACCATGCCGATGCAGCGCATCAGTATCGACGCCCCCGCGAGCAGCGCCGTATTCACAATAAGCCGCTTCTTCATAAAAGGACTGCCCCCCGCTTGTACTCGTAAGAGTATATGCGGAAGGCAGTCCCATAAAGACCGCGCTAGTTCAGCGTCCCCGCCGACTGGCGTATTAGCGCCTCGGCGCGCCGCCTGAGCCCGGCGTTTTCGATTTTCCTGAGCCCCGGGTCGGCCTTGAGCAGCCGCTCGGCGGCGTCCTTCGCGCGGCGGAGCACGTCCATGTCCGCGCCGAGGTCGGCTATGTGCAGCTCCGGCAATCCGTGCTGCCGCGAGCCGAAGAAGTCGCCGGGCCCGCGCATGCGCAGGTCCTCCTCGGCTATCTTGAAGCCGTCGGAGATGTGCACCATGGCCGAGAGCCGCGCGCGGGCCTCCTCGCCCTTGGCGTCCGAGACGAGGATGCACCAGCTCTTGTGCTGCCCGCGGCCCACGCGCCCGCGCAGCTGGTGGAGCTGCGAGAGGCCGAAGCGGTCGGCGTTCTCTATGACCATCAGCGCCGCATTCGGCACGTCCACGCCGACCTCGATGACCGTCGTGGACACCAGCACGTCCGTCTCGCCGCGCGCGAAGGCCGACATTATCTCGTCCTTCTCCTTCGCCTTCATCTTGCCGTGTATGCAGGCGATCTTGAGGTCGGGCAGGGCGGCGCGGAGGGCCTCCGCGTGCTCCTCGGCGGACTTTATGCCGTCCGCGCCCTCCTCGTTTTCCTCGATGCGCGGGCAGACGACGAAGACCTGCCGCCCCTCGTGCGCGAGCTTTTCGATGAAGCCGTTGAGCCTCGCGCGGTAGCTCTCGTCCACGGCGAAGGTGCCGACCTTCTGCCGCCCGGGGGGCAGCTCGTCGATGACGGAGACGTCGAGGTCGCCGTAGATGATGAGCGCCAGCGTCCGCGGTATCGGCGTCGCGGACATGACCAGCAGATGCGGCCGCGTGCCCTTGCCGACGAGCGCGGCGCGCTGCTCTACGCCGAAGCGGTGCTGCTCGTCCGTCACGACCAGGGCGAGGTTTTTAAACTCCACGTCCTCCGAGAGCAGCGCGTGCGTGCCGACGCAGAGTCCCGTCTCGCCCGAGGCGAGGCCCGCGAGCACCTCCCGCCGCTCCTTTGCGCGCATGGAGCCGGTGAGCTTCGCGACCCTGATGCCGAAGGGCTCGAGAAAGCCCGAGAGCGTGGCGAAGTGCTGCTCTGCGAGTATCTCCGTCGGCGCCATGAAGGCCGACTGCGCGCCCGACTGCGCCGCGTACCACACGCAGGCGGCGGCGACGAGGGTCTTGCCGCTGCCGACGTCGCCCTGCACGAGCCGGTTCATCGCCCGGCCCGAGCACATGTCCTCCGCCGCCTCGTTGATGGCCCGCAGCTGCGCGCCCGTGGGCGTGAAGGGCAGCGAGGCCGTGAAGTCCGAAAGCTCCGCGCGCGCGAGCGGCGTGCCCGCGGCCTTCTGCCGCCCGCCGCGTATCATGCCGAGCGCGCAGACGAGGACGAAGAGCTCCTCGAACACCAGCCGCCGCCGCGCTATGGCGAGCGCCCCGGCGTCCTTGGGGAAGTGGATGTTCTCATAGGCGTAGCGCGCCGTGGCGAGGCCGTTGTCGAGCGCCACGCCCGCGGGCAGATAGTCCGGCAGCGAGTCCGCGCAGAAGTCCAGCGCGCTGCGCACGCACTGCATCACCGTCCGCTGCGAGAGCCCCGCCGTCAGCCGGTATATGGGCACGATGCGGCCCGTGAACCTGGAGGGCTCATAGCCGGCCTCGAAGATGGGGTTCACCATGCTCCGGAGCCGCCCCTGCACGCTCACGCGGCCGTAGAAGATGTAAAACTGCCCGCGCTTTAGCGTCATGCGGACGTAGCTGCTGTGGAAAAACGTGATGTGCAGCGCCCCCGTCTCGTCCACGGCGCGGACCTTGACTATCTCCTGCCCGCCCCGGATGCGGCTGAGCGTGGGCGTCTCGGCCACCATGGCGCGCACGCAGACGCTCTCGCCGTCCGTGAGCTGGTCTATGGGGCAGATCCGCGTCCGGTCCTCATACGCGCGCGGGAAATACGAGACAAGACCGGCGAGGTCGTGGATGCCCAGCTTTCCCATGCTGCGCGCCCTCGCCTCGCCTATGCCCTTTATGTATCTGATGTCCGTGTCAAGCTGCATTAGCGCACCTCGCCGATGAATCTCCACAGCCTGTCCCGATCCGCCTCGTCCGCGTAGGCGATGCCCACGCGCTTTGCGGTTCTTATGTAAACCTCTCGCCCCTCGTCCTCGATGCGTATGAGCGGGGAGGAGGCGATGTCCGCGCCGTTAAGCGCGCCGGTGATGCCGAGGTACCTGGTGAGCTTCCCGGGCCCCTCGAATCCGGCGCAGGCGCGGATGAGCACGCCCTGGGGGAAGTCCTCCGGGCCGGTGATGACGTTCATTAGCCAGTGTATGCCGTAGCAGAGGTAGACGTACACGGCGCCGCCGCCGCGGTAGAGCATCTCGGTGCGCTTTGTGCGGCCGCGGTGGGCGTGGCAGGCGGTGTCCTCCTCGCCGCGGTAGGCCTCGGTCTCGGTGATGACTAGGCGGCGCTCCGCGCCCTCGGGCGTGACCGTCACCAGCGCCTTGCCCAGCAGCTCCGGCGCGACGACCAGCGCGTCCCGCTCGAAAAATTCGCGCCCGAGCCTCATGAGGGCCTCCTGAGCGTCTCGACGGTGTAGTCGCTGCCGCTGAGCGTGAAGTCCTCGCGCACGCCCTCGGAGACGACGACGCGGTTGTCGTTGGTGATGAGCACGAGCTCGAAGCCGGTGTTGTCCTCGTAGAAGCTCTTCGCGTCGCGCTCGCCCATGACGTAGAGCGCGGTGGAGAGCGCGTCGGCATAGGTGCCGTCGTCGCAGATTACGGTGACGGAGAGCAGGTCGCTCTCGGCGGGGTAGCCGGTGGCGGGGTCGAGGATGTGCTGCCGGTAGTTGCCGTCGTCGTCTACGAAGTAGCGCAGATAGCCCCCGGAGGTGACGATGGCGGTGTCCGCGCCGACGTTGAGCGTGGCGGCGTAGCTGCCGGTGTTGACGGGGTCCTGCAGGCCGACCACCCAGTCCGAGCCGTCGGGCTTGACGCCGAGGGTCATGACGGTGCCGCCGAAGGAGACGATGCCGCTCTCGACCCCGGCCTGACGCATGGCGCGCATGGCGTACATGGCGGCGCAGCCGCGCGCGACGGCGGCGAAGGTGAGCTCCATCCCGGCGGGCATGGTGAGGAGGTAGGTGTCGGTCTCGGTCATGGCGGAGACGTTGACGGCGGAGAAGTCCACGTGCTCGAGCAGGCTGTCTATCTCGCTCTCGCTGGGGACGTTGTAGAGCCCGTCGATGAAGCCCCAGGCCTTGACGAGGGGGTAGACGGAGAGGTCGAGCGCGCCGCCCGTGGCGTCGTAGACGGTGCGGGCGGTCTGCAGCATCTCGGCGACCTGGCCGGTGATGACTATGCCGTCGCCGGCGGCGGAGTTGATGTTGTAGAGGGTGCTGCCCTCGCGCTCGGGGTCGAGGGAGGCGTCGAGGGCGGAGATGACGGAGGCGGCGGAGTTGAGCCCGGCCTCGGCGTTTTTGCCGTAGGCCTTGATGGAGACGGCGGAGTTCATGGCAAAGAGCTGCTTTTCCGTGGCCTGAACCTCCCCGCAGGCGGCCATCGGCAGCGCCATGCAGCAGACGAGCAGCGCCGCGATAAGTTTTCTCAAAGTCTTCATAAGCGCGAAACCCCTGTGAGAGATCGTTTTTTAAAGAGTATAGCACAAGCGCGGGAAATAGGCAAACTTAACTATTTACTTTGAGGGCGCGATTTGCTATAATAATCGGGCGCAAAGCGCACATGCGCCCGTAGCTCAGCTGGATAGAGTGTCAGACTCCGACTCTGAAGGTCGTGGGTTCGAATCCCGTCGGGCGTACCAGAGGCGGGGGGCCGGAGCATTCGCGCTCCGGCCTCTTCCCGTATCGCTGAATCAGCCGCCTGGAAGGAGAGAGGGAGGAAACCGATGCAAAAGGTCGTCTACATCAGCAACAGCCGCGATTTTACGGAACAGACGGATATCAACGAAAACAAATATCTCGTCCGCATCAACAAGCTGCTGGAAGAGGGCTGGACCATTGCTCAGATGAACACGCAGACCGTGGCCGTCGACCCCAAGCTTGAAAACTACCTCCACAAGGAGACGCTGGTCTCCTTCGTCATCCTCGAGAAAAACCAATAAAGCGTCCAAACATCAGCGTCGGAGCAGGAAAAACCTTGCTCCGACGTTTTTTTCCCCCGCGCCCTTGCGGAAAAATCGAGGGGCTGTATATTGTTCAGCCATCAAGACCGACGGGAGGAGTGCAAATGGAAAAGAAAGCGCCCGGGATAATGCTCTATTACGAGATACGCTCCGCGCTCGAACACCTGAGCTTCGACGAGAAGGGACAGCTGCTGGACGCGATGCTCAACTACGGCGAATACGGCGAGGCGCCGGACTTTTCCGACCCGACCATGGCCGTGACCTGGTCGTTCATCGCCATGCGCATCGACGCCGACCACAAGCGCTATCAGAACAGATGCGAGCGCGCGGCCGAGAACGCAAAGAGGCGCTGGGAAAAGGAAAACGATGCTATGCGGCCGCATGCGGACGATGCCAACACAACATCAACGTCAACTCCAACATCAACAACAACATCATCTTCATCATCAACATCATCATCAACAGCAACAGCAGCTCCAGCATCAGCAGCAGCTATGCCCGCCGATGTTGAAAACCCTGTGGAAAGCTACTCCCCGCGGTCGCCGGAGGAGTTTGAGGCGCTGCGGCAGAAGGCGCTCGACCGCCTTGCGCGGGGGATGAGCTTCAAGAGCTTTTAGCCGTATTTCTCCGCCAGATAAGTCCCGAGCCTGTCGCCCAGCAGCGCCGCCGTGTCCCCGAGACTGCGCTCTCCGGCGAGAAAGGCCCCGGCGTCCTCGCGGATGAGGTCGACCAGCTCGGCGTCGCAGTAGATGACCGTGTCCAGGCTCTCCACAAGCCCCAGCATCATGTCCGCCTGCCGCTCCGTGATGGAGGGCTCCCAGGAAAACACCGTCTCATAGTGCCGCCCCTCGTAATCCCAGGTGCCGTCCTCGCGGATGACCACCTTCTCCGGGTCGAGGTCCTCGTGCGGGTGCAGCAGCTCGTAAAACTTCTCCTCCAGGGCGGGCAGGTTCAGGGTGAACATGAAGTTTTCGCGCTCCGCGACGCACCAGCGGATGAACTCCCAAGCCGCTTCCGGTTCCGGTGTGGCGGCGTGTATGCCCATCGCGGCGGTGGGGCTTATGTACGAGCCGCCGGGAAAGCCCACGGGCCAGAGCTCGAGGCCGCGCTCTTTTTCCGTATTAATGAGCTCCATGTGATTCGTCAGGACGGATACGGACAAAGTCTCCGGGCTGAAGCTCTCGGCCTTAGTCATGCTGCCTGCCATCTCCAGCAGCTTTGTGAACTCCGGAGAGTCAAAGCCGCAGTCCGCGCCGCGCCTGTTCTGCTCTATCCAGAGCGGGATGGAGTACGTCAGGAACTCATCCCCGGCAAAATGGTTGAAGCCTATGCCCTCATAGTCCTCTGTCGGGTGGACGTAAGAGCGGCCGAAATCCGCCTCGAGGCCGACGAGGGTGTACACATGATACTCGGGCGAGAGCGCGTAGAGCGCGCCGTCCGTCTCGAAGGGCCCGAGCAGGAAGTCCTTGCGCGGGAAGTCGCCCATGAGCGTGTACATGTCGAGCAGCCAGCCGTTTGCCGCCATGGACTCAGGCGAATTATAGCCGAAACCGATGATGTCCGGCGCATCGTCCGAGGCCATCAGAGCGACCAGGGCCTCATGCGGCATCTCGGGCAGCAATTCCACGCGGATATCGCTGTGCGAGCGGTTGAACTCGTCGATATACGTGGGTATGCAGCTGTTTTCATCCATATGCGCCAGCGTGAGCGTCACCCGCTCCGGTCGCTCCGGGTCCGCCTCCGACGCGGGGCGGAGCACGCCCGCGGCGCTGCCGTCGGATACGGCGTAGAGCCCATCGCCCAGCTCCGCGGCCCACAGCGAGGCGGCGGAGAACACGAGGCCGCTCTCGGCCCAGAGGACGACATATCCCGCCCCCGCGCCCGCGTCGCGGACGAGGCCCCGGCCGTCCGTCCAGAGCCAGCCGCCGAGCGCGTTCTGAAGGATGCAGTCCTCCGTCAGCGCCGCCGGGCCGGGCGTGAGAGCGCCGTCCATGCTGAGGTTTGCGAACTTGACCTCGCCACGGTCGCGGTATTTGAGGTTCACGCCGCTCTCCGCCGCGCCCATGCCCGTGACGTCCGCGAGCTCGTGCTCGAGCAGCAGCTCGAAGTCGGCGTCAACGCAGCGGACACAGCCGTCGGCGCAGGCGAGCCAGAGCGCGCCGCCGGAGCAGCACATGTCCGTGACCTCGCCGGGCCAGTCCGGCTCGAAGCTCTCGCAGCCGCCGCCGATTTTATGCAGGCAGAGCGCGGCGTGCTCCGCGCCGTCCGCGTCCCAGTACCTGTCGAGCGTCCAGACGCCGTCCCCGCCGCCCGCGGCGAGGGCCGTGGCCCGGGCGCCCTCCGGAGAATCGAGCGGTGCGCCCGCCTCGGGCCACACCTCGGTGCTCGAGCCGCCCGCGCAGTCGTAGACCGCGCCGCCGCAGACGGCGGGGAAGCCCGCGAGCTCAAAGCTCTCGAGCGCATACGCCTCCGCCGTCTCCGCCGGGACGGGCGCGCTCCCGGCGCCGCAGCCCGCGAGCGCCAGCAGCGCCAGCGCAAGTGCCGCCGCGCGCCTCATGCTCACACCTCGCCCACGTAGTCGAGGGCCTCGGGGCGGCCTTCGGCGTCGCAGGTTATCTCCCAGCAGCTCGCGGAGCCGGTGCCCCACATGCGGTAGGTGTAGAGCCAGCGCCCGTCCGTTAGGGCGAGGGAGACGCCCGCCTCATCCGTGAGCGGCCACGCTTCGCCCGTCTCGAGGTCCATGCAGTACAGCGTCGCCGCCTCGTCCCCGCGCTGCTCGACGCCGTAGGCCCAGCGCCCGGCGGCGCAGAGCGGCTCTATCGCGCCGTCCAGCACGCGGCTGTGGTCGGTGGTCAGGCAGAGCCAGCCCGCCTCATTGCCCCGGGCGTCGCTCAGCGGCACGATGAGGCTGTCCGGCTGCGCATTCAGCCGTGACGCGAAGAGGCCGAGGCCCTCGGGGACGAGGTTTTTGCCGTTTTCGAGGAGCTGCGTCCCGTCCTCGCTGAGGGTAAAACTGCGCTCGCCCACGGTGTATGTGTCCGGCGCCTCTCCGCCCCTGTCCCAGGGCAGCTTGAGCAGGGGCGAGCCCCCGCCCGGGGTGTAGGCGAGGGTGCAGTTGTGCCTTGTGTAATAGAGCTGCCCGCTCTCGACGCGGAGGGGCCACATGTGCGCACTCGGCGAAAAGAGCCCGAAAGAGACGGCGAGGAAGACGGCCAGCGCCAGCGCGGCGAGCACGAGGAGCGTGTTCCTGAGAGTTTTGCCTCTTATCATGGTCCCGCCTCCTTTTTTCCACATTTTATCACGCGCTTGTATCCGATCTGTATCACCCGGCGCTGGGCGTTTCGACGAAATTTGCGCCGCAAATTTGTGCACACGGCATATTTAGCATTGCATAATAACTGTTGACGAAAGTCAAAAACGGTCTTATACTGTTCACCAGGTGCTTGAGCATGAAAAAGGACACGACAGGACATTCATTCGAGGCTTTTTTCAAGCGCGCGACAAGTCCGCTGGCCGTTTTGAGCCTGCTGTCGGAGCGGCCCATGTACGGCTACGAGATAACCCAGGAGCTGAGCCGCCGGAGCGGGGGCAGGTATGTGCTCTCCCTCCTCTACCCCGTGCTGTACCGTCTGCTGGAGCAGGGCTACATCCGCGAGGACAGGACGGAGATAGTGGACGGCCGCGCGCGGACTTACTATGCCGTGACGCCGGAGGGCACCGCGTATTTGAATGAAACGGCAAGGGAATATGAGGAGCTCTCGGCCGTCTTTTCCGCACTGCTGAAAGGGGGGACCGGGAGTGAACGGCATTGAGAAATACTGCCGTGCCGTCTCCGGCGCGCTGACGGCGCGCCGCGCCACCAGGCGGCGGCTCACGGACGGCCTTGCCGACGAGATAAGGGACGCCCTGGGCGGGGAGTGCACGCTCGAGCAGATAACGGCCGCCTTCGGCCCGCCGGAGCAGGCCGCGGAGGAGCTGCAGCTCACCGTCGGCGGGGCGGAGCGCGAGGGCGAGCGCCGCCTCTGGAAACGCAGCCATCTGCTGCTTGCGCTGCTCTGCGTTGCGCTGGCCGCGGTTATCTGCGCGCTGGTTTGGTACGGCTCCACCATGCGCATAACGGTTTCCGACACCGACATTTTTGACAAAGGAGACGGCACTTATGAAACGCTTGATCTGTTTTGCCCTGGCGGCGGCGCTGCTGCTCTCGACGGGGGTCCCGGCACTTGCTGACGGGCCCGCGCCCATCTCCACCGAGGTGGAGTACCTCGACAACGGATATTACATAGTCACGGAGATATATGCCGTGCAGACCCGCGCCCAGCAGCTCACGAGCGGCACCAAGGTGCAGAGCCTGTACAGCGCCGACGGCGAGCTCGCCATCACCTTTGAGGTGAGCGGCACGTTCAAGTATAACGGCACCACCTGCATAGCCACCCTGGCCTCCTACGACTACGAGATACACGCCGCCGGCTGGTATCTCGTCAGCGCCAGCGCCTGGTGCGAGGACAACAAGGCCATAGCCAACGGCGAGTTCAAGCACCCGCTGCTCGGCACGGTGGACACCACCGTCACCCTCTCCTGCAGCCCGACGGGCATGCTCTCATAAGATATTTCTCCCTCCAAATAAAGCCGCCGCGTGACCTTCGTGTCCCGCGGCGGCGATTTTTTTCAGTATCCCTTCCGGCCCCCCGGCTGGCCGTAGGTCTCAAAGCGCGCGGCGGCGGCCTTGAGCTCCTCCGCGTCCAGCACGCGCGGGCGGCCTATGGCGAGGGCCTTGTATTGCAGCTCTGCCACGTACTCGGCGTTGAGCGCGAGGGCGAAGGCCCCGGGGAGGTCGTCCCCGCAGACCACGATGCCGTGGTTTTCGAGCAGCACCGCCCGGCCCGCGCCGCAGACGCGCACCGCCTCCTCCGCGAGCTCCGGCGTGCCGAAGGTGCGGTAGGGCGCGCAGGGCACGCGCTCCACGCCCGAGGCGAGCATGGCGTAGTGCACCGGCTCTATCTCCCGGCCCAGCACGGCAAACACCGTGCAGTACATCGAGTGCGTGTGCACCACCGCGCCGATATCCGGCTTCGCGCGGTAAAAGCCCGCGTGCAGGCCCCATTCGCTGGAGGGCTTGCGCGTCCCGTCGGCTATCTTGCCGTCCAGGTCCATGACCACCACGTCCCAGGCGCGGGTCTCGTGGTAGCTGAGGCCCGAGGGGCTGACGGCCATCAGGCCGCGCGCGGCGTCGTAGACGCTGAGGTTGCCGCTGGTGCCGGGGCAGAGGCCCGCCGTGGACATCCTGCGGCCGTAATCCGCTATGAGCTCGCGCTCTGTGTGCATGAGCATGTTTACGCCTCCTACATGTGGAATCTGCGCCGCGCCTCCTCGCGCAGGGAGGGCACGCGGCGGACTATGATGAGCGGGATGGAGAGCCCGGCGCAGGAGGCCAGCACGACCATCGACCAGCCCGGGACCCACTCGCCCTTGAGATATTCGTCGCAGAGGAACTCCGTCAGCACGGCGAAGAGGCCTATGGCCATCAGCACCAGCACCGCCGAGACCAGCAGGGAGCAGCGCCGCGTGCGGATTATCCAGTAGAGCAGCGGTATGACCAGCACCCCCGCCGCCGTGATGGGCAGCGCGAGGCCGACGAACCAGTCCATGCCGTCCACCGCCGCGGCGATGAGGCAGAGGTAGGCGCCCACGGCCAGCACGTCCAGCGTCAGCGGCGCCCAGACGGGCAGCTTCCGCGTCAGCAGCGGCGGCACGAACCAGACCCAGAGCATCGCCATCGCCCCGCCGATGAAGAGCGACCACCAGAAGTCGCTGTAAAACACCAGGTTCAGCAGCGCGCAGCAGATGGCCACGCTCACGAGCATGCTGGTGAGCAGCAGCGCCGCCTCACGCCGCGAGACGGGCGCGACCTCCTCCCGCCGCGTGGGGAAGAAGCTCGGCGCGTCCTCGTCCACGGGGCAGACCGGGTTCACCACGGGCGTCCGGCAGAGGGGACACTCCTTTGCGCCGGGGTTTAGCTCCACGCCGCAATTTACGCAGTATGACATTCATTGCACCCCCTGTCGGTTGCTCTCTATGCGCACGTGCAGGCCCTCGCGCACGAGAAAGCGGAAAAATTCGCGCTCGAGGTCGGTCTCCTTCTGCACGCCGGAGAAGGTTATCTCCATCGTGTCGCCGTAGCTGATGGACGAGACGTGCGGCCTCGCCACCGTGGCCTGGCCCTGCACGACCTCCATTTGCTCGATGTACGGCCTCATGCTCTCCGGCACGCGGAAGGGGCCGGGGTTGGTGAAGATGGCGCTGTACGGCCGCACGCCGGTGAGGCCGTAGCTGAGCAGCATGATGGGGTTTTTCACCACGCGGGGGATGAGGATGAGAAAGCGGTTGTAGAGCAGCCGCACGCCCCGCGTCAGGCCAGCGCGGAGCTTCACCGGCTCGGCAGTGAGGCGCATGTAGTTGTGCACCAGCGCCGCGAGCTGCGGGAAGTCGTAGTCCCCGAGCGCCGGGTCCACGCTCGGCTGCACGGTGAGGATGAAGTTGCGCAGCGTCTCGGTGGGAAAGTAGGCGCGCAGATTCACCGGCACGGCGAGCGCCACGGGCCTTTCCCGGATGGGCCGCTCCCGCCGCTGCTTTTCGACGAGCAGCTTCAAGAGCACCGCCGCGAGGTATTCCGTTATTGACGCGCCGTAGCTGCGGGCCTTTTCCCTCAGCGCGGAGACGGAGAGGAAGCCCATCGTGACGTGGAAGGTGTAAAAGGGCTCCGGCGTGCCGCGGTTCTGGTAGGCGCGGGGTATCCTCGGCAGGGCACGGGAGGCGGGCCCGGCGTAGCGGAGATAGGCGTCCTCGCGCTCGGCCGCCGGGGGCGGCTCGTCGAGGTCGGCGATGCCCTCGCCGGGCGGGACGTCCACGCCGCGCTGCCTCAGGTACTCGGCCAGCAGGTTCCGGAAGAAGGTCAGCGCCCCCGCGCCGTCCGCGAGGGCGTGAAAGACCTCGAGGGAGATGCGGCGGCGGTAGTAGTAAAAGCGGATGAGCCAGCCGTTGTCCTCGTTGAAGCGCACGGGGCGGCATGGGTCGGCCACGTCCTCGCGCACGAAGGGCCCGGGCGCGGTGTTCGGCTCGAAGTAGTACCAGAAAAAGCCGCGGCAGATCTTCATCGCGAAGCCGGGAAAGCGCGGCAGCGTGCGGTCCACGGCGGATTGCAGCAGCGCGGGGTCCACGTCCTCCGTCATGACGGCGGAGAAGCGGTATATGGCGGAGAACTCCTCGCGCTGGATGGAGGAGTACATAAAGCTGGCGTTGTCCATGCGATACCAGGGCGTGCGCGGTTTATTCATGGCGGCCTCCGGGGAAGATTGTATAAAGAGATTTTAACATCGCGGCGCGGCGCAGGCAAGGGAAACAAAAATTTAAAAAATCCGCGGGAACTTTTTTGCCGCGCGCAAGTCTAAGGCAGACGGCGGCCGAGCCGCCGGAATAAATCCAAGGAGAATATGAAAAGATGAAAAAGATCATTGCGGCAGTCCTCTGCCTGACCATGTGCTTTGCGCTGCTGAGCGCCTGCGGCACCGAGAACAAGCCCGCCGAGACCGACCCCGTGACCAGCGAAGAGCCGAGCACCGCCCCGACCGAGAGCGCCGAGCCGAGCGAAGAGCCCAGCGAGCAGCCGAGCGATGAGCCGGGCACCGCGCCCGAGACCGAGGCCCCGGCGACCAGCGCCCTGGCCGACGCGATAACGTCCTCGCGCACGGACGAGGAGAACGAGGCGTACCCGGTGTTCAGCGACAAGGCGGCCATCGAGGACGCGTATTACCAGGTCGTGGGCTTCACGGCCGCGGACGTGGACGACATCGCGATGAGCGTGTCGCTCATCAACGTCAAGGCCTACGGCATCGTCATCGCCAAGCCCGCCGAGGGCTGCGCGGACACCGTGAAGGCTGGCCTCCAGGCGTTCATCGACACCCAGTGCAATAACTTCGAGACCTACCTGGCCGACCAGTACGAGATCGCGAAGAACGCCAAGCTCGAGACCCTCGACGACGGCACCATCGTCATGGTCATGTGCGCAAACGCCGACGCCGTCTACGACGCCATCGTCGCCGCGCTCGCCGCGTAAGCGTGTGAAAGTTTCGTCCACCTTTTCAAAGGTGGCGGGGTGCAGGGG
>UMHQ01064556.1_pt1 | contig 13668 bp, 15 predicted proteins | sample 1965531 | NCBI WGS metagenome assembly UMHQ01 (sample SAMEA4836098, study PRJEB28245) | human gut metagenome | biome: gut microbiome; material: fecal sample | place: Denmark | collected 2008
TTTTTTTTAATATATTTGTAACATATGTTTGACAACTATAGACTAAGACAGGCAAGAGTCTGTCTTTTTTATTGACAACTTCCTGTTTAAATGATAGAATCAAAAAACAAGACAGTTCATTGGTACCATCCTGTCTATAAACAAAACTAGGGCTATTTTTTATTGCAATTTTTTGGAATTGTACATGAGGGATAGACTAGTAGTCTATCCCTATTTTTTTATAAAGGAGAAATTTATGTATACACTAAGCAGTGAAGCCAGTTTTGATAGTGCTCATTTTTTAAAAGACTACATTGGAAAATGTAGAAATATTCATGGACATCGTTGGAAAGTAAAGATAGAAATATACGCAGAAAATTTACAAAGTGATGGAGGATTCCGTGGGATGGTTCTGGATTTTGGAGATATCAAAAAAGAACTAAAAGAAATCACAAACTATTTTGACCATGCCTTTATTCTTGAAAAAAATTCGTTAAAACCATCTCTTTTCAATGCTCTTGTAGAAGAAGGTTTTCGACTGATTGAAGTAGATTTTCGACCAACTGCAGAAAATTTTTCTAAATTCTTTTATGAACATTTTGAAAAAAAAGGTTTCCCCGTTCTTCAAGCAACAGTTTATGAAACTCCTAATAACTGTGCCAGCTACTCCAAGGGCGTGAGATGAGATGCCAAAATATAAAGTTGTAGAAATTTTTGAAAGTATCAACGGAGAAGGAAAAAAAGCAGGTCAACTTGCCCTTTTTATTCGTTTCCAATACTGTAATCTAAATTGTTCTTATTGTGATACCAAATGGGCAAATTCCAAGAATAGTCCTTTCACTTGGATGAGTTTGGAGGAAATTCTAAGTCTTGCAAAAGAAAAAAGAATCAAAAATATTACTCTGACCGGAGGAGAGCCTCTATTACAGCCGGACGTGCTAAATCTATTAGAAGCTTTTGCCAAAGAAAAACAATTTGAAATGGAAATTGAGACCAATGGTAGTGTTCCTTTGGAAAAATTTAGAAATCTGGAAAACCCTCCCTCCTTTACGATTGATTACAAACTTCCAGAAAGTCATATGGAACAATATATGCACTTAGAAAATTTTTCTTCTGTTCAAGCCCATGATACTATAAAATTTGTGGTCTCCAATAGAAAGGACTTAGAGAAAGCAAAAGAAATCATAGAACAATATTCGCTAATCGGAAAATGTGCTGTCTATTTTAGCCCTGTCTTTGGAAAAATTGCTCTTCTAAGTATCGTAGATTTTATGAAAGAACATCATTTAAATGGAGTCAATATGCAATTACAAATGCATAAATTTATTTGGGATCCGGAAGAGAAAGGAGTATAAATGATAGATAAAAAAGCAATTCAAGAACATGTGAAAGGACTGTTACTTGCCTTAGGAGAAGATCCGAATCTAGAAGGACTTTTGGAGACTCCTGAACGAGTTGCAAATATGTATGAAGAAATTTTTGAGGGTATTCAATACAGCAATGAAGACTTAGCAACGATGTTTGGAAAAACCTTTGAAGGGGACAGTGAAACAAACAGTGATGATATGGTCATCATTCGAGATATTGAAATTTTTAGTGTCTGTGAACATCACCTCGCCTTAATGTATGATATGAAAGTAACGGTAGCCTATATTCCGAATAAAAAATTATTAGGTCTTAGCAAAGTGGCTCGTATCTGTGATATGGTTGGAAAACGTTTACAGCTACAAGAAAGAATTGGAAGAGATATTGCTGAAATCATGCAAAAAGTAACTGACTCTGAAGATATTGCTGTTTTAATTCAAGGAAAGCATAGTTGTATGACAATGAGAGGAATTAAAAAACAACAAAGCATCACAGAAACAAGTTGTTTCTTAGGAAAATTTAAAGAAAATTTAGTCTTACAAAATAGACTATATCAACGATTATAGGAGGGAATATGAAAGTATTAGTTTTATTAAGTGGAGGTTTAGACAGTACAACTTGCTTAGCAATGGCAGTTGATAAATATGGTGCTGATCAAGTTGTTGCTTTAAGTGCTTCCTATGGTCAAAAACATACGAAAGAAATTCTAGCTGCTAGAGCTATTGCAAAATATTATCAAGTAGAATTATTGGAACTAAATTTATCCAAAATTTTCAGTTATAGTAACTGCTCTTTATTGAGTCACTCTACGGAAGAAGTGCCACATCATTCGTATGCAGAGCAATTAAATCAACAGGAAGAAGAAATACTATCTACCTATGTACCATTCCGAAATGGACTATTTTTATCCACAGCAGCCAGCATTGCTCTGTCCAAAGAATGCTCCATTATTTTATATGGAGCCCATAGCGATGATGCCGCCGGAAATGCTTATCCTGATTGTAGCCCTGCTTTCAATGAGGCTATGAATACTGCCATCTATGAAGGAAGTGGAAGACAAGTAAAAGTCGAAGCTCCTTTTATTGGATTGCATAAAAAAGATATTGTAAAATTAGGTCTTACATTACAAGTTCCTTATGAGTTAACGTGGAGTTGTTATGAAGGAAAAGAACACTCTTGTGGAGAATGTGGAACTTGTATCGATAGAGAAAAAGCTTTTGAAGAAAATGGAACGATAGACCCTTTGGTAAAAATAAGAGGAGGAAAATAAATGAGAGAAACAGAAAATTTAAGTTTGCTAGGAAACCAAAATACGAAATATCCCCAGGACTATGCTCCTGAAATGTTGGAAACCTTTGAAAATAAACATCCGGACAATGACTATTTTGTCAAATTTAATTGTCCAGAATTTACAAGTCTTTGCCCTATCACAGGACAACCGGATTTTGCAAATATTGTAATTTCTTATGTACCGAATATTAAAATGGTAGAAAGCAAATCTTTAAAATTATATCTATTCAGTTTCCGAAATCATGGAGATTTTCATGAAGATTGTATGAATATTATCATGAAAGATTTAATCAAATTGATGAATCCAAAGTACATTGAAGTTTGGGGTAAATTTACTCCTAGAGGAGGAATTTCTATCGACCCTTACTGTAATTATGGTCAAAAGGGAACAAAATGGGAAGAAATTGCTTTTCATAGAATGGCAAATCATGATATGTATCCGGAAAAAGTAGATAACCGATAAAAAATCAGCCGATTGGAACCCATTTTCTAAAAGTTTCCAATCGGCTTTTTATTTCTTACTTACTTTTACTTAATTTTCAATAAATCGTGGATTCTAACAACTCCTACAAATTTTCCTTCATGAAATACTGGCATGACTGAAATTTGATATTTCCCTTCTTCCATATAAGACAAAGCCTCATTTGCTAACATATCCTGTTCCACTTTTTTATACTGCTTTGTCATAATCTCTTCAGCATGAAAGGTAAAAAATTCTTCTTCTCTCGATAAAGCTCTTCGAATATCTCCCTCTGTGATAATTCCTACTAGTTCTTCTCCTTTCATAACACATAAAATTCCTAGACGTTTTTCATTCATTTTTACAATAACATCTTTCATTTTTGTATCTAGACTACAAAGAGCTAAATCTTCTCCTGTCTTCATTAAATTTTTCACTCGAGAAAGAAGTCTTCTTCCTAAGCTTCCTCCCGGATGGTACATAGCAAAATTTTGCGGTTGAAAATCTCTCATTTTCATTAAAATACCAGCTAAAGCATCCCCTAAAGCTAAGGCTGAAGTTGTCGAAGCCATCGGTGCTAAATTTAGCGGACAACCCTCACTATCTACTCCACAAAATAAGACAATCTCTGCCTCTTGTGCCAATCGTGAATTTGGATTTCCCGTCATAGCAAACACTCTTGCTCCTATATTTTTGATAGCAGGAATGATGTGCAAGATTTCATCACTCTCTCCACTATTCGAAATTCCAATTACAATGTCCTCAGGATTGACCATTCCCAAATCTCCGTGAAGTCCCTCCGTAGAATTCATAAAAATAGTTGTTGTTCCTGTTGAAGAAAGAGTTGCCGCAATTTTTTTTCCAATCGCCCCTGTCTTTCCAATTCCTGTAATAATTAACTTCCCTTTGCTTTCATAAATAATCTTTGCTGCTTCAATCAAATCCTGTCCCATAGAAGCTTTTAATTTTTCAAGGCCTTGAATTTCTGTATCAATAATTCCATGTGCAATAGCCAATATTTCTTGATTTTCCAACATAATGATTCCTTCTTTCCTAAATTTAATATTTGATTTTATCCGAAAATCATATTCACTATTAATAATACCACAATACCCACTGCCCATGCAACTGTACTTGCAATAGAATATAGTCGTAATTGTTCTTTTCCTTCCGTAATCCCAATCGAACGATTAATCACCCAGAAAAAGCTATCATTAAAATAAGAAAAGAAAAGAGATCCTATACATGCTGCCAAAGCTGCAAATACTGGATTAACATCTAATTTGGCTATGATAGGTGCTGTAATAGATGCTGCTGTAATCATAGCTACTGTTCCACTTCCTTGTACAAATCTAACTAAAGTCGCAATTACAAATGGTAACAAAATAGCTGGTAAAGAAGTTTCTACTAAACTATTTGCAATGATATCTCCTACTCCACTATCTCGAATTAACATTCCAAAAGCTCCTCCAGCTCCAGTAATTAAAATAATCGTTCCTGCTGATTTAATTCCTGTTTCCACTTCTTCCATCATTGATTTTCTATCCATATTTTTCGCTAAACCATAAATGGTAAGGATTAAACCAATTCCTACTGCCAATACAGGTGTTCCCACAAATTGAATAAAATCAATCATCTTTCCTGTAAGAGACATTGTCTTAGAAATCGTTCCTAATAAAATTAGCAAGATAGGTACTACAATCGGAGAAAAGGCTAGAAAAGTAGAGGGTAACGAATCTTCGTCAAAAACTTTTTCCTGTTCTCCTTTATAGATATAATTCCTATCTCGAGTCCATCCTCCATCCTCTGTTGGAATTTGCCAAATTTTATTTCCTGAAAATTTCGCAAATAATAGACTTGCCATCATCATAGGAGCAGCAATCACAATTCCCCATAAAATAATACTAGAAACATTTACCCCAAAAATTCCAGCAACTCCTACTGGTCCAGGAGTAGGTGGCACCAAAGAGTGAGTAATTACTAATCCTGTAGCTAAGGCCAATCCTAAAGAGACAATTGATTTTTTTGTTTCTTTTGAAATTGCTTTTAATAAAGGGGTTAAAATAACAAAACCGGAATCACAGAAAATAGGAATAGATACTAGAAACCCTGTGATTGCCATTGCTAATTCTTCTCTTCCTTTCCCAAAAATTTTTAAAAAAGTCAAAGCCATTTTTTTCGCTGCCCCAGAGACTTCAAATAATTGCCCCATCATAACTCCAAAACCAATAATAATTCCAATACTTCCTAATGTTCCTCCAAAACCTTTGGTGATACTTTCAATAATTTTTGAATATTCTACCCCACCAATCAGTCCCACTAAAATAGTAGCAATAATCAAAGCCAAAAAAGTGTGAATTTTTGTTTTCATAATCATAAAAATCAAACAAAGAATTCCAATAAATAATCCTAATAAAATTTGTTGCTCCATGCTCTCACCCTCACTTGTATATTTGATTAGATTAAATATTTTTAAAATTTGGTGCATATTTTGCTGCTAATCTTACCGCTTCTATCATACTTATAGCACTAACAATTCCTTGACCTGCTATATCAAAAGCAGTTCCATGATCTACTGAAGTTCTTAAGAAAGGCATATCCAAAGTAATTGCAATCGTTCTTTCAAAATCATAAGTCTTCGTTGCAATATGGCCTTGATCATGATACAAAGATAAAACTGCCTGATACCTTCCTTGAAGAGCTTGATGAAATACAGAGTCAGCTCCGATAGGACCCACCACATCATAACCTAATTTTTGTGCTTCTTCTACAGCTGGAGTTACCTCTTCCACTTCTTCGTAACCAAACAATCCGTGCTCTCCAGAATGAGGATTTAATCCTGCTACTGCCATTTTTCCATTTACACCTAATTGTTTTAAAGCTTTCGTACATCTTTGTATGTATTCCAATACCCTCTCCTTGGTAATGGCATCACAGGCATTTCTCAAAGACATGTGTCTTGTTAAGAAAAAGACCCTCATATTTGCTACTTCAAACATAGTCAAAGGATCTCTTGAATTAGATAGATCCCCTAAAATTTCTGTATGTCCGATATAGTTTATATTCCCTGCTCTTAAGGATTCTTTATTGATTGGTGTTGTCGCAATTGCATCCACTTGATGACTCATCGCTAAATCAACACTTTTCTTGATATATTCAAAAGCTGCCTTTCCACACATTCCTTGTACTTTACCATATTCCATAATGTTAAGATCTATATTTTGTAAATCAATAACATTCAAAATTCCATCTCGATAATCTCCATCTTCTACTTTTTCCATACTATGAATCTGCAAATTCACACCACAAATTTCAATAGCCTTTTCTAGTACTTTTCGATCCCCTATGACAACAAGATCACATAAATCTCTAATTTCTTCTGCCACTGCTGTTTTCACTACAATTTCTGGTCCAACTCCTGCTGGATCTCCCATTGGTACTGCTATTTTTGGTTTATTCATTTTTATCCTCCTTCTTATATATCACTTTTCATTTGATTCAAACATAATTTTATAGTATCTTCTTTTCCTACCATTCCTCCCTTGCTAACTAATTTCATATTTGGAAATTTTCCTCCTATAAGCCTTCCATAAGCTGCTAGTGGAATGACTTCTTCCTTTATTTCCACACCAATAGAATTTAGTTTTTCTAAAAGAGCTAATGTAATATCCCCTCCAGAACTATAAACTCCCTCAAATTTTTGTACTTCTTCTAATACCAAGGTTGCTGCTTCTGTCAAAGTATTGGAAATAATCTTCGAAATTTCTTCTACGCTGACTCCTTTCATTTTTGCAATTTCCGGTAAATTTAATTTTTCATCATTTCCAATAGGTGTTGTTGTTATCAAGAATAAATCATAACTGTCTATTCCTTTTTTTATCATAGATACTACTCTTTGAATTTCCTGCTGTCGACTCTCCTCTACAAAAAAATTGTTAGGATTCATTTTCTCTAAAAAAATCTCTTCGTGTTGTAAAATATGCTCAATTTGTTTTTTACTTGTTTCCGTGGCACTTCCAATAACCATTAAAATTTTCTTTTCTAAATTATTTTTCTTTTGCAATTCTTTCGTATAGTACATAGTAAATGGACCCGGATCAACGGTAATAATCTTTAAATTACTTCGATTCATAAGTCTTGCTATTTTTATAATATCTTCGTTCGTTACAGCATCAAAAATCAAAACTCTATTCTCTTTCCCATATAGCTCAATTTCTTTCACTAGCTTTTCTTCTTCTTTTGCAATATCTTGTAAACTAAAATAATGAGAGGAATATTTGCTTTGTTTTTGAATTAACTCTTCGACACAAGAAGTATTGACTGGAGTTTTAGGATCTCTTCCAGCATCAGAATTTTCTAGAAGTATTCCATTCACTAGCATAATTTTATTCACAACAATTCTTCCAGAATCCGGATAAGCCGGAACAACGACTGCAATTCTATCTTCTTCCAATTGTTCTAACATAGCATCCATTTCCGAACCTATATTTCCACGAAGAGTAGAATCAATTCTCTTGTTGTATAATAAAGTCTCCTCTGATTTCAAAAAAGAAACAGCGTCTTTTACTCTTTCATAAGCCTCTTCCTTAGAAATACCTCGACTATCTGTAGAATAAGAAATTACATCGATAGTTTCAATTTTTGTTTTTGGTAATTGAAAAATACTTGCTGCTCTAAGCCCCACCTTTTTTAAAAGGGAACAAGTTGCGTTTGATCCTGTTAAATCATCTGCAACAATGATGTATTTTGCCATATTATCCTCCTATATTGTTTTGTCTTTTCCATCTACCTGTATAATTTTTTTCTCTAATCCATATTTTTCGATTTCTTTTTTGGAAAAAATATGGTCTGTAATAATACTGTCAAAATTTTTAATATGAGCTGCCTTATACAATTTTTTCTTACCAAACTTACTGTAATCTGTTAATAAAACATTCTTTTCACTAATCTTCATAATACTACGTTTTAAAATAGCTTTTACTTCAGTAGGAACAGTAATATCTAAGTTATCCGAAATAGAAGAGATTCCTAAAAATGCAATATCTGCATTATAATTTTCTATCTGTTTTATGGATAATACACTAGTTGTTGCACCGGTTTCTCGAGCAACTTCTCCCCCTAAAAGTATAAGTTTGATATTTTCTTTTTGATATAACTCTAAGGCAATATATAAGTCATTTGTGATAACTCTTAAATTTTGAATAGAAGATTGAGCTATAAGACAGGCTAGCTCATAGGTCGTTGTTCCTGCATCCAAAATAATCGTCATATTAGAGCGAATTTCTTCCAAAGCTTTTTCAGCAATTCGCTTTTTTATCTTTGTATTTTCTTCTTTTTTTCTATCGTACTTTTTTTCTTCCACTAGAGAATTTGGCAAAATAGCTCCTCCGTAAGTACAAACTAAATATCCTTTTTGTTCTAATTTTTTCAAGTCTCGTCCTATTGTCATAGAAGTGACTCCTAGTAAATCTGCCAATTCTTTTCTGGTAGCACTATTGTGTTCCTCTAAATATTGAACAATAAATTGATAACGTTCCGAAGATAACATATTCTCTCCTTTTTTTATGTTATATTTTGTTTTTTTGTGTTATTTTTTGTTATTCTTTTATATATATATAGCGTATATTTTGGAAAAAGTCAACAAAAATAAAAAGATTCCAAAAATCATTATGACCTTTAGAATCTCTCAATAAATCAATTATTTGTATTTCTCGTTACTATATCCAAGCAATGTTTTTTAAAATCAAAACCCAGAAAAAGATTGTTACAATCGAAAAAGCACTCGTAGTCACTACAATTTCTCCTGCTAAGTCTCCATCAGCATCCATTTCCTTCGCCATAGTAAAAGATGCCACAGCAGCCGGGCAAGCAGTAGCAGCTAAGAAAGCTGTTATCTCCATAGAAGTGAAGGAAAGAAAATGTGAGGCAACAATTAGAAAAAATGGAAATACAAGAAGCTTAACGATATTTGCCGTTAATAAATACTTCCAATGTTTCTTCACACTTTTCATTTCTAAACTTCCTCCTAAAACAATAAATGCCAAAGGAGTTGCTACTTTTGCTAGACTGGAAATTGTCACTTCTAAAATATTAGGAATATGAATATCTAAAAGTAAACAAATGATTGCTAAGGTAGAAGCCAATAATAATGGATTTTTATAAGTAGAAGAAACAAGTTTCGAGAGCTTTATCTTTTCTCCTCGATAAAATTCTAACAATAAAATAGCAGTCAAATTAAAGGTAGGAATCACGGCTGCCAACAATAAAGAGGTAATTCCTAAAGCCTCTTCTCCGTACAAAGTACTGGCAATTGGAATTCCAAACAGTACAAAATTTCCTCGGTAAGCAGCCTGAATCATAACGGAGCATTTTTTAGAATCCTTTATCGTTCTTGAATACACAAGATAACTCAAAAAAATCATACAGAAAACTCCAAGCACCGGGAATAAAATAAATCTAAGATTTTTCAGCTGAAATACAGCCTCCGCATCCAAACGGTAAATATTGATAAACAGTAAACTACTCATAAAAACACGAAAAACTAAACTATTCATTTTATTTAAAGAATGACTGTCTACCATATTAAAATATTTTAAAACATATCCTATCGTTAGAATAATTAAAATTGGTAATACTACATTCATTGCTAGAATTAAATTTTCCATACGATTCTCCCCTACCATTGGAAAAAAAGCGATTCAAGTTTTTTGAACCGCTTTTCAAAAGCTTTATTTTTCCGGAACTTTTGCTACTGCTTCTTTTACAGCTTCCAAGAATCCTTGTGAACTATAAGAAGCTCCTGCTACCATTTCCACTTCTACACTTTGTTCTGCCTTCACTTTTTCTACCAAATCAGAGATTGCTACTCCTCCAATATCCGGCGTATCTTCGTGCTTTACTTGAATATCTGTAATCTCAATTGCATTTTCATCATTTCGATGTGCTGCCACTTGTACATGGATATCTCCATGGAAACCTTTTGCAGTTCCCTCATAAACTTCCTCTGTATTTGTCTTCATAAAAATAGCAGATGCAAAGGCACATACAATTAAAAGAATTGAAAGATATTGTATTTTTTTTGAGCTGTCACTACTGTTACTCCTCTCCACTTTTTTTGATTATATCATATTTATAAAATAAATAGCAATCTTATTTTTCAGAAATAGAAGCAACTCCCGGTAATACTTTTCCTTCTAAATATTCCAAAGAAGCTCCTCCACCAGTAGAGATATGTGTAAATTTATCTGCATATCCTAGACTGATTGCTGCCGCTGCAGAATCTCCCCCACCAATAATAGTTGTGGCTCCTTGTAAGTGTGCAATAGCTTCACAAACTCCGATGGTTCCTTTTGCGTAGTTTGGCATTTCAAAGACTCCCATAGGACCATTCCATACCACTGTTTTTGCAGAAGCAATTTCTTTTGAAAATAATTCAACTGTTCCTGCTCCTACATCCAATCCCATTTCATCTGCTGGAACTTCATCCACAGATACTGTTCTATGAGCTGCCTCATTATTAAATTCTTTTGCAACGACAGTATCTACTGGAAGAATTAACTTTCCATTTGCTTTTTCTAATAAAGCTTTTGCTAATTCTACTTTGTCTTCTTCCACTAAAGAAGTTCCTGTACTCTTACCTAAAGCTTTTAAGAAAGTGAACATCATAGCTCCACCTACTAAAACTTTATCCGCTTTTTCTAATAAGTTTTCAATGACTCCAATTTTATCGGAAACTTTTGCTCCACCTAAGATCGCAACCAAAGGTCTTTCTGGTGCATCTACTGCTCCACCGATAAATCGAATTTCTTTTTCCATTAGAAAACCGGCCGCTGACTTTCCTTCTCCAATGTTAGAAGAAATCCCTACATTAGAAGCATGAGCTCTATGAGCTGTTCCAAAGGCATCATTTATAAAGACATCTCCTAAAGAGGCCCAATATTTTCCTAATTCTGGATCATTTTTAGATTCTTTTTTCCCATCAAGATCTTCAAATCTTGTATTTTCAAACATCATAATTTCTCCATTTTGTAGAGAATTTACTGCTGTTTCTAATTCTGCTCCTCGAGTCGCTGCTACAAATTTTACTTCTTTTCCTAATAATTCAGAAAGTCTCACTGCCACAGGTTTCAATGATTTTGACACTAGATCTTCTTCTGTTTTTACCTTTCCTAAGTGTGAAAAAGCAATTACTTTAGCTCCTTGTTCCAAAGCATATTGAATTGTTGGAAGAGCTGCCACAATTCTATTCTCATCAGTAATTTTTCCATCTTTCATAGGAACATTAAAGTCCACTCTCATCAATACTTTTTTTCCTTGTAATTCCAAATCTTTAATATTTTTCTTTGCCATCTTTCCTCCTTGGATTTTTATAAAAAAAAGCGGAACCTCTTCAGGCTCCGCTCACTAGGCTGCTTATTTTGCTTTCGTAACTGCTCCTAAAGTTCTAATCAATTGAGATGTATAAGACATTTCATTGTCATACCAAGAAACTGTTTTTACTAATTGTTTATCTCCAACAGTCATCACTCTTGTTTGAGTTGCATCGAACAAAGAACCAAATCTACATCCGATAACATCGCTTGATACGATATCTTCATCATTATATCCGAAAGATTCGTTTGCTGCTGCTTTCATAGCTGCATTGATTTCTTCTACAGTTACAGATTTTTCTAATACAGTTACTAATTCAGTGATAGAACCAGTGATTACAGGTACTCTTTGAGCTGCTCCATCTAATTTTCCTTTTAATTCAGGAATAACCAATCCAATTGCTTTTGCTGCTCCAGTTGTATTTGGAACGATGTTTGCCGCTGCCGCTCTTGCTCTTCTTAAATCTCCTTTTTTATGTGGAGCATCTAAAGTATTTTGGTCATTTGTATAAGCATGGATCGTTGTCATTAATCCTTCTACGATTCCAAAGTTATCATTCAATACTTTTGCCATAGGTGCTAAACAGTTTGTAGTACAAGAAGCTCCTGAAATTACTGTTTCGCTTCCATCTAATACATCATGGTTTACATTATATACTACTGTTTTTAAATCTCCAGTTGCTGGTGCAGAAATAACAACTTTTTTCGCTCCTGCTTTAATATGAGCTTCTGCTTTTTCTTTGCTTGTAAAGAATCCTGTACATTCTAATACTACATCAATTCCCAATTCTTTCCAAGGTAATTCTTCTGGGTTTGCTTTTGCAAATACTTTAATAGAATCTCCGTTTACTACAAATCCTTCTTCTGTTACGTCGATAGTTCCTTGGAATCTACCTTGTGCTGAATCATATTTAAATAAATGTGCTAGAGTTTTTGCGTCTGTTAAGTCATTGATGGCTACAACATCGTATTCAGGATTTTCACTCATTACTCTTAATGCTAATCTTCCTATTCTTCCAAAACCGTTAATTGCTACTTTTACTGACATGCTATCCCTCCTAAAAATTTCATCTAAATTTTATTATATATTTTTTAAATTACTTGTTTTCTATTTGTTTCTTTCCATTACTATATAATAACTTTCTGTCTTTGTCAATGACATTGAAGAATTACTTTTGCTCCGAAGATGAACAGTTTTTACCCATTTAAATAATCTTGCATATCCTTCGCCAAATCAATCATAATTTCTTGCTGCTCCCCATTCTTTGGATTTTGAAAAGTCAAACGATAGGCATGTAGAAGTTGTCTCTTTATCCTATCATCTGCTCCTCCATATAAGTCATCTCCTACAATAGGATACCCCTCCAAAGATAGATGAGCTCGAATTTGATGAGTTCTTCCTGTAAATAAAGTGACATCCAATAAAGTTCTATTTCTCTCCGGAAAACGTTTCAATACTTTCACAAATGTTTTTGCTTCTTGTCCCCCTTCACTGACAGCTAACTCAATTCTTCTCAAATCTTCTCCTACTTTTCCAATCGGCTTTGTAATATAAAATTCATCTTGCTCTACAATCCCTTTTACTATGGTCTGATAGGATTTTCTGACTTCCGTTTTCTCTTGTAAATAAGCTTGAGAATACGCATTTTTAGTCACGATAATCAGTCCTGTCGTATTCATATCCAATCGATTATAAAATCTTGGTACCATCGTTTTCCCTGTTGTTTTTAAAAAATAAGCAACCACTCCATTTGCTAAGGTAGCATCCACTTTTTTGGTAGTAGGATGTGTTACTAAATTTGCTTGCTTATTTAATATCAATAAATTTTCATCTTCATAGACAATCTCTAAAGGAATATCCATGGGACGAATTCCTGTTTCTTTCTCTTTTTCCACGATAAAAACCCGATTTAATTTTCGTACTTTCTTTGCTGTATTTTTTATTTTTTTTCCATTCAAATAAATTTCTAATTTCCGAAGTCCTCTTCCGGAATAGCCTTTGCTTTCTTTTAGATATTCCCCAATTTCATAACCATCATATTCTGGTTCCACAATATATTTATGCAATCTAAACTCCTTGTCTACTTTATTTTTTTCATTATCTCTATTCTATCATATCTAACAATAAATGAAAAGTTTTTTCCATCTTGAAAAAACATTGTAGGTCTATAGTTGTCAAACATATGTTACAAATATATTAAAAAA
>UMHQ01017030.1_pt1 | contig 13655 bp, 16 predicted proteins | sample 1965531 | NCBI WGS metagenome assembly UMHQ01 (sample SAMEA4836098, study PRJEB28245) | human gut metagenome | biome: gut microbiome; material: fecal sample | place: Denmark | collected 2008
CTATACCATGTATTTTGAGCAGGGTGACTGCGTGAAATTTGAGAGGTTGTGAATCAATGTACGCGATAATTATTTTGATATTAACCTTGTTCGCTATATTCTTGTTTTTATACTCTAAGAAGAATTACGAAGAAACTGAATATCACAAACAAACAGGCAACTCTTATTTTTCAATACTATTTGATAAAGGGGCTGGGGGTGAATATTCTCTTTCAGAAACATTGAATCTAATTAAGATTCCTAAAAGAACTCTGTTCAATTTATATATTCCTTTTGGCGGCGAACAAACTTCGGAAGTTGATTGTATTGTCTTACACTCTACTGGAATATATGTCTTTGAAGTTAAAAACTATGGCGGCTGGATTTTTGGTTCGGATAACCAAAGGTATTGGACTCAAACTTTGCCTGCAACAAACCATTCTTCAGAAAAACATAAATTTTATAATCCAATTTGGCAAAACAGTGGGCATATACGTCGGTTAAAAGAGTACCTTCAAATTAAAAACTTACCCATTTTTTCTTATATTGTATTCAGCGATCGTTGCGTCTTTAAAAAAATAAATTTTTCCAATACGAATATAAAATTGCTCTATTTCAAAAATGTACCTGAAGTATTATGTAATGATTTTAAATGTAGACCACCGGTTATCAATGAATCCGTCCTTGAATCTATTTATAACAAACTTTATCCCTTAACTCAGACAAGCGAAAACGTAAAAAATACGCATGTAAAAAACATACAAGTTCATCATCATAGCATCAACGTGAAGTACTGCCCTCTTTGTGGAAATAAACTTGTTTTAAGGACTGCAAAAAAAGGTCCCAACGCCGGCAACAAATTTTGGGGTTGTTCCAATTACCCGAATTGCCGCTATGTCGAGAAATATATTAAAAAATAATTTTATTTTCGATATCTCTAATCCTATCACCTGTCAGCAAGCGATTTATCAAGGTTTTTCTTGCTTAAAAACACTTTTTGAAAAAGAGGGGCATAAGTACTTCTCGGTTCCCGCAAAGCACTGAAGCTGGAGGCCATCAGGCAGTACCACCTCCCGCCTGCGGGAGGTGAGTAAGCGCACACTTAGCATAATTACTTTCTGGGCAGGGACAACTTGAAAGCGATTTCCTTTATGTGTTACAATTAAGGACAAACAGGACAATAAATCAGAAGTTGCGGAGGCGGCCATTCATGAAAAGTATAATTTGAAAGTATAGGGACTACAGGGTTCATCGCAGGATTATGCGCTTGGCTTATATTGTTGATCAGCTGGGCATAAAAGTAACTAAATCAAAGCAATCATGATATAATTATCCGCGGTCAGCGCATCCAATGTACACTACAGAGAGGAAAAAACCCATGAATATAGTTTTAGTCGGTATGCCCGCCTGCGGCAAGAGCACGGTGGGCGTCGTCCTGGCAAAGACGATGAATAAAGACTTTGTCGACACGGACATCACCATCCAGCAGCGGGAAGGCCATACCCTGCAAGACATCATCAATCTGCACGGAAACGAATATTTCCACCGGCTTGAGGAGCGTGTCCTTCTGGATTTTGACGGAAAGGACTGCGTGGTCGCCACCGGCGGCAGCGCGATATACTATCCCGCCGCCATAGAAAAATTCAAAGAAAAAGGGAAAGTTGTATATATCAACGTTTCCCTCGACACTATCCTTGAACGGCTCAACAATATCAAAACCAGAGGAGTCACTCTCAAAAAAGGCCAGACTCTGGCTGATCTCTACGCCGAAAGAACTCCGCTGTACGAATCGCGTTCAGATATCGTCATTGACGCGGATGGTCTTTCTGTAGAGGAAATCGTAGAAGAGATCGTCCGGAAAACAATGTTATAATCTCTTTTTCCATTTAAGAAGCACAGCGGAGTTGACTATGACCATCACTGATCCCGCGTTGTGCACAAGGGCTCCGATCACAGGATTAAGAACTCCGGTTATGGCCAGGATAATCGCTGCAAAATTCAGCGTCATCGAAAAAGTCAGGTTGCATTTGATTGTCACCATCATGCGTTTTGAAAGAGCCAGCAGATGAGGCAGCTCCTTTATCTCGTCATCGACAAGCGCGATGTCTGCCGCGTCCACGGCTATATCGCTTCCCACGCCGCCCATGGCAATTCCCACGTCAGCCTTTTTGAGCGCGGGAGCGTCGTTAATTCCGTCGCCGATCATGCAAACGGGACGGTCTTTTTTCTGATATCCATCTATATAATTAAGTTTGTCCTCAGGCATACATCCGGCGTGTATCTCATCTATACCCGCGGCGCCGCCTATGCTGAAAGCGGCGTTTTTATGATCTCCTGTCAGCAGAACAGGGATAATTCCGAGACGTTTAATTCCGGAGATCATGGACGCGGAATCTTTCCGCATCACGTCCGACAGCACCACATATCCGGCCGCAGCTTTGTCAATGGCGACATAAATCACTGTACAGCCTTCTTGCAGGAATCCGTCTGCATGTTCTTTCACTTCTTCTCCGAAGACGACACCCGCCTCTTCCATAGCCCTGAGATTCCCGGCTATTACTGTTTTTCCGCATACTTCGGCTTTTACTCCCTGCCCCGGCTTCATTTCAAAACCGGTGACCGGCAGAGGCGCTTTTCCGCAGTCTCGCAGGTATCCCCGGAAAACAGCTTTGCCTAAGGGATGTTCCGAAAGCTTTTCGGCTGCCGCGGCGTAAGCGTATATCTCTTCTACACAAAACCTGACACCCGCTCCGATAACCTGCCGGACTTCCGGCTCTCCATAAGTGAGAGTCCCTGTCTTGTCAAAGGCTACCACCTTAACCGCAGAGAGCCTTTCAAGCGCGTCGCCTTCCCTGACGAGGAATCCGTGTTTTGTCGCGTTGCCTATAGCCGCCATGATCGCCGTAGGCGTAGCCAGTACCAGCGCGCAAGGACAGAAAACGACCAGTATCGTCACAGCGCGTATCACCATACCCGTCAAAAGCCACGTGCCCAGAGCAGCGGAAAGAGCGATGACCACTATCCACGTCGCCCAGCGGTCAGCAAGCCTGACGATCCTTGCCTTTCCGGCGTCTGCTGACTGAACCAGGCGAATCATTCTCTGAATGGAGCTGTCTTCCCCTACTTTGAGGGCTTTCATCTCAAAAGCCCCAAACTGATTGACAGTACCGCTTGATACTTCGTCTCCCGCCGTCTTGTCCACCGGCAGTGATTCCCCCGTCATGACCGCCTGATTGATCGAGGTCTGCCCTCTGATGATTACACCGTCCACCGGCACCGTTTCTCCGGGTAAAACTCTCAATATATCTCCCACCTGTACCTGTTCGGCCGGAATGATCCTTTCGGAAATCTCCTCCGTGCCTTTGCTTCCCGATCCGTCGAGAGACCGTCCCGTCACTCTCGCGGTCTGCGGCGTGAGCCGCACGAGTTTCTCTATGCCGGCGCGGGCCCGGGCGACAGTCAGATCTTCGAGCAGAGCCCCAAGCTGCATTATGAAGGCCACCTCTCCGGCGGCAAAATCTTCTCCGATAATTACAGAAGCGATCAGCGCCATGGATACCAGCACGTCGGCTCTTATGTCAAAAGCCGTAATAAGCCCCACCAAAGCCTCAAGAATTATTGGAACGCCGCAAAGGATTATGGCGATCCACGCAAAATCAAAAGGCGCCGGTATAATATCGAATATACTTATCACAAGAGCTGCCGCGGAAACCGACAGAAAAGCTATGTCCTTTTTTACACCGCCTGCTTCTAAAAGTCTTTCTATTTTATCCGTAAATTTTTTCATAATTCTATCCTGCCTGAATTGATACAGATCTCCCTTCTTTCTATACCTATAGGGGTATAGGTATATTATATGCCTGAAAAATACCGCTGTCAACGATAACCGCGGTATTTTTTATGAAAGTTACTTGTTCCTTTTTGTTTTAGCTGCCCTCTGCAAACCACCGTACAGGTGTGTATGTCGTTGACAATTTCTTTTGCTGATGTTACTTTATAGTCATACAAATACCTGAATGTTGGCAAAAGACTTGTGAAAGACTCGTATTTGCCGAGTTCTCGCCTGTATTGCCAACAAACGTACAGAGCCGACGGAATAAAGACGGTAAAAGAACGGGAATCCGTAAAGAAAAAATGAGTAAACCCTATGGAACGAAAGAAGAAATCTCACAAATTTTTAACCGTGGTACTGTGCATTATTGCGCTCATTGCCATAGTGTTTGTCGCGGCAATCGTGAAGATGCTCCCGTTTCACTGTACTCCATACTGAAAGATTGGGTTGAAAGCTGAAAACAGAATATTAAAAGGAGAGGATTTCTGCGGATCCTCTCCTTTTTATCTTGAACAGCAGACTGTTGTCTGTCGAATTCCTGTGCGCAGCCTTATGGCGGTGTGCCGGTCTACTTCATGTTGGCAAAACGCTCAACGGCCTTGGTGAAATTCTCAATAGTCCTGTCGGCGTCACCGTGTTCGATACCGTCTCTCACACAATGTTTTATGTGTCCTTCGAGTACCACCTGCCCCGCCTTGTGCAGAGCCGATTTGGCGGCGTTGATCTGCGCGAGAATATCCTCACAGGGCACGTCCTCGTCTACCATCCTGTCTATTGCCTGTATCTGACCGACTATCTTTTTAAATCTGCGGTGCAGATTATCCGCGTCCATGCACTGTCTCATAGTTTACCTCCGTCCTCCTGACTACGCCTCTCACGGCAACAATACCCATGGGGGTATGTGTATAATATAACCCTGCCGTGCGCGTCATGTCAAGGGTGACGTTCACTGTTTCTTTTGCCAGAACATTCTGTTGTTCTCAAAAGAGAAAGTCAGGATTCCTTCATCGCACATGCTCGAAAGGTATGAGCGTACCGTGCTTCCTATGAGCGCGTACTGCTGGGTGGACATCTGCAGTCCGTACACGTCGAAAATCTTTTTAAGCAGCGTCTCAAAGGTGACAGGCTCTCCGCACATGTCCAGGAGTTTTTCCTTTACATCCGTTATGGCTCTGATGTTCAGCTGTACAAGAGCCGCTACGTCTTCCGACGCCGGAGCGTGGGACGGCACAAAACGAGCCGCCTCGAGTTTCTCCACATTTTTAAGTGTCTGAAGAGCCATCTGAGGATCCCAGAGATAACCGACGCCGTATTTGGCAATAGTTTCCTCCGATGAAACACAGTCCGCGATATAAGCTGTCTTGTCCGGGGTCAGAAATCCCGTCATCTCCGGACTGTGCCCGGGAAGTTCTATGATCTTCATTCCTTCCGGCAGGACATCATCGGTAAGAGGAAGCACCTCGCTTTCTGCCGCCATAAGAAACTTATTTCTGAGTTCTCTGAAAGGACGGCCTCCATAGAGTCCGGTCGGTTCCAGAACGGTCGACCCTGAATAGACCTGTTCGATTCCTTTCGCGTAAATCCTGCATCCGGTTTTTTGCTGCAGAAAACGATTGCCGCCTATGTGATCCGCGTGAGAATGGGTATTAAATATGCTCCTTAGAGTCCAGCCTTCTGCTTCAATAAGGCGGTAAACTTTTTTACCGGCGTCCTTGTCATTGCCGCTATCAATAAGTACGACATCTTTTTCCCCGATTTTTACCAGTCCGATCTTAGCCGGACAGTCAAAATAAAAATCTTTTTCGGTTAACTGTATGAGCTCGTACATGATCAGAACAGCGGTACTACGGCTCCGCCGTAAGTTTCTTCCATAAACTGTTTTACTTTGTCGGATGAAAGAGCGGCGACGAGAGCCTTGATCTTATCGCTGTTTTCATTGCCGTTTGCTGTTACGACAACGTTGGCGTACGCCTGGGCGGCGTCCGAGTCATCGGCTTCGACAGCAAGAGCGTCAGCCAGATCGAGTCCCGCGTCAATGGCGTAATTTCCGTTTATAACGGCCATGTCAACGTCAGAAAGCACCCTCGGGAGCTGAGCGGCTTCCATTTCAACGATCTCTATGTTGTGAGGGTTCTCTACCACATCCAGCTTGGTGGCAAGGAATCCGGCATCTGGATCAAGGGTGATGAGGCCTTCATCTTCGAGCAGTTTAAGAGCCCGTCCTTCATTAGTACCGTCGTTAGGAACGGCGATCTGCGCTCCGTCGGCAAGAGCGTCAAGGGAAGAAGTCTTGCCCGCGTAGAGAGCGAAAGGCTCATAGTGGATACTGCCGGCGCTTACGAGATCAGTGCCGTTTTCTTCGTTATAGTTTTCAAGATAGCTGATGTGCTGATAATAGTTTGCGTCCAGTTCTCCTTCGGTCACGGCCTTGTTAGGCAGGATATAATCGTTATACTCTACGATTTCCAGAGTATATCCTTCTTCGGCAAGATCGTCTGCGATAACTTCGAGAACTTCAGCGTGGGGCGCCGGGGTTGCTCCTACTTTGATAGTGGTGTCGCTTCCGGTTTCTTTGCTTCCGCAGCCCGCGAGGGCGAAAGTCAGAGTCAGCGCCAGAACAAGTATCAGCGCGCGAGTGATGTTCTTTTTCATGTTTGTCTCTCCTTAATATTATTTCAGTCTTTTATCTAATTTCTTCGCCGCCATCATGCCTGTCTCCTGAAAGATCTGCACGATGACAACGATGATAACGATAGTAATAAACATTACCTGATCATCATATCTGTAAAGGCCGTAGTTCATTGCGACGGCTCCCAGTCCGCCGCCGCCGACAATCCCGGCCATGGCTGAATAGCCCAGGATAGTGGTAATTGAAATCGCCGCGCCGATTATAAGAGACGGCTTGGACTCAGGTATCAGGACTTTGTATATTATCTGCCACGAAGAAGATCCCATAGACTGGGCGGCTTCCACGACGCCTTTGTCTATCTCGCTGAGAGACGACTCAACCATTCTTCCCACAAAAGGCGCCGCCGACACTACAAGGGGAACGATTACCGATGTCGGACCGACCATGGTGCCGACTATGGCCTGAGTTACAGGCAGCATCCAGATCAGCAGAATCAGAAACGGTATGGATCGGAAAATATTTACGATCACGCCCAGGACAGAATTGATCCAGCGGTTCGGACATATCCCGTCTTTTCCGGTTATATTCAGTATTACTCCGGTCGGAAGACCGATAATATATGAAAGCGCGGTGGAAAATATCACCATATATATGGTCTCCCAAAGGGAAATTCCCATAAGTTCTATCATCTCGTTAATCAACATTTAAGCCTTCCTCCTTGTATTTGACATTTTTGGAGTCAAGGTATTCCCTGATCTTTGCCGTGGTGGCCTCGTCTTCCGGAAGCTGAATGAGCATCTGGCCGAAAGCCACACCGTCGATATTCCTGGTATTGGCTCCGAGTATGTTCACATCGGTGTCACAGCTCCTGCTCAGCCCGGAAATTACGGGTTCAAAAGCAGATGTTCCGTCGAATACCAGTCTCAGGCAGCGGAACCCTTCTGCTTCAGGCACGCCCTGGTTTTTTGGCAGTATGAGCTGTTTGGCAATATGCGACTTAGGCGCGGTGAACACATCCGTTACATAACCTTCTTCAACTATACGGCTTTTGTCTATTACCGCGACCTTGTTGCATATCTGCTCTATCACCCGCATTTCGTGGGTAATGACTATTATGGTTACTCCCATGGTTGTGTTTATCTCTTTCAGCAGATCGAGTATAGCCGAAGTCGTGTTTGGATCAAGGGCGCTGGTAGCCTCATCGCAGAGCAGCACTTTGGGATCTGTGGCAAGGGCTCTGGCAATGGCGACTCTCTGCTGCTGTCCGCCGGAAAGCTGTACCGGATAAGCTCCGGCCTTGTCTTCGAGGCCTACGGTCTTCAAAAGTCCGGCTGCTTTTTCACGGGCCTCTTTTTTGCCTGTGCCGGCAATTTCCAGCGGGTAGCATATATTATCGAGAGCCGTCCTCTGGCTCAGCAGATTAAAGTTCTGAAAGATCATAGACATGGACTGGCGCTTTTTGAGAAGTTCCTTGTGGCTGATGGCGCCCAGATCCACCCCGTCAAATATGACCTGTCCCTCCGTGGGTTTTTCGAGAAAATTGATACATCGTATAAGCGTGCTCTTGCCTGCCCCGCTGAGACCTATGATACCGAAGATGTCGCCGTCCTCAACGGTGAGACTGATGTCTTTGATGGCTTCTACTCTGTTTTTGCCGTTGTCATAGACCTTGCTCAAATGTTTTAATTCGATCATGGGATCATCCTTTCTGAAAATCGTTGATAAAAAAAGCGGGAAGCTGTTGCCTCCCGCTTATGGTCATCGTCTATGTGAAAAGTCACTCTGCAAAGATCATAAGGTTTGAAGCAACGCACGCGAAGTCATGCACATGGCCATGTCCATGCACATGCTCATCATCATTGCTCCAGAGGTAACCTTACGCATAGCGGCTCTCCTTTCCTCAAATGTCCTGTTTTAACTACAATACCCCATAGGGCTGGGCGTTGTCAAGGATTTTTTTCATTTAAGCCCGAATCCCGCCAGCGCCTGTTTCAGGATTTCAAAGATCTCTTTGCAGCTTCCTTCAGTCACTTCAATATTCAGCGGCATCTGAGGGTCGTGCAGGGATTTTCTGAGCAGGCACCAGCCTCTTAGCCCTCTGCCGCGGAAATTTATCCGCACTCCCTCGTAGTTTGGCTCCGCGAGGGAGGCTCCCACTCTCCTGCCCTCTTCTCCGGCGGCCCAGTCTCTGAGCGCTGCCAGCACTCTGTCCGCGTAATCCGCAAAGTCCTCGCGTTCTATGGAAAACCTGTATTCCATAGCCTCTGCCGGTTCTTTAAGACTGGAAATAAGCGCGTCAATGCCTGCTCCCGCTTTTTTGAGCTGGGCCATCTTGATGACAATTTTAGTGGCCAGAAATGCTCCGTCATCGAGAAAATAATTTTCTTTGTACGCGGCGTGTCCGGACGTCTCTATGGCAAGCTGGCAGTCTACGCCCGAATCATTCAGTTCCACTGCTTTGTTGATGACGTTCCTGTAACCCCTCTTATATCTTAGGTGCTTCAGTCCGAGGCAATCCTGCAGATAATCGGTGAGCTGATCCGAAGTGATACTGTCAGTGACAACGGTGGTTCCGGGATGATCCGCGGCGATCAGCGCCGCGGCCATCGCCACTATGGCGTTGCGGCTTATCTCCCGTCCGCTGCTGTCTACGGCGGAAGATCTGTCTACATCGGTATCAAAAATCAGACCAAGGTCTGCTCTGTTTTCGACCACCGCGTTACTGACGGCCTCCATGGCTTTTTTATTTTCCGGATTTGGTTCATGATTAGGAAACATTCCGTCCGGTTCCAGATAAATGCTCCCTGTTGTATCCGCTCCCAGCGGGGCGAGAACTTTTGCCTCGTAAAATCCTCCCGCTCCGTTACCCGCGTCAACTATGATTTTCAGGCCGGCAAGGGGCTTATCTTTTTCTTTCACCCCTGTCTGTTCGGCGATCATCTGCCTGAGATGAGCAGAATATGTAGAAATCAGATCTTTTTTAACGACGTCTTTCGACTGTCCGCAAATATCTGAAGCGCGGGCGGCTTCGTCACTTTCCGCCGTTTCGATCAGCGCGCTTATATCCTTTTTGTCCAGTCCGCCATCCCTGCTGAAATATTTGAATCCGTTCCTGTTGTAAGGCAGGTGGCTGGCTGTTATCATAATTGCTCCGTCGCAGTCAAAGTCTTCAAACAATGTTGACATGAACATGGCGGGAGTCGAGGCAAGCCCGCAGTCATACACCCGGGCTCCCGCAGCCGCCAGACCGTCGCATACGGCTTTTTTCAGTTTTTCCGCCGTGATACGGCTGTCATGTCCGACGGAGACGGTAAGATTGCCGCATGGACGGCCGTATTTTTCCGAAAGCCAGCGGGCAAAGGCAAAGGAAAGCCTCTTTGCTTCTTCCTCGCCGAGGTTTACCTTTTCCCCGAAAGCGGCCGCCGCTACTCCTCTTATATCGCTCCCGTTCTGGAGCGGCTTGTAATCTGCTCTCATAATTTCTCCTTCATGTGAATAATCTGAGCAGGCCCAGAAAAATAAGGCACAGCAAAAACCAGATCATCGTGTAGACGGGACAGATCTGTCCCAGTATATTAAACGGAACGGAGGAATAATCCCATACATCCCATCCGAGCCGCAGATTGACTATGAGTCCCACAAAGAACTCATAAGCCGTTATCGTCAGCGCTCCCGCCGTGGCCGCCGCTATGAGGGGCAGCCTTGCGAGAGCTCCCTGCATATAATATATGGTCAGAACGCAGGCGCCTCCCGTCAGCACCATTGTCCAGTGGGTGTGACCCCGGAAAACAGTTTCCAGCAGCCCGTAGGCGAATCCGCCCAGAATAAATACCAGTCCTTCAAAAATCCTCTCGCTCATAAAATTATTATGAGTCCTGTGGATAATGGCTATGCGGTCGTGAGTTCCTTGATGATACCGGTAATTTTATCCTTTGCCTGTTCCATAATGGCCGGCACGTCGTTTCCGATTATGTCCAGCGCTTCGGCTGAGGCAAAGTATGTCTCCGGTATTCCGAAAAGGGCGCAGATCCCGCGGATATAATCATATCCGAAATTAAAATCTCCTATGACGCTGCCTGAAGTCGTCAGATATACAAGGGCTCCGGCGCGGCACTGTCCCTGCGGCACTCCCTGGGGACTGTATATAAAAGTCAGTCCGGTGACAGAACATTGCTCTATATAAGCTTTAAGCGCCGCCGGAAAAGAGAGATCCCAGTAAGGCGCTCCCACGAGTATCATGTCGGCGTCTATGAGCTGTCTGGCGAGGGCGAGCATCGGCGCGTCTTTGCGTCCGGCTCTCATATATCCGTCTCTCCGGGCGAGAGTCTCGCCGTCGAGGGGACGAATGTCCGCCGAAGAAAGATCAACTTCTTCTATTGTCCAGTCGCCCTCTTTTACGGCTTTTTTAAATTTCGAGATAAAATCACGGCAGAGCTCTAGGGTTCTGGAATCTTCGCCTCTCATACAGGCATTTACGAATAAAAGTTTCATTTACCGTATATCCTTCCCTTTTCTTTTCCTTTTAATATCCTGTCTGCTCCCTCTGCCAGAGCTTCCATCTCTTTTTCGCCCGGCATTATAACTATCTTTCCGAGATGACCCGCGTAACCTGCTATCATATCGGTGAACATCTTTGAATGGGCGACGCCGCCTGTGAGAATCACCGCGTCCACTCTGCCTCTGAGGGCTACTGACATTTCGGCGATTGCTTTTGCAACCTGATAAGCCATGGCTTCATAGACGACCGCGGCTTTTTTATCGCCTTTTTCGATCATAGCTTCTACTTCGCGGCAGTCGGTAACTCCAAGATAGGAGACCAGTCCTCCCTGTCCGCTTATCAGCTTTTCTATCTGTTCTCTCGTGTACTTGCCGGAAAAGCAAAGTTTAGTCCAGAGTATGAGCGGTATTCCTCCCGGTCTTTCCGGCGCCATAGGTCCGGCGTCGTAGGAACTGTCGTCAATAATCTCGCCTTTTTCGTGGGCGCTTACGGTAATCCCGCCGCCCATGTGCGCTACTATGACGTTCATGTCCCTGTATTCTTTTCCTACAGAGGCCGCGTATCTCATGGCCTGCGCCCTCGAGTTGAGAACATGGCAGCAGCCGTATCGTTCTATTTCAGCCAACCCGCTTATTTTGGCTATTTCGGTAAGCTCGCAGCCCATAGTCGAATCATAGATATATGCCGGCAGTCCCAGCGGCCGGGCGATATCATAAGCGAGCTGAGCGCCGAGGCTTGAAGCGTGGGGAGGATTATCCGGGCTTTTCATGGCTTCGCAAAGCTCAGGGGTGACAATATATCCTCCGCCGTGAAGTCCGATTATCATTCCTCCTCTGCCGACGGCAGCCGAAAGGTTCGACAGGTCGTAACCTTTGTCTTCAAGAGTCTGTCTGATCAGTTCCTCTCTGAACTGAAGCTGATTAAAGATTCCTCCCATGGCCTTTATCTGATCCGGGTCATGGGTGATGTTCTCTTCAAGTATTTTTTTAAGATCCCGGAAAACAGCTATCTTGGTGGTCGTAGACCCGGGGTTGATGACAAGGATGTCGGTGGTTTCTTTCATTGATGTTCCCTTCTTTCCATCATTTCTCTCAGCATTTTTATCTCACGGCCGTATCCCCTGATATCTTCCTGCGGAGTCTCCAGTATAAACGGAAGTCCCTGCAGTTTCGGATGAATAAGCATACGTCCGAAAGCATCTTTTCCTATATAGCCTTCCCCGATTTTGGCGTGACGATCCTTCGCCGCTCCGCGCGGGTTTTTGCTGTCGTTTATGTGTATGGCTCTGAGCCGGTCCAGGCCGATCACCCGGTCAAATTCGTCAAGCACGCCGTCAAGTCCGTTTATTATGTCGTATCCTGCATCATGCGCATGGCATGTGTCCAGGCAAACGCCGATTTTATCCTGAAGCCGGACACGCTCGATTACAGCCGCCAGTTCTTCAAAGCTCCCTCCCGTCTCGCTGCCTTTGCCTGCCATGGTTTCAAGCAGTATAATGGTAGACTGCTCAGGACTCAATATTTCGTTGAGCAGATTTGATATGAGTTCCACGCCTTTTTCGACTCCCTGCCCCACATGGCTTCCGGGATGAAAGTTATAATAATTGCCCGGGACATATTCCATACGGGCCAGATCGTCCTTCATCGCCATATGGGCGAATTCTCTGATCTTCGGGTCTTTTGACGCCGGATTGAGCGTATAGGGCGCGTGGGCGACTATTTTTCCGAAATCATGTTCCGCCATCAGTTTACGGCAGCGATCCGCGTCCTCTTTGTCGATGGCCTTTGCTCTGCCTCCTCTGGGATTTCTGGTAAAAAACTGAAAAGTATCCGCTCCTATGGAGACGGCTTCTTTTGCCATATTCTCAAAACCTTTAGCCGATGTGAGATGGCATCCTAAATATATCATGGTATCATCGCCCTTTCCTGTCAGAGATCAAGTTTCATAAACAGCGTGGTTTCTACCGGACTGTCGTTATAGCACTCTGTCTCATAAAATCCCAGACTCCTGTACAGGCTCACCGCCTCGGCCAGTACCGGAAGCGTGTCAAGAAGCATGTGTTCGTATCCAATGTCGCGAGCGTCTTCTATAACTCGGAGAGCCAGCGCCCGTCCTGTTCCCGCGCCACGGTACCCGGGGCGCACATACAGCCTTTTCATTTCGCAGTCTGTGTCATTAAGCCGCCGCAGAGCTACACAGCCGGCGGACTTCCCGTTCAGAAGCGCAAGATAAAGCCTTCCGTCTGGCAGCCCGTATTTTTTGTCAAGATCCCGCACTTCGTCCCCATATCCCTGCAAGTCAAGGTATTGGGCAAAGACCGGATCGGTCTTAACTAACATATCAGTATATTCGGTAAACAGTTTTATGATTTCATCTTCTCTGTCATAGGCCGGTATCAGCTCAGGCTTCATTTTATCACTCCGTTTTTTTAATGGCTCTGATCACCATTCCGCCTCCGTATCCCACCATGGCGAAAGCAAAGCCGAGAATGTAATTCTCAAAGGCTATTCCAAGTCCGGTGCCGATGACAAATCCTCCGATCATCAGCCACACAATGCTGTCGTCGTCATCTTCATCTTCGTTTACGGTCTTCGGGATGCCGAGGGCTTCGTCGGCGGAAAATCCAAGCACAATTGCCAGTTTGCGAAGGCTTTCCACGTCGGGAAGCGTTTCCCCGGTATCACATAGTTAAAGATATTGGTATCATTCAATCAATT
>UMHQ01060871.1_pt1 | contig 13648 bp, 10 predicted proteins | sample 1965531 | NCBI WGS metagenome assembly UMHQ01 (sample SAMEA4836098, study PRJEB28245) | human gut metagenome | biome: gut microbiome; material: fecal sample | place: Denmark | collected 2008
GATCTCAAGCTGAAACAGTCCCGGACGGGCTCCGGCCAAAAGCTCGTAAAGTCTTTCCGATACAAGATCAGCGCATATCTCAAAATGAAAATTAGTCACTTTGTTATCGTTTTCAAGTATAAATTTTACGATCTCGCACGCGCGCTTTTCGTCGTAGTTAAAAGTGCGGTCGACAAATTTTACCTGCATTACCTTTTTGTAAAGAAAATACCTCAGATCCTGTTTTACTCTTTCAATCGCCAGCGGTCTGACAGACCTGTCGATACAGGACAGGCAGTAAGCGCATCTGAAAGGGCATCCCCTTGCCGACTCATAATAGATGACTTTGTCATCCTCACATGGGAGCAGAGAATAGAGAAAAGGGATCGCGTTGAAGTTCATTGGCTCCATCTGAGGATTGATATATATTCTGCCTTCCTGCCGGTAGATCAGCCCGGGAACGGTATTGAGCCTCGGGGAGTCCGTACCTCCGGCTTCTCTCAGAACTTCAGCCAGCCTGTAAAACGAGTATTCGCCTTCGCCGCAGATGATATAATCCGCCCACGGGTTTTCCATGGCGAAAACATGTCCTTCCGAGCTGACTTCCGGACCTCCGAGACAGATCTTTACGCCGGGCCTTGCTTTTTTCAGATCGGACCCTATGGCTTTAATCTGTTCAATATTCCATATGTAGCAAGAAAAGCAAACCATGTCGCAGTTTGCTCTTACCAGCTCCCCGAATATATAAGAGGGGTCGTTGTTGATGGTGAATTCCCGTATCATCACCTCATCAGGCGTGTCAGCCATAACAGTATAGATATACCTGATGGCCGGATTAGAGTGTACATACTGAGAATTCAGTGTTGTCAGTAATATCTTCATAATATGTCACAGCATTCGGAATCTTTCGTCCTTGAGAAGTCCTCTGTCTTCCATACATCTTTTCAGAGAAGCTATCATCCTGTCATTGTCCTCCGGAAGGTTGCCTCTGAGGGAGACATAATTTGACGCGTGATTGCTCCTGAATACACAAGACTTTTCCGGTTTGGCGTATTGGAGCATCAGACACGTTTCGGCCAGAACTTCCTCAGGAGACAGCAGACTGAACTTTCCCTGCCTGTAGTCTTCAAGCAGAGGCGCAGGGGGCTGGAGCATCAGAGTAAGGAGACTTACATAAGAGGCGTTCATCTCAGCGATCATCGTTCCCGTCTGTACGGCATGTTCTTCCCACATTTCAGGACCGGCAAGACCGCTTATGAAAGTTACCGATGTCTGAATACCCGCAGCTTCCATCCTGTGGACAGCCTCTATGAGCTGAGCCCGCGTCTCTCCTTTGTTTACCGCCGCAAGCACTTTATCGCTGCCTGACTCGGCTCCGATATACACCATCGTCAGGCCGTGTTCTCTGAGCTCCCTGAGTTCTTCGTCAGACTTGCGGAGAGCGTCGGTGGCTCTGCCATAAGTAGTGACTCTTTTACATTCAGGAAAATTGTCTCTTATATAGTCCAGTATCGTTATCAGTTTATGATTGGCAAGACACAGAGCATCTCCGTCGCAGAGAAATATTCTCTCCACTCTCGAATAATGGCTCCTTGCCCATGCCAGATCTTCGAGGACTTCTTCCTGCCTGCGCACTTTGAACTGTTTTTCCTTGAACATGTTGCAAAATGTGCATTTATTGTGGGAACAGCCTATGGTCACCTGCACCAGCAGGCTGTAGGCCTCACTTGGCGGTCTGTAGATATCACCGATATAGCGCATTATTATCGTTTCCTTTCGCTGAGTTTTTACATTCTCTCCGGAGCTTCCATGCCCAGCAGAGCAAGACCGTTTGCTATAGCCTGTTTCGCGGCGCGTACCAGGATAAGTTTTGAAACCTTTTCTTCCTTATCGTCCACAAGGATATGTTCGTCGTGGTAGAAGCGGTTAAAGGCCTGGGCCATGTCAACTATATGGCGCGTCAGTACAGAAGGCTCGAACTTGGCTCCCGCATCGGCGATGACCTGAGGCATGGCATAAATCAGTTTAGCCAGTTTGTAGGCACTTTCAGAAGTTATGTCCTCAGGCCGCAGATTTGACGGATCGCAGGAGGCGGCGGCAGCTTCCTCACCGGCGTTTCGCAAAACGCTGGCGGCTCTGGCATGAGTGTACTGCACATAAGGACCTGTTTCTCCGTTAAAATCGAGAACCTTATCCCAGGAGAACACATAGTCCTTGATCCTGTTGTTGGAAAGCTCCTGGAATACCACGGCTCCTATTCCCACCTGTTTCGCGGTCTCATCGACATTATCGGTATTGACGCCTTTTTCGATTATTATCTCGCGGGTCTTTTCCACAGCTCTCTTCAGCACGTCTTCAAGGAACACGACGCGGCCGTGACGTGTGGACATCGTACCGTCTTCAAGACTTACAAGGCCGAAAGGCACGTGGATATTGTCATGAGCCCAGTCAAATCCCAGCAGTTCAATGACTTTGATCCACTGCTGGAAATGGAGGTTCTGCTGAGAAGCCACCACATATATATTCTTGTAAAAGTCATAGTGTTCTTTGCGGTATAAAGCGGCTGCAATGTCCCTTGTGATGTACAAAGATGTTCCGTCCGATTTGGTTATCAGCGCCGGCGTAAGTCCATACGGCTCCAGATCTACTATCTGAGCGCCGTCGGATTCCTGAAGAAGTCCCTTGTCTCTGAGCATCTGCAGCACGCGCGGCATCTTGTCGGAATAAAAACTTTCACCCGCGTAAGAATCAAACTCAATGCCGAGCAGTTTATACACCCTGTTAAATTCTTTTAAACTCTCATCCCTGAACCACTGCCACAGTTCCACCTCTTCCTTTTCACCGTGTTCAAGACGGGCGAAAATCTCCCGCGCCTCGTCGTTAAGTTCAGGATGGGTCTCCGCTTCTTCGTGGAACCTGGTATAATAGCTCAGCAGCGTTTTGATCGGCTCTCTGATGACGTCTTCCTTGTTTCCCCAGTGGCGGTAAGCACAGATCATCTTGCCAAACTGAGTGCCGTAATCCCCCAGATGGTTGATTCTTACTACATTATATCCAAGAGCGGAATATATCTTATTTATGGAGTTACCTATAACCGTGCTCCTGATATGACCTATGTGAAAAGGTTTGGCGATGTTAGGCGAAGAAAACTCCACGATGACAGTCCTTCCCCCGCCTGTATCAGACCGGCCGAAATCCGCGCCTCTTGTGAGGACTTCGTCCATTATCTCTGACACCAGTTTTTCTTTGGCGATAAACATATTCACATAGGCGTTTACCTGCTCTACCTTCTCAAACAGCGGGTTTCCGTCAATAGCGCTCGCTATATCCGCCGCAATCAGAGGCGGAGCCTTACGCAGGATCTTCGCGAGTCTGAAACACGGAAACGCGTAATCTCCCATCTTTTCATCCTGGGGGATTTCCACCATGGCGGCTGCTTCTTCCGCAGTCAGACCTTCAACCTCCCTGCTTATGAGTCCGGCTATTTCCTCTTTGAAATTTACCATTTTATCTTCTCCTTTTCAGTGATGACTTCTATTCCCAGATCGGTCAGCATGGAAGCAAAAACTCCGTTTCCTTCCACAATTCTTCCCGAAAATGTACCGTCATATATATGCCCGGAGCCGCATGAAGGGCTGTTTGCTTTGAGTATGGCCCCGTCTATCTTCTCTCCGGAAAGTTCCGCCATTTTACGGCATGAGTCCAGAGAAATACGGGCTCCCCGGAAAAATTCCTCAGTTACATCTTTTCCGTCTCTGCTCATTATCCGGTTTCCCGATCTTTCCGCCGGCGGTCTGGGGCACGGCAGTCCCCCGGCTCTTTCCGGACATACCGCTATATAGCGGTGATTGCTGCAGAATCTGATCACATCTTCGTTTCTGTTATTTCCGCCGTTATATTTACAGTTATGTCCCAGCAGGCATCCGCTTATTATATACATTCCTACTCTTTAAGCGTAACTATCGTCACGCCGTCGCCTCCTTCATCGTATTTGCCTTTGCGGAAAGAAGCAACAAGCCTGTGATTCCTGAAAGCTTTTCGCAGGCCGTCTTTGAGGATTCCCTCGCCCCGGCCGTGAATCACCGTTACTTCTTTCAGACCTGCCATATAAGCATCGTCCAGATATTTATCCACATCTGTCAGAGCATCCTGGAGATTTTCTCCCTGAACATTGACTGAAACAGAAATGCTGCGGGCTTTCTGACGATACAGACCCGCGTATTTTCCTCCCGTGGTTCCGGCGGTCTTTTCTCCGCCGTCTTCCGCGAACATCAGATCTCTGACATTGATATTTACTTTCATCGCGCCGATCTTTACCTGAAGATCCCCTTTGTCATCGGGCAGCGTGAGTATCTCTCCGGTCTGATTGAGAGTAACCACCCTGACCCGGTCTCCCGCTTTCAGTCTGGAAGCGTCCACCGGTTTCTGATTGGCTCGCTGAATGAGTTTTTCGGCATATTTGCTTTCTGACTGTTTAAGCTTCCTCCGGCTCCTGTCATAGCTGCGGTTCATATCGCTGACCGAAGCCATTTTATTTATCCTGCGCAATTCTCTGCCGACATCATCAGCAGTGCGCCGGGCGTCTCTGAGGATATCCCGGGCCTCTTCTTTTGCCTTTCTGATGATCTCTTCTTCCTTTTCCCTGAAAGCTTCCTGCTCTTTTTTGCTTTCTTCGTCACGTTTTTTTGCTTCAAGAGCAAGTTTAGCCGCCTCCTGCCTGTCAAGCATGGCCTGTTTGCGCTCCCGCTCTATGGTTTTTATGACGCTTTCAAATTCAATATCTCCTTTTTCCAACAGGCCGGAAGCGCGCTTTATAATCTTCTCTTCAAGGCCGAGTTTGCGCGATATCTCAAAAGCGTTTGATTTTCCGGGTATGCCTGTTATGAGCCTGTAGGTAGGACTCAGCGTGTCTACGTTAAACTCCATGGAGCCGTTTTCGACTCCTTCGGAAGAAATCGCGTATTTTTTAAGTTCATTATAATGAGTGGTGGCTATGGTGGCAGCTCCTCTGTTCTTCAGTTCCTCTAAAACAGCAATGGCAAGAGCTGCTCCCTCTGTCGGGTCTGTTCCCGCTCCCAGCTCGTCAAGGAGAACCAGCGAATCTTCTCCCGCGTCCTTTAAAATACCGACTATATTACTCATGTGGGATGAAAATGTACTCAGACTCTGCTCTATGCTCTGTTCATCTCCTATGTCGGCGAACACCTGCCCGAACACGGGAAGTCTGCTTTCTGAAGACGCAGGGATGTGCAGTCCGCTCTGAGCCATAAGGGCAAGCAGCCCTACGGTCTTAAGAGTTACGGTTTTGCCGCCGGTGTTCGGTCCCGTTACAACAAGAGTCCTGTACTCTCCTCCTACCGAAACGTCTGTAGGCACTACTTTGCCCGGGTCTATCAGAGGATGTCTTGCCTGTTTCAGCGCCACGGCGCCGTTTTCATCTATATGAGGGCTTTCGCCTTTCATCGCGGCCGAAAGTTTACCTTTTGCGAATATCATATCCAGCATGATCATGAGTTTCTGGTTGTTCATGATCATGGAATAATGCTCAGCTGCCGCTGAAGACAGTTCAGCCAGTATCCTTTCTATTTCAACCTGTTCGGCAAGCTGAAGCTCCCTGAGCTCATTATTGAGATTCACCACCGACTGAGGCTCAATAAAAACCGTAGCTCCCGTAGAAGACTGGTCATGGACTATTCCCGGAAACCTGGACCGGTGCTCGGCCTTGACCGGCACAACATATCTGCCGTCTCTGATCGTTACGATGGCGTCCTGCAGATAAGTCCTGCTGTTCTGAGAATTCAGTATATTATTTAGTCTGTTCCTGATCGCGTCATTCTGTCTGGCTATGTTTCTCCTGATATCTTTCAGTTTCGGCGAAGCATTATCAGCCATCTCGTCTTCCGAGATGATACACCGGTCAATATTTTCTTCAAGCCTGGGGAAAGTCTCCAGAGCGTCTCTTATACCGTCAATTACAGGCAAAACAGGCAGGTCGCTTTTTAAAAAGCTTATGACCTTACCTGCCGCTTTCAGATTGTATAGTATCTCCAGAAGCTGTCTCATGGTCAGGCTGCCGCCTTTTTTTGCAAGGCTCATGGATTTGTCTATATCATACAGCTGACCTACGGGAGCCGTTCCTTTGCTTATAATAACAGTAACGGCTTCCGTTGTCTCGTCAAGAGAGTCTCTGATCAGCGCCGCGTCTGTCATCGGCCTCAGATCAAGGAGCTTCTGCTTCGCGGCCGCGGAACCGGCGCAGGCCGCGAGAAGATTTAAAATTTTATCGTATTCGAGAGTTCTGAGAGTTTTATCTTTCATCTGACTCCTTATATTGATCAAGTTCTCTTTTGATTTTCATGTTTTCCACCTGAAGATCAAAGTATGAACTTTCAAATTCGGCGCACTTTGCCTCAAGTTCTCTGTATTTTTCCTCACCGGCTTTCCTGGCGTCATCCGCCCGGGCGGCTGCTTCTTTGTAGTGGGCAAAATTTTTCTTTGCCTCCTCCCACATACGCAGATACTGTTCAGTTTCCTCGCGGAGTTTTTCTTTCTCCGCTCTGAGAGCGTCCGCTTCGGCCACAGCGTCAAAATATTCATCCGCTATGTTTATTGCCGCAAGCACGGCGAGAGTGCCCTGCCCGCTCAGGGAAAAGCTTTTGCCCAGTTCTTTCATCTTGTTGTTTACGTGGGCAGCGATCTTTCTTATGGATTCCTCGTCTTTTTCTCCGGCTATAGTGTATTCCTGACCGTAGATTCTGACATTTACTTTATTGTTTTCCATGCTGATATCTCCTTGTATTTTCCCCGCGGGTACGGAAGTTACAGATCTCTCAGCGTGACGCTGAGTTTTTCTCTGAGCGCCTTCAGAATATTCTCATGTACTTTGTCAACCTCTTCATCTGTAAGTGTCTTATCGTCATGTCTGTATTCAAGGGCGAAAGCCGCGCTCTTCTTACCCTCTCCTACCTGAGGACCTCTGTATATATCAAAGAGACCGGCCTTTCTGAGAATCTTGCCTCCGGCTTCCCTGATGACTTCAAGTATATCTCCCACAGCCATATCTTCATCCACTACCAGCGCTATATCTCTGAGTATAGCCGGATACTTAGGCAGCGGCTTATATGATTTCTCAAGATCGGCCAGTTCAATTATTATGTTGAAAAGCAGCTCGGCGGCATAGCATCTGGTTCCGATACCGTATTTTTCGGCTACATCAGGATGTACCTCGCCCATTATGCCTATTTCGGTGAGTTCTCCGTCAGATCCGTTTTCCCGCACCGCTATGCGGGCGCATCTTCCCGGATGGAAAGCCCCGTATTCTTTTTCAGGTATAAACACGAGATCAGATATACCCAGCTTTCCGAGCATTTCCTCTATGGTTCCCTTGAGAGTAAAGAAATCCTCTTCTTCTCCGTAAAATCCTATGGACATGGCGTCGCTCTCGGTCGGAAGATCTTTATCATCCAGCAGGTTCACCATAAAGGTGTTGCCTATCTCAAAAGCTCTGACCGCTCCGATATTGCGCGAATAATTGCGTCCCAGAACTTCGAGCAGACCCGGCATGAGTATGGTCCTCATAACGGAAGTGTCTTCTCCCAGCGGATTGATTATCTTTACGAAGCCTCTTTCCCATGAATCTTCTCCGATTCTGAGGTTATCCACTCCTTTAGGGCTTACGAAAGAGTATGTCTGGATTTCGTCACAGCCCAGAGCGCACATTGTATCTCTGGCCAGATCCTTTACATCCCTTGAGTAAGGCTGTGAAGCTTCATTGCTTCCCTTAGGTATGGTTACGGGCAGCCTGTCGTAGCCGTAGAGTCTGGCTACTTCCTCAATAATGTCTTCCTCTATCTCGATGTCCTGTCTGACGGTAGGAGGGGTCACCAGCAAATCGTCTCCCTCTCCTTCAACTTTCATCTCAAGGCTCCTCAGGTACCCTTCCATCTGTTCTCTTGTAATCTCAATACCCAGGACCTTGTTTATCCTGCTGACTCTTCCGTGGATTTTTCTTGGTTCTTCCACGGAAGGATATACGTCGACTCTGCCTTCTACTACAGTGCCGCCGCCGATCAGCTCTATCAGGTAACATACTCTGTCGGCCGCGTCCCTGCAAAGGTTAGGATCAATGCCTTTTTCATATCTTGATGAAGCCTCAGTCCTCAGACCGACTTTCTTGGCTGTCGAACGGACGCTGTTTCCGCGGAAATTGGCCGATTCAACGATTATGGTCTTTGTATCGTTTTCTATCTCAGAGTTAAGTCCGCCCATAACTCCCGCTATGGCGATGGATTTCTCCGCGTCATGTATCATGAGCATGGAATCGTCCAGAGTCCTTTCGGTACCGTCAAGGGTCGTGAACTTTTCGCCGTCGAAAGCCGTATCGACTACTATCCTGCGTCCGGCCACGCTGTTGATATCAAAAGCGTGGATAGGCTGACCATATTCGAGCATTACGAAGTTGGTAACGTCGACTATGTTGTTTATAGGTCTCATTCCGGCATGGATAAGTCTTCTCTGGAGCCACCATGGCGACGGCTGAACTTTAACGTCTTTTACTATTCTCGCGATATATCTCTTGCAGAGGTCGGACTTTATCTCCACGCTCACATAGTCGGAAGCTTTTTCCACCTCATTACCGCACTGTGTCTCTGGATGGCGCACCTTTTCGTCAAAGGTGGCGGCAGCTTCTCTTGCCATACCCACCATGGAAAGGCAGTCAGGCCTGTTAGGCGTTATCTCAAAGTCTATTACATAGTCTTCGAGCTCCAGAGCTTTGGCAAAATCCATTCCTAGAGGATATTCATCCCCCAGTATCCATATGCCGTCCCTCATGTTCACAGGCACTACTTTGTCGGCAAATCCCAGTTCTCCGAAAGAGCAGAGCATACCGTTTGACTCTACACCCCTGAGTTTTCCGGCCTTAATGGTAACTCCGCCTTCCTGCTTTGGCTGACCGTGAAGAGGCCCCGGGATCTTCGCTCCGTCGAGGGCTACCGGCACATAATCTCCCTCGCTGACATTGGGCGCTCCTGTAACGATCTGCACCGGCTGCTCTCTGCCGACATTTACCTGACATACTACCAGCTTATCGGCGTCAGGGTGTTTTTCTATCTTGTCTATGCGGCCTACGACCACATTTTCCATATCACAGCCCACATGTTCCATAGTCTCCAGGTTGGAGCCCGACATTATCATTCTGTCGCAGAATTCTTCGGGGCTGACATTAACATCTGTATAATCTTTTAACCATTCAAGTGATACTATCATCTGGTGCCTCCTATTTGAACTGCTCTATGAAGCGAACGTCATTTTCGTACATGAGCCTTATATCATCAATTCCGTATTTGAGCATGGCTATCCTTTCCACGCCTACGCCAAAGGCGAAGCCTGTGTACTTTTCGGTATCGACGCCGCCGACTTTGAGCACGTTCGGATGTACCATACCGCAGCCGAGGATTTCTATCCAGCCGCTTCCCTTGCACACGCGGCAGCCTTTGCCTCCGCACTTGAAGCATGAAACGTCCATCTCGGCGGACGGCTCAGTGAACGGAAAATGATGAGGCCTGAACTTGGTCCTTGTCTCGGAGCCGAACATCTGCTTCGCAAAGCTGTCCAGCACACCTTTCAGATCCGCCATGGTTATACCCTCGTCCACCACAAGACCTTCTACCTGATGGAACATAGGCGAATGAGTCGCGTCAGGTGTGTCGCAGCGGAAACATCTTCCCGGGGCGAAAACTCTGATAGGAGGTTTCTGAGCCAGCAGAGTCCTGACCTGTACAGGCGAGGTCTGAGTCCTGAGCAGTACCTTGTCGTTTATGTAGAATGTGTCGGTAAGGTCTCTTGAAGGATGATAAGGTCCGGCGTTAAGAGCGTCGAAATTGTAGAAAACCGTCTCTACTTCCGGTCCTTCTGCCAGTGAAAATCCCATGGATTTAAAAACTTTTGATATTTCTTCTATGGTTACGGTTATAGGGTGTTTGGCTCCCAGCTTCGGCGCCTTGCCCGGTTCGGTCACGTCTATGGTTTCAGCTCTGAATTTTGCCTCTCTGGCCTTTTCTCTGAGGGCCGCGCCTGTTTCCGCCAGCATGTTCTCGATCTGCGCCCTGACCTGATTGGCTGCCTGACCGAGTTCTTTTCTTTCTTCCGGAGCAAGACTTCCCATGGATCTGAGAATCTCAGTAAGCGCTCCTTTTTTACCGAGGAACTTTACCCTCGCGTCCTCCGCGTCCTGAAGGGTTGAAGCCTTCCCAAGCTGATCTTTTGCTTCTTCTAAGATATTTTTTAATTTCTCCTGCATGTTTAACCTCTCTGTTAGATTATTTGACTTTTATTTAAGATCGGGCCTCTGCTCTGACGGATTCATACATTATGACCGCCGCCGCGACTGAGGCATTGAGAGATTCCACATCTCTCATCATCGGTATATTCACTTTTATCTGCGCTTTCTGCATGAGGCTTTCGCTGACGCCGCTGCCCTCGTTGCCGATGATGAGGGCAATGTCTCTTGTCAGATCTTCCTCGTAATATTTACGGCCGCCGTCAAGACAAGTCGCCGTGAGCTTCTTGCCGGCAGCCCCGGTAAATCGCAGCAGCTCCTCTTCCGATTCCATAAACGCCACAGGAATCCTGAATATCGCGCCCGCCGCGGCTCGCACCGTCTTGGGTGAAAAAACATCGGCGGTGCCTTTCATTGCTATTGCCAGAGTATATCCGGCGGCACATGCCGTTCGCAATATCGTTCCTATATTGCCGGGATCCTGAAGCCTGTCCAGAATTACAAAATTACCCGGCGCCCCGCACGCTATGAATTTCTCCCGGGAAAATACAGGTTTTCTGACCGCCGCGATGATCCCCTGACTGGTCATGGTATCAGCAAGCCTGTCAAACAGACTTTCTTCCACCGTAAACACTTCTCCGGCCAGAGAAGTAAACCTGCCGAACTTATCCTCATCTCCGCCGCGGATCAAAACCGCCTGTACGTGAGCACCCGCGCGCGACGCTTCTTCCATGAGGTTTTCTCCCTCTATGAGATAAAGTCCGCTCCTGTCTCTGTATTTTTTTGTCTCCAGCTTCTGAAAAAGCTTATATACGCGGTTATTCCTCGAAGTAATGTCTGTCATGTAAATCTACCACAAGAGCCGGTTGATCACCGGCTCTGATATCCCTATTTTAGAAAATCCGGGATCTCAAACTTTGTAGTCCCCTCTTCCTCGCTGCTCAGTATATCCTGCAGCGTTCTTTCCGTTCCGGTCAGTCCGTCTACCTGTCCGAACACTATCTCTTCTTCCTGTTCCTGTTCTTTTTCTTCCGGTTCAGGCTTTCTGCCGTCAAGTCCCACGGAAGGCTTTTCTTCATTCTCGGGCTCTTTTTTATTTTCCCCGGCGCCTTCTCCAAAACCGGTTGCTATGACGGTTATTGAAATCTCGTCTTCCATCTCTTCGTTGACTGCCGCTCCGAATATGAGGATACAGTCTCTGTCGGCTTTTTCCTCGACCATACCGGCGATTTCGCTGACCTCCAGCATACCGAGATCGTAGCCGCCGGCCACATACAGGAGTATGGCTCTGGCGCCGTCGATGGTGGTTTCGAGCAGTGGGCTTTCAATAGCGGCTCTTACCGCCTCCTGCGCTCTCTTTTCTCCTTTTCCGTGTCCTGTTCCCATGTGGGCGACGCCTCTGTCGGTCATCACCGATTTGACATCCGCAAAGTCAACATTGATGAGAGCAAAGTCGGATATGAGATCCGATATGCCCTGAACTCCCTGCCGGAGAACATCGTCGGCCATATGAAAAGCGTCCAGCACGGAAGTATTCTTTTCACAGTTCTGAAGGAGTTTGTCGTTTGGAACGACGACGAGAGAATCAACATATCTCTTTAAAAAATCTATGCCCAGTTCAGCCTGTTTTTTTCTCTTTGCTCCTTCAAACGTAAAAGGCTTCGTTACTACGCCGACCGTCAGTATACCCATGTCTCTGGCGGTCTTGGCGATTATCGGAGCGGCGCCCGTCCCGGTTCCTCCGCCCATGCCGGCCGTTATAAATATCATATCGGCTCCGTCCATGACGTCGGCTATCTCGTCAAGGGTCTCTTCGGCGGCTCTCTGACCTATCTCCGGATTTGCTCCGGCTCCCAGACCTCTTGTAAGTTTCTCGCCTATCTGTATCTTTGTTTCGGCGAGGCACTTTCCCAGAGCCTGCCTGTCTGTATTTATAGCGATGAAATCCACGCCTTTAAGGCCTACGTCTACCATGCGGTTTACGGCGTTGCATCCGCCTCCGCCGACACCTATGACCTTAATGACCGCGGCTTTTTCCTTATCAGTCTCTATCTGTAGCATCGCAAAACTTCCTCCTTGGTATCCCCATTATCTTTTTTATTGTATCATATATCCATGCTCAATGCATTAGTTTTTAACCTTTTTTTATGGGTTTTTTTACCGCTTTTAATCAGTCTCCGGACTGAAAGAAATATATTCTCCGCCGCTTATGTTAAGGGTGCCCCTTTCTATTTCGCGGTCAAAGAGTTCTGTTACGGCAGCCTGCAGATATCCGTTTTCCATGGCCTCAGTCAGATTCTGAGGGGTTCCCTGGCACATGAGATTATCGAGTACATATGCTCTTACCCCCGCCTCAGATACTTCTACCCGCGTAAAATACATATCGTTTTCTTCCATGGAAGATATCAAATCCATTATCTGCCTGAACCGGACTTTTTCTTCCACTTCTACAGTCTGGCCTTCTTCTATCTTTGTCAGAGTTATGCCCTTTATCAGCGTGAGTTCTGGGGCCACATCTGTATTTCTCAGCACGGTCCCCTCTCCGTCAATGACAACGTAATGTTCTCCGTATACGAGAGCAGCCGTCTGTTTTCTTTCGGTTATCACGATCTTTACAGTATCGGGCAAAACCCTCTTTACTTTCACATCCTCCGCGTACGGGTTCTCTCTGAGCCGTTTCTTTATGTCGGAACATCCGCTTCCCCAGAAAATATTGCCCCCCGTACGGCAGTTACCCATCACAAGTATCTCCTCGTCGGTATAATACGTGTTTCCTTCCACTTCAAAAGTCTTTACGTCAAACACGGAGGAAGACGCGAAGAGATACAGCCCGGCTCCAAGAGCCAGGATGCCGAGGAGTTTAAGCCAGGGGCTTATCTTTGATTTTTTACGTCTCTTTTTCTCTTTTCGTTTCAATTATCCCACCTAAAGCCCTGATTACCCGGTCAGGGTCTTCATATCCTCTCTGAATGTGGAAAGCATTTCTCACTGTCGTATGGCCCTCGGCCATAAGGCCGGCTATGAGCAGAGCGGCGCCGCCTCTGAGATCCAGCGCTTTTGTATCAGCGCCGTTTAAAGAGTCCACTCCTTTAATTATAGCGTTTTTACCGCAGGTTTCAATATCGGCTCCCATTCTGACCAGATCTCTTCTGTGAGTAAACCTGCTTTCAAATATTTCTTCCCTTATGGTCGTCAGACCTCTGGCTGTCGAACACAGAGTCATAAGCTGGGGCTGACAGTCCGTGGGAAATCCGGGATAAGGCTGAGTAACTATAATCCCGGGACTTTTGAGCCGCCCTAAAGACCATACCTCCACGGAGTCTCCGCTGCTCCTGACGGCAGCTCCCATGCGTTCAAAACACGCGAGCACTTCTTTCATAAGTTCGGCTC
>UMHQ01017026.1_pt1 | contig 13642 bp, 22 predicted proteins | sample 1965531 | NCBI WGS metagenome assembly UMHQ01 (sample SAMEA4836098, study PRJEB28245) | human gut metagenome | biome: gut microbiome; material: fecal sample | place: Denmark | collected 2008
TCCGGTTTTTGTACGGAGGCGTGCCCGGTGGTCACGCCCTACGGTTCCGTTTCCTTGTCCCCCAGCCCCAGGATGAGCACCAGTCCCAGGGCGATGACCAGCTCCAGGTCGTCCCCCTCCCACAGCAGGAGCAGGACGATGAGCAGGAGCAGCAGATCTCCGCTGTCCAGGTCCTCCAGCTTCAGGGCCTTCAGCAGGCCGCCCAGCCCCCCGGAGCCCCCCTCTCCCGTGAGGAAGGAGGGGAGGGAAAAGCCAGCGGGCCCGCCCGAACCGGGGCGGCCGGTGTGCTGGGAGCGCTGGTCCCCGGGGCGGGCCTTCTGATGCGGTTCCCTTGCCTGGGACGCGCCGGGGCTGGATTCCACGGGCTCCTCCACGCGCACACGGGTATAGGACGCGCCGTTGGGGATATAACGATTATACATGGCGGTCCTCTCCCTTCTCACCCAGAACCTGGAGGGCCACCCGGATCACATGGGACAGTTTGGCCAGCTGCACCGCCCGGTCCAGCCTAGACTGCCGCTCCTTCCGCAGGAAGGGACGCAGGGCCTGGAGCAGGTCGGTGGTGCGCTCGTCGCCCCCCTGGTACTCCTGCCACAGCCGCATCCCCATCTGGAGCAGCTTGGGGTCCAGGGAGGAGAGGGCGGCCAAGGGATTTTCGCCCCTGGCCTCCGATGGGGCGGGGGAGTCGGGAGCCGCCCCGGCCCGCTCCCAGCCGGGTTCGCCGCCGTCCTCATCCCCGTTTGCCGGAGAGGGGGACGGATCGGACTTGCCCAGGGACTGGGCCAGGGCCATGATCTGGCCCATGGCCGCCGGGTCCCCCAGGATGGTATTCAGTTTTTCCTCCAGCTCGCCCATATCCGATCCCCCTCTCCGGCGCTCTTCATCAGGACAGACCGGACTCCTCCGCCTGCCGGCGCAGGCGCTCCACCAGCGCCGCACCCTCCTTGGTGCTCATCAGCTGGTTCATCATGCCCATCAGATGGGAGGCGTCCCCCTGGGCTGCGGCCTGGGCCGCCTGCTGGACCCCGCCGGCCTGCTTCAGCATGGACACCAGCTTCTGGGCGTCCCCGGACTGGGCCAGTTTGGCAATGGCTTGGCGGTGTTTGCCCAAAGTCTCCTCCATGTCTGGAGCGGATGGGCGTTTGAATGGTTGACCCTGCATTTCCGACTCACTCCTATTCTAAGTTCCGTTTCAGTATATGCGGCGGGACAGGTAAGGTGACAATATGAAGATCTTAGTTTTTTCCGACTCCCACCGCTTCCTCTCCGGCATGGTCCAGGCCATTGAGGAGGAGAAGCCCGACCAGGTCATCCATCTGGGCGACCTGATGGGCGACGCGGAGGAGCTGTCCTGGCGCTTCCAGACGCTCCCTATCTGCATGGTCCCCGGCAACTGCGACGGCTGGACCACCGCCCCCGCCATCAAGCGGATCACCCTCCAGGGGAGGGGCATCCTGCTCTCCCACGGCCACCTGTGGGGGGTGAAGGGGGGCTATGACAAGGCCATTGGGGAGGCACGGAAGTCCGGCGTGGACATCCTCCTCTTTGGCCACACCCACAGGGCCTGCTGCCAGCAGCTGGAGGACGGCCTGTGGGTGATGAACCCCGGGGCCAGCCGCACCAGCTACGGGACCATCCTCCTGGAGGGGGACAGCGTCTCCTGTACCCTGACCAAGCTGATCTGACCAAGAGTGCCCCGGCGCAGCATGGAAAGAAGGTGAGTGTGCAGTGAAGAAACTGCTGTATATCCTGTTTCATCGGTCGGTGTTTGTGGGTCTGTCCCTGATCGCGCAGGTGGTGGCGCTGATGCTGATGGTGGGCTTCTTCTCGGAGCACACCACCGGCCTGTACTGGTTTTTCATCGCGCTGAGCGTGGCGGCGGCCCTGCTGATTGTGGGAAGCCGCATGGAGCCCGCCTATAAGATCGCCTGGCTGCTGCTGGTGCTCCCCTTCCCCGTGTTCGGGGGCATCTTCTATCTGCTGGTGGGCGGCGGACAGATCCCCCAGCGCACCAGCCGCCGGATGAAGCGCATCGCCGAGCAGTCGGAGGAGAATCTGCGGGAGGACTTTAAGGCGGACGACCTGCTCACCCTGGGGGAGGACGCCGCCGGCCAGGCCCGGTACCTGGAGGACTTTGCCCACTGCCCCGCCTACACCAACACGGAGACCGAGTATTTCCCGGTGGGGGATCTGGTCTTTCCCCGGATGCTGGAGGAGCTGCGGAAGGCGGAGCGGTATATCTTCCTGGAGTATTTCATCATCCAGCCCGGCGTCTTCTGGGACAGCGTGCTGGAGATCCTGGAGGAGAAGGCAGCCCAGGGGGTGGAGGTGCGCCTCATCTACGACGACATGGGCTGCATGTTCACCCTCCCCCGGGACTACAACGAGCAGATGGCCGCCCGGGGCATCCAGTGCCGGGTGTTCAACCGCTTTGTGCCGGTGATGTCCCTGCGCTTCAATAACCGGGACCACCGGAAATTTCTGATTATTGACGGCAAGGTGGGCTTCACCGGGGGCATCAATTTGGCCGATGAGTATATCAACCGTCGGGAGCGCTTCGGCCACTGGAAGGACAGCGCCATTCTGCTGGAGGGGGACGCGGTGTGGTCCATGACGGTGATGTTCCTCACCATGTGGGACCACTGCTGCGGCTGGGAGGAGGAGTTCCACCACTTCCGCCCGGAGCCCGCCCCCGCCCGCCCCTGGACCGGATACGTCCAGCCCTACACCGACACCCCCCTGGACCGGGAGGCGGTGGGCCAGGCGGTCTATCTGAACATGATCGGCAAGGCCCGGAAGTATATCTATATCACCACCCCCTATCTGGTCATCGATGTGGCCACCAACACCGCCCTGTGCAACGCAGCCAAGTCCGGGGTGGACGTGCGGATCATCACCCCCCACATTCCGGACAAGCGGTATGTGTTCGAGGTCACCCGGGCCCACTACCCGCCCCTGCTGGAGGCGGGGGTGCGCATCTATGAGTACACCCCCGGCTTTATCCACGCCAAGAACTTCGTGGTGGACGACCGCTTCGCCACGGTGGGGACGGTGAATCTGGACTACCGCAGCCTGTTCCTCCACTTCGAGGACGGTGTGTGGCTGTGCGAGGCTCCCTGTATCCAGGACATCCGCCGGGACTTCGAGGAGACCCTGCGGGTGTGCCAGCGCATCTCCCTGCGCCAGCGGAAGTATTTCAACCCCATCATTCAGCTCTACCGGAACATCCTGCGCATCTTCGCGCCCCTGATGTAAAATATGGGAGACGGCTTTTGCCGTCTCCCACACTTATTATAGGCCGCAGCAGCCGCTGCGGGCCTCCTGATAGCTGGCAGCCGTCTTGGGGGCCATGCTGTTGGGGGGGAAGAATTCATCCACCGGGAACTGCACTTTGCGGAAGATCTCGCAGGGGTCCTCGCCGCACTCGGCGCCCTGGCAGGCGCACTCCTTCTCCGGCAGGCAGTAGTCGTAGGCGGGGATGAGCAGCTGGGTGTCCCGCTCCATGCGGATGATGGAGAACTGGCCCAGGGTGACGTACAGGCGGTGTACGTCGCCCCCCATCACCAGCTCCTCCGGGAAGCAGGCGCAGATGGACGGGGGAATCTCGCAGCAGCAGTCGCAGGGGCGGCACTCGCACACATCCACCAGCTTCATGCTGAGGATGATGGGGTCCACCGACTCCACCACCGCGGTGGGCAGGCTGCGGGTGGGCAGGTTCTGCACATCCAGGGCCTTCTCCTGGCCCAGGGAGGAGAACACCTTGGCGCTCCCCTCGCTGCCGAACAGGATGACCCGCTTGTCAAAGACGGCCAGGCCGCTGATCTCCACCGGCCGGGCGGCCCCCACGAAGGCGTCGGCGGTGATGCGGTAGAAGTACCGCACATCCACCGTGTAGAACCCCCGGTTGAAGGTGACCGGCTCCACGTCGATGTAGGCGTACAACAGCTCGGCGCAGCCCGCCTTCACCGAAACCGCCCGGTCAATGACCTCCTGGCAGCCCCGGGTGGGGTAGACCCGCAGGTCCTCGATGCAGTCTTTGTCGGAAGATATAGCGTTTTTAATATTTTGAAATCAATGGTGCTTGACAAAATAATATTTGTACAATATAATGCAACTAAAAAGCAGTTACAAAGGAGAGGTGAAGAAAGTACATGTCAAAGAAAGAAGATTTACTGGAAAAACTTCGGAAAAAACCTGCACCTCGGAATTTTACTGTACGAGAATTAGATACACTTATGTCTAGGTGTGGATGTATAAAATATTCTGGAGGGCGGGGATCTGGCATAAGATATGTCCATCAAGAAACAAACAGGGTTTTACAATTTGACTCCCCACATCCCGGGAATGAACTATACCGCTATCAAGTAAAAATGGTTATCGAATTTTTGGAGGAGGTGGAGGAAATGTAAGTAAAGAGGCGGAAAGCGAGAAAGGAGGCAAATAATGAGTAAATTAATGGAATATCTCGGGTATCATGCTTCAGTTGAATATGATCCTGAAGATAGAATTTTTATTGGAAAAGTGTGTGGGATAACAGATTCATTAAATTTCCATGGCACAACAGTGGATGAATTGGAAAATATGTTTCATCAAAGTATTGATAATTATTTAGAACTTTGCAAGGAGTTAGGAAAAAAACCGGACAAAGAATATAAAGGGAGCTTTAATGTACGCATATCTCCTGAATTGCATAAACAGGTTTCAATAAAAGCTACAGAAAATAAACTAACCCTAAATCAGTTTGTAGCACGTGCGTTAGAGGAAGCGCTTGAACCAAGAAAAGAGACTGAAACAATTTTTTGCATCCCATATACAGTAAAAAAAGATAATTGGTTACCAACTGTAGATATGGATAAAATGTATCAGGCTGAAGATAAAAACACGGTAGAGCCGAATATAGTTTGGACGGAAAACGGGGTGATAAATTATGTCTCTTAAAGCCAGAATCATAAAAAGGCGTATAAAAAAAATGTTGGTTGATATTGATGTAAATGCGGGGTCAACTTTTAATCTTCGCATAGAGTGCAAGGCTAAGATTAATCCGCCCAAAAACAAAGAGGATAATACTGCCTTATTAATTATGAATGTGAAGGTATTTGACCCAGATAATGAAGTAAAAATTGAATGTGAAACTTATTTTATTTTTGAATTTGATGAAATACCAAGCGATTATGATGGGGCAGCAATTGACATATGTGCACCTATAGCGCAAGAAAGAGTATTTAGTATAATTGATACGGTATTAGAAAATCTCGGATATCCAAAACTAAATTTGTCTAATGGTGTAAATACTGAAAAATAATATTTCAGACTATTGAAAACTTACAGTTTTTGATGGCATGTTAATTGTGCGGAGTTTGACTAAATAGCGCGGAGGACGAACTGCAGCTGGAAGTCGGCGGGCTTGGTTTTCTTCTCTTTTTTGTACCAGACCGACTCCAGGACGGATTTGAGCAGGGCGTTTTTCCCGGCGGCGTCGGCGGTGCCGTAGGCGTCCAGGACAGCGCGGATCTTCTCGGCCAGCAGGGCGGGGTTGGAGCATTGGATATCCCGGAGGGAACGCTCCAGCTCCGCCTCCTTCTTTTCCAGAGCGGCTCGCTTTTCTTTCACGGCGGCCATGCGCTCCCGGAAAAGCTCCAGGTCATACTCCCCTAGCTCCAGCAGCTCATACAGCCGGTTTTTCTGCCGGTCTGTGCCGGCCAATGAGTCCCGCACCTGGGAGAGGGCTGTCTCCAGCACGTCGGTGTCCCGGCCGGGGATGTGCTGGGGCTGGTCCATGGTCAGCTTGGCCAGGGTGTCAGTGAGGTAGTTCAGGATCTGGCCCTCCACCAGGTCGATCTTGGTGGACGCACAGCACCCGCGCCGGGTACAGAGCAGATAGGCGCTCCCCTTCATCACCATGCGCTGCATGTTCTGCCCACAGTTGGCGCACTTCACCAGGCCGGCCAGGGGGCTGCGCACTGTGCCGTCATTCCGGGCGGGGCGGTACCGGCCGTCGGCGATGGCCTGCACTGTCTCCCACAGCTCCCGGTCGATGATCGGCGGGTGGAGCCCGTCGGTGATGGTCCACTGGTCCCGGGGCTGGTAGATGGTGACATGTTTGGCGTTGCCCTGGGCGCCCTTGCGGATGTGCTTTTTCTGGTTCCAGACGATCTTGCCGATGTAGGTGGGATTGCGGAGGATCTTGGCCACGCTGTTCCGGGAAAACTCCGCCGAGCGGTGGGGGCGGGCCCCCAGGGCGTTGACATGGCGGGCCACAGCCACGCAGCCGTAGCCCTTGGCGTAGAGCTCAAACATCATCCGCACAAATTTGGCCTCGGGCTCGTAGATCTCCAGGGTGGGCCTCCGGTCCACCACAGTCTTACGGTAGCCGTAAGGGGCGTTGGCTACATAGCAGCCGTCCTGGATGGACATCTGGAGCCCCCGGCGCAGGCGCTTGGTGATGATCTTGTATTCCCGGCGGGAAATGAAGGTTTTCAGCTCGGCGTACTCCTCGTCGATCTCGTCGGACAGGTTGTAGATCTTTTCCGGGGTGATGATGAGGGTGTTGGAATCCCGGAAGGCATCCAGGATGATGCCCTGGTCCTTCATCCGGCCGCGGGAGAGCCGGTCCAGGTCCATGCACAGCACGGCGTCATACTTGCCGTCCTCCACATCCTGGAGGAGCCGGAGCATCTGGGGCCGGGCGTAGAGAGATTCGCCGCTGACCACCTCGGGATATTCCTCCAGAATGTGGATGCCATGAGAAGCTGCATAGTCGTACAGAGTTTTTTGGTGCTTGGCCAGCACTTCATCTGTGTCCAGACCGGCTTCCAACCTAGACTTGCGGAGGTAGGCAGCCGCGTCTAGGCCTTGCAGATTCGATTCTGATTTGTGGTCCATAGCAATCCTTTCTCAAAATGAAACAAATGTTCTATTATTGACTAATTTATTGTTGCGTGGTTTTTTTTGCTGTGATATAATGCAACTATCATTCAGCAGAGAAGGAGGCCATGTTATGCGATTACTCGTGGATAGAGATATTCGGAAGCTCTTGGCTCACAGTCATGCTGAAGAGGAACTTGCAGCTCCGTATATTGAAAATGGCATAGAGGAGTGTATTACAAATATTGGTTATGATCTGCGGGCAGATCATTTTATGCGGGACAACAAGGTCTTGACGGAATGTCTATTAGAGCCCGGGGAATCGGTATTTGTGTCATCAAAGGAAATTATTGGATTTGACAATTCCATGATTGGGCGTATTGTACTCAAAAACAGCAGAATTCGTATGGGATTGACTATGGATGCTCCGATGTACCAGCCCGGTCATATTACCCCAATTTATTTCCGTTTAACGAATATATCACAAAATGAGATTAAATTGGAGCAGGCAGAAAAGTATGTGACGCTTATATTTGAACAGTTGGATGATGATCCCGAGAAACCTTACGATGGGACATTCCAAAAGGAATTCTCATTTCAGGGATTGGCGGACTATAAATCAAAATATATTGATCAAATTCAGTCCATTAAGGATCAAGTAAGAGATTTAAAATCTCTTGAAAAGAACGTATACAGCAATGTTATTACGATTTTAACTATTTTTGTTGCAATATTTACAATACTCAATGTAAATATTAGTTTAGTCCAACAAATCACATCTGGCTGGAACATCCTTGCTTATAATATTATCATTTTAGGAGCGATTGGATTTTTAATTGCCCTGATGGATGAAGTTTTACATAGAGAGAACAAAAAACATTGCCTGTGGGCTGTTCCCATCGTTTGTCTGATTATATCGGCTGCAATCTTTTTATTCAGTTAAGATTTTTCCAGCCTCATATGGAAACAAATGTTCTGAATATGATTTTTTGAGAAGCCGCCCGGAGGGGGCGGCTTTCTCTTTTTCAAATCCGCCGACGTCGGCGGATTTGGTCAGGTGTGCTGGTACAGCTCCAGCAGCTCGGGAACGGTGTAGAGGCGGCCCGCCATGCGGCTGACGATCTGGCAGGCGGTGGGCCAGGAATAGCCGCAGTCGTCAATGCAGCGGTGGAGGGCGGCGGCTAGGTCGGTTTCGGTCATGGTGAGGACTTCTTTCCCGTGTAATTTAGTCTGTCATTGGCTGGACTGTCTGGAGCTTAGCCAGGAATTCTTCGTACTCAGATTTTTGTGCCGGCGTCATCTTATCCAGATTTGCGTCGTATGGAGCCCGGAAGCGCTCGATATTCGATTCGATCCCTTTGGCGGTCTTCAGCGTAAACAGGTGCTTGTATGTCTTTTCAAACTCCTTCTGCATGATTTCAGCGCACTTGCTCTCAAACAGAGCAAGGAGCGCCTCTCGGCATTCTTCCGGTGTGCTGTACTCAGAAAGAGACGGGGCCTTCTCAAGCACCACAAGGGTGTGCTGGATGATCTCGTCGAGGTGGAGGAAAAACAGGGCCGCACTGTCGGCGTGATCCACCTTATCTTCGGCCGCACAGATTGCCGCCAGGTCATCCTGTACCGCGCCGATTTGCGCGGCCTGCAGCTCCAATCGAGGAATCTCTTCTTTGTATAGTTTTCTGGATTTGTACGAGAAATAGAAGCATAGTGCGGCGATGATCCAAAACACCTGTGCGGCGAGTCCCAAGAGGACACAAAGCGCTCCAAGTGCCGGTTCTAAGTATTTTGCTACAAATAGGTTTCGTTTGGCCCGCTTGAGCTGCTCCTGCAGAGATTCCTGGGTGGGAATTTCGTCCGTTTCATTCTCATCATCCGATACATAGAACGTCGTGACGCCGTAGTCAGAATTCCGGGAGGCGGACTTCCCGATTTTTTGGAGTAGGAGAGGCCGGTCCCCGGTGCGGACACCCGCGCTCTGGCCCCCGTCTTGGAGTTGACAGAGACTCCGCCATATTTATTCCCGACGCTGATCCCTGCACTCTTTTTGCCCAGATTGACTTTCACACCCGGGGCAATCTTGACGCTCTTACGGAATCGGAGTCCCATTACAATATCCCTCCATGGTAATATTCAAGCGCTCCACGCAGGAACGCCTCGGTTACTCCAAAATATTCAGCCAGCTCCCAGGGTTCACGGTAGCCCTGAAGAATGGCGCGTTTCAGCTCGTCCTCCGGGACGAGCTTTTTATATGCCCATTTGTTGGCCCGGTTTTCGTGTTTCTGGCGGATGTCCCGGGCGGCATATCGGTTGTAAAAGGCTCCAGTTTCGCAGTGGCCCAGCTCGTGGGCCAGCTTGACGGCTTCGTCAGCTAGGGTGTGGATTCGCCACGGGTCCATAGCAATGGCGCAGGAACCGTCTTCCATCTGGAGGGAGAGGGATTCCGCCGCGCCCAGGTCAAACCAGTAGACAGGGGTCTGGTGCTGCTCCGCCAGATCATAGAGTTCCAGCAGATCAGCCATCTTTCTTCTCCTGTCTCTTTTTTTCTGCGAGGAAGGCGGCAAAGCGCTCCACGTCGTTCCACATGTCGTCTAGATCTTCCTGGGACAGATCCTTTTCTCCGCCCCAGAAAGCGGCTTGGAGTGCTTCTTTCGGGGTAGACGATTCACTGGCTGGGGTGACCACCTCAAATGGAGGCTCGTTTGTCTTATCGTCTATCCCTAAGATATAGTCAATAGATTCCCCGTAAAGTTCACTCAATTTAAATAGCATTTGGCTGCTGGGTACAGTAACACCGCGCTCCCATTGGCTTACAGCGGTTTGATTAACAAATAAGGTATCAGCTAAATCCTTCTGTGTTTTGTAGCCATGTTTTAAACGCAGTTCCTTCAACCGGTTCATCTATTGCACCTCCCTTTGACATCATAATAGTAGTGATTCTACTTTTTTGCAAGAGAAAATTTAGTAATAGTAGAATTACTACTTGACAAAAAGGCGACATACTACTATAATCCGAATTACAGTAGTTAAACTACTAAGAAGGAGGCGCGGATTTTTGGAAAATCTGAAAAGACTTCGCTGTGCTCTTAGTATGACACAAGCGGATTTAGCCCAAGAAGTAGGGGTTACTCAATCATTGGTGGCCCAGTGGGAACGGGGAGCAAGTATGCCTAGTGCGGCAAGGCTTCCTTTGTTGGCAAGTGTACTGCACTGCACTATCGACGACCTGTTTGGGAACCCAGAAATGCAAGAACCCCCGACAGGGTCGGGGGTGTGAGAGGGGGAATAAGAATGCGTAGTGCCTGGACAGAGACGGAACCTGACACGCCAGAATCTGTATTTGTCGTATCGAATAAGGGGATTGCTCTGTTGGCGGCTGTTGACGCTGGTTTGTTGACGTTAACGGAGGAAGGAATAGACACCGAAAAATTTGAAAAATTCTGGACAGAGTACCAGACAAAATTAGATCAACAGCAGAGAAAACAGGTCGAGTATTTCAGCGGCATGCTCCAGCAGCAGTGTGAACAAAGCGCCAAGAATGGCACCGAGAACTGCAGAATAAATCTGCGTACGGCGATCAGCGCGTTTATCGGCTTCCTGCTGGGTGCGTGCATTGTGAATTTCCTGCGCCTGCTCTAAGCGTGCTTTCCCATTATCGCTGACGAAATATCCAGGAAGTAGGTTTTCGTTGTAGGATACATATTCCCAGCGCAGAAAGCCTTGTTCCTTCAATTCTTCCACGCGGTATTCTGTAAAACCGGGAGCCTGGAGATCGGCCATCTGTTGCAAAGTGACAGGACCAGGCTGCTCCAAAAGCCAGCTCATAAGAGTGAATTGTTCTTGACTTAGCATATATGTTCCCCTCCTCCGCCCACATTTTACCACGGGCGGAGGAGGGGAGCAACAACAAAACACCCCGGCCGGGCCGGGGGCATAGGGGACAATCCCTGAAAAATACCCTGCAGAGAGGAGGTGGCGTCATGCTGCGGGTGGAGGAGTTTCAGCACCAAAACAAGACCTGTTACCGGAAGGAGCTGGAGGGCTGCCCGGTGGAGATCACCGAGCAGAGCTACCAGGCCACACTGGGCAAGCTGGAGTACACCCGGCACCTGAAGCGGTGGAAGGGGCGCCACCTGCTGGTGATCGGAGACGAGGTGGAGGATGTGGACGAATCCCTGGTCACCGACTGCGGCCCCAAGCTGGGGGTGTCGGTGGCCTGCACGCCCCACCGGGAGGTGCCCTTCACCGAGGAGGAGCGGGAGGCCGGCCGCCGGCATGTGATCGAAGTGGCCACCCAGCTGATGATCCGGGCGGGAATCTGGTAGGAGGTGTACATATGAGAATCCAAACCAACAAGACGAAACTCTGGCGGCTGGCCCGGGACTACGGGGCCCAGCCGCCCGGGATGAAGTACACGGAGCTGATCTGCTACGAGAGCGGCTCCTACGGTCTGGCCTGGCCGGGCGGGCCCAAGGTGTACCTGACGGCCTCCCTGGGCCGGCCCTATCTCCAGATTGGGAAGGACTTCCGCCAGCTGACCGTGGACGAGCTCCGGCGGCGGGGAATGGTGTCCGGCGGCTCGCCCCGGGCGGTGGTCCGCCAGGTGGACGGTATGGGCCGGATCACCCTGCCCCCAAAGCTGCGGGAGCAGTTCGGTCTGGAGCACGGGAGCCGGGTGGAGCTGGTCCGGTACCGGGACGGGGTGTTCGTCCGCCCCTGCCGGGAGGAGGTGTAAGCCGTGAAGTGCGTACGATTTCGTGACGTAAAATGTCCTTGGTACAACGAACCCAATGAGGTGGACGAATTTGAGTGCGAGGACTGCCCTGTGATGCAAGAGTGGCGAGAGAGACAGGAGGAGGTGTAAGCGATGTGGGACAAGCTGCGGCGGCGCTGGCCGCGCCTGTACGAGGCCCTGGAGTGGGTGACCTTTACCCTGGCCCTGGGAGCATTTCTCCTGGCCCTAGGGGTGTACCTGAGTGTCCGGGCATAAGAAAAGCCCCGGGGAGTTGCGGCCCCCCGGGGCGGCAGACAAGGGAAATTGTCTACCATGAGAACAAATGTATTATACCATGGGAACATGCGTTTGACAAGGGGGAATCGGATATGATCCCAAAGAATATGGAGCCCCAGACACGGAGCGCCCAGCTGGAGACGCTGCATAACCTGGTTGCCTTCTATGAGGGGCAGATCCGCAAAAGCCTGGTGGAGAAGAACTTCCGGCTGGCCTGGAGTTGGCTTGACAGCCTATCTGGCGCGTACATGCTGGCAAAGTGGCTGGGTCTGGAGGAGCCGGACCACCGTGACCGTGAGGAGATGTGGTCCGAGCGTATTCGGACGGCACGTTTTGGGCTGCACGGGAAGGAGTAGGCGGTATGGGTGAGATCTATCGGAGCTTGTACTCCGTCATCCCGGCCCGGGTGCGGGACGACCACACCCTGCGCCCCAACGCCAAGCTGCTGTATGGGGAGCTGTCCGCCTTGGCCCAGGCCGAGGGGTATTGCTGGGCCTGGAATGCCAGGCTGGCCGAGACGCTGGGCATCTCCAAGCGCACGGTGGAGGACCTGCTCCGGCAGCTGCGGGACCGGGGCCACATCCAAATGGAGGTGGAGCGGGACCCGGACAGCCAGGAGGTGCTGCGCCGGAAAATCTGGATCTGCGGCCCGCCTGGGGTTTCGGTGCCCCCTCCCCGTGATTTTACGGGGAGGGTCCCCGTGAAATCGGGGGGACCTCCCCGTGAAAATGGCGGAGAGAATAAGACAAGTAATAGTACAGAAGAAGATCCCCCCTATAGTCCCCCCAAGGGGGAAGCGCCGGCGCGGAGACGCAAGCGGTCAAACGAGCCCAAGGAGGCTCCGGACTGGAAGCCGGAACGCTTCGCCGCTTTCTGGGCGGCCTACCCCTGCGGCAAGTCCAAGCAGGCGGCCATCCGGGCCTGGGACAAGCTCAAGCCAGATGACGCCCTAATCCGGGAGATGGCCCTAGGCCTCAAGCGGGCCATGAAGTCGGAGGAGTGGCAGCGGGGCATTGGAATCCCTTACGCCTCCACCTGGCTGAATAACCGCCGCTGGAAGGACGAGGACAAGTCTCGGCCCTCCGCCGGTGAGCCCTCCGCTCCCAAGCTGGTGGCTCGGGAGGAGGTGCCCACATGGTAGAGCAGGACGGGCGGCTGTCCGCACAGGTTGCGGTGCTGGGCTCCCTACTTATCCAGCCGGAGCTGGTGGGACAGGCCCTGGAGAAGATCCGCACCGAGGACTTCCTCACCCCCAAGTGCCGCATGGTGTTCCAGGCCATCAAGAGCCTGTACACCGAGGGCAGGCCCACCGACCCGGTGACCGTTCGGGGCAGGCTGGGAGGCAAAGACGGGGACAGCTGGACGGAGTACCTGCTGGAGCTCATGGACCTGACGCCCACGGCGGCCAATGTGTGGGAGTACGCTGCCCTCATGCGGGAGCAGGCCCGGATGGCCAAGGTGGCCGAACTGGGCAGCCTGCTCCAGGCGGCCCGGGACCTGGATGGGGCCCGGGGCTACATCGCCCAGCTCAACGAGCTGCTGGTGGAGCGGCGGGGCGTCCAGCGCATGGACATGGCCCAGATGCTGCTGACCTTTACGGACCGGCACAGCGGGACGCCGGTGGAGTATATGACCTGGGGCCTGCCCAAGATTGACGCGGGCACTTATGCGGAGATGGGGGACATGGTGGTGCTGGGGGGCTACCCCTCGGCGGGCAAAACGGCCCTGGCGGTGTCCATGGCCTACCACCAGTCCAAAGACAGGCGGGTG
>UMHQ01031805.1_pt1 | contig 13626 bp, 17 predicted proteins | sample 1965531 | NCBI WGS metagenome assembly UMHQ01 (sample SAMEA4836098, study PRJEB28245) | human gut metagenome | biome: gut microbiome; material: fecal sample | place: Denmark | collected 2008
CTGATACATACGCCCGCCGTACAGGATCGGGCGCTGTGCTGTCAGTCGCTTCATGTTCCTTTCCTCCCGGCTTTTAGCCCAGCAGCTTCACCAGTACGGTTTCGTCTGCGCTGGCCGCAGGGGCGGCAGCGTAACCCGCCGGCACATTCCCGGAGGCCGTGGTGGTGATCTTCTTGTCCGTTGCGCTGTAATAAAGCGCGGCGCCCATGGTAACGTCGCCGGTGGCCTTTTCCATCTCAAAGACGCCCACCACATGGAGGTGGCCGGTTTCGCCTGCGGCAATATCTTCACCAGCCACGCCGATCCTGGTTCCCAGGCTCACCACTTCGCCGTTTTTAACTGCGGCGCTGGCCTTGTAGTCCAGCACCTCGCCTTTCTGCCAGTATTTTGCGGTCATGTTCTCTTACCTCCTGTTAAATAGTCGTGCCGGGGTTCTTGGCGATACCGCGGAAGTCAACCGCAGTAATGCCCCAGTCCAGCCAAATGTCCCACACAAAGCCCAGGCGGCCCGGAACCTCGCTGCGGCGAATGGTGGGGGTTTCCTGGCCGTTCAGGTAATCAACCTGCAGGCTCTTGGCGTAACGCTGATCGCCAGCGACAAACCAGGGGATCGCGTTGCCGTCACCGGCCAGGACGTTCAGGGCGCCCTCCTCAATAACCTGCAGCTTGTTGCGGTACTGGTACAGGGCGTTTGCGGTGTGGCTGCCGATCCCGGTCACGTCGATCATGGCGGTTTCCAGGATCTGCGACAGCTTAAAGCCGTAGCCCACGGGGACGATCACATACTTGGGTTCCACCATGATGGAGTCACCGAACGGATCTTTCTGGTGCAGCAGTTTCAGCATGGCGGCCTGCAGGGTGTCAATGGACGGCGCGGCACCGCTGGCAATCAGGTTGTTGTGGGCGTTGTCGAACAGGGAAACGCCGTCGAAAATGGCGGGGTTGTCGATCAGGATCTTGTAAACCTGCTTGTTGATCGTGCGCTTTGCGCTTGTAGCGTACAGGCCGGGAACCTCGGTAATGAAACCCACGTCGTCGTTGATAAACGCCTGGCGGGTCATGCTGAACTGGCGGCCAAAGGTGTCGATCTGGCGCTGGGGAAGCAGTTCCGACTTGGGGGTGTCGGCTTTCAGTTCGCCGTTTTCACCGACGCGCAGGAACTCACCGGCGCCGCCGGCCAGATAGCTGTGATCCTTTGTGGGCTTAAAGTCGGGCACGCTGCCCTTGGCGGTCCACAGCTGGAACGTGGTGGGGATCTCCTGATACTTCTGGACAATATTCTTTTTGATCGCATTGTCCAGGATCGCGGGAAACGCCGCGGTGGGGTTGAAGAACTGGCGGCAAGCCTCGTTCCACAGGTCGTCCTTGCTCATACGCAGCAGGGAGGTGGTGGTGCCCATGCCGTCGCGGGCCATGCACTCAATAACCATATCGCGCAGGGAGTAGCCGCGCATTTCCTCCGCACCGCGGGCGGGGTTCTGGACGTCTACGCCGGCCCGCAGCAGCATGGCGTCCACAGCTGCCTGGCGGAAGCTGTCGCCTTCGTCGCTGCCCATGCGGCTGGAAACAGGGGCGCCGTGTTTCAGCAGGTAGTCCACCGCCGCCTGTCTTACGGTGTCCATGTTGGAACCATTGTTGATATACTCCGCGGGATCCATGCCCGCCTGACGGCACAGGGCGGTAATATCGCTCACGCGCTGACGCTCCGCAATAACCGCCTGGCGGGCTGCCTCGGTGGGGTCTGTGCCCTGCTGGCCGTTATCGTTGCCCATACCGCGGGCACCGCCGGTGGGATCCTCGCCGCCCTGGCCCTCCGCACCCTGGGCGGGGTTGTTGCCCGCCGCGTCGATCTGGCGCTGCAGGCCGTCAAACTCTGCTCTTTCCTCTGCCGTCAGGTCACGGCCAGCGGCGCGGGCGCCGCTCACAATAGCCTGCTGACGGGCGATCAGTTCCTGAATGGTCATGGTTGTTTTGCCTCCTCAATGATAAAGATTTTTGTTGATCTGGATCTGCTTTTCATAAACAGAAAGGTCCTTGGCCGTCGCCTGCTCCGGGTCGTCGGCTCTGCCCACGCCCACGGTGGCGTCCGCCGGCACGGAAACAATGGACACCTCCAGCGGCGTCCATTTGCGGGCGATCTGGCAGGGGCCTGTAAAACGTCCGTCCGCGGAGGTCTTACCGGCCACCACTTCCTCCCAGCTGTCCACGCTGTAACGCACGGACGTGGTTTTCAGTGTGCCGGATTTGACTTTGCCGAAAATCTTTTCGGCGTCGTCGTCCGTGTCGAACTCCACTTCGGCCATGCCGCGGTGGTTCTCCACCCATGCGCGGATCACTTTCCCCACCACCTTGTCGGTGTCGTGGTTGAAAAGCAAAACGCCCACGTCGTTCAGGCGGGAGAGATCCGGCGCGTTCTCCGCGTGATCCAGGATTTCCATACCAAACCAACGGCGGTATGGCTCCTCGCTGGAAAAGCTGATCGTGCGCCTGCGGCTGTCCTCCTGGCCCTCTGCGCGGCTGTTGGCCTCAATGTGGCCCATGCTTCGCTGCCCGCTGTTTCTGTCCCTCTTGGGGTCATTTGCCTGCGGTGTTCTGCTGTGCTGCTGTCGTTCCATTTCCAAAAATTACACCTCCTAACTCGACGCCGACGGATCGGCCATATTCCAGGACCTCGGCCATTTCATTGACGGCCTCTTTCCAGTCCTTGCCCTGTTCCGCGCAAACGTCCTGAAACGTCTTTTGCCCGGATTGCAGGGCGGTTTTTCCGGCGGTGCTTTCCTTTGCCGGGTCGATCCACTTCTTGGGGGCTTTCGTCCAGGTGTGGGAAAGGTATTCCGCCTTTTTATCCCAAAAGCCGGGCATATCAACCAGCCCGGAGAGATAACAGGAGATAACAAAGGTTTCGTACACCTCCGACATGAAATCTGTTAGCAGTTCCACGTCCTCGGTGTATGTGTTTTCGTCCTCAATAGCATTTTGCCGTGCGGAGGAATAGGTGGCCCCGCTCATGTCGCGGCTGACGGCCTCATAACTCAAGCCCTGGCCTGCGGCAATTAGCCCCTGCTGGGTTTTCAGGAACCCGGCTGCGTCGCTGCCGGAACCTTTCGGATCCACCACCTGGATTTCGTCACCGGCGCCCAGGCTCTGGATCATGCCGGGGGCCAGTTTCTTGCCCTCATAGTCCATTCCGCCGTCCTGCGTTCTGGTGCCGCCGCGGCCAAAACCGCCCGCCGGGATTGCCCGCTTGATGAACACAGCCAGGCAGGCCGCGATCCGCTCCTTGACGGAAACGGCGGTTATAAACTCGTTCGTGTCGCGCACTCTGGTGATCGTGGGGGCCATGTCGGACATTTCGCGCAGCTGGCTGGGCCGCTTCTTGGATTTGTAAAAATATACGTCCTTGGCCTCGACGTAAACGGGGTCGTTCAGGCTCCAGCCCTCAATGTCGTATTGATTGATCCAATAGCCCACCGGCCTGCGCCATTGGTTGTATTCGATCCCGCCCACGACGCGGTTTCCCTGGTGCTTCGGCTTGCTGGCGGTCACGTCCAGTTCGTCCACCTCAATGGCCTGCAGCTGGAACGGGACCAGCCCCTGCTTGGTGTAGCGGTAAAGGAACAGCAGGCCGCCGTCCACCTTTTTGCGGTCTACCGCCATACGCAGCATTTGGTTGAAACTCTGTTCGCCGGTAACGTCGCAGTTCCTGGCCTTGCACCATTGGCGCCATGCCTTTTCCAGCTTTTCGTCCAGTTCGTCGTTGCCGGTTTTAGCCTGGAGGGTGTAGCCCTTGCCCACCACGTTGCGCTTGTATGCGTGGAGGATAGACTGGGCAATATCACTGTTGCGCTCCAGGTCACGGGCGCGGGCGCGTACCACGTCACGGCTAAAACGGTCCGTGACCTCCGCGCTTTCGTTGTGTACCCGCCACCCGGCATTTAGGCGCCCATACCCTGCGGCGTCATATCCGCGCAGGATCTCCAGCTGCTGCCGCCACGCCTCGCGCTCACAGGCGCGGCGTGGGGAAATGGCGGCCATGATTTTGTCAAAGGCTCCCATGGTTACCTCCCGTCAAAGAACGCCACAAAGGTGCGATCCAGCAGGCAGTTGTCCGTCCCGCTGTCGATCTGCGCCTCCAGGTCGTCACGAATGGCTTTCAGCTGGGCCAGGTCCGCCCGCGTCAGGGATCGGCTGCCGATCTTGTATGACTGGCCGCCGGCCAGAACGGCGGAAATGGCGCTGTTTACCTGCTCCAGCATTTCAGCCGCTTTTGTGTTTGTACTCATTTGGTGGCCTCCTGTCAGATCCATGTGTCATTTTGATTGATCCAGTTTTCTTCCTGGGTTTGTTGCGGTTCCTGCTTGGCCGGCTTCCGCGGCTCCGGCGTTGCCGCCTGCCCCTCCACGCTTTTCAGGTACAGAGAACGGACGCCCATAACGTCCGCCGCCGCCGCGGCGTATACCTCACAGTCCAGGTAATGGTTGTCAGCGTGGGAGGATTTCAGCACCCATTTTTGAACCTCTTTTCCGCCGGATCGCTCGGTTACCTTGTGTTCCGCCGTTACCTGTTCGGCGTATTCCATGTCGCAGTCCTTGTAAACCTGCCAGGAACCTGTCCCGTTCGGCTTCCGCATACGGGCCGCGATCTGGTCTTTATACTTGCCGCCGTCCACCAGAACCAGGGTCATGCCGTTGGCCTTGCTGCCGGCCTTATTGACCACGGAAAGGCGGTAATGGGACAGCATGGTGCTGGTGCCCTTGCAGGGCAGCACCCAGTCCGAATTGATGGCGCAGAACTCGTAAACTTCGTCGGTCTGGTCGCCGCTGTCCATCAGGGCCAGGTTGACCATGGCCGTGTCGCCGTTCGGCAGGGAAAACTCCACGTTCATGGCCTTTTCCACCTCTGCCATGGAAAGCGCCTGCCCGTGGGCCACGTTCTGGCTGGTCATGTAGTCGCCCCATGCGCGGATTGTCCAGTACAGGCAATTTTCCTGTACGTCGATCCCGCCGGTAATTAGCTTCGTCCATGGCGGCAGCGTCCACTCCGGCGTTTCCGTCTGCCGCTCCATGACCAACTCCGCGTTGGTTTTCAGCTTCGTGTCCTCCCATGGCTCCGCCAGCCAGCTGTTGGTGAAGTTGTGCAGCAGTTCCGGGTCGTCTTTGCTCCGCATGAACTCCCGCGCAATATCGGAAAAACGGGTGAACGGGGAATACAGGGTGTTCAGCCAAAAGGCCACGCTTTTGGGGTTCTTCGTCCGTTGCTTCACAGCCTGCCAGCGGCCAGCCCGTAGCATTTTCCCCTTGTCCTGATCCGTAATCACGGCCCCGCAGGCTTGGCACACATACACGGCCATTTCTGCCCGGTCTGTGTTCTCCGGTACGTCGTCCTTGCTGGGCCATTTCAGGCACCCGAATTTCAGTTCTATGTACTGCCCACAATGCGGGCACGGGACAAAGTAATGCTTTTCAGCCTCCGCCGCCTCTTTGGCTTTCCAGATATGGCCCGTTTTCAGGGTGGGGGTGGAGGCCATAAAGATTTTGCGGTTGAAAAAGGTTTTTGTGCGCTCTCGCGCCAGGGAAACGGGGTCGGCCTCTTTCTTAGACGCGCCCGGAAACTTGTCCACTTCGTCCAGAAACAGGTAACGTATATTCGTACTGGCCAGATCCGCCGGGCTGTTCGCACCCGTCAGGTACACGGTCATGTCGGAAAACTTTAGCGCCAGTTTCTTGCTGTCGTTCTTCCGCCACTTATCAGCCAGAACCTTGCAGCTTTTCACCATTGGCTCCAGCTTGCTTTCCGTGGTGCGCTCCGCCAGGTCGTCCGACGGGTAAACCACCATAGCCGGGGCCGGGTCCTGCGCGATCAGGCTTCCCAGCATATTCTCCATGGCAGACGTGCCGCCCACCTGGGTGGGCTTCACGAACACGATTTCCTCCACCATGTCGTCGGAAAATGTGTCCATGATCTCCACCAGGTACGGGGTCACACTGTTGCTCCAGGGGCCTGGGATCGCGTTTCCGTCCGGCAGTACGCGGTATTTTGCCGCCCACTCCGAAACCGTCAGGCGCTCCACAGGGCGCAATACTTGAATGGCGTTATAGATCCACGGCGGCACGGTATAGGGTTCCTGCTTGTACTTCCTCATGGCGCCGCGTCCTCCCGCTCCTCCATGATCGCACCGTCAGAGAACGCAGCCAGCAGGCTTTCCAACTCTTTCCGCATGGCCTTTTCCATGGCACGGATCGCCACTGTGTCAGCATAGCCGGACATGGTTCCGGCCATGCGCGGGGGTATATTCATGGCGAATTTCTTAAAGCTGGCCATGAACTCGGTTAGTTCCTCGGTGGCGTGATCTGCCGCCAGGTAACGCCCCTCTGCAATCGCCGTTTTCAGGCGGTGCAGCTGGCCTTGGCTTTCTTTCAGTTCAACCTCCGCCTCCAGCTTTTTCAGCGTCAACTCCGCCGCCCGGCTGTTTTCGCCGGTTTCCTGGGCTTTCGCCTCGACGTATGCCACATAACGCTGGACCGTGGCGCAGGTTCTATATTTGCGGGCACCGCCGCCGGGCGGGATCTCTGTTTCCAGGACGCCCTCCTGGGTCAGCTGTTGCACACGGCGGACCGTTTTCCCCAGCAGCTGGGAGATCACCGTGGTGCTGGACCACTCCGGCACCGTGCCGGACAGCACCGCCGGCTTTTCGCTCTTTGCCCGCTTTCCGGTGCCGCCGGTCTGCTTCTTTTCCGCCACCGGCGCCACCTCCTTTTTGCTCCGGCAGGGTGCCCCGCCGGTTTCGCTTTTCCGGTTTTGGTCGATTTCGTTTTTTTCGCCGCTCCTTTTTCGGCTTATACCCCCGTAGGGGGGTATAACTTTCCCGGCATTTCAAAAAACCGTAACGTAACCGCCGGATTTTTTTCTGTTTTCACAGGGTAAAACGTCGGGCTTTCCTTGCCCCGCACGGCTTTTCCTGCTGGGGAGTACCTACACAGGGGGGTGCGGGGTCCTTAACGGGTGCCCTGGGTGCCCCTCGGCAAAGGCACCCAGGGCGGGAGGGTTAGGCCGGGCCGCCGCGTATGCACACGCCGCAGCGGCGCAGGGTGAAAGGAGGAAAGCCCCCGCGGTACACTCCCCGGCCATGGTGTGGAAAGCAAAGAACCACCGGCCTTTCGGCTGGTGGTTCTCGGTATTCGTTTCAGGGCTTCACCCCTGCGCTGCTTTCCATGCTATCAGTATAGCACGGTCAATAGTCCAAAAGCGTCCAAACTTTTCAGGGGTGATTATTCCGCCCGTGCGGCCCTGCCCGTTGCTGCTTCCTGGCCATGTATTCCTCCAGCAGTTTCCGGTTGCGCTTGTTCTCCAGGATCTTATCCAGGGCGGCGTTGTAGTAGTTGAACACGTTGGACCGGCTCATGTAAAGGGCCTCCGCGATCTTATCCCAGCCCCGGCAATCTATGTGTCGCATTTCCACCACGGTGCGCTCGGTGGAGTTGGCGGGTAATACGTCGATCAAATCCATAACGTTCAGGACGGCCTTGGCCATTTCCTCCCGCTGCTCCTCGATCCTGTCCTCCGCTTCGGAGATCCGAAAGACAACGGACACGGATCCGTCCGTCTTTGTCGGCTTGGTCGGCGGCGTCAACCTGAACGCGGACCCCGTACTGGGCGCCCGCAGTTCGCTGGAAAGGACGCGGTGGCGCTCCTCCAGGATCCGCTTTTTCCCCACAGCCGTGTGGTACTGCTGCAGGTATTCCTTGACAGCCTCACGGCCCAGGGTTTCGTCCGTTGTCTTTTTGCTCATTCTCACACCTCGGTAATGTCGTACCCAAAACGGTCCTTTAGCATTTTCTTTTTCATGGCATACTTGGCCGTTCTGGTTGCCTTGCTCTTTACGTCCTCCACGACGAACTCCCAGGGCACCCCGCTTTGTTCTGCGTAGTATGGCGCATGACTTCCGTATAGCTGCCTGTTTGGCGGCTGGTAGTATGTAAAATCCGCCTTGTAGCGGATCGCCCGCACCCGCTTTCCCTCCGTGTCGGTAAACGCTTCCTGCAGGGTGAAATCCACCTGGAGGCGCAGATCACGGATCTGCCCCCTTGCCTGGCGGGCTACCAGAACGTCGAACCTGCGGGCCTCTTTTTGGCTGTCGAAATGCAGGACGGCCCCGGAGGCTGTCACCCGCTCGGTGGGGGTGTTGTGGTATTTCGTGCCCTTTGTCGGATCCTGCGGCGGCGCGGCGGGAGGTGCTGGCCCCCGCCGCTGTTGCTGCTCCATGTACTTTTTCATGGCCTGCGCCTGGTATTTCGGCGGCAGGTCGGAAACGTTTATGGCCATGTTATTTCTTGGCCTCCTTATGCGGGCAAACAATTTTTTCCTCCGCCGTTCTGCAAAAGAACGGGAGTTCTTTTAACATTTCATTCAGCGCATAGCGCAGATTAAAGCGGGCGCAGGACACAGCGCCATATTTCCAGAGTGGGCAGTCCGTACATTGTGGGCTTGCCGGTGGCTTTTCTGCTTTCACTTCTCCGCTCCGTTCTTGATCGTGCGTTCCCGCTTTTCATTTAGGGCTGCCAGGGTCATTTTGACGACGCTTTTTCGCCATGTATTGATCTGGCTTTGATCCTCCGATGCAGTAATATCCCGCAATAGACTGCGCTGGACGTTTATAGCGCTTTCCAGGACTACCGGGACATATTTTGCGGCCCGTTCCTTTCTCCGGCGCTCTCTGGCCGTTCTAAACGCCGCACCGATTAGGGCCGCCGCCAGTACGAACCCGCCCATAGCCCAGTTTGTCAGGCCGATTTCTATTCGTAGCACCGCCAGCGCGAACTCTGCCAGTCCCCAACAGACTACCAATAGCGTCATTTCAGCGCATATAATCAGTGCGTTTTTGAAATATTCTTTCACGCTTATACCTCCTCCGCGTCCGGGATCTCCACATACTGCCACGACATGGGCGGACGGTCCAGGCCGAACTCTGCCAGCGGGTTTGGTGTGTCGAACTTTTCCGGTGCTTCGATGAACCAGCCGGAAACGCACTTGCCCCCGGCGTACTTTTCCAGGTCTGCCAGCGGTACGCATGACGGCTTTTCCAGATACTGCAGGAAATTGGTTTCCGTGTACCCATGGCAGAGAAATTGACCTTGCACCGCTCCGGTTCCGCTGACATACACCAGCACCGTCAAAGGCCATTCCAGATCCGCGTGGTTTTTGCTCTGCGGGTGGCTCTTTCGGATCTCCAGCCATTTTTCCCCGGTCAGGATTTTCTCCCACCACTCCGGTTTCATGCTCATAAGCACAGCCAGCATATTAACCTCCGTTCTTGCCGGGCAGCGGAATGATCCGGCATTTGTCCGTTGCGAACTCCGCCACATGATGGAGCGCCATGCAGGCCAGTACAATGTCCGCCATAAGCGCGTCCGCGTCCTCTTTCCCGCGCCCGTCCTTGTTCTGTTTCAGAAATCCAGCTGCCAGCACGTTCCCCAGTTCCTCCAGGTTCTTGGCTGCTTCCTGCCAGCGTTCTTTCGGCACGGTGTAACCGATCTCCACTTTCTCGGTGTTTTCCACGGCTCACACCTCCCAGGGGAAAGCAGAGGCAGGGAGATCCGGGAAATACTTCCGCAGATTTTCCTTGAAGAACACAGGGATCTCGTTCTCCTCGCAAAATGCCACGATGTTGTCCACCCACTCGCGGGCGGGCGTCACCTTGTCCGGTCGGTTGCCGGTTTCGGCGCCCAGGATCACCCACTCCGGTAACCCCTCCGCCGCGGCCATGTCCACCGGCCCCAGCAGCGGCTCCATGCTCCAAAAGCTGTTGATGTTCACGCCCTGCATGACGTACATTCCCACCGCGTCCATGTTCGCCACGGTGCTGCCATACCAGAAATTGCTTTCGTGGGGCAGGAGGGCCAGGTGGTCCAACTCCAGATACCGGGCCGGGTTCTTGGTCAGGAACAAATAGCGGTGCTGGGGTGCCTTGCGGCAGGCGTCCAGCACCTCCACGATCCAGGAGGTGGGCACCCAGCGCCCAAACAGATCCGCCATGCTGCAAACAAACACGGTCTGCGGTTCCTCTGTGTTCTGCGGCTGGCCCAGGCGGTAGCGGTGCAGGGTAGGCTCGAAACCATACGGGTATGGCGTCGCCTTGATCTTCTCCGGCAGCACATGGAGGCCGCCGGCCAGCGGGGCCGGATCCTCCAGCCCTGCGTTGAAGCGTGTGGCCGTTCGCCTGGCGTAGCAGTACGGGCAGCCATGGCGGCAGCCGGTTACGGGGTTCCAGGACATTGTGGCCCAGTCAATTTTCGTCTTGTTCATTCTTCGTCGCTCCTTTCGTTTTTCCACTCGTTCACTATGCACTCGTTACAGCCAAAACTCTGGCAGTACACGCAAATGTCCATACCGTCGGCCATGGCCGCGGCGGACGATTGCCGGGAAGTCCGGCAGGTTCACCTTGCGGCGCGGTTTCAGTTCCGCCAGAACGTCGCCCAGGTATTCCGACGCCTGCCAGTCGCCATATATACGCGCCGGGGCTTCCTGTTCCTTGGTTTCCGGGTTCATAGTCCAGAGGGCAACACACCCGCCGTCCGGGTCATGCTCCCACCGCGCCGGTGTCTGGCTTATGATCTGCCCATCTGCGCCCCACGTCGTCCGGCCTATGGTGGCCGTTCCTTTGGCTATGCAAATAATACTCATGCTTTACCGCCCTTTCTATTACACGGCCACCAGCCGCTCCAGCTGTGCCATGGTCGTGATTGTTGTTCCGCACCATTCCGGCAGATTTGCCCGAACCAGGGCCGTGGCAAACGGTGGCGGTACTGCGTTCCCGCACCTTGCCACTTGCTTGGTTTTCCCGTACTCCTTGCCGGTGTAATCTTTGTCGATTTTATAATCATCAGGAAAGCCGTTCGCCCTGTACAATTCCCGCGGCGTCAGCATACGCAGCCCTATATCAGCCATGAAATACCAGGCGCCGCCGATCAAAAACAGGATCACCTCGTTGTCCGCCAGCGTGTAGCCGCAATACTCATTCAGGGCGGCACGGATTTTTGGCCAGTTTCGGAGATCGGCGCCCGGTGTCGCTTTTACCACTTCGGTGGTAATCACCCCATGATGGCCTCCGCCAGCGGTTATTGTTTGCACCGGCTCCGTTGCAGGCCCGCCCAGGTTTGTACCTTTCAGCTTGACCATGCTGGCCATGGTGATAGCTTCACGATCCCGCGTCGTGACCGTGTGAAGCGGTGCGCCCGCGCTCTGGTTGTGGTCGCCGCTGTAATACTTTGTCAGCGTAGCCGCCGCCAGGCCGTAGCGGTTGGAGGCGTCAATGGTCATAACCGGTTCTTTGACGCTTTGGCCTCGCACTCGCTCCGATTGCTCCGTGTGGTACTGGATCATGGCCGGACACACCACGCACTCCTCCGCTTTTGACACCTGGGTGTGCGTCGGCTCCATTACGCTGCGCCCGCGGTCCCCGCCGCCGGTCTGCCCGATTGCGGCCAGGGTTGGCGTAATCAGCATTTGGTTTCCTGCGGTTGTCACGGTATGCACTGGGGCGCCCGCGGCTGCCCCCACGCTGTTGGTGGTATTCGTTACCGTCAGCGGCGCCATGACAGGGGAGGCCACGCCGTACCCGTGTTTTGCTGTCACAGTTTGAAGCGGCCCGCTCATTTCTTGCCCGCGGAAATCCCCAGCATGGTTGACAATCACCAGAAACGGATCCGCCGATTTTATCACGAACTTGTCCACGCCTCTGGCCACACGCCGCATAGTATTTGGACGGAGGGGGCGCTGCGCCGAAAGCCCATATTTTTCCTTGATCTCTGCGCGGCTGTCAAAAATGGACGGGCACGGCAGGCTCCAGTCTATGATTTCCGCTGCGCTGCGCCATGGTTTTTTCTTTCCGCTCTTTACCTCCGGGCTGTCTGCCGGTGCGTGTGTTGGTTTCGGCCATACAATAGGCCGCCCGTCATGCCTGGCAATCAGGAAAAACCGCTTTCGCGTTGTGGGCGCTCCATAATCCGCGGCCACAAGTTCGCGCCACTCGACGGCATATCCCAGGTTTTTAAGCTGCTCCAGCCATTTGTGGAAAGTTTGGCCCACCAGTTTTTTGACAGGCTTTCCTTTTCGCACAGGCCCCCACGTTTGGAACTCCTCCACGTTCTCCAGAATAATCACGCGCGGGCGGACCGTTCCGGCCCAGCGCAGGACGATCCATGCAAGCCCGCGTATATTTTTGTCAACAGGTTTCCCACCCTTGGCCTTGCTGAAATGCTTGCAATCCGGGGAGAACCAGGCCAGGCCCACGGGGCGCCCTTGGCAGACTTCCACCGGGTCCACGTCCCACACGCTGGCTTGAAAATGGCGCGTGTGCGGGTGGTTCGTCTTGTGCATTAAAATGGCGTCAGGATCGTGGTTCACCGCTATGTCTACCACGCGGCCCGTGGCTAATTCGATCCCGGTTGACGCGCCACCGCCGCCGGCGAAATTGTCCACTATGATTTCGTCCAGGAAATTGATCTGTGCCCCACTCATGTTTCCGGCCCTCCAAACGCCGCCAGGTCGAAACAGGTCTGTTTCCCAACGTACTGGCACCACGCCCATTCCAGCATGGCGCCGCGGCTGTTCTGGTAGTCCTGCATGAACAGAACCACGTCCGCCGCCTCCATCATGGCGAAACACAGGCGCATATAATCCACGGGGCGCAGCCCCTCCGGCGCCGTGGCGGGGTTCAGTACGATATGGCCCGCCGCCGCCAGCTTCTTTTCCACCTCTCGGAACTTGGCTTTATAACGCCTGTCCCCGGTGATCTTGCCTGATATGTAGATTTTCACAGAAAACCCTCCTATTCGTTGAAAATCTCGAAATACTCCTGGTATGGGTAACCGCTGATCTCATGCCACCCGCTCCGGCAGGTGGATCCGTCGTCGAACTTATACAGCACGGCGCCCTTTCTCGCTTTCGGGTCCTTTCTCCAGCTGGACGCAGGCACGGCGGTGTATGTGATTTCCGGCTTGTCCATGTTCTGCGTTTTGCTGTACCGCTTCCCGCGCTTGCCGATCTCTCTGTACCTCTCCATGGTGGAACGGCTTTCTTTCATCAGGTAGGCGGCCAGCTTGTAGTGGTTGCCGCGCCTGTCCATAGGCTTGAAGCTGATACCTCCGCCGCCTCTTGGGACATTCTCCCACGCCTCCGTGATGATCTCCGGATCCATGCGGGAAATGATAACGTGAATGTGCGGGTTGGTCATGCGCTTGGTTTCTATGACCACCACGGCCTTGAACGTGATCCCGCGCTTTTTGCAGAGTTTCCGCAGGTTCCGCAGAAAGGCGGCCTTGTTCTCCAGGATCTCCTCGAAAGAACTGTCCTTGACGTAGTAGTGTAGAACGGCGTGGAGATCCCTATGGCCGAAATTGGCGTTTATATCCCAGCGCAGGTGTTCCTCTGCCACCCGCTCGTTGATCCGCTCCTGCTTCTCGGTGGTGTGTCCGGTATTTGGGCCGCGCTTCACTCCTTTGGTGTGAACCCGGAAAGATTGCATTTTCTTGTGTTCGACACACGGACCAGCTTTCACCACCCTATGAACGTAGGCCATGGGTGCCTCCTTTTCTGCTGCTGGTCGCTTTACTAATCACTCTTACCGGC
>UMHQ01069863.1_pt1 | contig 13542 bp, 15 predicted proteins | sample 1965531 | NCBI WGS metagenome assembly UMHQ01 (sample SAMEA4836098, study PRJEB28245) | human gut metagenome | biome: gut microbiome; material: fecal sample | place: Denmark | collected 2008
AGCGATCCAGCCCTCCGGCTGCTCCCCATCCGCAGTGACAGATTCCAGCGCCGCCTGATGCTATGCTTCAAGCGCGACAAGCATCTTTCCCCGGCGGGAAGGCTCCTCCGCTCCTTTGTGCAGGAGCACTTTCACCTGGGCGGCCCCTCCGGGCAGAAGGAGACCACCTGATACTCCTGCTCTACTAGATCCACCCATAGCAGCCGCCCGGCCAGGGGGCTGGGGCGGCCGCACAGGAGCTTGACCGCCTCTCCCGCCTGGATGGCAGCGCACAGCCCAACGGTAGGGGAAAGGCTCCCCTGGTCTGGGGCAGCCGGAGCATCGGCCGGATAGAGTTGCTCCATCATGCCGCTATCCGGAAGAATCACAGCCGCCTGGGCGTACCATCCCCGGATTGCCCCGTGTACCAGGGGGATGCCTGCCTGGCGGCAGGCGCTGGCCAGGATACGCCGGGCCGCCGGGCTGTCCAAGGCGTCCAGGGCCAGGTCGTGGCCGGCGATGAGCCCCAAGGCATTATCCGCCGTAAGAAATACGGGGCGCGCTTCCACGGCGGCCTCTGGATTCACCAGCGCAGCCCGGGCACAGGCCGCCTCTGTCTTGGAGCGGCCCAGGCTCTCCATATCGGCCAGAAGCTGCCGGTTTAGGTTGCTAGGGACGATTGTATCCCCATCGCAGACCGTGATGGCCCCCACTCCCGCCCGGAGCAAATGCTCCAGAAGATAGCCACCCAGCCCGCCGCAGCCGGCAAGGAACACCCGCCGCTGCCGGAGCAGCAGGCATTCCTCTTCCGTGAGCGGGCCGAGGTTACGGATATAGCGCTCCTGCATATCAAGTTCACCTTTCACGCTTTTTCTTCCATTTTATTTGATTTGTCCTGCGGGAGCAAGGCGCAGGGATGTAGTTTTCCACAAAGCCTGCTATGCGTATAGGAGGGAAGCATCATGCTCCATGTTAAAACCCCGGATGAGGCCCTGGAAATCATCCACGGCGCCTTTGCACCCTTGGGCCGCCCTCCGGAGGCGGTTCCCCTCTTATCCGCCCGGGGGCGGGTGCTGGCCCGGGCCGTGACTGCCGAGGCCTATGTGCCGGACTTCTGCCGCTCCACAGTAGATGGCTACGCCCTCCGGGCCGCGGATACCTTCGGCTGCTCCGAGGCCCTGCCTGCGCAGCTCCTTCTAGCCGGGCAGGTCCGGATGGGGGAAGGGGCGGGCCTAGCCCTGGCCCCGGGGCACTGCGCCGCCATCCCCACCGGCGGGGAGGTGCCTCAGGGGGCGGATGCAGTGCAGATGCTGGAGCTTTGCGAGGACTATGGCGACGGCACCATCGGCATCCTCAAAAGCGTAGCCCCGGGCCACAACATGATCTTCCGGGGGGATGACGTGAAGCCCGGAGACACGGTACTCCCTGCCGGCCGCCGGCTGGAGCCCCAGGATATTGGGGCCCTGGCTGCCCTGGGCGTAACGGCAGTACCCGTAGTGCCCCGGTTGCGGGTGGGGGTTATCTCCACCGGGGATGAGCTGGTGCCGCCGGAGCGTGCCCCTGCCGCCGGCCAGGTTCGGGATGTAAACGGCCCCATGGTATGCGCCCTGCTGGAGCAGGCAGGAGCCCTGCCCCGCTTTTACGGCATCATCCCCGATCGGGAAGACCGCCTTATGGGGGCGGTGGAGCAGGGGCTGACGGAGTGCGAGGTGATCCTCCTGTCCGGAGGGAGTTCCGTCGGGGAGAAGGACGCGGCCTGCCGGGTCATGTCCGCCCTGGGGGAGGTCCTCTTCCACGGCATCGCCATGAAGCCGGGCAAGCCCACCCTATTGGGGAGGATGGCGGGGGGGAAGGCCATGGTAGGGCTGCCGGGGCACCCGGTGGCTGCGCTCTTCTGCACGCACCTCTTCGTTCGGGCCCTCCTTGCCCGCCTGGAGGGGCGGGCCCTCCGCCGGCGGCAGATAACCGCCCGCCTTACGGAGGAGGTCTCCGCCAACCATGGCCGGGCGCAGTACAATGGCGTGTTCCTTCGGGAAGGCCCCCAGGGGATGGAGGCGGCGCCGATCCGGGGGGAATCAGGGCTCATCACTGCCTTGGCCGGAGCGGACGGCTATTTCTGCATCCCCCGGGACTGCGAGGGCCTCCCTCGGGGGTGCCAGGTCCTGGTGACCACCTTTACAGAGGCTTGAGCTACCGGTAGCTTACCAATATTTGCCCCTTATATATCAATCATCCTATGGAGGGAAGCGCATGGCTTTTCAATATCTCAACAACTGGCCGCTGGATGAGGCCAGGGGCCAGTACCTGGCCCTGCTGCGGGAGGCGGGCTTTGCTCCCCGGCGGGAGAGGATCCCTGTCCAGGCTGCCAGGGGCCGGATCACCGCAGGGGCGGTGTACGCCCATATCTGCGCCCCCCACTACCCCGCCTGCGCCATGGACGGCATCGCCGTCTGTGCAGCGGATACCTTCGGCGCCAGCGACACCACCCCGATCTCGCTCCTCCCGGAGCAGTATACCGTGGTGGATACCGGCGACCCCTTGCCCGAGGATAGGGATGCCGTCATCATGGTGGAGGAGGTGGTCTTTGCCGAGGGCCGGGCAGTGATCCGCCAGGCTGCCGTCCCCTGGCAGCATGTGCGCCAGATTGGGGAGGATATCTGCGCCGGGGAAATGCTGTTGGCTGGCCATATGCCCATCTCCCCCGCCGCCATGGGGGCCATGATCGCCGCCGGCGTGCTGGAGGTGGAGGTGCTGGCAAAGCCGCGCATCGGCCTGATCCCCACCGGGGATGAGGTGGTCCCTCCCACAGCCGCTCCAAAGCCTGGCGATGTGATGGAGTTCAACTCGGTCATCTTCTCGGTCATGCTGGAGGAATGGGGGGCGGCGCCCCGGGTCTATCCCATCGTCCCCGACCGGGAGGAGGCGATCCGCGCCGCCCTCACGGAGGCGCTGGAGCAGTGCGATATGGTGCTGCTCAACGCCGGTTCCTCCGCCGGGCGGGAGGATTATGCCGCCGCCGTCATCGGTCAGGTAGGGGAGGTATTTTGCCACGGTATTGCCATCCAGCCGGGAAAGCCCGCCATTTTGGGGTATCAGGGCTGCAAGCCCATTCTGGGGGTGCCCGGTTATCCCGTGTCCGGCATCATTGTGATTGAGCAGCTGCTTCGTCCCCTGGTGGACCTTTGGCTGTGCCGGGAGGCTGGAGCGGGCCACAAGGCCCAGGCCGTGCTAAGCCGCCGGGTGGTATCCAGCCTGAAATACCAGGAGTTTGTCCGGGTGCGGCTGGGGCAGGTACGAGGGCGGCTGGTGGCCTCCCCCCTGGCCCGGGGCAGCGGCGTGGTCTCCTCCTTTATGAAGGCCGACGGCATCCTGGAGATCCCCCAGGGGAGCGAAGGGGTGGAGGCGGGGGAGACGGTATCCATCCGGCTTCTTCGCCCTGCCGGGGAGCTGTCCCGCACCCTGGTGGCTATCGGCAGCCACGACCCCCTCCTGGACGAGTTGGCGGACCTGCTCCATCAGGCGGATCCGGGCGCCTTTATGAACTCCGCCCATGTGGGATCTATGGGGGGCCTCATGGCCATCCGCCGGGGGGAGGCCCATGTGGCCGGCTGCCATCTGCTCAACGAAGCCGATGGCAGCTACAATACGGCGATTTTAGAAAAGCAGTTCCCCAAGGGGGGCGTGTACCAGGTGGAGTGCGTAGGGCGGACCCAGGGCCTGATGGTGGCCCCCGGCAACCCTCTGGGCCTGCGGGGCTTTGGAGACATCGCCCGCCCGGGGGTGCGCTATGTCAACCGGCAAAAGGGTTCCGGCACCCGCATCCTGGCCGATTATCTATGTAAGAAAGAAGGGGTGGATCCTGGGGCGGTGTATGGATATGGGCGGGAGGAATTTACGCACACCGCCGTAGCCGCCCAGATCGCCGGGGGCACCGCCGATGCGGGCATGGGGATATGCTCCGCGGCGAAGATCTACGGCCTGGATTTCCTGCCCGTGTGCGTGGAGCAATATGACCTGATCATCCCCGATTATGCCTGGGACAACCCCCTGGTCCGCCGTATGCTGGAACTCCTGGCGGAGCCGGCCTTCCGCGAGCGCCTGGAAAAGCTGGGGGGCTATACCCTGGATCGGCCGGGGCGGGTGCGCCGTGTTTACTGAGGCGCGCCTGGACGCGGTGGTGCTGGGGGGCGGCCTGCTGGGCTGCTTTGCCGCCCGCCATCTGACCTCTTACCGGCTGCGCTGCGGCCTGGTGGAGGCGCGGGAGGACGTATGCACCGGCATTTCCCGGGGCAACAGCGCTATCATTTATACCGGCTATGATAACAAGCCCAATACGCGCAAGGCCCGGCTGTGCGTACAGGCCAACCGGGATTTCCCCCGGCTATGCGCCCAACTGGGCGTCCCCTTTGCCCGCCGGGGCTCCCTGCTGGTGAGCTATGGCCCCCGGGGCGACGAGGTGGTCCGGCGCAAGTATGGCCAGGGGCTGGAAAATGGGGTGGAGGGGCTGGAACTCCTGACCGGAGCCCAGGCTATGGCCCTGGAGCCCGGATTGGCCGAGGGGATTTCTTCGGCCCTTCTAGCCCCCGGCACGGGGGTGACAGATCCCTGGGCTCTGTGCTTTGCCGCCTATGAGAATGCCCGCGCCAACGGCTGCCAGGTATATCTGCATGCCCCGGTGACCGCCCTGATCCAGGAGGGAAGAGACTGGATCATCACGGCGGGCCCCCATACCCTCCGGGCCGGCGCGGTGATTAACTGCTGCGGCCTGGAGGCCCACCGCATCCAGGAGCTGTGTACAGCCCCCACGGTGCGGGTGATTCCCGGCCGGGCGGACTACCTGGTGTTGGATCAGCCGGCGGGCCCCTATGTCCGCCATGTGATCTTTGCCGAGCCCGAGGAAGGGGGCAAAGGCCTTACGCTGGTGCCTACCATGGAGGGCAAGCTTCTCCTGGGCCCCTCGGAGCAGGCTGGTGGCGGCCGCCCCGACCGGGCCGTTACGCCGGAAGGGCTGGAGTTCCTCCGCCGCATGGCGGCTCGGGTGGTCCCCTCCCTGGACCTGGGGCAGAGCATCCGCGCCTTTGGGGCGGTTCGCCCCAACCCCTATTATGTCCGGAGGGAAGGAGAGGCCTGGGTGCCCGAGGAGGGAAGCATCCACAGCTTTTTCATCGGCAACCCCTGCCCGGGGCTCTGGTCCCTTATCGGCATCAAGACCCCGGGGCTTACCTGTGCTAGCGCCTTGGGAGCCATGCTGGCCCGGCAGGCGGCAGCCTATTTAGGAAAAGAGGCCCTCAACCCGAATTTTGACCCATGCCGGCCTCCGCCCCCCAGGCCCCGGGAATTGGATGCCCCCGCCCGCCGGGCTCTGGTCCAGGCCGATCCCGCCTATGGCCGGGTAATCTGCCGCTGCGAGGATGTGACGGAGGGGGAGATCCTGCATGCCATCCGCCAGGGGGCGGTGACCCTGGATGGGGTCAAGCGCCGGGTGGGGGCGGGCCTGGGCCGGTGCCAGGGCGGCTGGTGCATGGACCGGGTGCTGGAGCTCCTGGCCCGGGAGACGGGGGCCTCCCCTTGGGAGATAAATCAGGACGGGCCAGGCAGCCCGCTGCTGGTGAGGGGGAAGGACGATGTGGTGTGATGTACTGGTGGTGGGAGCCGGCGCGGCAGGGATGGCTGCGGCCCTCTCCGCCCGGGAGGCGGGGGCGGAGGCCGTCCTTCTGGCAGATCGGAATGCCCGGCTAGGGGGCGTGCTGCCCCAGTGCCTCCATTCCGGCTTTGGCGCGGGCATTTTCCACAGGGAGATGACCGGGGCAGAGTATGCCGCCCGCTGGGCGGCCCGGGTGGTGGCCGCTTCCATCCCCTTTCGCCTGGACACCACGGTCCTCTCGGTCAGCCCGGAACGCCGGGCGCTGCTCTCCGGCCCGGAGGGGGTGGAAGAAATCGACTTCCAGGCCCTGGTTCTGGCCGCCGGCTGCCGAGAGATCCCCATAGGGACCCTGGCCCTCCCCGGCACGCGCCCCGCCGGAATATTTACGGCCGGGCAGGCCCAGCGGATGGTGAATCTCCAGGGCTATTCTCTGGGCAAAAGGGCGGTGATCCTAGGCAGTGGGGATGTGGGGCTGGTCATGGCCCGGCAGCTCTCCCTGACCGGATGTTCTGTGGAGGCTGTGGTCGAGCAGCGGGAGCGCTGCGGCGGGATGCCCAGGAACTACCGCCAGAGCATCGTGGAAATGGCCATCCCCCTGCTCACCTGCACTACGGTGTGCTGCGTCCACGGGGAGGGGCGGGTCTGCGGCGTCACACTCCGGCGGCTGGATACCGGCGCGGAGCGCTTTATGCCCTGCGATACGCTGATTACTGCCCTAGGCATGCTCCCCGAGCGGGAACTGCTCCGCCCCCTGGGGGAGCCTTTGCCGCCCTGGGTATTCTTGTGCGGTAACTGCCGCTCTATCCACCGCTCGGCGGATTCCGTGAGCCGCCAGGGGAAAGCCGTAGGACGGGAGGCTGCTTCCTTAGTGCAGAGGGCTTTAATGAAAACCAATTGACAAAATAGAACCGTTCCAGGTAGCACACAAACAAAATCCTCTGGCTGACCGGTCCTGGCAAGGCGGCGGATGCGCCTATCCTTCCAAATGGTGGACGAGCCCTTTGGAAGCGGCGCGGGCGGAAGGCGCTGCTGCGGATGGCGGGGCTGGGCTCCCCTCGAAATAGCTGCGGGGGCCCCGCCTGCGCGCCTTATCTGCAACAGCCTTCCGAGCGCAGCTTCCAGGCCCGTCTATCAGAGAGAATAATACGAAAGGTGATGGATCAAATTGAAAAAGACGATTGCATTCCTCCTGTCCCTGCTCATGCTGGCGGCGCTTTTTTCCGGGTGCTCCCAGCAATCGGCTTCCACAGCCCCCGAAAGCCAGGCGCCTGCCACCGAAGCGCCAGAAAGCCAGGCGCCCATAGATGCGGCGCCTGAGAGCGCGGCGCCCGAGACCCAGGAGCCCCAGGCGGAGGGCGTGGATCTGACGATCCTGTACGAGGCCGATGACGACATGATCAACAACTACTCCCTGCTGGCCGTCAATCCTGATGCGCCCTTTGTGGACGCGGATGGCAACCCGGTATCTGATGTGTACGTCAATACCGAAGGGGCCGCGGCCCTCATCAACTGGATGCTTTCCGAGGAGGGCAAGGCTGCCATTGCGGACTATGGCTATGCGGATTACGGAGAATACCTTTTCTACCTGATCGAGGATGGCCCGGTCTCCACCGCCGAGGTCCCTGCGGCCACCGATGAGACCCGGGTGATCCGCATGTCCACTACCACCTCTGTAAACGACTCCGGCCTGCTGGCCTACTTGCTGCCCCTATTTGAGGAGGCCTACGGCTATACGGTAGAGGTCACCTCTGCAGGCACCGGCAGAGCCATCGCCAATGCAGAAAGCGGCAATGCCGACCTGCTCCTGGTCCACTCCAAGAGCCAGGAGGAGGAGTTTATTGCCGGCGGCTATTCCTATGTACTGCCCGGCTTTGAGAGCGAGCGGCTGACCTTCATGTACAACTACTTCGTCCTGTGCGGCCCCTCCAGCGATCCCGCCGGGGCAAAGGACGCTGCCAGCGTCCGGGATGCCTTCGCCGCCATCGCAGAGGGAAAGTACCCCTTCGTTTCCCGGGGCGATCAGTCCGGCACCCATACAAAGGAGATATCCCTGTGGCCAGAGGATCTGGGCATCACCGTGGATGCGGCCTCTGTAGAGGCTTATAGCGACTGGTATACCTACTCCAATGCGGGCATGGGCGTCTGCCTGACCATGGCGGAGGAGCTGGGGGCATACATCCTCTCGGATAAGGCGACCTTCCTCACCTTCCAGGCCAATAACGGCGCCATGGAGTAAAAGCCTTCAGCTCCAGCCGCCACGGATGGGGCTTGCTCTGGGGCAAGCCCCCTTTTCTGAATCAAATAGGATGCGAGAGGGAGAGAACCTGCATGAAGACTGCCTTGATCCAAGCCCTTACCCTGATCGCCTCCGGTGACCGGCAGGTGGGGATTATCCTGGTCACCACCCTGCGCATGGTCCTGGCCAGTTCGGTGCTCGCCCTGATGCTGGGCGCCCCCCTGGGGGTGCTGCTGGGGAGCTATGTCGGCCGGGGCAAGCGCCTCCTGGTAGTGGTCAACCGGACGCTGATGGGCCTTCCCCCGGTGGTGGTAGGTTTGGTATGCTATATGCTGTTTTCCGGGGTGGGCCCGCTGCGCCATCTGCGGCTGCTGTACACGGTAACGGGCATGGTCATTGCCCAGGTGATCCTTCTCGTTCCCCTAATCACGGGGAGCCTGGAGGCCCATGTATCCACCCTTGCCCCCGACATCCGGGAGACCGCCCTTGGAATGGGCCTGAGCCGGGGCAAAATCCTGCTGCTGATGGTGAATGAGAGCCAATATCAGCTTGTGAGCGCCTATCTGCTGGGCCTGGGCCGGGCATTTGCCGAGGTAGGCGCCGTATCCATGGTGGGGGGCGCTATCGCCTACAAAACCAATGTGATGACCACCGCCATCATGAATTACACCAATATGGGCGACTTCACCACAGCCTTGGCCCTGGGGATCATCCTGCTGCTCATTTCCCTGCTGCTCAATGCCGGGGTGGCCCTGCTGCATTGGGGGCTGGAGCGATGAAATTCCCCTCCATCACCAAGACCTACGGCAGCCGCAGGGTGCTGGATATACCCGCCTTGGAGCTGGAAGAGGGCGTCATCCACGCCGTCATTGGCAGCAATGGCAGCGGCAAGTCCACCCTGGCAAGGATATTGGCTGGCGTTTTAAAACCGGATGGCGGCGGAGTGCCCTGGGCAGGCCGGGTAGGGTATATGCCCCAGCGGTCCTATCCCTTCCGGATGAGCGTGCTGCGTAATCTGCAGCTCACCGGGGCCGGGCGGGACCGGGCCATGGAGCAGCTTCAGGACTTCGGCCTGGAGGGGCTTGCCCGGCAGAGCGCCAAGGGCCTTTCCGGCGGGGAAACCGCCCGGCTGGCCATGGCCCGGCTCCTGATGGAGGACTATCCTTTTCTCATTTTAGATGAGCCCACTGCTGCTATGGATGTGGCAGCCACGCTTCTGAGTGAGGAGCTACTGCTGCAATATCAGGCCAGGACGGGCTGTACCGTACTCCTTGTAACCCATTCTCTGACCCAGGCCCGGCGGATCGCCGGCCAGCTCCTCTTCCTCAAGGATGGGCGCCTGGCAGAGCAGGGAGAGGCCGGGCAGGTGCTCTCCCACCCCCGCTGCGCAGATACCCGGGCCTTCCTGGATTTTTATGCCCTCTGAGCGGCGGCCTGAAAGAGAACGGGAGAGCGGCCAGAGGCGCTTCAGAAAAACAGAAAAGACATAGAACCCAGGCGGGCCCGGGCCGCGGAACGGAACATGAACCAAATCGGAGGATAAGATGGGAGCAGCGGAGAGAAGCGGCGTCCGGGGTATTCCTGTGGTTGCGTTTGCCGGATATTCTGGCTCCGGGAAGACCACGGTGATTGCTGCGCTGATTCCCCACCTGCGCCGGCGTGGGCTGCGGGTGGCGGTGGTCAAACACGCCGCCCACAGCTTTGACATGAGCCACCCAGGGAAGGATTCCTGGCAGTTTTCCCAGGCGGGGGCGGAGGTGTCCGTCATTAGCTCCCCGGAGCAGACCGCCCTGGTTGAGCGGCGGGCTCTGCAGCTGGCAGAGGTGCTGGAGCGGATCCGGGATGTGGATTTGATCCTGGTGGAGGGGCACAAAAACGAACCGCTGACCCAGATCGGCGTCTGCAGGGCTGCCTCGGGAAACCATTTCACCGCGCCTGTGGAGCGGTTTATCGCCGTTGTATCGGATCTGGAGGAGCTGTCGCTGCCGGTTCCGGTATTTGCATTTGGGGATACAGAGGCCCTGGCGGGATTTTTGGCGGAGCGGAAGGATATGTTTACCCGCTTTGCGGATGGCATCCTGGAGCATCCGGCAAATACGGCGCAGGCGCAGCAGTGACCGCTGCGCTGTAGCAAGGTGTGGCGGGATAGGAATGAGACGGGGGAAACCCATAGCGGATTTCACCCATTTTGATGGCAGTGGCGCGCCTTCTCCTTCCACGAGGATCAGCTGGCAGTGAAGATCACAGCCACAGCCCTGCATACCGGGCCGGCCGGCGTGGAAATGGAGGCGCGCACCGCCGTCTCGGTGGCAACGTTGACGGTATAGGATATATGGAAAGCAGTATAAAAAGATATGGTGATCGACAACATCCGCCTGTTGGAAAAGAGCGGCGGGGAGCCAGGGGATTATAGAGCGAAGGAAGGGATTAGAAATGCGAGATTACAGCGCCGCCGTACTGACCATCAGCGATAAGGTTGCCTGGGGCGAGCAGGTGGATACCAGCGGGCCGTCCTTGGTGCGCATATTGGAGGGGGCGGGATATCGGGTGGTACATACTGCTGCCCTGCCCGATGAGGCGGCACAGATCCAGGAGGAGCTGATCCGCTGTGCCGATGAGAAACAGGTCTCCCTGGTGCTGACCACAGGCGGAACCGGATTCTTGCCCCGGGATGTGACGCCGGAAGCTACGCTCTCGGTCATCCAGAGGGCCGTGCCGGGCATTCCGGAGGCCATGCGGGCGGAGAGTATGCGCATTACCCAAAGAGGCTGCCTATCCCGGGCGGTGGCGGGTATTCGTGGAAACACGCTGATCGTAAATTTACCCGGCAGCGAGAAGGCGTCCAGGGAGAATCTCGGCGCCGTGCTGGGGGCCATTGGCCATGGGCTGGATATGCTCTGCTCCCAGAGCTCGGTGGACTGCACCGCACCTGCATCCGGGGCGACACCGCCTTCTGTTGATACCTGGCTCAGAGAGGCAAAAGCGCTGGAGCAGGCGGGCAAGATTGGCATGTATCTGCTCCACAACGGCGTAGTGCGGGAGACAGCCCGGGCCCAGGTCCGTGGGGCTAGCGGTATCTCCAGGCAGGTGTCTGGGATGCGCTTCTCCTAAGATGCGAAGAAGGTGCAGGAAGCGGTTGATGCGGCCCGCTGCCTGCCGGGCATCTACCATGTCCGGGTCTGGCTGAACCGGGGCGAGCTGCAGGTAGGGGACGATCTGATGCTGGTGCTGGTGGGCGGAGACATTCGTCCCCATGTGATTGCCGCGCTGGAATCTCTGGTGTCCGCTCTGAAAACCGGCTGCGTGACAGAGGAAGAGTTGTAAATCGGGGCCATGGAGCCGTCAGGGAGGGAGAAGGCGGACAGGCACAAAAATATATGGGAAAAAGAATGAAGCGCCCCCACCAGATTCCAGATGTGGGAGATCAAATTGAACTCCAGCGGTCAGCTTCTGGTATTCGATGTCACACCCCATGCAATAGAGGAATATTACCTTCATAGCCGCTCACGCCTCCATACACAGTCTAAGCCCCATAGGTTCACATTGTGTACCTATGGGGCTTAGCAATTCATTTTTCATATCTTTTGCACCTCACCAGGTTTCGTGGTAATCAGCCGATACAATTCCGTGTCCTTCTTGAAGCGGTTCACAAAGGGGATTAGAGTCCCGGCGTACTGCAACAGCCCGCTGCCTGCCTGGGCATTGGTGATGTAGCGTGCCTGGTCTTCGGAGATATGGAACAGATGGATGAGCTTTTCCGCGTCCCGCATGGACTGGTTGAGCATGACCACGCACTCGGAGTTGGATACCATGGTACTGCCATGGACGGTGTCCAACAGAAATTCCACGTTCTGGGTGGCTGCCACGGGAAAACCGGTCCTTTTCCTATACCGCCGCCATGCGCTATCGAAGAATTCCGCGCCATGCTGGCTGCCCAGCATCACATGGAATTCATCGGTGATCAAATGGGTTCGTTTGCCGCTGCGCCAGTTGTCGGAGACCCGGTTGATCATGGCGTCTGTAATCATGAGGAACCCAGGCGTGAAAAATGCCCCCATAAGGTCGGCACCGGCCCGGCCCAGGCCCATACGGGCGTCCTCCGGGGTTTTGAAGCGGTCGGAGATGGTCACATACCGCTCCTGTACGATGGTGTCCTCGCCAATGGCCTGTTCTAGAAGGAATTGGTTGTATTCGTCCCGGTAGCGCCCGCGGCCATCTTCCCGCTCCGGCAAGAGAACGGAGGCAGCAAACTGGTTCCGGTCCAGGGAATGGTTACAGATGGTGATCTGGGTGTAGCAGCCGCTTTTTTGCGCATTTAAAAGAGCGCTGTAGATATGGAATTTCTGCTCCTTTTCCGTCCGGCCGGATAAAAGGTAGTTGATATCCGAAAACCGCCAGGCCTGGGAATAGCGGCTGCCGGAATAAAAAAGCCCATCCTGCCAAATACGCTGGATGGGTATGGTTTGCTGTACGCTGCGGGGAACGGTGAAGCGCTCCTTGTCCCGCCGCATGATTTTCTGAAAGTATTTCAATGCTCTACCTCCATGATGATGTGGTAATATAGGTTTTCGCCTTTGTACAGGAACCGCTCGGGCAAGAGCAATTCCGACTGCACCCAGACCACCAGCAGCTGCTCGGCGCTCATGCCATTATAGCGGACAAAGCCCAACAGGGCGAAAGGGATTGCGCTTATGATGAAGAGCCAGCTTGTCACCTGGGTCCCCAGGGGCTCCTTGCAGAGAAAATACACGGCCACAGCCGCCCCCATAGCCAGCAGGGAAAAGATGAGCTGCCGAAGGTTTAAGCCGAAAAATATGCTTTCCGAATATTCCCGGATCTCTTTGTTGATTTTTACTTCCATATCATATTCCTCCAAAAGAAACAGGGCGCCTATGCGCCCTGCTCATGCTCCGTAAGGGTTTCTATTTTGCGAAGATTCGCCCGTAGTCCTGCTTATGGTTAAACACATGATATAGGACGATTTCCCCTTCAAAAAGACGATATATCACCGAAAAATCATCCACAATCAGTTTCCGATATCCATAAGCCCGCAGTTCCTGATCATCCATGGTAACACCCATAAGCGGAAACTCCTGCAGCCTTTTCACTGCCTCCATGATCCGTTCATAGATGCGGATTGCAGCCTCCAAGTCCCGTTCAATGAGATAATCCGTGATGCGATCCAAATCCTCATATGCGGATGCAGTAAACCGAATGTTATTTTCCCCCATAGAGCTTACCCCGCAGCGTTTCCTCTACCGTCTCTAGGGAAATCATCTGCCCGGCGATTCGTTCCCGCTCGGCGACCAGCAGCCGCTCTCGCAGATTCAGCATTTGCTCCCGCCTTTCAAAGGCCTCTAGACTCATGAGGACAGTATCCCCTTCGCCGTTTTTTGTAATATAGATTGGCTCTTGTGTTTCCTTCGCCGTTTGGGCAATGCTATTGTAATCATTCCGCAAGGCAGTAGATGAACATATATGCACGGCAAATACCTCCTCCAATATAATTATTCTTAGATTATTATACTCGAATTATACAATCCTGGTCAACCCGCAAAGGGATGGCGGCCGCTATAACCCGCACATCTCCCGAACCACCCGGTCTGCCATTTTGACGCAGCCCACCAGCACCAGCAGGTTAAAAATCAGCTCGCCCAGATAACCCCAAACCATGGTGACGGGG
>UMHQ01025307.1_pt1 | contig 13536 bp, 11 predicted proteins | sample 1965531 | NCBI WGS metagenome assembly UMHQ01 (sample SAMEA4836098, study PRJEB28245) | human gut metagenome | biome: gut microbiome; material: fecal sample | place: Denmark | collected 2008
AGAGCGCTTTCGTCTACGCGGTAGTTTCCTGAATGCTGAGGCCAGATAGCGCCGCATTCTTCATTTCTGCATCCGAGCAGAGCAATGGCTCCCGGAACTTTCTGCGCGTAATATGAGAAGTCTTCGCCTCCCATGGTAGCCGGCATCTCGACAGGCGCGCCTTCACCCATTATCTTTTCGGCGGCGTCGCAGGCGAGTTTTGACATAGCCTCGTCATTTACGGTAGGCGGTACAAATCTGTCAAAGAAAACAGTCGCTTCAGCTCCGAACGCGGCCGCCGTGTTCTTCACTGTTCTTTCCATAAGCACAGGGATAGCGTCCCATACTTCCTGGCTGAAACAGCGGGTAGTACCTTCAAGGTGAGCGTTTTCCGCAACGACATTCCAGCGTGTACCCACTTCAACGGTTCCCACCGTAACTACCAGCGGATCAAGAGGTGAAGTCTGGCGGCTGGTCATGGCCTGAAGATTATTGATAACAGAAGCAGTCACCACAGCCGCGTCCACTCCCTGATGAGGCGCCGCGCCGTGAGTGCCCTTACCCTTGATGTCAATTTTGAACAGGTCAGCGGAAGCCATTCTCGGTCCCGGCATACAGCATATATGTCCTGTTTCAACATCTGACCAGATATGTATACCAAAAGCTCCGTCAACTCCTTCAAGAGCGCCCTGCTCTATCATCGACTTTGCTCCGGCAGCAGATTCTTCCGCAGGCTGGAAAGCGAGTTTTACTGTCCCGCAGAGATCTTCTTTCATATCATTCAAGATATGAGCCGCTGTCAGAAGCATGGAAATATGACAGTCATGTCCGCAGGCGTGCATAACGCCCTCATTTTCACTGGCATATTCGAGTCCGGTGATTTCCTGTACGGAAAGAGCGTCAATGTCTGCTCTCAGCAGGATGGTTTTTCCCGGTTTAGCTCCCTTGACGGTAGCCAGCACTCCTGTTTCCAGACCGCAATCTACCCACGGAACGCCTATCTTGTCCAGTTCTTCCTTGATTACCTTGCTGGTGTTATACTCTTTTGTGCTCACTTCCGGGTGTCTGTGGAAGTAACGGCGCATTTCAACCTGATAATCATTATATTTTGAAGCTACTTCTTTAATTTCCATTTACAACACCTTCTTTGAATTTTTTATGCCATACCGGCGATGATATTCGCGAACCAGCCGGCTATAACTACTGAAGTGATAGTTACAGTGATAAATCCGCCTACGATCATTGACGGGAACATTTTGCTCATCAGATACTGTCTCTCTTCTTCAGTCTGACCGAGCGCGTTACAGGTGGATTCGGTGATTATAGCGTCACAAGGGAATCCGTACAGGGCTGTCAGACCGTTGGCAAACGCCAGAGGGAAAGACATTCTGAGTATCTTGGCGATTATGAATGACATTACAGCCATACCTACAACACCGATTATGATGAGTACGATCATTGGAACGATGATGGATTTGAGCATGGCCGGTGTACAGTCTTTAAGGCCGTCAAATACATACATCATCAGAGCGAACATGATGATCTGATATGAGTTGGCTCTGTTGAGGAGATTCGTTTCGAGGATTCCCAGAGTAGTACATACTACGCCGAGGATCAGAGCCCATACAGCTCCGTGCAGCGGAGTGAGCTCGCCCAGTTTAATGGCGAAATATGCCACTATACCGAGTTTGCACAGCATCAGTACAGGTGAATTCCACTTGTCAGGAATTTTAGGGATCAGCGTCTTTCTGTCGCTGTCATCGGCAACCACGGTCATTCCGACGCTGGCCATTTCTTTTCTGTCCTGTTCGGTCAGAACGATCTTGCCTGAGCGGAAATCCCTGAGCAGTCTCCTGCCTTCAGCCTGAAGACATATGGCAGTCAGAGGATAACCGGCGAATCCCTGTACGCAGTACATGGCTATGGCAAATACGGCAGCGGTTTTAAATCCGGCGTCAGCGGCGGCAGTCTGCATCATGGTAGCAGCTACGATTCCTCCTGTGAGAGGAGGCAGACCCGCGATAACCAGTACCTTATCCATGAAGATAGGCGCGATGAAATATCCGAGGAGACACATTCCCAGCAGGCCCGAAAGGCATACCACGATCGTTCTCCACTGCTGAATCAGCTGTTTAAGGCTTATAACGGTACCCATATGGGTAATCAAAAGATAAATTCCGAGGGTGCTTCCAAAAGGTATAAGCAGAGAATCGCTTACCAGTTCTTTCGGCAGTACGGTCCAGTATCCGAGAAGCAGTACAACCGCGGTAACGAATACTGACGGCACCCAGGCTTTTGTGATCTTGGCTACGAAATCGCCTATGAGATAAGCGATCGCGCAGATCACAAACGCTAACATAAAGTTATACATTTCATGTCTTCCTTTCTGTGAAATAATAGATTTTATAAAAAAGATGCTTCTGCCATGCAGTGCTGCTCTTTTTAACTGTTTAACAAATCCATTTGGATTACGCCCTTTTGTTCAGATACCCCGTAGCCGCGGTCACAAGAGCGGCGATACCGTAAGGCATGGCGTCTTCTTTCATGACGCATTTGGCGTTGTGCAGCGCCACCAGTTCACCTTCGTGACCCGCTTTGACCATCATATAGACGCCCGGAGTTCCGGTCATTTCAGTATAATAGCTGAAGTCCTCGCTGAAAGAATAAGGATCTTTTGCTTCAGAGACCCGGTCAGCGCCCAGATTTTCTTTTACCGCCGCCATAGTCTCTTCGGTAAGGCCGGGATCGTTATAACAGGCCGGATAGCCTTCATAGTGGTTAATGTCCACCTTCGTTCCCGAAAATTCCTCTACTCCCTTCGCGATCTGATACACCTGCTGTGTTACCTGTTTTCTTATCTCCGGCAGATATGAACGCGCTATGCCGCCGAACTTTGCTTCGTCAGGTATAACGTTAGGCGCGTCTCCGCTGTGGAAACTGCATACAGGAAAGATAACCGTCTCCAGAGGATCTGTATATCTTGCCGGTATCTGCTGCATTATGTTTACCATCTGGCAGGCCGCAAGGATAGGGTCTTTGGTGAGATGCGGCGTTGAGCCGTGACCTCCCTTTCCCTTTACTGTTATATCAAACAGATCTACAGAGGTAGTCAGCGGACCTTTGTGGAAAACAACCTCGCCCGCGGTTTCTTCATCGGGTATCAGGTGCATGCCGAATATCACGTCAACGTGAGGATTCTCCATTACACCTTTTTCAACCAGCTCTTTTGCTCCTCCAGGCAGAGTATCTTCGCTCGGCTGAAAAATGAGCTTGATCGTTCCCGAAAACTTGTCCCGGTTATCGCAGAGTATCTTCGCCGCTCCGAGGAGCATGGCCGTGTGCATATCATGTCCGCACGCGTGCATCATTCCCGGTATCTCGCTGGCAAACGGCAGTCCTGTCTCCTCCTGAACGGGAAGAGCGTCTATATCTGATCTGACAGCCGCGCAGAGACGGGTATTTCCCTTTCCGTTTCCGTGAATGAGAGCTACCGCTCCTGTCGGCATAGGCGAAAGTATCTCATCTGCTCCGAATTCAAGGAGTTTCTCCTTAATCAGAGCTGTGGTTTTTATCTCTTTGCGTCCGATCTCCGGATTCCTGTGTATGGATCTTCTGATCTCTATGATCTCAGGCATTATCTTCTCTATAGCCTGCATGAGTTCTGAATTGACCATTGTTCACCTCGCATAAAAAAATCAATTAAAATATTATCATATTTGCACCATAAAATCAATATCTTCTTGTATTTTTCAACAGTTTTTTTGGCTTTTATTTGTTAATTGTAACACAGTCTCCCGTTTTTGTTTAACGCCAACACAAAACCCGGGGAGCGATTGCTCTCCGGGTTAAGATCTGAGGCTTACAGCTCTTTAACTTCGTCAAGCAGCGGAGAATTCTTTGTCATTTCCGCCAGTTTGTCGTGGATCTTATCCATCATCGTCTCGATTTCCTCCAGATCCTCTTTTGCCACATTATGACGCATGAAAAGATTTTCCATTTCCCTGTCTACGGTTACCACATCGTTGGCAATATGCAGAAACTTTGAGAAATTTGAACTGTTGTAAGCATTTCTGAATTTACGCAGGTCGGCGGCGATTATCTCGACTACCTGCTGTTCATTGTAGATCTTGCCAATCATCATAGGATACGGGCTTACTCTCTGAAGATAAATATCCTCTTCTTTGGCCTCATACATGTAAGTCACACGGAGATCGCCTATTTCAAACTTCGCGATATTGATATATGCCGGCGAAGTCTTGATGGATACGGCGCCCATCTGTCTGAGCATTACATTGATCATATCATCAGATACTATGCTTCTCATTTGAACTCACTCCTCTTTCTATTACATTCCGAACTTAACAAGCAGGAATATTGTTGACAGCGCTACGGTCATCAGCATAACAGGATATCCCACCTTGGTGTAGGACGCGAAAGTGATCGGATACCCGTGCTTGTTACTGATACCGGAAAGTACCACGTTGGCTGAAGCTCCTATAAGAGTTCCGTTTCCTCCGAAGCATGCGCCCAGAGAAATAGCCCACCACAGCGGTTCTATATCAACTCCGCTCTCACCGAGGGCGATTACGAGCGGGATGAGTGTGGCAACGAACGGGATATTGTCCAGTATGGAGGAGAATATCGCCGAGGCCCACAGCAGTATCATCATCATCATTACCGGATGACCGGATGCGACGTTGAGGACAACATTGGCAAGCTGACCGATAACGCCGGTCTCCACCATGCCGCCTACCACTATAAAGAGCATTACAAAGAATACTATCGTAGACCACTCAACTTCACTGATTATATGGTCGATATTTTGTCTGCCGATTATCATCATGACGGCAGCGCATGTAAGCGCGATGGTAGCCGTATCCACTCCGATCTGGCTGTGGAAGATGAAGGCGAATACCACTATGACAACCATTACGACGCTCTTTACCAGGAGCGCGTGATCTTCTATGGCTTTATTTTCGTCAAGATGAGCTACAGCGGAAATAGCTTCAGGATCGGCCGCCAGTTTGCGTCCGTAAAGGAATCTCATGATTACTATAAGTACGAGCACCGATGCGACGGCAACCAGTCCCGTATTAGCCACGAAGTCCATGAAAGTCAGTCCCGCGGCGCTTCCGATCATTATATTAGGCGGGTCTCCGATGAGAGTCGCTGTTCCTCCTATATTAGAAGCAAATATCTGGGTTATGAGGAACGGCACCGGATTTATCTTGAGCATCCGGGCAATGGTGATAGTCATCGGTCCTACCAAGAGTACTGTTGTTACGTTATCAAGGAATCCTGAAAGGAAAGCGGTTATCAGTATAAACGCTGCCATGATCTTCCACGGATCACCTTTTGCCATCTTTGCGGCCTTTATGGCGATATACTCAAAGAGGCCTGAGTTTTTAACTACGGCTACGAACAGCATCATGCCGATCAGTACGCCGATAGTGTTGAAATCAACATATCCTATCGCCGCGTCAAAATCGAGTACTCCAGCGAGGAGCAGCACTACCGCTCCGGCAAGAGCCGCGGCAGACCTGTGTACCTTCTCTGTCATGATCGCAATGATCACAATGAGAAACACTACAATAGAAATAACTTCTTGCACTTCTTTTTTACCTCCTGTTGCGATCAGTTTAAAACCACACAATTTGATGACTATGGGAGTATACCACTTTAGCGGCGGAAATTCAATAACAGGAGTGAAAATATTTCGTTAATTTTAGGCGCCTAGGATGCGCTTAACTTTCAAAATTCAACGGTTTTGCGGCGGGGCTCAATCACATTATTTTTTTCAGTACAATCGGCGTTATGATCGTTGTGGCGATGACTACGATTATGACCGCGGGCATGATGACTATGTCCAGCAGTCCCATCTCATATCCTTTCTGAGCGACTATCAGCGCTACTTCTCCTCTGGACACCATTCCCACTCCGACCTGCAGGGCTTCTCTTCCGTTAAATCCGCATGTCCTGGCGCCCAGACCGCAGCCTATTATTTTGGTCAATATCGCTATAATCAGCAATAACACGGAAAACCAGATGATGTTTCCCGTTATCCCCTCCAGATCCACTTTGAGCCCCACGCTGGCGAAAAATATCGGCGAAAAAAACATGTATGACGGTACATTTATCTTTCTGAAAACTTCCGTTTTTATCTGATTTTGTGAGAGGAACAGTCCAAGAAGATATGCTCCCGTTATGTCGGCTACGCCAAAGAAATGCTCTGAAGCAAAAGCGATCAGCAGACACGATCCCAGCACATATGTGCTGACGCGCTGTTTTTTCAGATTCATATCTATGTATTTTCTGAATCTGCTGATCAGCAATCCTATAGCTCCCATGATAATACCGTAAAGCAGAATCTTGATCAGCACCACGGTAACAGACACGTCGCTGCTTTTAAAGCTGGTCACTATGGTGAGGACAATTATACCGATGATATCGTCCAGCACGGCGGCGCCGAGGATAACATTTCCCACTTTTCCGTCAAGTTTTCCCATTTCTCTCAGCGCTTCCACAGTTATGCTCACAGAAGTCGCCGTAAGGACTACTCCGACAAATACAGCTTTAAGACCGTCTACTCCGGGTCCTCCGAAGAACACATAATAACATGCCGTCCCTCCTATTAGAGGCACAGCTACGCCTATACAGGCGACCACCAGACAGGTGACGCTGTTTCTTTTTATCTCGTTGATGTCAGTATCAAGGCCGGCAAGGAACATCAGCATTATAACGCCGATTTCCGCCGTAAAAGAAATAAAATCAGTCTCAGCGATTATTCCAAGACCCGTGGGCCCTATAAGGACTCCCGCAAGAAGAGCTCCTACTACAGCAGGCATGCTGACCTTTTTTGTCAGATCGCCGAGCAGCTTGGTTGACATGATTATAACAGCGACACTCACAAGATAGCCGTACTCCATTTCTCCTACCTCCGTCTGCAAATGTGTTTTGAAAAAAACGCAGAGACCGCATGTGAACTTTAGCGGTCTCTGAACATTATGCCAGACAAGAGGCTTGTTTGGCGTATTATCTTGTCAGTTTATCTGACTGTTTTGCTTATTTTGTAGAAGCGTCGTACAGATCTTCGGCGTTGTCCCACTCAGCAATGATCTCAGGAATAACCTTGTACAGGTCTCCTACGATAGCATAGTCGGCAACTTCCATGATAGGAGCTTCCGGATCCTTGTTGATGGCAACGATGCAGTCTGAAGTCTGCATTCCGGCCAGATGCTGGATAGCGCCCGAAATTCCGCAGGCGAAATAGATTTCCGGCTTAACCGTAGTACCGGTCTGTCCAACCTGATGTGAATGGTCGATCCAGCCCGCGTCTACAGCGGCACGGGAAGAACCTACAACTCCGCCAACTTTGTCGGCAAACTTCTGGATGAGTTCAAATCCGGAAGCGTCGCCCAGTCCGCGTCCGCCGGAGCAGATGATCTTGGCGTCAGTCAGGGAAACCATTTCCTTCATGGATTTAACGATATCCTTGATCTCGATTCTGATATCATCTTTGGAGATTTCAGGTTTAACGTTTACAATCTCACCTGTCGCTCCCGGAACTCTTTCCTGTTTCTGCATAACGCCAGGACGAACTGTTGACATCTGAGGTCTTGTCTTAGGGCAGATGATGGTAGCCATCAGGTTTCCGCCGAAAGCAGGACGGGTCTGCTTGATACCGGTTGAAGGATCGTTAGGATCCAGAGTGGAGGTATCAAGAGTGGTGTTAGCCTTTGCAAATTCGATGTACTTGGAAACTTTTACGTCCAGGTGAGTACAGTCGGCAGTCAGACCGGTGTTGCATCTGGCGGCGATACGAGGCGCGAAGTCACGTCCTATGTGAGTAGCTCCGTAAAGAACGATCTCAGGCTTGTACTCGTCGATGAGCTGCTTCATAACCTTTGTATAAGCATCGGTAGTGTAGTTTTCAAGAAGCGGATCCTGAACCATGTAAACCTTTTCAGCTCCGTACTCGAAGCATTCCTGAGCCAGATGGTCTATGTTGTTTCCCATCAGAACGGCGCAGATCTGAGTATCGTCGCTGATATCCTTGGCCAGTTTCTTACCTTCTCCCAGAAGTTCAAGAGCAACATTCTGGATCTTTCCCTGTCTCTGTTCAGCAAATACCCAGATGTGCTTGTAAGCGGAAAGGTCAACCTTTTCTGCTTCAGGAGCGGCTTCGATAGCTTCAAATTTACATTTAGCAACGCAGGCGTTACAGTTTGTACATTTGCCCTCGTCAACTACGGCCTTTCTGTCTACCATCTTCAGAGCGTCGAATGGGCAGGCCTTTACGCAAAGGGTACATCCTTTACATTTATCTTTAATAATTGTGATTGCCATTTTTATTCCTCCCTCAAATTAGATGATGTGCTTACCTTTGAGCTTGATCAAAAGGTTCTTAGCCTGTTCGTTTTCGGTGTCTCCGGCGATTACCTGACCAGGAGCCTTAGGAGCAGGAGTGAATGATCTGAATACGTTTGTCGGTGAAGCTTCCAGACCTACTTTGTTCAGGTCAACTTCGATATCCTTGGCGTTCCAGACTTTGATGTCTTTTTCGCCAAAGATTCCGGCCATGCTCATGTATCTTGGCTCATTGAGCTCTTTGATAGCGGTCAGCAGGCACGGAGCCTTAATGGCGATCAGTTCATATCCGTCTTCGAGCTGTCTCTTAACGGTGATGTCTTTGAGGTTATCAGCGATCTCAAATTCTTCAACATAGGAAACCTGAGGAAGGTCAAGTTTCTCGGCGATCTGCGGACCTACCTGAGCGGTATCTCCGTCGATAGCCTGACGTCCGGTGAAGATCAGGTCAGCAGGACCGTTCTCTTTTTCCCATTTTCTGATAGCGGCTTCCAGAGTGTTGGAAGTGGCCCATGTATCTGATCCGCCTACAGCTCTGTCGGAGACCAGGATACCTTCGTCGGCTCCCATGGCGATACACTCGAACAGCAGATCGGCAGCCTGAGGAGGTCCCATGGAGATAACGGTAACGGTAACGTCTTCAAATTTGTCTTTTATTTTTAATGCTTCTTCCAGAGCATTGGCGTCGTCGTGGTTGAGGATCGAAGGAACGCCGTCTCTGATCAATGTTCCTGTTTTAGGGTTGATCTTGATAACGTTTGTATCAGGAACCTGCTTTGCACATACAATAATCTTAAATGCCATTTCAATTTCCTCCTACAATCTTATTTCTTGAAAGTCTTGCCGGCGATTACCATTCTCTGAACTTCTGAAGTACCTTCGTAGATCTCGGTGATCTTGGCGTCTCTCATCATTCTCTCTACCGGATAATCCTTGGTGTATCCGTATCCGCCGTGGTACTGAACGCACTTGGTGGTAACTTCCATGGCAGTTTCAGCTGCGAACAGTTTGGCCATAGCCGCGGCTTCGCCGTATTTGAGGTGTTTGTCCTTCATGTCGGCAGCTCTGTAAACCAGCAGTCTGGCTGCTTCGATCTTGGTCTTCAGGTCAGCCATGGCAAACTGCAGCGCCTGCATCTGGGACAGCTTCTTGCCGAACTGTTTTCTCTGCTGCATGTATTCAACTGTTACGTCGAAAGCTCCCTGCGCGATTCCCAGCGCCTGAGAAGCGATACCGATACGTCCGCCGTCCAGGGTGGACATGGCTACCTTGAATCCTTCGCCTACCTGACCGAGCAGTCTGTCGGCAGGAATCTCGCAGTTCTGGAAAATAAGCTCTGTAGTTGAGGAAGCGCAGATACCCATCTTGTCTTCTGTCTTACCGATGGAGAATCCAGGGTCGCCTTTTTCTACGATGAAAGCAGAAATTCCGTGATTTCCTTTTGACTTGTCAGTCATGGCCATTACTACGAAAACATCCGCGTATCCGCCGTTTGTGATAAATACTTTAGCTCCGTTGAGGATCCACTTGTCTCCAACCAGTTCAGCTCTTGTCTGCTGACCGGAAGCGTCGGTACCCGCGTTTGGCTCTGTCAGTCCGAAAGCGCCCAGCTTCTTGCCGCTTAACAGACCAGGCAGGTATTTTCTTTTCTGATCTTCGTTGCCCCAGTTGAAAATAGGCCAGCAGCAAAGGGAAGTATGAGCAGAGCAGATAACGCCTGTTGAAGCGCATACTCTTGACAGTTCCTCTACTGTGATAGCGTAAGAGATGTGATCTCCGCCCGCTCCGCCGTATTCAGTCGGGAACGGTACTCCTAACATTCCGTATTTTGCCATTTTTTCTACGGTCTCAACAGGAAATCTGTGTTCCTTGTCGATATCCGCAGCCAGCGGCTCAACTTCGTTAGTGGCGAATTCTCTTACCATTTTTCTTACGAATTCCTGTTCCTTCGTCAGTTGAAAGTTCATTCTAAATGCCTCCTTAAATTATTAATAACGGGTCCGATGTGGACAGTATCCGTATTTTTAACCTGTTATTTTTACTTCGCCGCAAGAGGCGAAGACATAACATGCCATACACTTCTATTAAACCACTTTTTTGTTAAATGAGCAACAAAAATTTGCGTATTTTTTTGAAAAAAGTCGATTTTTTTATCTGTATTTTTCTGCAGATGTCATTTTATTGTTTTCGCCATCGCCAGGAGAGCTTTTTTCTCTATCCGGCACACCTGAACCTGAGAAATCCCGAGTATTTTTGCGGTCTGCGCCTGCGTCATGTCCCTGTAATACCGCATGACCATTACCTGCCGTTCTTTTGTGTCAAGTCTGTTGAGAGCAGAGGCGATGTCCATCCTTGTAACGTTTATCTCTTCAGTGTCGCTGCCGTCGGCTATCTCCGGCGCGGTTTCTCTGTCGTAACTTTCAGTTCTGCTCATAACTTCGGCCGTCTGAACAGCCTGTCTCACTTTTTCTTCAGAAAATCCCGTAATCTCCGCAAGCTCACTCAGCCGGGGAGAACGTCCCGTCCTGATCTCAAAATCATTCCCGGCTCTGCGGACTGCCGCCGCGTCGGCTCTGAGGCTTCTGCTTATCTTTACGTTTCCCCTGTCTCTCATCTGAGAGCGTATTTCTCCGGCTATAAGAGGCACGGCATAGGTGGAAAATTTCAGTCCTCTTTCGGGCTCAAACCGGCGCGCGGCTTTTATCAGTCCGATAAATCCTATCTGCGCAAGATCCTCGGAATCTTCCCCATATATGCGCGAAAGCCGCGCCACCACTGACCTTACAAGGCCCGTGTTATCCGCGACTATCCGTTCAAGTTCTTCAGGTGAAAGCTCTGCTGCTGTCTTTTTTTCCGGCGCTTTCGGCGCCGCTTCTTTCCCCTTTTCAGATCCCATAATATGTATCCAGCTTCTTTATCATAGTTACGGAGGTTCCTTCTCCCGGTTTTGAATCAACTTTGAGCTTATCGGTAAAGCTCTCCATGACGGTAAACCCCATGCCGGAGCAGTTCTGCCCCGTGTCTGTCGTAAACAGCGGCTCCATCGCTTTGGCTATGTTTTCGATTCCCGCTCCGTGATCCGTCACCTTTATCATTATCGTATCATCGGAAATAAAATCAAATTCCATTTCGACTTCTCCGCCTTCTCCGCCGTATCCGTGTATCGCCGAATTGCTGAACGCTTCCGATACGGCTGTCTTGACTTCAGTGAGTTCCTCTACCGTCGGATCGGCCTGGGAGACGTAAGCCGCCGCTATGGACCTTGCGAGGCTCTGATTTTCCAGTATTCCTTCGAGGCGGACCTTCATTTTTCTGTTCATTTATGATACTTCCTTTCCGCCGAAATATTCGACCGCTTCTTTCTGTGTATCGTAGTAATCTATTATCGAGAACAACCCCGCCATATTGAGGAGACTCCTTATGTGCTGGGAGCATCCGCATATGGCGACTCTGCCCCGCGCGGGACACAGCTGTCTGTATCTTCCCAGTATCATGCCTATGCCTGAACTGTCCATGAAATCAACCTTGCTGAAATCAAATATCAGATTATTCGTATTGTGGCTGTCCAAAGCGTCGTCTATCCTCTGTCTGACCGCCTCGGCGCTGTAATGGTCAAGATCTCCGAACATCTCTACCACCAGAGTATCGCGTGTCACGCTGAATATCAGTTCCACTTTGTTCCCTCCTTGTCTTCGGCCTGACATAATTATACTACCGCAAAAGGGAACTTGTCTCTGAGAGATTTTGCCGAAAATACACTACTTTTGTCGAAATCCTGTCATCAGTCTTTCAGATCTGCAATTTCTCCCATATCCGGCAGCCACACAGAAGAAGCGTCTATCAGAACATCATCCGCAAGACCCGATTCATAAAGTTCATCCTGACCGGCAATATCAGACGGTATGACGCCGTCTATCTGACCTCTTACACTCTCGGATCTCAGCAGGCAGAAGTTTCTGAGAGTATCGGCCCCCAGCACAAAATCATCATAGGAACAAAACGACGTAGGATCCTCAGCAACGTAAGAACCAATCATCCGCAGCACCGAGTCTGCCTTATTTTCAAAATACCCGCTTTCAAAATAATTTTCTATGAAGTAACCGTAGTAACGATGATACAGGCGGAAATTTTCGTTCCTTATCATCAGTCTGTGATAAAGAGGCCGCCTGAGCATTACCTCGCCGCCGGCAGGCGTATCTATGGGATAATTGATATAAAGCCTCGCGTCATTGACCGGATCTGGCATCCCCAGAGAGTAAGTAGCAAAAGCCAGGTTATAATCCCATGGTATCATGGAAATTTTTCCTTCTTCTTCATAGAGGAAATAATTATGTCCGGTCGGCCCCAGATAACTGTCGATATTCACGACAAATGACTGCACTACAAAATATCTGATTACTTCATCTACGTTTACGGCGCTGTCAAGATCCGTTCCCTCTGCCAGAGTCTTCAGCGATTTTATAAGGCGCTGTTCATCTTCATGGTCTGTTTCCGTACGAGCCGTTCTGAAGATATTATCATAGCCGGCCGGATCATCTCCGTTATATATCAGCGCAACATCCGTGTTTTCACTTTCGAGCGTTTTATAATCAGGCTTGTAAAGCTTTCCTCCCGTATTGCCGAAGCATCTGCGGATAAAAGCTTCTTCCGGCTCTTCCACAGCCAGAAAAAGTCCGTAATCCTGTCCGTTTACTCTTACCCATGCATATGATGTAAGCGGCGTAGGCACACCCATATACCTCATCATGTCATAGGCAAGATAGTTTTTCATATAGCTGTTGTCCTGAAAAGAGCAGTCAAGAGACAGTTTATCAAGACCGTGATACGATGCGCCGTTCTTAAAGTGATCAAACTCTACTTTAAGGCTGTAACGCTCGTGGCCGTATTTTGAAATGAGATTTTTAGAGTTATTTCCCTTGACTCTTATCCCGACCGAACGGAATTCCTCACCGTCAACTGTTATATCCGCTTCCGCATATTCCTCATCAAGAGCGTTTTCAAGAAAGCTGCCCCATTCCTCAATATGTATGTCTATCTCATGTACATAACTGTCGTCAAAGAGCCTCGCTTCATATTCCGGATGAGCATCCGCTCTGACTATACCTGCCTTTTCTCCGTTCATAAATACCGCTGCGATAATTACAGCGGCAATCATGAATATAAGACATATTTTTTCCGCCGACCTGCTCC